>Ga0182024_10016933_pt1 | contig 13753 bp, 9 predicted proteins | sample P32metaG_FD_120480 | JGI IMG/M metagenome (GOLD analysis project Ga0182024, IMG submission 120480) | Permafrost microbial communities from Stordalen Mire, Sweden - P3-2 metaG (Illumina Assembly) | ecosystem: Environmental > Terrestrial > Soil > Wetlands > Permafrost | place: Sweden: Stordalen... | reverse complement strand
TGGGAATCATGCCAAGGATATTCGCGAGTATGAAATCACATCGAAGGGCGTCGTGATTCTCGGCAAACGCCTCACAAACTATCAAGCTCTTACCAGCGGCATTCCCGTTCATTCGGACCCGTCCGATGCGACGGAAGAGTCCTCGCTGGATACGGGAATCGAGCAAAAGATCTAATGGAGCAATTACGAAATTGCAGCCGCGAACCTTACTGAATCGAGAGGAGGCAGGAGCTATTTCTCAACCGGCGTCGCAACCTCTTCTTCGGTAACTACAAAAAAGTGGCGCAGGTCTGCTCGTCCGAACGAAGTCGTCATAGCCACATCGGCGGCATCCCGCCCCGTCGCCATGAGTACGCGGCCAATCCGGGATTGGTTGTTGCGGGCATCGAATGTCCACCAGCGGCCTTCGAGATAAACCTCGAACCACGCACTGAAGTCCATGGGAAGAACCACAGGGACGCCGATATCGCCCAGATAACCCGTGGCATAGCGTGCCGGAATATTGAGCGCACGGCAAAAGGCAATCGCAAGATGTTGAAAGTCGCGGCATACGCCGATGCGTTCCGTAAAGACATCGAGAGCAGTCTTTGTAGGCCGGGCATGCTGATAGTTAAAGGTCACTTTGTTGTGGACCCAGTTGCAAATGGCCTGCACGCGGCCCCAGCCGGGTTCGATTTGTCCGAACAGTTCAAAGGCAACGCTGGAGAAACGATCCACCTCGCAATACCGGCTATTGAGCAGGAAGCTGAGTACTTCGTGCGGCAGATCGCCGACGGGCTGCTCGCGGGCAGACCAATTGATCTCATCCGGAGCTCCGGAATCTCGAATGAGCGTGGAATTGAACAGCCTCAGTTGCCCTCGAGGAGCGACGAATCGCGCACAACGATTCCCGAAACTGTCGATGTAGTGGGCAATTTCGAGTCTCGGTTCGGTCTGCAGCTCGTCCGGCTCCAATAGATCGTGGGCGCGCGAAGGATGGACATTGAGCAGCGCCACCATCGCGACTGGCGCCGGAAGTTCAAATTGAATGTCGTATGCAAGACGGATCAACATTGTGGCGCCTCTAAGCGTAAAGTTGCTGAACTGCGTAACGTCCCGTGGGAGGTGGTGTGCGTCAGTGCGAGAAGGCGTTCCTCCGATTTGGATGCAGGATATCGAACGCAGGTCGTTGAGCCCATCGCGTCGGAATCCGTCCGAACCGGGGACCAGTCTATTTTCCACGTACGCGCCAGGAATTTCAGTACCGGAATGGACATTTTTCCGGCGGACAATATGTTACCGTATCTTTGACGCCCCGGCTTCCACAAGACATTTGGCTGGTTCGCGGGCAGTGTCGCCGAATGGCCGGCGGGCCCCGAATTCCAGGCGTGGGCAGCGGGGGGGCAGATGGGAATTCAAGTTGCGCTGAACCACCGGACACTTTACCGATACGAAAAAGCAATTTCTCTCGGTCCCCAGGTGATCCAGTTGCGTCCCGCACTGCACTGTCGAACGCCCATCCTCAGCTATTCGCTTGACGTCACCCCTTCCGAACACATTCTGAACTGGCAGCTGGACCCCCACAACAATCGCCTGGCGCGCCTTCTCTTTTCAGGGAAGACGAGCGAATTTCTTGTCGAAGTGAACCTCATTGCGGACCTAACTCCTTACAACCCATTCGCATTTTTTCTGGAACCAGGAGTCGAGGAATACCCTTTCGCATACGCGCCGGGACTGGCCAAAGATCTGGAACCCTATCGATCTGTGGATCCGCCGGGACCGCTGCTTCATGCGTTTCTTGAGACTTTCGTGGGACGGAAGAGCGGAACGATCAGTCTTCTGCTTGATTTGAATCGAAAAGTGCGAGACGAAATTGGATATGTGACGCGGCTGGAGCCGGGCGTCCAGACGGCAGAGGAGACCCTGGAGAAGCGCTCGGCGTCGTGCCGCGATTCTGCATGGCTGCTGGTTCAGAGTCTGCGAAATCTTGGGATCGCGGCGCGGTTTGTCTCGGGGTATCTGATTCAGTTGCAGTCCTCCGATCCGGCGTCGGAAGGTCCGGAAACGGATTCAGCAGAACTGCATGCCTGGGCAGAGGCGTTCTTGCCCGGCGCGGGCTGGATTGGAATGGATCCGACCTCGGGCCTGCTTACCGGCGAGGGTCACATCCCGCTGGTCTGCACTCCGACTGCTTCGCAAGCCGCACCCATCGGAGGCACTTCGGAGCCAGCCAAAGTGGAATTCAGCCACTCCATAGCCATTCGCCGTTTGAATGAGCCACGAGGGCCGTCCCGGCCTTTTACCGACCAGGACTGGCTGCGGATTAGAAAGGTCGCCTATAGCGTCGACGAAGAACTGAAAGCACAGGATGTGCGCCTGACGATGGGTGGCGAGCCAACCTACGTCGGCATCGACGACCCTGAGAGCCCCCAATGGAACATCGATGCCGCCGGTGCGATGAAGCGAACACGCGGCCTGGCGCTCATTAGCGGACTCCGTGAAGGGATGGCTCCCGGCGGGCTTCTCCACTACGGGCAAGGCAAATGGTACCCCGGCGAGGCCGTGCCACGTTGGGCGCTGAGCTGCTACTGGCGTGCCGATGGCGTTTCTGTCTGGGAGGATGTCGGCCTCATCGCACGCGAAGAGGTTGAGTACAGTTTTCGCGCGGCCGACGCTCTCGGATTCATTGAAGCGCTTGCGCGGCGCCTCCAGGTGAGTTCCGAAAATCTGCTGCCTGCCTATAACCCGGATAGCGAAACGACGGAGCCGGTTGGCTACATCCTGCCTATTCGCCGACGGCAGCCCAAGGGACAACTGCGCTGGTCGAGTCAGTTGTGGTTCCCTCGGCCGGAGCGCCTGCTGCTGTCGGCCGGCGATTCGCCAATAGGCTTCCGCATTCCCACCGAGGCCATGCCCTGGGTCTCGCCTGACGAGATTCAATACGAGTTTGATTCCGCGCCTTTCGAAAAATGGGTCAAGCTCCCGGCACGCCCCGCGCGCCGCATGGATCTCTTCGCGATGCCCCCCGCGCCGGATCCGCTGCCCGCTGTCTCGCGTGCCTCCGATGCAGTGCCGGAGCTGATCCGGCCGTCACTCTGCGTGCAGGCTCGGGAAGGCCGCCTGCACGTGTTCTTGCCCTATGCGCCCAAACTTGCGGACTATCTCGACCTCGTGAGCGCGGTAGAGGACACATGCCAATACTTGAAAATTCCGGCTTGGGTGGAGGGCTACGCACCGGCTCCCGATCCCCGGCTGCGATCGTTCAGCGTCACGCCGGACCCTGGCGTTCTGGAAGTAAACCTGCTACCTGCAAGCAATTGGGACGAGCTGGAGCGGATCAATACCTTGCTCGACGGAGAAGCCCGCCGCAATCGGTTAACCGCTGAAAAATTCGCCCACGATGGCAGCCGAATCGCTACCGGAGGCGGCAACCACATCGTGATCGGCGGGGCGACCCTGCTGGAGAGTCCTATCTTGCGCCGCCCCGACTTGCTGCGCAGTATGGTGGCGTTTTGGCAGAATCATCCGTCGCTTTCGTACCTGTTTTCCGGCATGTATATCGGCCCTACAAGTCAGTATCCACGCGTGGACGAAGCGCGAATGGATTCCTTGTATGAGCTGGAGGTTGCGTTTCGCAATCTCCCTTCCGGCGATTGTCCACCTTTCGTTGTCGATGGATTGTTCCGCAATCTACTTGTCGACGCTACGGGAAACTCGCATCGCGCCGAATTCTGCGTCGACAAACTCTATCCGCCAGAGGGCCTGGGGTTGCAACTTGGATTGCTCGAATTGCGCGCATTCGAAATGGCGCCTCATGTGCAAATGAATCTTCTGCAGATGTTGCTGATTCGCGCTTTGGTAAGTATGTTTTGGAAAACGCCTTTCGATGGCAGTCTGATCCGGTGGGGCACTACACTTCACGACCGCTTTATGTTGCCGGATTTTGTCAGTCGGGATCTTCGCGAGGTACTCGCTCGGTTGCGGTTGTCCGGGTACAATTTCGAGCACGAGTGGTTCGATTCTCATTTGGAGTTTCGCTTTCCGAAGATCGGATCGATCGCTGCGGACGGAGTCGAACTCGAACTGCGTCAGGCCCTCGAGCCTTGGAACGTGCTCGCGGAGGAAACCCATTCCGGCCGCACGGTTCGTACCGTGGACTCATCCATGGAGAGGATGCAGGTAAAGGTGTCTGGGTCCTCAAGCGAATCCCGCTATGTTGTTACCTGCAATGGGCGCAGGGTGCCGCTTCAACTTAACGGGGAGCCCGGCGTAGCATTAGGCGGCGTGCGGTTTCGTGCGCGGCGGTTGTCGGCATCATTGCACCCTACGGTTCCCGTTCATGCGCCCCTGGTTTTCCACCTTATCGACTCCCTGAGGGGCTACTCGATCGGCCAATGTACTTACCATGTTGGACCACCCGATGGCCGTACTTACGCGGCTCGTCCAGCCAACGCTGCGGAAGCTGAAGGCCGGCGCATGGAGCGCTTCAAGGCGGCCCTCCCTGCGCTCAGCCCAATGGCGGCGCCCGAGGAAGAGACCAACCCGCTCTTTCCGATGACCCTTGATCTGCGGCTGCCGCCGCGCGGGCAAAAGGCCCAAGTCGACCCATCGGGGCTCGTGTCATGACAGTGGATCTTTACCAGACGCTGCTCCGGTACGGGCATGCCTATGATGAGTTATCGGCCGATGGAGTCATTCCTCGGCCTCACTGGGCGCGCATCATGAAATCCTTCCGGGCGATCGGCCCCGAGGAGCTGGGAAGGCGCTGGGAGCATGCTGAACGCCGCATTCGCGAGAACGGCGTCACCTACAACATCTACAGTGATCCCCTCGGCGCAAACAGGCCCTGGAAAATCGACATCGTTCCATTCCTGATCCCCGCCGAAGAATGGAGGTTCCTCGAAGCCGGCATCGTGCAGCGCGCCCGGTTGCTCAGTCGACTTCTCGAGGATCTTTACGGATCGCAGGAACTTCTCGCGAATGGATGCTTTCCGGCCGAGCTACTATTTGCCAACCCTGCATTCCTTCGGCCGCTGGTGGGAGTACGGGTTCCCGCGCACAGTTATCTTCATATGCTGGCGGTTGATCTTGCACGTTCGCCGGACGGCCAATGGTGGGTGCTCTCCGATCGCACTCAAGCTCCTTCGGGCAGCGGTTATGCACTGGAGAACCGCACGATAGTTTCCGATGTGCTGCCCGATATTTTCCGCAAATCGAATGTCCAGCGGCTCGCGCCTTTCTTTCGTGCGCAGCGCGAAGCACTTGCCAGTCTCTCGCAACGAGACCATCCGCGAATTGTTCTCCTGACCCCCGGTCCGCGCAACGAGACCTACTTCGAACACTCGTATATAGCTCGATACCTTGGATTCACTCTGGTCGCGGGTGCGGATCTCACAGTCCGTGACCGAGCCGTTTATCTCAAGACCGTTGATGGGTTGGAGCGCATCGATGTAATCTTGCGCCGCGTGGATGATAGCTTTTGCGATCCTCTCGAATTGCGCAGCGATTCACTTCTCGGTGTACCGGGCCTGGTCGACGCCATCGTAGCTGGAAATGTCATCGTCGCCAATGCATTGGGAAGCGGCTTGATTGAGACATCCGCGATTATGCCTTTTCTTCCCGGCCTTTCCAAACATCTATTTGGCGAGGAGCTTAAGCTTCCGTCCGTCGCGACCTGGTGGTGCGGACAGCCATACGCGCTGGATTGGGTGCTGAACCATCTTGATTCCGTGGTGGTGAAGCCAGCGTTTCCCTCGCGCGGTGTAGAGCCGGTATTTGGCGCCGAACTCGATCAAACCGAAAAGGGGAAGTTTGCTGAGAAACTGCGTGCCCAACCTCATGAATATGTGGCACAGGAGCAAGTAGTTTTGTCTAACGCACCCGTTTGGGACAATGGACACCTTCATTCGCGGAGCGTCGTGCTGCGCGCTTACGTGCTCAACACAGGAAATGGATGGACGGCAATTCCGGGGGGATTGGTGCGGGTTGCTGAATCCGAAGGATCGGTTGTCTCGATGCAACGCGGCGGACACAGCAAGGACGCCTGGGTGCTTTGGGACAGCCCCGTTGATACATTTAGTTTGCTGCATCCTCGTAACAAGCCGGTGGTGTTGCGCCGCGAGTTGCCAGGTGTGCCGAGCAGCGTGGCCGACAACGTTTTCTGGTTGGGACGATATGTCGAGCGGGCGGAAAGTACCGCTCGGATCGTGCGTTGTATGGCCTCCCGAGTGCGGCGGGCAAACGAGGCGGAACTGGCTTGCCTGATCAGATTGCACAGTTGCCTGGAATCGCGGCAAAGCAAATTGCCAAAGGCAAAAAGCAGGCGCCCCACGTCGCTGGAGCTTGAACAGGAATTGATCTCGATCGTTACCGATCCCAAGCGGACTGAGGGCCTGGCTTCTACATTGGCAGAGGTAGCTCGTGTCGGCGGCTCGGTTCGAGAGCGGTTATCCGTCGATATGACATTTCTCATCGGGCAGTTGCGGGGCACAGTCGAGGTTGGGCGAAACACACAGTTTCTCGAGTATCCTGCGATGCTGACCCTGTGGCTGGAACTCCTCTCCGCATTTTCCGGAATGGAGCGCGAAAACATTAACCGCGGAGTGGGGTGGCTGTTCCTGAGCATGGGCCGGCGTCTCGAGCGCGCAGCCTATCTCACAAGGCAACTGCGTGAAATCACCAAGCCGCTCGCCGAGCAGGACTGGCCGCTCCTGGAGTGCATGCTTGAAGTCGGCGACAGTTCCATGACTTACAGGAGCCGGTACTACACCACTCTGCAACCTTTGGCGGTTTTGGATGTTCTCATGGCCGATGAAACCAATCCGCGGTCGCTGGACTTTCAACTAGCCCATCTCGCAGCTCTCTATGAAAGGCTACCTCGGCATTTGCCGAGTGAACTGCAAGCGATGCGAGACGCATCGGCGTCGCTACGCAGCTTTGATCTGCGCAAGTTAAGATACCCATTGCCAGGCGCCGCAAGGGCGGCAAATGGTATAGATAGTCTGTCTAAGCTTGAGCGATTCCTCAGAGGGCTGGAACATCTACTGCGTTCCTGGTCAAATAACTTATCGAGCAGATACTTTAGCCACGCTCGCACGTTGCCGGTCACGATGGGTTTATGATTTACAAAATTGTTCATCGAACTACTTACAAGTACAAGTATCCGGTCTCGGTCGGCAACCACGTGGCGTGTCTCAAGCCTCGTTCTCTTCTGCGCCATCGGTTGGAACAGCGCGAACTGTTCATTCAGCCAACCCCGGCGATGATAACCGAGAGAACGGACTATTTTGGCAACACTCTCTACTTCTTCACTGTGCAGGAACCGCATACGGAATTGGTTGTGGAAGCGCGAAGTGAAGTGGTGATGGAGGACACGGTGACAGCGTTGCCGCACGAGGCGCTCCCCTGGGAAGAAGTGGTTCGATCGCTGCCCGAAGATCGTGGTCCAGAGGGTCTTGAAGCTTACCAATTCAGATTTGAGTCGCCGCGCATTCCGCTGCGGCCGGAGTTTGCAGCATATGCGCTCCAGTCCTTCACTCCTGGGCGGCCGCTTCGGGAAGGCCTTCTGGATCTGACGGAGCGGATCCACAAGGACTTTCGTTTTGACTCGGGAGTGACCACGGTCCGGACACCCACGGAACAGGTCTTTCGGAAGCGGAGGGGGGTATGCCAGGATTTTGCGCACGTCCAAATTGCCTGCCTGCGTTCCCTGAATCTGTCGGCACGCTATGTCAGCGGATACCTCCGAACCTACCCACCTCCCGGACAACCCAGGCTTGTGGGCGCGGATGCGTCCCATGCGTGGGTGTCCGCTTATTGTCCGGGGACCGGATGGCTTGACCTCGATCCCACGAACAACGTTATTCCCTCAAATGGCCACGTGACGCTAGCCTGGGGACGAGACTACGGCGACGTGAGTCCTCTCCACGGCTTGATTTTAGGAGGCGGAGTGCATGCCCTTAATGTTTCAGTCGATATGGAGATGTTCGAATCCTAGAGTATTTTCGATTCACTCGTCGACATCGCCTACATCGAGCAGTGTGGCTTTTCATGAGGAAAAAGCCACTCGGCATCGTGCATTCTGTTAGGAGCAGAATCGAAAATGCCGTAATGATTGAAATCGCCAGAATCTCTCTGGAGCAAGGTCGGAGTTGATGAACTGGAAGGAGTTCCCCTTAATTCGCAGCTTCATTCCCTGCTCCTGCGCCTGTGGATGAATATCCGTCGATGCGCTCGCTGCCGTGATAAATATTAAAATGCTCGTCCCGCAGGAATCCTACGAGCGTAATGTCGAACTCCTTCGCTACGTCTACCGCAAGGCTCGATGGAGCTCCTACGGCTGCAACCATCGGAATCCCGCCCATGAGCGCTTTTTGCAGAAGTTCAAAGCTGGCGCGTCCGGACAGCAAGAGTACGCGCTCTCGCAAGGGTGTGCGGTCCGCAAGGAATTCAGAGCCAATCAGCTTATCCACCGCGTTGTGACGGCCCACGTCTTCGCGCAGCGCCAATAAATTCCCGGCTGAATCGAAGAGCCCCGCACCATGCAATCCGCCTGTGCGATCGAAGACCCCTTGCGAAGAACGGAGGCGGCCCGGGAGGCTGTGAAGCATTTGCGCGCCCACTCTGAAGTTGTTCGTCGCGCGCGGCGGGCACACTGTGCGCAACGCGAGGAGAGATGCTTTGCCACAAATGCCGCAACTCGATGTTGTGTAGAAATTGCGTTGAAGGCTGGCCAAGCTCACCGTTACATGTGTGGCCAGTTCCGCACGGACGATATTGTGTTTGGAATTCGGTCTGCTCGCATCCAGAATGAGGGGGAATTGCGCGGATTCGCTGACGGGATGACTTGCGTAGGCAATCTGTTCAATATCGTCCGCGCGCTGAATGACACCCTCAGTCATGAGAAAGCCCGCAGCAAGGTCGAAGTCATTGCCGGGAGTACGCATCGTGATGGAGATCGATGTCGTCTGCCGTGAATTCGAGGGGCCATAAGCAAGTTGGATCTCGAGCGGTTCTTCGATCGCAAGCTGGTCCAGCACCTGTCGCGATGCCTGCCCGATAACTTTCTCGACGGAGGTCTGCGACACAGGCCCGTTGTTCGTGTCTGGTTGTGCGACCGGGAAGGAGGCTTTCATGTTCTCATCTCCATAACATCGGCTCTCACTGAGCACGTTAGGTACTACAAGCCGATTCACATCAACTGCGGCATCGGGACCGACGTTTGTGCCGATAGCTCGCTCATATCAATGTTGCTCTCAAGAGAGGGCCGAGAGATTCCGTGCCTCTGCATTTTGTAGATTAACGTAGTGCGCTTCAAGCCAAGTCTGGCGGCTGCGCCTCTCCCTCCTCCAATGACCCACCCGGCTGCCTCAAGCGTGCGCAGGATCAGGGCTCGTTCGGAATCGATGAGAGTAGTTGGAGCCGGGGCGGCGCTGACGCGCTCGGTGGAAGCCGCCATCATAGGATTCGGAAGCACGCCATCTTCGGACAGAATGACGGCGCGTTCGATCAAATTCTGCAGTTCACGGACGTTGCCCGGCCAGTCGTACGAGCAGAGGGCCATCATCGTTTCCTCAGGAATATGGTCGATCTCCCGGCCTACCCGCCGGCCAAGAGTCTCGACAAAATGAGCCACCAGAGCTGGAATGTCTTCGCGGCGCTCACGCAACGGCGGCAACTGGACAGGAAAAACATTCAGGCGAAAGTAAAGGTCGCTGCGAAACTCGCCGTTTTTTACCATCTTTGTCAGGTCACGATGGGTCGCAGCCACTAGCCGAACATCCACCTGGTGAGTTCGACTGCTACCCAGGCGCTCGAATTCCTGTTCCTGCAATATGCGCAGCAGTTTGGGCTGCAGCTGTGGCGGAATATCGCCGACCTCATCCAGGAAGAGCGTGCCCTTATCGGCCAACTCGAAGCGGCCAAGCTTCTGCGCTATGGCTCCAGTGAATGCGCCCTTCTCGTGGCCAAAAAGCTCGCTCTCCAGAAGATCTAGCGGGATGGCGGCACAGTTCAGCTTGATGAACGGGCGTCCGCACCGCCGGCTGATGTTGTGAATCGCACGCGCGATCAGCTCCTTGCCGGTGCCGGTCTCACCCTGGATCAAAACAGTAGAGCTTGTCGGCGCCACGCGTTTGACCCCGTCGAGCACCGCTTCCAACGCAGGACTGTTGCCAATGAGTTGCTCGAATTTGCGCCGGTGAGGGCCTCGATCGCTGCTACGATCACCGCAGCTATAGTCTTCGGACGCGTGCACGGGGAAACTGGTGCTCATCGTGTACCTTCCTTCTCGTTTCAACGTTCGAGAGCTGCACGTACACTTTCCACTAGAACTTCATCGTCGAATGGCTTCGGTAGAAACTCCACGGCGCCTTCTCTCAGCGCCTGGAACCGCATCTCTTCATCGCCGTGCGCTGTGATAAAGATGGTGGGAATCCTGCAATGGTCAGCATTCAATCGCGCCTGCAGCTCCAGACCGGACATTCCCGGCATGCGGATATCCGTGATGAGACAGGCTGTCTCTTTCTGATGGCCCGACCCGAGAAAGTCTTCTGCCGATGCAAATGTTTGCGATGAGAATCCAGCCGCCCTCAGCAGTTCTTTCAAGGTGCCGCGGACCGAGTCGTCATCATCGACAATGGCTACTAATTTGTTTACGGTATTACTGCTCATAAATGTCACTATGCGCCCTGCATAAACATTGCGCAATCATACGTTGGTATGAGCATCCGATGGCTTTTGCGCGGCATATTCCTGTGCCTCGACCGGGATGGGCAGTGTGAAGGAAAAGGTTGCACCGCGCGGTGAATTGTCGGCCGCCCACAGGCGTCCGCCATGGGATTCGACGATGGAACGGCTGATCCGAAGCCCCATGCCGATGCCATGAGGCTTGGTTGTAAAGAATGCATCGAATATCTTTTCCTTCTGTTGCTGCGGCAATCCTGCGCCTGTATCGCTGATTGAAATGATCAATTGCCGATCTTCTGCCAGCCGCGATTGGATCGCGAGTTCACGTGCCCGATCGACATTTTTCATCGCATCGATGCCGTTCATGATGAGATTCATCACGATCTGCTGCACTTGTACTGGGTCTGCCATGATTTTGGGAAGATCGGCGTCAAGTTCGGTGCGGACCGAAATGGAATACCGATTTGTTTCGCTTCGCAGGAGCGCGATCATCTCTCGAATGAGCTCATTGACATCGGCCAGCTGCCGCTTCGATTCGCCTTTCTTCAATAAGGAACGGATACGATTGATAATGTCTGCCGCACGCTTGGCATTTCGAATGGCTCCGGCTGCAGCCTCGCGCGCCTCTGCCAGATCGGGCTCATCTCGGTTAAGCCAGCGCACGCAGGTGCTGGCGCCGTTGACCGCAGCAGTAATCGGCTGATTGACTTCGTGCGCCAGGGAGGCGGTCAACTCGCCCATGGTGGTCATTCGGCTGGCGTGAGCCAGATCCGTCTGCGCTTGCCGCAATGCTTCCGACGCCAATACGTGTTCTGTCAAGTCACGAGCGATGACAAGCGCTGCCTCTACTTGTTGGGAGCCGAACCGCAGCGGGGAATAGCTCACGGCAAGGAATCTATGACCCCGAGCGTTGTCGAACCAGTCTTCGAACCGGACGTTTTCTCCCGCGAAGCAGCGGTCCAGGAACGGCCGAAGCTTCCGCTCAAAGAACTCCACACCCACGAGTTCGGTCATATGCATCCCGACCATGCTCCCGGCCGGCCTTCCCCAATTCCGCTCATGCACTGGGTTAGCTCGCTTATATCTGTAATCAGTTCCGATAATAATTACGGCGTCAGGGGAGCACTCGAAGACCTGGCCGGTTAGATATTCAGCCTGATTGTGCTCGGCAATCTCGAGTTTCAGGTTGTCATTCGATCGCGTCAGTTCCGCCGTTCGCTCTGCGACGTTGAGTTCAAGCTGGTTTCGTCGCCGCACAACTTGCGTCATGAGCAATGCAAAGACCAGAAACACAAGATCGTATAGAAGGCGAGACTCGGTGCTGGTTTGGGGGTCGAAGAGAAAGTCGCGGACGACGGACGACAGCAAAGCCGCGAGGATGCCAGGCTTGGTGCCGGCGTACCAGAAAGTGACAGCGATCGCAGACAACGCAAATGGACCGAAGGATTGCGGAAGATGGAAGTACGTGAACGCACTGGCCAAGCCTAGAGCGGCTGCGACCGAAGCCACGGCCAATCCATAACGCAGCGCTGCAGACCATGTGGGCCCAGCAGTCCACTTCATCTTGCGTGGAAAAACCATGTTGGAGACCTCCTTACTCCCTCGATCGAGGGTCCGTGGAGCGGACCGCAACGAAGCTTCACATCTGTAATAACGGCTTCGGCGATGCCCCCTTCTCCCGCAATCGCGAAATACTAACTCCTGCTGACCGGAAGCTCGAGCTTGGTCGCCATTCGGACTAGTTCGGCAAGTGATTGCGCTTGCATCTTCGTCATGACATGCCCGCGTTGGATCTTCACAGTGATTTCGCTGGTCCCGAGCTCAAAAGCGACTTGTTTGTTGAGCATGCCGGAAACTACCATGCCCATGACCTGACGCTCACGCGCAGTAAGTGACTCATACCGCTTTCGCAATTCGGCAATCTCGTCCAACTGGTGGCGCGTGGCGCGGTCGCGTTCGAAGGCCTGCTCAATCGCATTCAATAAATCCTGGTCGAAGAATGGCTTGGTCAGGAACTCCACCGCGCCGGATTTAATGGCCTTCACCGTCATGGGAATATCGCCGTGGCCAGTGATGAAGATGATCGGAATCCGCACGCCGGCGTCTGCCAGTTTTCGCTGAAGGTCCAGACCGCTCACTCCCGGAAGAGAAACATCCAGAACGAGACAACCTGGCCCATCGGGTTCCTTGTTTCTCAAGAACTCTTCTGCTGTCCCAAAGGATTCCGAGTGTAAGCCCGCGGCCCTGAGCAGACCCTCGATGGACGTACGCACTTCGACATCGTCATCAATGACGAACACCGTAGGAGTACTCGGAAGCGTCATTCGTGAGCTCCAGCGCGAGGTCTGTCGGATGGCGGACGTCGCGTCGAATATTCGACACGCGAGGCGGACTCCGCAGGGCCCCATCCGCCCCTCCAATTGAAGTATATCGCTGAAACAACGCAGCTAACCCATCTCCAGATGATTGGCAAACGCCGTGCATTTATGCAATCAGCTGTTGGCAGGAAGAGGCAAAGAAAACGTGCAAGAGCACTCGCACATCGGAGACAAGCAGGACCCCGCCATACCTATTCGCGAACAGAACAAAAGGAGGGAGCAGCATGACAGAGCAAGACAAGCTGATAAGCAACGAAGGTGTCAGCCGGCGTTCGTTTTTTGGGAAGGCCTCGGCCGCTCTGGTAGCGGCGGCGAGCCTTCCGATTCTGGCTGCGGCGCAGCAGACCAGGGACATGAGCGGTGACACGCATACCGGCATCAACGAGCAGGAGTTGGGGCCGGAGAACCCGGGGCTGGAGGCGCAGGAGCCTGATTCGGTGTATCCGCCGGTGACCGACGCGGGCGGCCAGCCTCCGTTCAAGTACCCCTTTGCCATGTCGCACAGAAGAATCGAGTCGGGCGGCTGGACCCGCCAGGTGACAGTGCGCGACTTCCCGCTGTCGAAGAAGATGGCCGGCGTGGAGATGCGCCTGATCTCCGGCGGCGTCCGCGAACTGCACTGGCACTTGAGCGCCGAGTGGGCCTTTATGACATACGGGAGCGCGCGAATCACGGCGGTAGATCAGAAGGGCCGCGCATTCATTGAGGAC
>Ga0182024_10016932_pt1 | contig 13754 bp, 8 predicted proteins | sample P32metaG_FD_120480 | JGI IMG/M metagenome (GOLD analysis project Ga0182024, IMG submission 120480) | Permafrost microbial communities from Stordalen Mire, Sweden - P3-2 metaG (Illumina Assembly) | ecosystem: Environmental > Terrestrial > Soil > Wetlands > Permafrost | place: Sweden: Stordalen... | reverse complement strand
TCGGTCTGGTAGACGATGCCCAGCGGGGCCTCGCCGCGCGAGACCAGGAGCAAGGTGGCGCGAACATCTTGGGCCGGAGCGACCTTGCTTGACACCGACGACCACACGCCGAGAGCCTCGAGCGCGGCCTTGCCGTATTTGCCGGCCGGGACCGACGCCGGATCCGCCATCGCCAGGCGCTCGTTGCCGAGCGCCTGCGCCAGCGGAAAATTCGGCGCGATGGTGAGATTGATATGGCCGTCGGCCGGCGCGATGAGAACAAGCTTATTGCCGAGAATATTCAATCTCGTGTCCGGCTTGATGAGCTTGCGCTCGGCCACGTAATCCATCCAGTCGAGGTCGGCGGAGATGAAAATGTCAGCCGGGGCTCCGTTCTCGATCTGCTTGGCAAGCGCCGAGCTTGCCCCGTAGGAGACCAGGACCTTGCGGCCGGTATCGTGCAGATATTGGGCGTCGGCATCGTCCAAGGCGTTCTTGAGGCTCGCAGCAGCAAACACCAGGAGATCGCGTCCCTGAGCATGCGCGCCGGCGCTCCACCACAGCGCCGTGAATGCGATCACGGCCGCGACGAGCACAAAGCGCACGGCACCCAGATGTTTCGCCATTGTCCGGCCTTTCCATATCATTCCGATCTCGCTATATTCCGTGGAATATGTCCCCGTGTAAAGGGGCTCGGGGCCTCATGCCGGCGCCATCGACCTACTACACGAGCGATGGCGCGGCCGACGAGCTTTTCCTGGGCCGGTGGAAGAAGCGCTTCGCCGCTCCGCTCCCGAGTTCGCGGGATTCTCTTCCGTACCCTGAAAGGAGATCATCATGAAGCTCAGCGCACGCAATCAGCTCAAGGGGAAGATCGTCGATGTGGTAAAGGGCGCCACAACCTCCCATGTGCGCATCGATATCGGCGGCGGGGTCATCATCACATCGTCGATCACCAACGAGGCGGTCGCCGATCTCGTTCTCGCGAAGGGCGATGAGGCCTGGGCGGTCATCAAGGCCTCCGACGTGATGATCGGCAAATGATGTCGATCGACCGGCGCGCTCTTCTCACCGGCGTTTCAGCCGCGCTGCTGGCGCCGCGGGGCGCGCGCGCCGCGACCCTCACCGACAGCGCCGGGCGCTCGGTACCGGTGCCGGCCCGCGTCGAGCGGGTGTTTCCCGCAGGTCCTCCGGCCGCGATCATGCTCTACACGCTGGCGCCCCAGCTGCTGCTCGGCTGGACGCGCCCCAATCGCGCCGAGGAGCGGGAGTTTCTGCTGCCCGACGTCGGCAGCCGCCCGGAGGTGGGCCGGATCACCGGGCGCGGCAATACCGCCAATCTCGAAGCCGTGCTTGGGCTCAAGCCGGATCTAATTCTCGATGTCGGTTATGTGACCGACACCTACGTTTCGCTGGCCGACCGCGTGCAGGAGCAGACCGGCATTTCCTATGCCCTGCTCGACGGCCGCTTCGAGGGTACGGCCGGGGCCTACCGCCTGCTCGGAGATTTGGTCGGCCGCCGCGAGGACGCCGAGGCCCTTGCCCGCTATACCGAACGCACGATCGGGACGATCACCGGCCGGATCGCCGGCATCACCAAAGATCAACGGCCGCGCATTTATTTCGCGCGCGGGCCGCGCGGCCTCGAGACCGGATTGGGCGGCTCGATCACGGTCGAGACCATCGAATTCCTGGCGCGGAACGTCGCCGGCGGAACCCGAGGCGGACTTTCAAATGTTTCGATCGAGCAGGTGCTGGTGTGGGATCCCGAGGTCATCGTCACCATCGACCGGGACTTTGCCGCCAGGATCTACGACGATCCGGCCTGGGCGACGATCGCAGCCGTCCGAAAGCGCCGCGTGCATCTGTCGCCCAATCTGCCGTTCGGCTGGGTCGATTTTCCGCCTTCGGTAAACCGGCTGATCGGCCTCTGGTGGCTGGCGAAAATTCTGTATCCGAGCTTGTTTCCGGAAAATCTGAACCAGCTGACCCGCGAGTTTTACGAGCAGTTCTATCACGTGCAAGTCACGGATCAGCAGATCGAGCGTTTGCTGGCGGGGCGAGGTTGATTGGCACCGCTTCCGGTCAGCCGCGGGTTTGCCGCGCGCCCGGCAGATTCTGCCGCACGCGCGTGATGTCTTTCCAGGGATCCTGCTTCAGGCGGGCCAGGCGCTTCATCAGATCGCGCACCGTGTACTGGTGGCCGGAGGTCGTGCGAGGAAGCTCCTGCCAGCCGACCGGAACCGAAACCGGCGCGCCCTCGCGCGCCCGGGTCGAATAAGCGGCCACTGAGGTCTGCTCCAGCGAGTTGCGCAGATAGTCGACGAAGATCCTTCCGTTGCGCAGCGACTTCGTGATCTTGGTGACATAGCGTTCCGGCTCGTCAGCCGCCATCGCGAGGGCAACCGCCTGCGCGAAGGCTTTCGCGCCGTCCCAATCGGCGCCGTCGATCGGCAAGACCACGTGCAGGCCCTTGCCGCCCGAGAGCTTCACGAAGCTTTCAAGCTTCAGCGCCGCCAGGCGCTCGCGCACGTCGCGCGCCGCCGCCACCGTGGTGGACCACGGCACGCCCTCGCCCGGGTCAAGATCGAACACGATGCGATCGCAGATGTCGAGGCGGTCGAGCCTGGCGCCGCGAACATGAATTTCGAGCACGCCCGCCTGCACCAGCGACATGAGCCCATCGAGATCATCGATCCCGATGACTTGCCGTCCATTGCTGTCGATGACGCTGCGCAGCACCTTCTCGCTGAGCCCGGCGGAGGCATGCTTCTGGAAGAAGCATTGGCCAGCGGTGCCCTCCGGGCAACGCACCAGCGCCAGCGGCCGTCCGACCACATGGGGCGCCATCCAGTCCCAGACCGCGCGATAATAGTCGGCCAAGTCCTGCTTGGTGACGCCAACGTCCACCCAATAGACCCGGTCGGGATGGGTGAGCCGCACGTCGTCGTGCCCGGCGCGCTGCTTGCCTGTTCCAGCGCTGACCTTGCGGGTGCCGACATTGGTCGTCCGAGTTTTTCGCGTAGACGCCGTCGGATGCCTGGAAGTTCGTTTTGCAATGCCGGTTCTTGCTGCCATGGCGGGTGTCTCCCGAATGACTTCCTTGGCGGGCTTGTCCTCGCGCACGCCCTTGAACGCGGCCTGGCGGACGAGGCGATCGGCGGTCCAATCGCGGAAGTTCGCCTCGATCACCACTTTCGGCTCGACCCAGACCACATCGCGGCGTCGTCTTTCCTGCGGCGGCATATCGATCGGCGGACGATCGATCGCCAGCGGGTGCAGCCGGCCCCAGAGATCCTTGGCCACCGCCCGCGAATAGCCGGTGCCGATGCGGCCGCCATACCGCAGCTTGCCTTGCTCGTAATAGCCCGCGATCAAGGCGCCGACCGCATCGGGCAGCACGGCCGAAGGCGCGTAGCCCAGCACCACGAATTCCTGCTGGTTGGCGCATTTGGCCTTGATCCAATTTTCGGAGCGACCCGAAACATAGAGCGCGTCGCCGCGCTTGGACACGATGCCTTCGAGCTTCAATTGACAGGCCTGCCGCAGCACCAGCGAGCCGTCATCATCGAAATGCTCGCTCAGCCTGATCGGCCCGGATCGCCTTGTCCGGCCCAACAACCGTGCGAGCGGGGCCTTGCGCTCCGTCAGCGGCAGGCGGGTGAGGTCAGCGCCGTCGAGATGAAGAAGATCGAACACATAGTAGACGAACCGATCGCGCCGTCCGGCCTTGAGATTGGTCTGCAACGCCGAGAAGCTTGAGATGCCAACATCATCCTCGACGATCAACTCGCCGTCGAGCAGCGCGGTCGCGGCCGGCAGTTCCGCGACGGCGGCGCCGATATTGGGGAACCGGTGCGCCCAATCGAGACCCTTGCGGGTCAGGAGCCGCACCTCGCCATGATCGAGCCGCGCCTGGATGCGGTAGCCGTCGAACTTGACTTCGTGCAGCCAATCCGCGCCGCTCGGCGGCGTCGCCCGCAGGGTGGCGAGCGCCGGCGGCACGAAGTCCGGCAGCGCATCGCCGGATTTCGCCTTGCCGGCCTTGCTCTTCCGGGCCGCCTTGCCGTTCTTGGCAGAGGCGCTCTTCTTGGCGGACCTGCTTCTCTTCGCTGGGGCTGTCGGCCGCCGGGGCGCGCGCGTGCTGCGCGGCGTCGCGGCAGTGCTCTTTCGGCGCGCCGGCTCCGCGGTCTTCTGCGCCAATGGCTTCGCCGCCTTCCGGGGCGTCTCGCTGCGGTTCGACTGCCAGACCCGCTTGCCACCGCGACCTTCGGCGATCTCTTCCATAGTGCGACCGCTCGCGGCCGAGCGCGATTGCTCCTCGAGTATGTCGGGAGCGCTTGCGCCGCGCGCCGCCTCGTCATCGCCCTTGATCAGCAGCCAAGGGTCCTGCCGTTCGTTCGGCCGCTTGTGCATGCGCACCAGGTGCCATCGCCCTTTGAGCTTGTCCCCGTCGAGCACGAAGTTCAGATGGCCTTTGCGGTAGTCCTCGTGCGCGTCGCCCTCCGGATACCAATGGCCGCGATCCCAGATCATGACGGTGCCGCCGCCATATTGGCCCTGGGGAATCGTTCCCTCGAAAGTGTTGTACTCGATCGGATGGTCCTCGACGTGGATGGCCAGGCGCTTCTCGCCCGGAACCAGGCTTGGCCCGCGGGTCACGGCCCAGCTCTTCATCACGCCGTCGAGCTCGAGCCGAAGGTCGTAGTGCAGGCGGCGGGCGGCGTGCTTCTGGATCACGTAGCGGCCGCCCTTGCCGCGCTGCGTGCGGCCGCGCGGCTCCGGCGTCACCGCGAAATCGCGCTTCTTATGGTAGACCTGAAGTCCCACGGTTTCAGCTCGTGCCCGCCATTCCGCTCAGCTTCGCCGTGTGGCGGATGGTCCACCGCGAGCTCATGAGGTCGACAGTGCTAACGCACATGTTTGGCCCCCGGTTCCGCGCGATCAGTTCCGGCACAATGCGAACATTCGGAGGAGTGCGGCTGCGATCTTACTGCAGAAGCTTGGTCAAGTCCGCTTTCTTCTGCTTGACTTGCGCCATGGTGCACTGGAGCGGCCGTTTGTCCGGTCTCCAGCGCAGAAATTTGGTGCCATGGCGGAACCGCTCGCCGGTGAAATGGTCGTAGCGTACCTCCGCTACCAGCTTGGGTTTCAAGGGCTGCCAGTCGGCCGAGCGCGCGGTCGACCAGCGGCTCGGCCCGCCCGGCTTGTTTCCGGTGAAGCCGGGCTCGGCGATGAGCTTCTCAAGCTTGGCGGTGAGCGCCTTCTTCTCGTGGCTGGCGATCGAGGAGGTGAAGCCGACGTGATGCAACAGACCGTCGGCATCGTAGAGCCCGAGCAACAGCGAGCCGACCTCGCGCTTGCCCTCGTTGTAGCGGAAGCCCCCCACCACGCAGTCCGCGCTGCGGAAGTTCTTGATCTTCTGCATGCCGGTGCGCTCGCCGGAGCGATAATCGAGATCGATCCGCTTGGCGATGATGCCGTCGAGGGTCGCGCCTACGCGCTTGAGCCAGCCCTTGGCTTCGCTGAGCTTGGTCGTCGCCGGCGACAATTGGATGCACCCGTTGCCGAAATAGCGGGCCGCGAATGCTTCGAGCTTGCGCCGGCGTTCGCGCAGAGGCTCACCGACCAGCGACTGCCCGTTCGAGCCGGCGAGGAGATCGAAGACAATCAGCTGCGCAGGCGTCTCCTGCGACAGCCGTCGCACCCGGCTTGACGCCGGATGAATCCGCTGCAACAGCGCATCGAACGAGAAGGCGTCGCCTTGCGGTAGCACGATCTCGGCATCCAGCACGAAGCGTTTGGCTCTGGTCGCCCGCACGGCTTCGACCAGTTCGGGAAAATACCGCGTCAGCATGCGGCCCGATTTGGACTGCAGCTCGATCTTATCGTCATCGCGAAAGACCAGGCAGCGAAAGCCGTCCCATTTCGGCTCGTATTGCCAGCAACCGCCGGCCGGCACTTTATCAACCGACAACGCCTCCATCGGAGGCAGCGGCGGATGCAGCTGCAGGCTCACGGCCGCGCCCGCTTGGTCGCGATCCACGCCGTTCTCGACATCCTGCCGGGTATGGGTGTGAACCAGATCATTCTGACGTGGGGAGCACCCGACCGTTGGGTACCCCCCCGTTCGTTGCACCTTCTCGATTGGATTTTCAACAGCCGCTGACGCCGCCGGTGTTGGGGACCGCCATCGGATTGGCCTTGGGCTGGTCCTGCGTGGTCGCCTGGCTGGCGCCGACCGTATTGTTTTTCATGGCGCCGGTGCTTCCGGTGGCGCTACCAGCCCCGGGCGAACCGGCGGCGCTGCCCACGGTCGAGCCGCTCGCGCAGCCCGGGCGTGAGGCAGCCGTGTTGGGATTCGCCTGCCCAGGCATGGTCGACTGGCCCGGCGTCGGTGCCGGCGCGGGCCCTATGCCGCTGCCCGTCGAGCCGCCGGGGCTTGTCGCGGACGAACCGGCGCCTGCGCCCCCGGCTCCTCCCGCGCCACCGCCGGCTTGCGCGAGCACGAGGCTCGTGCTGCCCGCAAGAAAAAGTCCAGCCAGGATGGCCACATGTCGGTTTGATCGCATATCAGTCTCCCTTTGTTGCTCTTGCCTTGAGACCAACGCCGGCATCCAACCCCAGTTCCCGAAATGGAGACGCGATCCGCCCAACCCCATCGCTGCCATCCGCAACGTCAGGACACGTGCCGGCACGACTACGGTGACCTGCGCTCAATCGGCCCGCCTGCGCGGGATGCTTCGACCTTCCGATGCCATGACATCGGCAACGGCGGCGAGGCCGTCTTGCAGCTTCAGATCTTCCAGCCACACTGGCAGCCGACGCCGCCAGTTCGGGTACTCGTCGATGGTCGCCGGAATGTTGACCTGATCGCGAATGCCCAACGCATCCTCGATGGCGACCACCAATAGGTGCGCCGGCGTTCGCGCCAGGAAGCGGGCGACCGAGGCGAAGTCAGGGTCCGCGGCGTCGTGCGCCAGCGCGCTTCGCAAGGCGAGTTGCGCGGCCGAGCGCTCCTGGTCGGTCTCGCCCGGATCGATATTGAGCGCGCGCTTGACCGCAAGGTCGTGTCCGCGCACCCATCCGGCGAAGGTCGGGAGATCGTGGGTGCTGAACGTCACCAGGGCCTTCGCGCGGTACGACTCGGGCGGCAGGAAGCTCCCGTCCGGTGCGCGCTCGAACAGCATCACCTGGTAGGACCAGATCCCCCAATCCGCGAGCGTATCGCGAAAACCGTCCGGCACGGTCCCGAGATCCTCGCCGATCACGATGCAGCCCTGCGCAATGCTTTCCTGGACGCTGACCGCGAGCAGGGCCTCGAAGGGAAAACGTACATACACGCCCTGGCCGGCCCGCATCCCCTCGGGGATCAGGTAGAGGCGCTTGAGCCCGAGAACGTGATCGAGCCGGATGGCGCCGGCGTAACGCATCGCGGCTTGCAGCATGGAGCGAAACGGCGCGAAACGTTCCGCTTCAAGCGCGGCCGGATTGAACGCCGCCAGCCCCCAGTTCTGCCCGGCTGTGTTGTAGAGGTCCGGAGGCGCCCCAACCCTGAGCTCCGACATGACGGAGCGCTGGTCGTTCCAGGCATCAAACCCCTCGGGATGCATCCCGACGGCCACGTCAAGATAAAGCCCGAGCGGCAGGGTCAGTTCGTGGGCGCGCCGGCAGCAGGCCTTGAGCTGCGTATCGGCCACCCATTGCACGAATTCGAAGAATGCGATGGCGTCGCCATCGTCCGCGCGTAGCGCAGCCAGATCGGCTTCGGTGGGATTGTGCCATTGGTCGGGCCATTGCCGCCAAGGCGAGCCGAACCGCCGGCGCAGGAATTCGAATGAAGCAAAGCGCGCCAAAAGCGGGCCGCGTTCGCGGCGGAATTCCTCGAAGGCTTGGCGTCGGGAAGCTTCCGCGCCACCAAAGCGCTCATAGGCCAGCCGCAGCCCGCGCGTCTTGGCGGCCGCCACCCCCGGGTAATCCACCAATTCGCGTTTCCGGAGCCCCTCCACCTCGGCTTGCAGCCCGGCCGCCTCGAGCCCGGGAAACTCCGGTATCGCCTCCACATCGATGTAGAGCGGGCTCAGAAAAAGTCGGCTGTTGGGTGAATAAGGGCTGGCGGCTTCCGCATGGTCATCGAACAGGGCGTGCAGGGGGTTGAGCGCAATGCCCGCGGCGCCGAGCTCGGCCGCAAGCTCCAGCAGCCCCGCAAGGTCGGTGAAGTCGCCACAGCCCCAGTTGCGCCGGGAGCGTACGCCATAAAGCTGCACCGCCAACGCCCACAGGCGCCGGGGTGCAGCCTCTGGACCCTGGGAGGCTTGGGGCGGCGCGCTCAGCAGCGTAGCCGCTTCGAACGTCTCGTTCCCGGAGGAGCGCGCCGCGACCTTGAGCTCATAAGTGCCGAGCGGCAGATCGCCGGGCAGGCTGATGGCGGCGGACTCGCTCGCCCCGGCCGTGATGCTTGAATTGGGCACAGCCGCAGTCGAGAAATTCGCATCGGGGAAGATTTCCCACCGCACTTTGGTGCGGGCGTCGGTCCCCAGCCGCAGCGTCAAACCTTGGCCCTGCCGTACGACCACTGTCGGCGGCAGCAGCAGCCGCGCCGGCTGCGGGCTTGCTGCCATGACGGCGGTCACGCGGGCGAGCCCTTCCGGGTCCGCAACCCGTTCCAGGCCCTGGGCATCACGGAATTGCGTCTCAATGCCCAGGCGGGAGGCGCGCTTTGAAATCTCCTCCATTGAAGACGATTTGCGTGAGCTCATCCCAGAGTTTCGCTGCGCGATCGGGCCAGGAACTGACGGAACCAAATGCGGGTCGCATTGGTTCCACATCGGTAATCTGCTGTAATATGCCTCGGTCGCTTTGGGCAGCTGCCGCAGAGGGGCCGAACGGCAGGTTGGAACAGATAGCGAACCGTGAATATCCCATCAATCGGCGTCCGCGCCGGACGACGAATTATCATCGAGGACGTCTATCCGAGCGTCGAGGAGGGTCGCTTCGCGGTGAAGCGCATCGCGGGCGAGGAGTTCGACGTCTGGGCCGATATCGTCCGGGACGGCAATGCCGTGCTTGCGGCCGAGCTGCTGTGGCGCCCCGGCACGACGGGAAAGTGGTTCCGCGCCGCCATGCGCGCGCGTGGGAACGACCGCTGGAGCGCAGGCTTCGTCCCGCCCAAGCCGGGCCGTTATGAATATGCGATCGAAGCCTGGACGGATGTCTTCGGCACATGGCGTCGCGACGTTTTGGCCAAGCGCCAGGCTGGCCTCGATGTCAGCCTGGAAGCGCTGGAAGGCTGGCGTCTGCTCGAAGCCGTGAGGCCGCGGAGCGCCGCCGATGCGCGCCTGATTGGTGAACTCTGTCGGACGACCGACACAAGCAGCTCCCTGGAGAAACTGCTCGAGGACGATATCGCGGCCATGGCCGCAACCGATCAGCAAACCGACCTGACGCGCAGCCCGACATTCCCGCTGGTGGTGGATCGGCCGCTGGCCCGGGCAGGCGCCTGGTATGAAATGGTGCCGCGCAGCCAAGGCGCCATTGCGGGCCGCCACGGCACTTTCGACGACTGCATCGCCCGACTGCCGGACATCGCCTCGCTCGGTTTTGACGTGGTGTACCTGACCCCCATCCATCCGATCGGCCGGACCAACCGCAAGGGGCGCAACAACGCGCTGGTGGCGCAGCCGGGCGATCCGGGCAGCTTCTATGCCATCGGCTCGCCGGAGGGCGGCCACGACGCGATCCACCCGGCACTCGGCACGCTCGCCGATTTCCGCCGCTTCGTCGCCGCCTGCGCGGATCACGGGATGGAAGTCGCCCTGGACTTCGCGGTGCAATGCTCGCCCGATCACCCGTGGATCGCCCAGCATCCGGAATGGTTCAAGCGGCGGCCCGACGGCTCGATTCAATATGCCGAAAACCCGCCCAAGAAATACGAGGACATCGTCAACCCGGACTTCTACGGCGTCGACGCCGAGCAGCTATGGCTGGCGCTGCGCGACGTGGTCCTGTTCTGGGTCGCGCAGGGGGTTCGCATCTTCCGGGTCGACAATCCGCACACCAAGCCGTTTCCGTTCTGGGACTGGCTGATCCGCGAGGTTCAAACGCCGCATCCCGAGGTCATCTTCCTGGCCGAAGCCTTTACCCGCCCGAAGGTCATGAAGGCGCTCGCCAAGCTCGGCTTCACCCAATCCTACACCTACTTCACGTGGCGCACCGGCAAGAGCGAGCTGCAGGCCTATTTGAGCGAGATCGCCGGCTATCCCGAGCGCGAATACTTCCGCCCCAACTTCTTCGTCAACACGCCCGACATCCTGCCGATCCATCTGCAAAGCGGCGAGCCCTGGATCTTCAAGGCCCGCGTGGCGCTCGCCGCGACGCTGTCGGGCAATTACGGCATCTACAACGGCTTCGAGCTGCTCGAGCACGAGGCGATCCCGGGCAAGGAGGAATATCTTGATTCCGAGAAATACGAGTTGAAGGTGCGAGACTGGAGCAAGCCCGGCAACATCAAGAACTACATCGGCCAGCTCAACTGGCTGCGGAAAGCCAACGCCGCCCTGCAGCAGACCGCCGACCTGCGCTTTGCCACCCTCGATGACGCGGAGGTCATCGGCTTTGTCAAGGAATCCCCCGCCAGCGACAATGCGGTGGCGGTCGCAATTGCGCTGAGCAAGCACGGGCCGCGCCAATTCTGGTTTCATTTCGGCGACATCGAGATCGGCCCCGAGGGCGCCCGCCGCCGCGTCGCCGCTGTCGAGAATCTCGTGACCGGGGAACGCATCGTGACCGAATGGGGCGGGGTTCGCCTGCGCATCGATCCGGAGCACGACCCCGCTTTGCTGTTGCGTTGCCTGACGTGAAAGGGGACATCGTGGACGCCGCGTCAACTCTCAAGACCGAACGTGCGCTCGATGCCGAAGAGCTCTGGTTCAAGGATGCCATCATCTACCAGCTCCACGTCAAGGCGTTCTCCGACAGCAACAGCGACGGCATCGGCGACTTCGTCGGGCTGACCGAAAAGCTCGACTATCTGCAGGAGCTCGGCGTCACCGCGCTTTGGCTGTTGCCGTTCTATCCTTCGCCCGGCCGCGACGACGGCTACGACATCGCCGACTACCGCAACATCAACCCCGATTTCGGGGCCATGAAGGACTTTCGCCGCTTCATGCAGGAGGCCAAGCGGCGGAAGCTCAGGATCATCATCGAGCTCGTGATCAATCACACCTCCGACCAGCATCCGTGGTTCCGGCGCGCGCGCGCCAGCCGGGCCGGCTCGGACGCGCGCAACTGGTATGTGTGGAGCGATACCGACCAGCGTTATGCCGGCACTCGCATCATCTTCAACGATACCGAGAAATCGAACTGGGCCTGGGACCCGGTCGCGCAGGCCTATTACTGGCACCGGTTCTTCTCGCATCAGCCCGACTTGAACTACGACAATCCTAACGTGGTCGAAGCGATGGTGCAGGTCATGCGCCGCTGGCTTGATTTCGGCGTCGACGGGTTCCGGCTCGATGCCATCCCCTATCTGTGCGAGCGCGAAGGCACCAGCAACGAAAACCTTCCCGAGACCCATGCGGTGATCAAGCGCATCCGCGCCGAGCTCGACGCCCATGCGCGCGGCAAGCTCCTGCTGGCGGAAGCCAATCAATGGCCGGAGGACGTCGCCGCCTATTTCGGCGACGGCGACGAATGCCACATGGCCTATCATTTTCCGTTGATGCCGCGGATCTACATGGCCACCGCCCAGGAGGACCGTTTCCCGATCACTGACATCGTGCGGCAGACCCCCGATATCCCGGCCAACTGCCAATGGGCCCTGTTCCTGCGCAATCACGACGAGCTGACATTGGAGATGGTCACCGACGTGGAGCGTGATTATCTGTGGTCCACCTATGCGAGCGATCCGCGGGCGCGGATCAATCTCGGCATCCGCCGCCGGCTGGCGCCGCTGATGGACAACGATCGGCGCAAGATCGAGCTGGTGAACTCGCTGCTGCTGTCGTTTCCCGGCACCCCGATCATCTACTACGGCGACGAGATCGGGATGGGCGACAATATCTATCTCGGCGACCGCAACGGCGTGCGCACGCCGATGCAGTGGACACCGGACCGCAACGGCGGCTTCTCGCGCGCCGACCCGGCGCGGCTGTTCCTGCCCACCATCATGGATCCGGTCTATGGCTACGAAGCGGTGAACGTCGAGGCCCAATCGCGCAACATCGCCTCGCTGCTGAGCTGGACCAAGCGGCTGATCACGGTGCGCAAGTCGAACAAGGTCTTCGGCCGCGGCTCGCTCACGTTCATCCGCACCAGGAACCGCTCGGTGCTGGTCTATGTCAGGCAATACGAGACCGATGTCATCCTGTGCGTGGCGAACCTCTCTCGCTCCGCGCAGGCGACCGAGATCGACCTGTCGCCCTGGCGCGGCCGCATCCCGCTCGAGATGCTGGGCCGGCGGAGCTTCCCCACCATCGGGGACCAGCCTTATGTGGTCACGCTCGCCCCCTACGGATTCTTCTGGTTCGATCTCTGCGAGCAGGCAGGCGAGGTCGAATCGCTCAGCATCGCGCCGGAATTCGAGACCCTGGTCGTCAGCGAGGGCTGGCGCTCGCTCGCGCATGGCCGCGCCCGCGTGATTCTCGAGCGCGATGTGCTGCCGGCCTTTCTGGCGAACCGGCGCTGGTTTCCCGCCAAGGACAGTGCGTCGGTCACCGCCAAGCTTGCAGCCACCATCCCGCTCACCGCCGGCGAGCTTGGCCTCGCGCTGGGCTTGATCGAGACCAAGAGCGGACGCGAGAGCGGGCGATACTTGATGCCGCTCGCGATCAACTGGTCCCGCTTCGACCGTGCCCGCAACAACCCCAATGCGCTCGCGGCCGTCCGCCGCGGCCCGCGCGAAGGCACGCTCCTGGACGCGACCGCCGACGCGGTATTCATCTCGAACCTGCTGACCAAGGTCCGCGCCGGCAGCACGCTGGAAACCGAGGGCCTGAAGCTGGAATTTTCTCCCGTGGGTCAATTCGCCCAATCCGAATTGCCGGCGATCGAGGACGTGCGCGCGGTCGATACCGAGCAATCGAACACCACGGTGGTGGTCGGCAGCGATTACGTGGTCAAGCTGTTTCGCCGGATCGAGCCCGGCATCAATCCCGAGATCGAGATCGGACGCTTCCTCACCGAGGTCGCGGGCTTCGCCAATATGCCGCCGCTGCTGGGGACGGTCGAACTGGTGGAAGGCGAGACCCGTAGCGCCGTGGCGGTCATCCATCGCTTCATCGAGAACCAGGGTGACGCCTGGTCGGTGACCAATGCCTATCTGGACCGCTACGTCGAGGAGCAGCGCTTGCTGACTGGCGAGGCCGCCACCGACAGCGACGAGCAGGCCACTTACCTGGTGCGCCTGCGCCAGGTCGGCCGCCGGGTGGCCGAAATGCAGCTTGCCCTCGCCCGCCACGACGATGTGCCTGATTTCAAGCCCACGCCGATCAGCCCCGCAGATGTCGGCCAATGGACCGAGGTGGTGCTGCGCCGCGCGCAACGCGCATTCGCCAAGCTGGCGCGCCACGCCGCCCGGACCGAGGGCGCAGACCGGGCGCTGATTGATGAGGTTCTCGCGCACGAGCCATCGTTACCGGCCCGCCTGCGCGGCCTCCTGCCGGATACGGTCGATGCGATGAAAATCCGGCATCACGGCGATTTCCATCTCGGCCAGATGCTCATCGTCAAGGACGACGTGGTGATCCTGGATTTCGAGGGCGAGCCGCGGCGCAGTC
>Ga0182024_10016931_pt1 | contig 13754 bp, 13 predicted proteins | sample P32metaG_FD_120480 | JGI IMG/M metagenome (GOLD analysis project Ga0182024, IMG submission 120480) | Permafrost microbial communities from Stordalen Mire, Sweden - P3-2 metaG (Illumina Assembly) | ecosystem: Environmental > Terrestrial > Soil > Wetlands > Permafrost | place: Sweden: Stordalen... | reverse complement strand
TGATAGCCTGGGCCGTCGGGGATATGCGATTTGCGGTAAAGCCCCAACACCTCGCCGCCGGCATCCACCATGGCCAGCGAATTGAAATAGGCGTGGCCGGCGCGTTCAAAAAAACTCACCGGCAGCACCACATTCAATTCCCGGGCCAGCTTCGCTATGCGGGCGATCAAGGGGTGACCTTCGAAAGGCTGGGCCAACGCGAAGTGCTCGGCCTTCTGGTCCTGGCAGAAATAAAGCGAAGCGAATAATTCCTGGATCAGGATCACTTGCGCGCCTTTGGACGCTGCCTCGCGCACCAGGCTTTCAGCGCGGGCGAGATTGTCGGCGCCCGAGGCGAATTGGCTGGCGGCAAATGTGACCTGTCTCATCTGCGCCTCATGCCGGTTCCTGTTGGGTGATGCAATGGACGCCGCCGCCGCCCGCCACGATATCCAGCGCCGGCAATACCACAATCTCCCGATCGGGGAAGCAGTCAGCCAAGACGGCTTTCGCCCGTTCGTCATGCACTTCGTCAAAGCACGGCATCACCAGCCCGCTATTGCAGAGAGCGAAATTCACATAGCTGGTCTGGAGCAACCGCCCGTGCCGGTCGTGCCGGATGGTGCGCGGCTGGACCAGTTCGATCACTTCCAGGCCAGCGGCCATCAGGCGCCGCCTGGCTTCCATCAGGGGCAGTTGATCGGGATGGGTTTTGGAATCCGGCACGCCCAGGATCGCCCGGCCCTTGCCGGCGAAACAGGCGATATTGTCGACATGGCCGTCCGTCTCGGCGTCGCTGAAGCCATCGCCCAGCCATATCACCTCCTCGGCCCCGATGAACTCGCGCAAGACTTGTCCGGCGCTTTCCTTGCTCAGGCCGGGATTGCGGTTGGGATTGAGCAGGCATTGTTCGGTGGTGAGAAACATCCCCTGGCCATCGGAATGAATCGCCCCGCCTTCGCAGACAATGGGCGCGTGCTTCAGCGGGACACCGGCTTTGTCCGCGACCTTGGCGGCGAAAGCCGCATCCTGGTCGAAGGGATGATATTTCCCGCCCCAGGCGTTGAAGCGCCATTGAACGGCGGCGCGGCCCTGGGATCCCGTCACAAAAGTAGGGCCAATGTCGCGCGCCCAACTGTCATCCAGCGTCACAATGAAAATTTCACATCCCGTGGCTTGCTGTGCCTCATCCGCATCTTCGGGCCGCGCCGCCACCATCACAGGCTCGAAGCGGGAAATGGCACGCGCCACGGCCGCATAAGCGTCCTTGGCGCGGACAAGTCCCGCCGGTCCATCCCAGGCCTCGCGGCGGCAAGGCCAGGCCATCCAGGTCCGTTTGTGCCTCTCCCACTCCGCGGGCATGGAAAAATCGCGCGCCATGCGGTCTTATAGCGGAACAAACAAGAAGGTCCCCATGTCCAAAGTCGAAAATCGCTTGAAAGAACTCGGCATCCAGTTGCCCACCCCCAATGCGCCGGTGGCGAATTACGTGCCCTATGTGGTGAGCGGCAAGCTGGTCTTCATCTCCGGCCAGGTGACCATCGCGCCGGATGGCCTCAAATATGTGGGCAAGCTGGGCGCGGAGATTTCGCTGGACGACGGCAAAGCTGCGGCCAAGCTCTGCGCCGTCAATCTTCTGGCGCAGCTGAAAGCGGCCTGCGGCGGCGATCTCGACAAGGTGAAGCGTTGCTTGCGGCTGGGGGTGTTCGTCAACGCCACGCCGGACTTCACCCAGCATCCCGAAGTGGGCAATGGCGCCTCGGATCTGATCGTGGCGGCCCTGGGTGAGGCCGGCAAGCACAGCCGGGCGGCAACCGGCGCGGGATCGCTGCCCCGCGGTGTGGCCGTGGAAGTGGACGGTGTGTTCGAAATCGCATGAAGGTCCGGATCGCGGACGGGGTTGCCGGGATCGGCGCGGAGCATTGGAACGCATGCGCCAATCCCGAGGGCATGGCGAAGCCGCACCCTTTCACCCGCTTTGAGTTTTTCGACGCGCTGGAAACATCGGACTCGGCTTCGGCGCGCACCGGCTGGCAGCCCGCGCATCTGGTGTTGGAGGAAGACCAGGCCATCACCGGCATCATGCCCGCCTATCTCAAAAGCCATTCCCAAGGCGAATATGTCTTCGACCATGCCTGGGCGGATGCGCTGGAGCGGGCCGGCGGCGACTATTATCCCAAGCTGCAGGCGTCGGTGCCCTTCACCCCCGTGACGGGGCCGCGCATCCTCACCTGCGGCGCAGACCGGCGCGCAATACTGCTCAAGGCGGGCAAGGCGGCAGTGGACCAGATCGGCGCCTCATCGCTGCACATCACGTTCCTCAAAAAGGAGGATTGGGCGGCGGCGGGCGATCAATCCTACCTGCTCCGCACCGACCGGCAATTCCATTGGCACAATCGCGGCTATGAGAATTTCGACCAGTTCCTGGGCGAATTATCTTCCGCCAGGCGCAAGAATTTGCGCAAGGAGCGCGCCGCGGTCGCGCAGGAAGGCATCGAATTCGACTGGCTGACGGGTTCGGACATCACCGAAGCCCATTGGGACCGCTTCTTCGATTTCTACATGGACACGGGCGGGCGCAAATGGGGCCATCCCTATCTCACCCGCGATTTCTTCAGCCGCATCGGCCAAAGCATGGCGGACCAGATTCTGCTGATCATGGCGCGGCGGGGAAAACACCATATCGCCGGGGCGCTCAACTTGATGGATGATTCTGTCCTCTATGGACGCAATTGGGGGGCGGTCGAATATGTGCCCTTCCTGCATTTCGAGACCTGCTATTATCAGGCGATCGATTTCGCCATCGCCAACAAGCTGGCCAAGGTGGAAGCGGGCGCCCAGGGCGAACATAAATTGCTGCGCGGCTACATGCCGGAGGAGACCTATAGCGCCCATTACATCGCCCATAGGGGGCTCAGGCGCGCGGTGGAGCAATTCCTGGCTGCCGAGCGTCCGGCGGTGAGCGAACATATCGGCGAACTGGCCCGCCACGGCCCGTTCAGGAGGGAAGATTGATGTCCTATGACGACAACAATGTGTTCGCGAAAATCCTGCGGGGCGAAATTCCCTGCGTGAAACTCTACGAGGACGACAAGACCCTCGCCTTCATGGACGTGATGCCCCAGGCCGAAGGCCACGCCCTGGTGATCCCGAAAGAGAAAGCGGAAAATATTCTCGACCTCTCAGCGGAAGGCGCCACGGCCCTGATGGCCACCACGCAGAAGATCGCCAAGGCGGTAAAGAAAGGATTGAACACGCCCGGCATCATGCTGGCGATGCTGAATGGCGCGCCGGCCGGCCAGAGTGTCTTCCATATCCATTTCCATGTGATCCCGCGCGCGCATGGCGTGGATCTGGGCCTTCATGCCCGTGCCATGGTGGATCCCAAGACGCTGGAGCCGATCGCGGCCAAGATCAGGGCGGCGCTGTAGACGCTATTAGACGTCTTCCTTCGCCGCGGGCTTCTTGCCTTTGGTGGGCTTCTGCGGTGCCCGCGCCCGCGCCTCGGCGGCGGTGACAAATTCGAACGCGAGCTTGTCCTTCTCGCGGTCCAAGAGCACGCGCACCGTGCCGCCATCCTTGAGCTTGCCGAACAGAATCTCGTCGGCCAGGGGTTTTTTGAGATTCTCCTGGATCACCCGCGCCAAGGGCCGGGCGCCGAACGCGTCGTCATAGCCCTTCTGGCCAAGCCAGCGGGTCGCTTCCGGGGTGAGGTCGAAGGTGACGTCGCGGTCGGCCAGTTGCGCTTCCAGTTCGAGCACAAATTTCTCCACCACCTTGTCGATGGTGTCGCGTGACAGAGGCGCGAAGGTAATGGTGGCGTCCAGCCGGTTGCGGAATTCCGGCGTGAACAGCTTCTTGATGGCTTCCTCGTCCTCGCCTTCCCGCTTGCCGCGGCCGAAGCCGATCGCCTCCTTGGCGGCGTCGGAGGCGCCCGCATTGGTGGTCATGATCAGGACCACATTGCGGAAATCGATCTTCTTGCCGTTATGGTCGGTGAGCTTGCCGTGATCCATCACCTGCAACAGGATGTTGAAGAGATCGCCATGGGCCTTCTCGATCTCGTCCAGCAACAGCACGCAATGGGGATGCTGGTCCACGCCGTCGGTCAGAAGACCGCCCTGGTCGAAGCCCACATAGCCGGGCGGCGCGCCGATCAGCCGGCTTACCGTGTGGCGTTCCATATATTCGCTCATGTCGAAGCGCAGGAATTCCACGCCCATGACGCGGGCGAGCTGCTTGGCGACTTCGGTCTTGCCCACGCCGGTGGGACCGGAGAACAGGTAGGAACCGATGGGTTTTTCCGGCTGGCGCAGGCCGGCGCGCGCCAGCTTGATGGCGCTGGAGAGCGCGTGGATCGCCTTCTCCTGGCCATAGACCACCCGGCCGAGATCGCTTTCCAGCGATCTGAGCGCCTCGGTATCGTTCTTGGAGATGGATTTGGAGGGGATGCGCGCCATCTTGGCGATCACATCTTCCACTTCCTTGACGCCGATCACTTTCTTGCGCCGGCTTTCGGGCACAAGCATCTGCGAGGCGCCCACTTCGTCGATCACGTCGATCGCCTTGTCGGGGAGCTTGCGGTCATTGATGTATTTGGCGGAGAGTTCGACCGAGGCCTTCACCGCGTCGGCGGTGTAGCGCACTTTGTGATACTCCTCGAAGTAGGACTTGATGCCCATCAGAATCTTGATCGAGTCGGCGATGGTGGGTTCGACCACGTCGATCTTCTGGAAACGGCGCACCAGGGCGCGGTCTTTCTCGAAATATTGGCGGTATTCCTTGTAGGTGGTCGAGCCGATGCAGCGCAGGATGCCCGCCGCCAGCGCGGGCTTGAGCAGATTGGACGCGTCCATCGCCCCGCCCGAGGTGGCGCCGGCGCCGATCACGGTGTGAATCTCGTCGATGAAGAGGATGGCGCCTTTGACGCCCTCCAGCTCCTTCACCACCGTCTTCAGCCGTTCCTCGAAATCGCCGCGATAGCGCGTGCCCGCGATCAAGGCGCCCATGTCCAGGCAATAGATGGTCGAGCCGCGCAGCACGTCCGGCACTTCATTGTTGACGATCTTGCGCGCCAGGCCTTCGGCGATGGCGGTCTTGCCCACGCCGGGGTCGCCCACGAACAGAGGATTGTTCTTCTGCCGGCGGCAGAGAATCTGGATGGTGCGCTCGACTTCGGCGGTGCGGCCGATCAGGGGATCGACCCGGCCCGACTTGGCCTTTTCGTTCAGATTGACGCAATAGGCTTCCAGCGCGTCGGTGCCCTGCTTGTTGGGCTTCTCGTCGGGCTCGTCGTCGTCGGAGCCGCGCGCGGGCTTGGGCTGGCTCATGCCCGGCCGCTTGGCGATGCCGTGGCTGATATAGCTCACCGCATCCAGCCGGTTCATGTTCTGCTCATGCAGGAAATAGACGGCGTGGCTTTCGCGTTCGGTGAAGAGCGCCACCAGCACATTGGCGCCGGTGACCTCGTCGCGCCCGGAATTCTGGACATGCAGCACGGCGCGCTGGACCACGCGCTGGAACCCGGTGGTGGGCTTGGCTTCCTCGCCATCCTCGATCACCAGGGTGACGAGTTCCTCATCGACATATTTCTGCACCGCGCGGCGGAGCGCCTCGGTGTCCACGTTGCACGCCTTCATCACCTGGGCGGCGTCGGCATCGTCCATCAGGGCAAGGAGGAGATGCTCGAGGGTGGCGTATTCATGGTGCCGGTCGCTGGCCAGCTTGATTGCCCGGTGCAGGGCCTGTTCCAGACTGCGCGACAGTGACGGCATCACTCTTTCTCCATAGTGCACTGTAGAGGATGTTGATGCCGGCGCGAAAATTCAATGACCTGCGCCACCTTGGTCTCAGCCACCTCGAATGTGAACACGCCGCAAATACCCACGCCATGACGATGGACATGGAGCATCACCTCTACCGCGTCCTCGCGGCTTTTAGCGAAGAATTTCTCCAGGATATGCACAACGAACTCCATCGGCGTGTAGTCGTCGTTGAGCAGGAGCACCTTGTAAAGCGAAGGCTTCTTGGTTTTCGGGCGCGTGCGCGTGACAATACCAGAGCCGGTATTGTCGCCTTTTCCGCCATTGCCGCCCGAATCCCGCACCTGGTTCCAAATCCTTAACGACGGGCGCAAGCCCGGCCTGGCGGCCAGACTAGGCCAAAAATTCTTTTGGTTAAATAAAAAGGGCCCGGGACAAATGCCCCGGGCCCTTGGAAATTTTTATTTATCAGGTGTTAGGCGCCGGTTTGGACCAGGTTGACCCACGCCTGCGCGCGGCCTTCCAGCGGCGCGAAGATGTCTTTCGCGGTCGCGGTGAAGAGGCGGTTGAACTTGGTGAGTTCCGCCACATAATTCTCGAAAGCGGTCTTGGCGAAGCCGGTCTGGATTTCCATCGCCTCATGCACCGATTTGGCGGCGAGGATCGCCTTGCCGGCGGCAAGCGACTCGTCCAGCGACTGCTTGGCGTAAGCATAAATCTCGTTGTTGATGGTCTCTGCGCCCTTGCCCGCGACGGTGGCGGACTTGATCATCGCTTCGGCGGTGTCCTTGCTGTAGCTCACAACATGGTCATAACCGGCGACGGCCTTCTCGAAACCGGCCTTGAAGGCGTCGGCGCCGGCGTTGAAATTGATTTCGGCCGTGGTGGTATCGAAGTCGGCGGCCGTGTTTGCCTTGGTCATTGTCATACCTTTCAGGTTGATGTTCATGTCCGGCACGGCCCGGTGATCCGGCGGCCTGTTGCACTGCAACATGAACTATATGCCCCTACTTCTGGTGCCCGTCAAGGGTTTTTGTTGCGTTGCAACAAAAAATTCGCAGGGAACTTGGCCATCCTTCTAAACCTAACCTAAACATCCGTAACCTAAGGTAGATTCGTCATTCCTGCTTGCGCCTTTGACGCAATTTGGTCTTTATGGTGTCACGGAGCGGCGCTGTTTCGGGGGGTACGAGGTTGGCTGGCGTGAGACAATTTTTATTGCTCCTTGGAATCGCCCTTATGGCTGCCGGGTTTCTTTCGCTCGGCCCTGCCTCGGCCGCGACCCGCCACCGCCATCATTTCCTGCCCCAGAGGGAGCACTCGGCCCGAATCGTGGCCGTGCCGGCGGGCGCGACCGACCCCGACAAGGACGCTGCCCTGATCGTGGACGGGGCCACCGGCAAGACACTCTATGCCCGCAACGAGACGGCGGAACGCCATCCCGCCTCGCTCACCAAAATGATGACCCTCTATCTGCTGTTCGAGGCGCTGAAGGCCGGCAAGGTCACCATGGAGACGCCGATGCCGGTGTCGGAGCATGCGGCGGAGCAGAAGCCCACCAAGCTTTATCTGCGTCCCGGCCAGTCCATCACTGTGGACGACGCCATCCGTGCCATCGTGATCCGTTCGGCCAATGACGTGGCGGTGGTGATCGCTGAATCCCTGGGCGGCACCGAACTCAATTTCGCGCAGATGATGACCGCCAAAGCCAAGCAGCTTGGCATGCGCGAAACCTATTATCACAACGCCTCGGGCCTGCCCGATCCGCTGCAGATCACCACGGCCAGCGATCTCGCGGTTCTGGCGCGGCACCTGGCTTATGATTTCCCGCAATATTTCCCCTATTTCGCCTTGCCCGGCTTCACCTACAAAGCCGTCTATACCCCCACCCATGACAATCTGATCGGCCGCTATCCGGGCGCCGACGGCATCAAGACCGGCTTCACCGTGGGCAGCGGATTCAATCTCACCTCTTCGGTGGTGCGTGATGGCGTGCATCTGATCGGCGTCGTGATGGGCGGGCGCACATCGGTGCGCCGCGACCTGGAAATGATGCATCTGATGGACGTGGCGTTCGCGCAGATCGCCGCCAATCCCATGCTGGTGGCGCGCGGCCCCCTGCCCTGGGAAGCAATGACGCGCGAGCAGCCCCTGGTGGCGGGCTTCACGCTGCCACAGAGCCAGGCTGCTTCGCCCGGCGACCGGCTGGCGGCGCTTTCGGCCCTCCCCCCTCCGCCCATGCCGCAGACCGAGGATGAAGACGCCGCCGAGGCGCACCGCGCGCCCGACGAAAATTTCTCGATCATCCATGCCGAAGCGCCGCAATTCGCCTCCGCCGCCCAGCCGGCCCGGCCGGCGCCAGTCGCAAACGTGCATCCAACGGTGATCGAGGAAGCGCCCATCCGCGGCCCATCGCGCAACAGGAAGCTCGCCATGGCCGATCCCGTGGCGGAAGCCAGCCCCGGCCATGACTGGACCATCCAGATCGGCGCCTATGCCAACGAAGAGTTGGCCAAGGCCTATCTAGATGCCTATGCCCAGAAATCCATCGATCTTCTGGGCCGGGCGATCAGGCTGGTGGTGCCCTATCAATCCCAGGATGGGCGGATGGTGTACCGGGCGCGTTTCGGCCTCTTCGCGGAACAGCGGGCGCGCGACGTCTGCAATCGCCTCGCCAAGCGGGGCGACACCTGCATGGTCGAACGCGGAATCTGAAGTCTTTTTTGCCCCCATCTGTCTTCCTCGGGTCGGAAGCCATCTTCCTCCGCCAGCGCTTCGCGCGCGGGGAAAGAAAGCCTCAGCCAAGACGCACGATCGTATAGAGGCTAGAGCAGTCCCAGTGTCGCTAGTTCCCGTTTGAGCGCTTCCGGCAGACCCTTGGCGCCTTTTATTTCCGCGATGTCGGGCGGCGCGTCCTTGGCCTCGAAATAGCGCCAGCCCTGGAACGCGCGCCGGGGGCGGGGCCTGACCGGCACCAGCTTCTTGTCATAGACCAGACCGCAATGAGGCACGCCGTTCTTCTTGACTTCGCGCAGCTCGATCAGCCTTTGGCGCGCCGCGATCTGGCCCTTGATCACCCAATAAAGCGAGCCGCCCGCCAGAAGCTCATCCGCCCGCTTGGGGAATTGCCGCGTGACATGGATCAGCTCGGGCTTCTGGCCTTTGGCGCGCTTCTCCTTGAGCCGGCGCTTCTGCCAATCGGCCAGGTCCTGAAGGGAATCCACGCCCACGCACAGCTTGATCAAATGCAGCATGAACCATTCTGACACAGGACGCGGAGGAGATGAGAGGAATTCCTTCACTTCGCGTCAATCGCCTCGCGCTTATCCTCCTTGGAAAAGATGGGGATGGATATGCGCCAGCTCCTGTATGTCAGCAACGCCGCGCCGGACATCCCGGCTTCGGATCTCGACGACATCCTCACCGAGGCGCGCGCGCGCAATGCGGAACGCGGCCTGAGCGGAATTCTCATTCATGTCGACGGCGGCTTCCTGCAGATCCTGGAAGGCGCGCGCGAGACGGTGATGCAGGTCTATGGCCGCATCGCGGAGGACAAGCGCCATTCCCATCCGCATGTTCTGGTGGACCGCGAAACCGAAATCCCTGCCTTTGCCGCCTGGAGCATGGGCTATGAGCATCTGACAGGCGCCAAGGACGAAATGGCCGGCATGTTCGGCATCGTCCGCGAGGCGATCGCGGGGCATCTGTCGCCGGGAGCGGGCCGGGTGGTGGCCACGATGCTGGAGACCTTCTATCGCCTGGAGATGGGCGCGCCCCTCCAAGCCCGTAAAAGCATCGTCCGTCCCGGCCTGGAAATGTTGACGGCCCGCTAGGCTACGCCTACCGTTCAATCCCTTCCAAGTGCCATTCATCCTCAGCTGGGGAGCGTCGATGATGATTGCCTGGATCTTCCGCGCATCACTGGTACTGGCCTTGCTGGCGGCGGCGAGCGCCGTTGCCCAAGCCGAAGTGACACGTATCGAGATCACGTCGCGCAGCGACGTGCTGGGGGGCAAGGCTTGGGGCGCGCGCGGGCCCTATGAGAAGCTCAGCGGCACCGTCACCTTCGCGGTCGATCCCAACAACAAATACAACAAGACCATCCCCAATATCGACAAGGCGCCGCGCGACGCTCAAGGCAAAGTCGAATTCTCGTCGGATTTCTTCATCCTCGCGCCCAAGGACCACAGCAAGGCCAATGGCGTGGCCTTCTTCGAAGCCACCAACCGGGGCCGCAAGAGCCTTCTGGCCAATTTCGCTCGTGGCGAGCGCGACACCGCGCCCGAGGCTCAGCAATATGGCGACGGCTCGCTGCTGAAAGACGGTTTCACGCTTGTGTGGGTGGGCTGGCAATTCAGCGTGGCACACAAGCCTGACCTCCTGGCCACCAATCTTCCCATCGCCATGGAGAATGGCCATCCGGTCAGGGGCAAAGTGAGCTCCTTCGGCATCGGTGCGCCCTGGATCGTCACCAAGCCGGGACCCACACTGACGCTCGATCCCGATCTCTCGCGCTATCCGCCGGCCGATCTCAATGCGCCTGACGCCACTTTGACCGTGGCGCAGGGAATTTACGACGAGCCTCGTTTGATCCCGCGCGATCAATGGCAATTCGCCACTCTGGTGGACGGAAAGCCCGTGCCCAACGCCAAGACCATCTATCTCAAAAGCGGCTTTGCCGCGGGCCAGCGCTACGACATTTCCTATACCGCCCAGGACGCGCCGGTGGGCGGATTGGGCTATGCGGCGGTGCGCGACCTGGCCTCGGCCATCAAATATCGCAAGGACATGCCGGTCAGCGCCCAATATGAATATATCTATGGCGCGTCCCAGACCGGACGTTTCCTGCGCGAATTCCTCTATGACGGCTTCAACGCCGATGAACAGGGCCGCAAGACCTTTGACGTGGTATGGGCGCATTTATCGGGCTCGGCGCGGGGCGATTTCGTCACGCCGTTTTCCACGCCCGATGGGCTCGGCATCTTCACCGGCTCGATGTTCCCCTTCTCCGACCTGAAGACGCGCGATCCGGCGACCGGCAAAGAAGACGGATTGCTGGCGCATATGGATGCGTCGGTGATGCCCAAGGTGATCTATACCAACACCGAGACCGAATATGTGGGCGGAGGACGCGCGGGCGCCCTGGTGCATGCCGCGCTGGACGGCAAACGCGATCTCCAGATTCCCGACAATGTGCGCATCTATATGTGGGCCAGCGCGCAGCATGGCCCCGCATCCTTCCCGCCGGCCAAAGGCATCGCCCAGCAGATGGGCAATCCCAATGATTATTATTGGGGGATGCGGGCGATTTTCGCCGGGCTGGACGGCTGGGTGCGAAAAGGCGCGGCGCCGCCACCCAGCCGCTACCCGAAATTGGCGGACGGCACGCTGGTGGCGCATGACGCGTTCAAATTTCCCGCCATCCCCGGCGTGCAATCGCCCTCGATCATTCCCGCCGGCTATCGCGCCGATTTGGGTTCGCCGCTCAAGACGCCGCGCATTCCCTATCTCAATCCCCGGGTGGATGCGGACGGCAATGACATTGGCGGCGTGCGCATGCCCGAGATCGAGGCGCCGCTGGCGACCTATACAGGCTGGAATTTCCGCAGCCCGGAAAATGGCGCGCCGACGGAGATCGTGCCCCTCACCGGCTCTTTCATTCCCTTCGCGCCAACCAAGGCGGAGCGGGTAAAGAACGGCGATCCCAGGCTTTCCATCGAAGAGCGCTATCCCAACCGGGCCGCCTACCTGGCCAAGGTGCGGGCCGCGGCCGAGAAACTGGTCAAGGAACGCTATCTGTTGGCTCAGGACGTGGACCCCATCCTGGCCCATGCCGGGATGGTATGGGACCGGTTGACCGCCAAATCGTGAGAGCAGAACCCGGGGGGCCCGGCCGCCCTTTCGCTTGTCTTGGCGGGAGGGCCTTGCTAAACCCCGGCCCCTACCAGGAAATTCCTATTGGCTGTGCGGTCATGGCGGAACGGTAGACGCGCTAGCTTGAGGTGCTAGTGGGGCAACCCGTGGAAGTTCGAGTCTTCTTGACCGCACCATTCATGACCGCATCCGCGTGGATGCGGTCCCGCGCGACAGCGCCTTGAGGGCGCGCGCGGCAGTTTTCCTCCAAGACCAAGCAGCCCAAGCAACAGCCAGGCGGGCAATTGGCTATTTACACAGAAATAGGTGTTTATTCGTAGTTGGGCAGCAGTTCCACTATGGAAACCGCGATTTTCTCGCCCTGGATCTGGATTTCGCCCTTGGCGACAGCTTTGTCATTGGCCAGGACAAGAACCGCGTCATCCTGGTGGGAATCCAGCTCGATCACCGCGCCGCGGCCCATGCGCAAAAGCTGGTGCATGGGGATCACGGAACGGCCCAAAACGACCGAAATCTCCACTTTGATATTGTCGATATTGGAAGCCATCCGACGCCGCCTATATTCCCCTCACCGGCCGAAAGGGTGCCGGATTATGGTTGCGGAATGCTTAATTCGGATATCTCGCTGAAACCCCTGACAGAGTGGCGGATTTCGGAGCGGCCGGTGGCCTATCCCGCCGCCGTGGCCGACATGGAAGCCCGCGCCGCCGCCATCGCCGAAGGCCGCGCGCCGGAACTGGTCTGGCTGCTTGAGCATCCCTCCATCTATACCGCCGGCACGTCGGCGGACGACGCCGATCTTCTGGACGCGCGCTTTCCCGTCTATCGCACGGGACGCGGCGGCCAATTCACCTATCACGGACCGGGCCAGCGCGTGGGCTATGTAATGTTGAATTTGAAAGCGCGCAAACCCGATGTGCGCGCCTATGTCCGCGATCTGGAGCAATGGCTGATCGAGACTTTGGCGTTGTTCGGCATCAAAGGCGAAAGGCGCGAAGGCCGAGTGGGAATCTGGGTCGTGCGCGGCATGCAGGAAGACAAGATCGCCGCATTGGGCGTGCGCATCCGCCACTGGGTGAGTTTTCACGGCGTGGCGCTGAATGTCGAACCGAATCTCTCCCATTTCGGCGGCATCGTGCCATGCGGCGTGCGCCAGCATGGCGTCACCAGCCTGGCCGATCTGGGCGTGATGGTCACCATGGCCGATGTGGATGTGGCCTTGAAGCAGAGTTTTGAGAAAATCTTCGGCTAGCCGAGTTCTGCGATCTCTTTTTCCGTGAGATTCAATGCCGCGCCACGGATCAGGCTTTGCAGCTGCGGCAGGCTGGTGGCGCTGGCGATGGGCGCCACCACGCTGGGACGGTCGCGCAGCCACGCGATCGCCACTTCCGCCATATTGGCGTTGCGGGCGACGGCGATCCTGTCCATCCGGTCCAGCAGCGCCAGGTTGGCGTGATTGAGATAGGTCTCGACGCGGCCACCGCGGGCGCGGCCTTCGGTGTCCTTCTTGCTGCGGTATTTGCCGGTGAGGAACCCCGCCGCCAATGAGTAATAGGGAAAGACCCCAATCTCTTCTTCCACGCACAAGGGCTGCAGCGCCGTCTCGAAATCACGGTCGATCAGATTGTAGAGCGGCTGCAGGGTCTGATAGCGGGGAAAGCCGCCTTCCTGGGAGATTTTCAGCGCCGACTCCAGCCTGGCGGCCTCAAAATTCGAGGCGCCAATGGCGCGCACCTTGCCCGCCTTCACCAGTTTGCCGAAGGCTTCCAGTGTCTCATCCTGGGGCGTCTCGGGATCGTCGCGGTGCGCTTGATAGAGGTCAATGTAATCGGTCTGAAGCCGCTTCAGGGAGCCTTCGCAGGCGGAGATGATGTTGGCGGCTTTGAGCCCCGCGGTCTTCTTCCACATGCCCAGCTTGGTGGCGATAACCACGCGGGCGCGCGTTCCCCTCGCCTTCATCCAATTTCCGATCACGGTCTCGCTCTCGCCACCTTGATGGCCGGGCGCCCAGTTGGAATAGCCGTCGGCGGTGTCCACGAAATCGAAGCCCGCCGCCAGGAACGCGTCCAGCAACGTGAAGGACATGGCCTCGTCCGCGATCCAGCCGAACACATTGCCGCCCAGGCAAAGCGGCGCCAC
>Ga0182024_10016930_pt1 | contig 13754 bp, 13 predicted proteins | sample P32metaG_FD_120480 | JGI IMG/M metagenome (GOLD analysis project Ga0182024, IMG submission 120480) | Permafrost microbial communities from Stordalen Mire, Sweden - P3-2 metaG (Illumina Assembly) | ecosystem: Environmental > Terrestrial > Soil > Wetlands > Permafrost | place: Sweden: Stordalen... | reverse complement strand
TTCTCGGGGCGGGCGGATTCCTTATTCAGTTTTTTGTCCAGGGGGCTTGGGGAGTCGTCCCAATTCATCTCAACGAACTTTCACCCGAGGAAGTCAGGGGAACCTTTCCCGGATTTACCTACCAGATCGGCAACCTCTTATCGGCGGGAGCAGCGCAAATGGAAGCGGCGTTCGCAGCTCGCTTTACCCTGCCCCAGGGCGGCGCAAACTATGCGCAGGCGCTAGCCGTCATTATGGTGATCGCCTTCCTGGCCGTGGCGGTCTTTACAATGCTGGGAAAAGAACGTCGCGGGGCTGAGCTTTCCTAAGGCCGGAATGCTAGAACGGAATCTCGTCGTCGATCATGTCCTCGAACCCGCTTCCCTGACCGCCCCCGCCCGACGACGTTCCGCGGGCGTTCGCGCCTGCACCGTCGTAGGCGCCTGCGTTTGCGCCGGAGCCGCCGCCTTCCGCAGGCGCATTCTTTGCGCCGAGCATCTGCATGTCGTTCGCGACGACCTCAACGGCCTTGCGCTTCACGCCTTCTTTATCATCGTACGAACGAATCGCTAAACGCCCTTCAATGAGGACCGACATCCCTTTCTTCAAGTACTGATTGCATATCTCGCCGAGCTTGTCCCAGGCGACGATGTCGATGAACATCGTCTCGTCGCCTTGTTTCGTGCGGCGATTCACCGCCAACGCGAATTTCGCGACCCCCGCGCCGCTGGAAAGGTACCGAATCTCCGGATCGCGCGTCAGGTTCCCAACAAGCATGATCTTGTTGTAATTGCCGGCCATGAAGGACCTCCTATTATACGTCGAGTTTTATCAGAAGCGCGCGCATCACGTCCTCGTTCAAACGAAGCTGGCGCTCGAGCTCCTTGGCTTGGGCGGCGTCGCCGTTAAACTTCATGACCACATAGTATCCCTCGCGCACATCCGCGATTTCATACGCAAGGCGACGCTTTCCAAGTTTCTCGATCTCGCCGAGCTGCGCTCCGTTATCCTTGAGCGTCGTAGCGATCTTCTCGACTTTGGCATCGACGTCGGCCTCTTCCAGGCTCGGGCGAACGATGTAGGTTACTTCATAAGCTGTAGGCATATCTGTTGCAAATCCCCATCTGCGGACAACGGCCTGGCGGCCGAAGGCCCCTTTTCCAAAGGGCAGCGGGCTAAAACGCCCTCGATCAAGGAGAACCCTCAACCGAGAAACCCGAACACCATATCACGCAAAATCAGCCGACAACAAGACCCTAGGTAGCCGCCGAGCGCGACTTTCGCTTCGCAGCCGATTGCTTACCTCGCCGGAATAACCGCCTCTAACGCGTACGATGCCGTCATCCGCTCGCGCGGGCCTCGCGTTTGGTAACGCGATACACGTCGCGCACCCCATTGATCGTACGTAATCCTCCGATCACTCTATGAAGATGGTCGAGATCGCGAATCTGCAACGTTAAGCTGATTACCGCATGTTCGCGCTTCACGCGCGCCGTCACCGAAGACGCGCTCGACTTGAATTCCGCGCACGCTCCCATGACGTCTTGGAGCAAGCCGGCCCTATCCGTCGCCTCGATCTCCACATCGACGGCATGCGTGAGTTCGCTCTCTTTCGCCCATGAGGCCTGAATGATGCGTTCCGGCATGGTGCTCATATAGGGAACATTCGGACAATCTCCGCGATGTACGGAAATGCCCTTGCCGATCGTGACGTATCCCATGATCGGATCGCCGGGCACGGGGCTGCAACACTTTGACAAACGCACCAACACGTCGTCCACGCCGGCGATGCGTACCGCGCTTGCGTTGCGCGAAACGCGGCGTTGGGGCGTTGCCGGCGGCAAACGCTGGAGCGTTGAGAGTTCAACGACATTGCTTGCCTTGAGCTCATCCTTCAAGCGCGTCACGACCGTCGAAGCCGAAACGTCTCCGAAACCGACCGCAGCGAACAGCTCCGACACGCCGAGATAATTCATGCGCCGGGCGATCTTCTCCATGACCTCGCCGCGCGCGGCATCGGGGCGCAGATGCTGGCGCGTCAACTCGTGCTCCACGGCCTCTTGGCCGCCAAGCACATTCTCTTCCTTACGCTCCTTGCGGAAATACTGGCGAATTTTGTGCTTGGCGCCGGACGTTTTGACAATCGTGAGCCAATTCAATGACGGGCGTGATCCGTTATTTACCAGTACTTCGCAAATATCGCCGTTGTGCAAAGCGTACTCAAGCGGAACGATTTTCCCGTTTACCTTCGCGCCTACGCAATGATTGCCGATGTCGGAATGCACGTGATATGCGAAATCCAGCGGCGTCGCGCTTGAAGAAAGCGAGAAAACATCGCCTTTCGGTGAAAAAATGAATACCTGCGCATCGAATAAATCTAACTTGAGATTCTCCATGAACACGCGCGAGTCGCGCATGTCGTTCTGCCATTCAAGCAACGAACGCAGCCATGTAAGTTTGCTCTCGACGTTGTCGGATTTACGGCCTTCCTTATAGCGCCAATGAGCCGCGATGCCGTATTCGCTTGTACGATGCATTTCTAAGGTTCGGATTTGCACCTCCAGCGGATCGCCGCCCGGCCCTATCACCGTAGTATGCAACGATTGATACATGTTGGGTTTGGGCATCGCGATGTAGTCTTTAAAGCGGCCGGGCAAGGGCTTCCAAAACGAATGAACGATACCCAACGATCCGTAGCAATCCTTTACCGAATCAACGATGATACGCACGGCGGTGAGATCGTAGATCGTTGAGAATTCGCGCCCTTTACGCATCTTCGCATAGATCGAATAGAAATGCTTGGGCCGTCCGGTAATCTCAGCTAAAATACCGATTTTCTCAAAGTGCTTGCGTAGTTGATCAACCACGACATTCACGGTATCCTCGCGCTCGGCGCGCTTTTTCGCGACGCGGTCTGCTATATCGCGATACGCTTCCGGATCAAGATAACGCAACGCGAGATCCTCAAGATCCCACTTTATTTTCCAGATTCCCAAGCGATGTGCGATCGGCGCGTAAATTTCAATCGTTTCGCGAGCGACGGATAGCCTCTTGGAAACCGGCAAACTTTCCAACGTGCGCATGTTGTGCAGACGATCGGCGAGCTTAATGATAATAACCCGAATGTCCTTGGCCATCGCCATGAACATCTTGCGCAAGTTCTCCACTTGCGCGTCTTCCTTCGATTGGTACGGAATGCGCGTCAGCTTGGTGACGCCCTCAACCAACTGCGCGATCTCCGTTCCGAATTTACCGGAAACTTCTTCGCTCGTGACGACGGTATCTTCCACGACGTCGTGGAGGATGGCCGCCGCGATCGTCGCTTTATCCATCTCCATGTCGGCAAGGATCCGCGCAACGGCGACGGGATGTTCTATATACGATTCGCCGGAGGCCCGGAGCTGACCGTCGTGAGCAAGGTCCGCCACCTGATAAACATCACGCAACCAAGCAGGGTCAAGCGACGGATCGTACGACTGGACCTTGGAGATGAGTTCTTCAATGGGGCTGTTGGACATTTGCAGGCCTATAGTCCATCAATGATGCCATAGGAGCGCCGACATGTCCATCAGAACGACTAAGCCGTTCGGCGAATACGCCGATAGGCTGCTTACCTTGCTGCGTCTAAGCTAAACGGTCAATACGTTATAAACGAGGTGATTTTCCCGTCCGGCAGATTCTTTCGACCGTTCAGAAACGCCAGTTCGATCAAAAATGCGTACCCTACAACGTCCGCGCCGATGCGTTCCAGCAAACGCCCTGCGGCGGCGGCGGTGCCTCCCGTCGCGAGCAGATCATCGACCACCAGCACGCGATTCCCCTTGCCGCACGCATCCTCGTGAATCTCCAACGAGTTGGTCCCGTACTCCAGGGCATACTCTTCGGTATGTTTTTTTCCCGGCAACTTGCCAGGCTTGCGCACCGGGACGAAACCGGCGCCCAAGCGGTAGGCAAGCGGAGCCGCAAGCATATAGCCGCGGGCTTCGATACCGACGACCAAGTCGATTTTCTCCTGCGCGAAACGATCCGTGAAAAGATCGATCGTCGCTTTGAAGCCGTGCGCATCTTTAAGCAACGGCGTAATATCGCGAAACAAAATGCCCGGCAGCGGGAAATCGGGAATTGAGCGAATGAGCGATTCAAGACGCACCGTACTTTGCAGGGGGAATCTCCTTTCGTGAACGATGCGTGCATACGCTTTACGCAGGCGAACATCCTCCGCATCAAGACGCAAGAAAGGACGCAACTTTGAAACCCAAACGCATGCACGGTATATCGACGCTCGCGGTCGTCGCGGCCCTATACTTATTCATGCTCCCCTCCGCCTTCGCCGCATCCGGAACGCTCTCTGGTACGACGATTGCATCAACCGACTCGCCCGGCCCCATTCTCGGCAGCGAGACAAAACGCATAAGACAGCAAGAACGAGCGCAAGAAAGCCGTCGGCAAGCGTCGTATGATTCGTGGTTCTACCGCAAATACGGCTATAACCCGACCGCCGAGCAGTTTCGTGATTGGCACTATCGTTCGTACGGGGTATATCCGTCGTAGTCGACAGCGACTATCGCCCGCGCCTCACGCTCGCCTTCGTCCTAGCCGTAACTCTGCATATCATCGGCTCTTGGTTCTTTCCCGCGCAACAGCACGTACCGCCGCAAGCAAGCATCCTCTCCGAACGCGTGATCATCGCGAAACGCACGCCCGCGCCAAAGCCGCTCGCCCGCGTCGAACTGCCGGCGCGCCCCGCCTCGAAAGCGGTCGCTCCGCTCCGTAAGAGGCACGGAGGGAAAGCATCCCCGCACGTTCACATCGTGCAAATCGCGCCGCGCGCGAAACCGCATCCGGTTTCTCTCGCGAAAAACAAGAGCCGCGGGGTTGCGGGTTCGGGCGTCGGCGCAGCGACCGGCTTAGGCGTAGGCAGCGGCGGCGAGGGGGGCGTCGCAAGCGGGGTCGAGGGGAACGGGCTGGGCGACGGCGCGACGGCGCCGTGCGGTTTCGTCGAGTTCAAGCCTTTTCGCCAAGAAACCAAAGGCGCCAAACAATACGTTTGGGTGCAAATTCTCGTACATCTTCGCGACGGCGAAATCATTGCGGACGATCTCCAGTGGCCCTTCGTCTATGCCGGAGACGCCGATAACCCGTGGTCGGCACGCAATGCCGGCAATCCCGATTTCCAAACCGTCATGCAGCCGCCCCCGCCGGATTTCAACCTCGAAGCCGAGCAGGCGCCCGCGACCGTACTAGCCGTTCGGCAGACCGGGCCGGACGGATTCACTATGTTGAAACCATGCCCGGGAGAACCTTAAGATCGCGGCAGCGTCGCCCTGAAAAGGAGGCGCGCGGCGTCAATGTGCCAGACGTCTTCGCGATCACGCAGAGTCGGCGCCAGCAGCTCCGTAACCTCTTCGAAGATGCTCGAACGTTCCACGCCTTCAAACCCTTGGACGAAGGTATGGCCGAAGGTTTCCAGCCAACCGGTCATCCCGTTCGGCAACGCCGGGAGGCCCTGCAAAAACTCGATCGTTTCCACGCGGAAACCGTGCGCTTCGAGCTTGGCGCGATACTCCTTAAGCGTGGGTAAATACCAAGGCATGCGCGCCGCCCCGTTGATGCCCCGGCGATGAAGTACTGCGCAAAGCGCCGTCTGAGCGGCGGCAGCGGTCCCGATTGCGGCGATGCTTCCGACAAATCGCCCTTCCGGCCGCAGCGCACGGCGGACGCCCGCGATGACTGCATCGGGATCAAGCATCCAATGGAGCGCCGCATTGCTGAATACCGCATCGAACTCCGCATCGAAGGTTAGTCTTTGTCCGTCCAAGACGTGCGCGTCCACCCCGAGCGCACGAGCCGCGTCTACAAACTCCGGCGAGCCGTCGACGCCGACGACGTCCGCCCCCATCTGAACAAGATTGATCGTGAGCCCTCCCTCGCCGCACCCGAGGTCAAGAACGCGCTCCCCCGCACGCGGCTGCAAGAGTTCAACGACGCGCTGCCCTAGCTCGCGCACGTGCGGCACGTTCCGATGATATGTCGCCGGATCCCAACGCTGAACTTGAGAAATTTGTTGACGCACCATAATGATGACCGCCTCATTATTTGCGTTGCTCGACTTCTCCTGGACCCTTGCCGTTCATTCGCGTCGTCGCATTAGACCTCCGCAGCAACGCACCGCCGGAGGTTTCCATGCTACATCCCATCATTACGCAGCCAGCGTCTCACGCGCTTGAGTTCGGACTCTATCGCGACGGCGACAACAACCTCGACGAAGTTCAGGAAAAAACCGTCGAGCAGGCGCAGGCGCTCAGCGCTCGCGACTCCTCTATCGCATTCACCGTCGAAGACACGACGTCGGGATACGGCATCGCCGACTCCGCCGCACTGCACACCGAAGAGTACACGATAGAAGGCGGCAAAGAATCCGCCGTCAAAACCGAGAGCCCGCACGATATGTCCGCACGTGCGAATCTTACGCGATTCGTCGCCCGCGTGCTCGACAACGCCGAGAAAACGCATGCGGCGCAAACTTGGATCGACCTTATCGATCACGGCGGCGGAGACGGCGGCGGACTTCAAGCCGATCACGGCCAAGGCGTCATGCGCGCCGACGATATTTCCGGCGCAATAGCCGACGGCGTAGCGCTGCACGCCGAGAAGCATCCCGAAGACGTAGGCCGCCGCGTAGACGGCGTAATCGCCAATCAATGCCTAATGGCGACGGTCGCGTTTTCCTACTCCCTATCGCATGCAGGCGTTCGATATCTCGCCGCTTCGCCGGAAACGATGATCGCGCCCGGCGTCACCTCCGACGTCGCCGAAGATATCGCCAAGCATCTCGACGACCCGCAAGCGACGGCCCAGGCGATCGTCAAGCACGCGATGCGCACGGAGTACGGAGGGCCGGGCGGCTTCAGGACGTCGGCGGCATTCGACGTTATCGACCTCGATCCCAAGAAAATCGCCGACATACAAACGAGCGTTAAGGCGTTAGACGCTTCCCTGGTACAAGCCGCGCGCGATCGCAACGAACGCACGGCAATTCGGCAAGACGCCAAAGCCGTGGACGGCATGGTTAGGTTTCCGGAAGGCAAGAGACTGCCCTGGCGCGCGGATCGCCCCGCGATCGCGCTATACGCCGCCTTCGCCCAAGACGGACGGCTCGACAAGAGCGTGCGCGAAGCCGCGACGCGCGCCGCCGATTCAATCGCCGCCGCGATCCTCGCTCACCGCGAGTCCGCTGATTTCGCGCCGTTTAACGACGCGGATTACCGCGATGCGATCGGCCCTACGGTTCATTTTCCCGTTACGCGCGGGCAAGTCGATCCGTGGGCTCCGGACATGAGCGAAACCGATAATAGGTTCTACACCGGCGTCGGCGCCGACGCTTTGACGCGGGCTCTGGCATAGCCCCAAAACTCCCCCATGGACCTGAACACATCTCCTACGGGAGCATCGATGCCGTGCATGTAAATGTAACACATGAAAATAACCGTTCCATGGGCTCATTTGTCACGTTCTTACAAGCTTTTATTCTCAAATGCCGTCATTACCGTGCCGATAACCGCGGCGTTTTTCGTCAATCAAGCGGCTCAGTTCCTTTTCCATCCATCACTACCCGGCGCGACTCTCTTCGGACGCATATGCGCATCGTTCATAAGCATATTTGCATTCACTTTGGCATATACATCGATGGTCGGCATGACGCAGACGGCTTGGGGGCACGGTAAAGCTGCACTTCAAGACGGAATACGAGCCGTCGCTGAAAGCCTCGATCACATAGTTCTTGTTACAATTATGGTACTTACATCCTGTACATTATATTCAATATCGTCTACTTTCGTGAAACAGTCATTGACGGATCACCCTTCAGTATCAGGGATCATGATATCGTTCTCCATGGTACCTTTGGCTTTTGCAATTTTTCTCGTGTTAAGTTATTTTCTTCTCTACACAGGACCTTCAATCATTATAGGGCGCAAGAACCCGCTCACGAGTTTTATAGAGTCGGTAAAAATCGTATCGCAAAATAGAGGAACATGCTTTTCAATAGCCATCCTATTTTACGGCGTCTTTTCCATTGGATTTTCTTTCCTTATATCCAATAATTTCTTCTATTCTCAAATTTTTCAATTATTTTTCTTTTTGCTTCTTTTTTCTCCGTCCGTTTGTTTCATTAATTTTCTCATATGCGGAGAGTATTTGAACGTTCGACGTTTTTCGGCATCCCCAGCGGACAAATCATGGAAAAAATATGCAGTTGTTCCGCTTTCAATTATTTACATAGCTGTGTTTTCATCCTTAACAGTATTACCTGTACATGAGATTTTCGCGAAAGTTCCGTCTTCCTCAGCATCTTTTCGACCAAAAACAGAAATTATATCAATCAATAAGGCTTTACAACTCTTCATAACAGAGACGCGCAGCATAAAAGCAAATCATAGTATCGAAAAAATGGCCATTGAGGATGCATACAGCATGATCGTACCTCGTTCCGACGCAAACAGATATTTAGATACATGGTTCCCAAAGCATAATCCATTCACGTTAGCTCACGGCAAAATAAAATTCATCTACGGGCTCGTAGTTCAGCCAGACGCTCAAGCAAACGCATATGATATTACCTGGAAAGAAGCCGTCGCAAATCCAAGCACGAATGCGATAAAAAGCTTGGAACAATGGGAAGCAAGGATAGAAGTCGTGCCTGAAACGGCGCATACAAAGTATTTTATAACGCAATTTTATTGGCGAAAAAGATGACGACTTCCCTCGCGGGGGCCGACGCCGTCGGCCCCCGCGAATCGCCGCAGGCTGGTACTAGATCGAACAACTCTCTGAGGAAAGGCGGCCCGCGACAACGTTCCAATCAACATTGCCGAGGAACGACTCAACGTATGTCGAGCGCTGCGCCGGTTTGTAGTCAAGAAGCCATGCGTGCTCCCAAACGTCCATTACCAGCACCGGGGTGAATCCGGCAACGTTTCCTTCTTCGTGCATCGAAATCCAATGATTGGTAAGGCGACCGTCGCGGTGATCTTCATTGAGAATAACCCAACCCACCCCGCGCATGGCGCCGATCGCCGAAAACTGCTTCTTCCAATTGTCGAAACTTCCAAAATCAGCGGATATCCGATCGCGCAGCCTGTTTGGCTGCTCGCCGCCCGGCTTGGATGCGAGATTGTCGAAATAGTACTCGTGAAGCACCATGCCGTTGTACTCAAACCCTAAACGACGCACCAGCTCGGCGAAGTGCGGATTCGTTCCCGCAGCTTGCCCCTGCGACGCGATCTCCGCGATCTGCTCGTTGAGAAGGTTGGCATTCTTCACGTAGCCCTCGTAGAGGCCGAAGTGTATCTCCAACGTCTTATCGGAGATCCCGTGCAGGCCGCTGAGATTCCATTTCTTAGACGTATACGAACGAGCGGTTACTGTGGACATATTCTACCTTTCCGTTTTGTTGTGATCAGAGCCGGCATTCCCCGGCCGATCGGAAGGGGTTACTCCGGCATGAGGTTCTTCCGATTGCTCCTCCGGCCCTAGATTCAAATGAATCTCCTCGTGTCCCAAGGCCAACTCCTCATCATGCAAGCCGGAGTTTTGCGCATCAAGCGGATCGGGCGCCTCTCCGTTTTCCGGGAGTTCAATCTCAGATGCAAATGAAGAAAAGTCGTCCGCGCGACGCCGACGATAGCGCGGCTGCGTCGTACGCGCTTGCCCCTGGCCGCGCTGCTCCTTCTCTCGCGCCCGCCGTTCTCTACGCGCGGCGAGAATCTCCGCTCGTTCCCGTTCGTTCTTCTTTTGATCAGTCGTACTCAACGCCTGCGCTTGCACGGAAAGGCGTTGTGCGGCACGCCACGCAAGTTGCCTTTCACGCAACACATGGACGAGCGGCGCCGAAAAAAAGATTGAATGGTAGCCGCCGGAACAAATACCCACTAATAGCGCAAAAGCAAAATTCTGTAAGGAGACGCCGCCGAAGGCCAACAACGCCACCAGGGTCACCACCACCGTCGCAAGCGTGTTGATCGAACGCGTCATCGTTTGCAAAATCGAGACGTTGACGATCTTATCATACGCCTCGCCCGTCATCACGCGGACGTTTTCACGAATACGGTCCAAGATGACGATCGTATCCATAACCGAGTAGCCGATAACCGTCAGCACAGCGGCTAAAAACGCGTCGTCGGCTCGCCTTCCCGCAATCGCGTAAATACCGATCATCATGAAGGCATCGCGCACGAGCGCAACGACGACGACCGTTCCAAAAATGTAATTCCAGCCGAAACGATACGCGATGTAGACAAACTGGATACTGATCGCAATGAACAACGCCCATAGCGCCTTCGTAAGATACTCATGCGAAAGCGAAGGACCCACCGATTCGATCTGCGACTGCGATCGATCAATTGGTTCGACGCTGCCTAAAGCCTTCCAGAGCGGATCAGCATCGTTACTGAAGGCGGTTTGCGTCGAGATCGTATAGCGCTCTCCCGGCCTGTCGTCTCCGGATTTGCCGATCGTGTTAACCGTCGCATCGGAGACGCCGAGCCGGACCAACGCGTCGCGCACATGCGCCTGGTCGGTCGGCGATTTAAACTTCACCGTGACGTCGGTGCCGCCGGTAAACGAAAGCGCTAGGCGGAGAAGGTAGCCGTGCGCGTACCAATTATACGCCATCATCGCGATGCCCAGGCCTATCACGGCGTACGAGATCAACGAGACGATACGGAACCATCCGACGATATTCCAATTCAAACGACGAAAAAACATCGCTTAAACTCCGTACGCCTTATGATTGGTGACCAAGTCATTTTCAACCGCCACGTCCATGAAAAAGCGGGTGATGAACACGGCGGTACCAAGCGAGATAATCGTTCCCCAAAGCAGCGTGAAGGCAAACCCCTTCACCGTGCCTGTTCCCAAGCAATAGAGCACCCCGGCGCCTACGATCGTGGTCACGTGGCTATCGAACACCGCGGAAAAAGCGCGGGCAAATCCCGTACGGACTGCCGCGCGCAACGATTTGCCGGACCAAAGTTCTTCTTTGAGGCGCTCGAAGATCAGAACGTTCGCGTCCACGGCCATACCGATGGAAAGCACGAATCCCGCGATGCCCGGAAGCGTTAGCGTGGCATGCGCGGCAACCAGCACCGCCAACACCGCCAATGCGTAAATGATGAGCGCAAGGTCCGCCAAGAAACCGGGCAAACGATACACCGCCAACATAAAAACCAGAACGAACCCTAGCCCCATAAGCGACGCATACAGCGATTTTTGCAAATCCAGTTTTCCAAGAATCGGGCCGACCGTGTCGTTCTCGATGACGGTCAAACCGACCGGCAAAGCGCCCGCATTGAGCTCATTGACGATACGGTTAACCTCAGCTTGCGTGAAGTTGCCCGTAATCTGCCCATCGGAGGTGATGACGCCCTGTAAAACGGGTGATGAAAGATACTTTCCGTCAAGAAAGATACCTAACAGGTTGCCGAGATTTTTCTGCGTCAGCCGACCGAATTTCGCGGGGTCCTTCGTTTGAAAAATGATGTCGGGATTGTGCCCTTGATCGAATGACGCATCGGCGCTCTTGAGCTCCGCTCCCGTATACACCACGGGTCCGCTGTCTTTATACGCCCCTTTTGGGTCGTTCGCGTACTTTTGGTCCGTCTCAGCGCGTTGCGCCACGGCCGGAGGCACGATTTTAAAATCCAGCTTGGCGATGTCCTTTAGGGTACGCACCGCTTCGTCGGGATTCTTGACGTTGGGCAGCTCCACCAAAATCCGATCCGAGCCCACCGAGGTGATGACCGGCTCCGCAACGCCCATGCCGTTGATGCGATTGTCGATGACCGAGGAGACCTGTTCCTGGATCTGCGCGGTGATCTTGGGTACTTCGGGCGCAGGGTTTAGCTGAAGCAGCACGCGAACCCCGCCCTGGAGATCTAGTCCCAACTTGATCTTCTTCTGCACGGGCAAGACCATGTATAGGCACCACGCCGTTAGCGCGAGCACCGCCAAAGCCTTTAACGGATTCTTCAATCGAAGCCACATATGTAACGAAGAAACCCTTCGGGGAGCAAGATCGGCAGTCAGCCAGCTTCCCGACGATCCCGCCGCGTCCTGCCCGTCCGAATAAAGTCGGCGTCCTAGAGCAGTTTACCGGAAGTCAGGAGCATTCAAGCGGCGGTCCGACGCGCAGCGCAGGAATGCTAGGCCGCGCCGTATTCGCATCGTGCGAGCGCGGCATAGCTGCATCCATGCAGCTGATGTCGTCCAAGCCCATGGATGGGCGGGAGACGATTGGACGCTCCTCAGGAACGATGAAACGGAGAAGATCGGCGTCGTGATCTTTTTCCGCCGCCTTCTTGCGCACGATGGTCAGATACGCATCAGCAAACATCGCAAGCGTGATATGTTAATACCGCCCCTGCCGACTGCGTACTTCGTCATCGTCCAAGCACCGGACCCATTGCGATGTTTGATACCCCAAATCCATGGGAATCCCCGGAAATCGGCACGACCTCATTTGCCATAGCCGGTAGCTATAATATTCTCTTGAACGGCGTCCTCGGTAGAGTCTGTAGGGTATCCTAGCGTCATGGCTCCTTCAAAAAACGATCCTCCGCTGTAGTTTCCATTGTCTCCGCCGGCGCCTAGCACAATTCCGCCTTCTTGATGCATCGGCATATATCCAGTGAAGGTTCCATTGGGGAGCGAACCCTGGTATTCAGCGGCGAGAGATCCGGTTTGCGCATTGCCGGCCTTTAAGGCGAATGTGGTTTGCCCGTCATTTTTTAGCATTGCGGTCACGAACGTATAGGGGACGCTCTGATTATTGGGATTAGAGCCGTTCCCCTGAAATAATCCCATTTCCAAATCCGCTGCTACCCACGGCCCATTTCCAGAGCAGGGTACAAAGGAACAATTCGTACTTAAGTTTAACGCATCCATGTGACCGTTCCCGCCAATGGTCACGGCAGGTTGCTCAGTATTACCATAATCAAAACAGCAACCTGTAGTCACGTGTATGCCGCTCGCAACCATATAGGCGCCTTCAGCTTGTCCATTTCTCGCGGTATTGATTGCTGAAGTATTACGATAGGCGACGCCTGGGGCGGTGTAAACACCGTAGACGGCGTGTCCGCTTACGACAATTGGGAGAGCGTTAGCGACTGCTGGGGAATCAGCGCCGCTACCCGCAGTTCCGGAACCGGAGACGGTGAGGTGATTGTTATTGCTGGTTTGATCGTAGATTACGGTAATGCTGCATGTCGTACCCTGGCAGAAGCTATCTTGAGCGGCAGCATTCGCATATCCCCCAGACTGAAGGGTCGTAATATCTGAGGTCTGACGATCGGATGAACGCTGTACTTGATACAGTTTACCCTGATAATTGCTAAAGAGCGCCCTAATCGTGCTGTGTGCAGCGACGCATGGCGTTCCGCCCGCAGCATATAAATCGCAGGGCGCTGCAGCAGAGCTGCCGGCATGATTAGACGGCGATGCCTGATTAGACGGCGGCTCCGTCAAGCCGTTTTGATTACACGTCGGTTCTCTTCTCTCTACGCCATCGACCTTCCTCACGATACTGCATGTTTGTACGACTACATTAGACGCCGCAACAACGTTGATCTGCACTATGCTCGGAACGGGCGGATTACTGTCGCAATAGAATTTTACGCTTTGACTACCGACGACCGTACCCGTAACCGAAGCCGTGTTCGGAATAATAGTAAATGCGTTCGCGCCGTTAGCCGCCGTGGAGGTACCCGTATACTGAATAC
>Ga0182024_10016929_pt1 | contig 13754 bp, 8 predicted proteins | sample P32metaG_FD_120480 | JGI IMG/M metagenome (GOLD analysis project Ga0182024, IMG submission 120480) | Permafrost microbial communities from Stordalen Mire, Sweden - P3-2 metaG (Illumina Assembly) | ecosystem: Environmental > Terrestrial > Soil > Wetlands > Permafrost | place: Sweden: Stordalen... | reverse complement strand
GCGTGAATCTCCTTCGCCGGGCGCGCCATGCGCAGGCCGAGCAGCAAGCCCGCGCCCTGGAAGCCGGTGACCGCGCCAACCTGGCAGCGCGCGCGGATCAGCGCCGAGATGCGCCGCACGCGCGCCAGCAGCTGCTCGGATTCAATCGCCTCGATCACCGCTTCGATGGCGGCACAGGCCATCGGGCCACCGCCGAAGGTGGTGCCGAGCGCATCGAGCTTCACCGCCGTCGCCACCTGTGGCGTCATCAGCAACGCCGCACACGGGAAGCCGTTACCGAGCGCCTTGGCGGTGGTGATCATGTCTGGCTGCACGCCCGACAGACTGGCTGCGAACGGCTGGCCGGCCCGGCCCATGCCGCACTGAACCTCATCGAAGATCAGCAGCGCGCCGACTTCGTCACAGCGGTCGCGCAGCGCGCGCAGGAACTCCACTTTGAGATCGTAGGCGCCGCCGACGCCCTGCACCGGCTCGACCAGCACCGCCGCGGTTGCGGAGGTGACCTGCCTGGGAATGTCGGCCAGCTCATCGCGCGCGATGAAGCTGACGTCGAACGGTGTGCGCGGATAGCCATACCACTTGGCAGCCGCACCCCAGGTCAGCGCGCCGGTGGCGGCGGTGCGGCCGTGGAATGAGTGCTGCACGGCCGCGACCTGCGGACGCTGCGTGATCGCAAAGGCCATCTTGAGCGCATTCTCATTGGCCTCAGCGCCGCTGTTGACGAAGAACACACTGTTGAAGTCGAGGCCCGAGAAGCGGATCAGCCGCTGCGCAGCCCGCTGGCGCACGGCCAGCGGCACGGCGTTGCTCTGGAAATTGAGCGCCTTTGCCTGTTCGCTCAGGGCCTTCGTCCAGGCCGGATGACCGTAGCCGAGCGCTGCGACCGCATGGCCGCCATAGAGATCGAGCACGCGCCGGCCATCGCTGGTATGCAGCCAGACGCCCTCGGCATCCACCACCGGCAATGGGTACTGCGCAAACACCGGCGCCAGAAAATCGTTCATGGCAGCGGCATCCTCAGGTCCAGCCCGGGGCGGGTGCGGTCAGGCCGGCGGTCTCGGGTAAGTCGTAGAGCCGGTTCATCCACTGTATGGCGCCGCCGGCGGCGCCCTTGTTCAGATTGTCGAGCACGCTGAACACCGCAACGGTGTGACCGTCGGCGACCGCGCCGAGGGTGGCGTAGTTACTGGTGGCGACATCCTTGATGCGCGGCGGACTGTCGCTGATGCGCACGAAGGGCGCGTCGGCATAGAACTCGCGCAGCGCGCCGAGCACGAAGGCGCTGTCGCGCGGTTCGCGCAGCGATGCCTGCACGGTGGCGTGGATGCCGCGCGCAAACGGACCCGAGTGTGGCACGAAGGCGAACTGCGCATCGACGCCGGTGGCGGCCTGGGCACAGGCGCTTATCTCGGGCGTGTGACGGTGCGCGAGCGCGCTGTAGGCATACAGATCGCTGTGGCGTGCGGGATGGTGCGTGCCGTCGACTGGCTTGCGGCCCGAGCCGGTGCTGCCCGTGACGCCCGAGATGAACAGCGGTCCCTGCGTGAGTCCGCGCGCCAGCAGCGGCACCGAGGCCAGTAGTGCCGCGGTGGCAAAGCAGCCCGGGTGCGCGACATGGGCCGTGGGGGACTGCGGCAGGTGCTCGGGTAGCGCGCAGGTGAAGGCCGCGAGCCGCTGCGGCGCGCCGTGCGCGTGCTGGTAGACGGCCTGGTAGGCGGCGTTGCTGCGAAAGCGGAAGTCGGCCGAGATATCCACCACGTGCGGTGCGCGCTGCGCCGCCTCGGCCGTCCGCAGCAACCGATCGATGAGCGTCGCGGCGCTGCCGTGCGGCGCGGCCGAGAAGATCGCCACCGAGGCTGCGCCCGCGACAATCGATTCGATCTCAGCGATCGACTTGAAGCGCTCGCTCGGATAGGCCGGCGCCAGATGACGAAATGCGTCCGCGACCGGCTCGCCGGGCTGGCTGTCGGACAGCACGCCGGCCAGCGCGAAATGCGGATGGCCCGCGATCAGGCGCAGCAGCTCACCGGCGACGTAGCCGGTGCCGCCGAGCACCACAGCCGGAATGCGCTCGCTCACTCCGCGGCTCCGGCTCCGGCTCCGGCTGCGCGCGGCGCGGCGGACGCCAGCCCGATCGCTTCGATCACGGCATCGCCGAGACCGGCCGCGTCGGTGAGCGCGTTGAATGCGATAACGCCCATCTGCTGCTCGATGATCTCGATGCCGACCTGGTTGTCGGTGGACGGTCCGGTGACCACGCACGGCTCGATCGAAAAGCGCTCACGCAGCAGGCGCACGCCGCCCCAGGCCGCGACCGGATCATTGGCCGACAGCACCACCGCGCTCAACGCGCGCCGGATGTCGGCGCATGCGAGGATCGCATCGACGCCGTAAGTGCCGAGCAGGCCATCGCCGAGCTCGAAGACGATGGCATCGGGCTTGCCCGCGGACAGCTCGGTCAACATCGTGCGCGTGAGCGCCGGCCCGGTGCGGCCGGTGGTCGTGACCACGCCGAGATCGGTGAACAGCATCGTGCGGCGCGCGCCGGCGTCCTCGAACGCCAGGATGTCACGCCGCAGCGAAACACCGGTGGCCTTGAAGGCATCGACCGTGAGGCCGCGATGACGCATGCGCCCGACGATGGCCGCGGCGGCGGCCGTCTTGCCGGCTTCCATGCAGGTGCCTGCCAGTGCCACCACCGGCACGCCGCGCGTCTCGAGCCCGGCCGCCAGGTCGAGTGCGCGATAACCGACTCGCGCCGGGATGCCGATGCGCTCGCCGAGATAAGGGAATCGCAACACCACGCCGAGCACGCGGCAGTCGAAAGGCTTGCCCTTGTCGGCCGTGGCCGAGTCGCACACGCCCATGACGCCGCCGATGTTGAGCATCTGGATCACATCGCCGGGTTTGAGTTCACTCGGTACGTGCCCCGAGTAACCGAACAGTGCGCGTCGCGGTCCGAGCGCGCCCACCACGATGTCACCCTTGACCACCTTGGCCATGCGACCGCTGGCGAGCTCGAGCGTGTTGTAGTTCGGCTTGTTATTGAGCACCTCGGCGACGATCACCACGCCTTCCTCGGCCGGAATGTCGTTCGAGAGCCGCAGCTCCTGGCCGAGCGCGCAGGCCTGCGCGACGGACGCGATCTTGTCGACCACCACGGTTTTCATGCCTGCTCTCCAGCGCGGCGGTAGAACACACCCGGCAGCGCGACGATTTTCGAGAAGCCGAGCGCATCGGTCGGCGTCCATTCGCCGACCGCTTCACCGTACACGCCCTTGGACGCCTTCATCAGCGAGTAAGGCGACTCGACCCCTTCGATGAACAGCGAGCCGGGCCGCAGCAGCAGGTGCACCTCGCCGCTGACGCGCCTTTGCGAGGACAGCAGCAGCGCTTCGATGTCGCGGCACACCGGATCGAGCAGCTGGCCTTCATGCACGAGATCGCCATAGGGCGCAGCGACGCTGTCCTTGATGCGCTGCTGGCGCGCACTCAGCACCAGCTTCTCGAGCTCGCGGTGCGCGGTCAGCAGTGCATCGGCGGCTGGCGCTTCGAAGGCCACGCGTCCCTTGGTGCCGATGATGGTGTCGCCGAGATGAATGCCGCGGCCGATGCCGAACGGCGCGGTCAGCGCTTCCAGCTGCTCGATCAAGCTCACGGCATCGAGCCGCGCGCCATCGAGCGCGACCGGTCGTCCGGCCTCGAAGCGGAGCGTGTGACGCGCCGGCGCACGCGGCTGCGTGAAGGCATCGCGCGACAGAACCCAGGCGCTGTCAGGGATGCTGCCGCTGGAGGTCAGCGTCTCGGTGCCACCGATGGTGACGCCCCAGAGGCCGCGATTGATGGAGTAGGCCGCGCCGAACGGCGGCACCGGCAGGCTGCGCTGCTGCAGGTATTCGAGCTCCTCGTTGCGGCGGAAGGCGCGATCGCGCACCGGCGCGAGCACCGTGAGATCCGCCGCCAGCGTGCGCAGCGCCACTTCGAAGCGCACCTGATCGTTGCCGGCGGCCGTGCAGCCGTGCGCGATGGTGTCGGTGTTGAGCTCGCGTGCCATGCGCGCGATGGTCTGGGCCTGCATTACGCGCTCGGCGCCGACGCACAGCGGGTAGAGCTGGCCGCGGCGCACGTTGCCCATGATCAGGAAGCGCAGCACCTGCTCGAAATAATCGGCGCGCGCATCGATCTGGTGGTGCGCGATCGCGCCGAGCTGGCGCGATCGCTGGCGCAGCAGCTCGGCGCTGCCGGCATCGATGCCGCCGGTGTCGACCGTGACGGTGATGATGGGCCGCTGATAATTCTCGGCCAGCCACGGCACCAGGAACGAGGTGTCGAGACCGCCGGAATAGGCGAGCAGAATAGGGGTCGCGTCGCGTTGCGCGTTGACTGGCTGCGTCATGGAAAATCTCAGATGCGGAATAATGCGTTCAGGCGATCGATGAGCCGCTGCTGCGCGCGGCCATCGGCGGTGGCGAGGAAAATGGTGTCGTCGCCGGAAATGGTGCCGACCACTTCGGGCCATTCGGCCTTGTCGAGCGCCACTGCGACGCTCGGCGCCGCGCCGATCGTGGTGCGGATCACCGTGATCGAATGACCGGCCGGGTGCACGGTGCGCACGAACTGCGACAGCGCGCTGAAATCACCGTTGGCGCGCGAGACTTCATCCGCCGGCGCCAGGTAACGGCCGCTGGCCTTGAGCACGCCGAGTTCGCGCAGATCGCGACTGACCGAGGATTGCGTGACTTCGAAGCCGTCGCGCTTGAGCAGCAGCGCCAGGTCGCTTTGCCGGCGCACGACACCGCCGCGCAGAATGCGCAGGATGGCGTTGCGGCGATCGATCTGTTGGCGGTCGGTCAGCATGGCAATCTCTGCATAAAGTCCCACAAGTATGCATAAACATGCACGAGCATGCAAATCCGGGCGTACTACCGACGCACGATCGCTTCGGTTATCTTCTGCAGCGCTGCTTCATCCACGTAAACGCATCAATAACAGGGGATGGTCATGGCAAACCTAGGCGTTCAGGGACGATTTCTCTGGCAGGGGCTCATGACGGTGGATCCGGCGGCGGCAGGGAAGTTCTACGGCGGGGTGGTTGGCTGGAAATCCGAACCCTGGTCCGCGGATCCCTCGTACACCCTTTTCAGCGCCTCGACCGGTCCGGTCGCCGGCATGTCGGCGCTGCCGGAGGCGAACCGGGCGCAGGGCGCGCGCGGCAACTGGATGACTTTCATCGGCTCGGACGATGTGGACGCGACGGTCAGCCAGGCCGAGAAGCTCGGATCCAAGCTGGTACGGCCGGCGAGCGATATGGAGCAGATCGGGCGCATCGCGATCCTGACCGACCCGCAGGGCGCGAGCTTCGCCGTGTTCAAGCCATTGCCGAGCAATGCGCCGCCCAAAGGTGCGCCCAAGAACGGCGAGTTTGCCTGGCACGAGCTGTCGACGCCGGACCCCGAGGCAGCGCTGAAGTTCTATCAGGAGCTGTTCGGCTGGCAGCTCATCCAGAAAATGGATATGGGCCCCATCGGCTTCTACTACGTGTTCGGTGCCGATGGCGTGCAGCGCGGCGGCATGTTCAAGCCCTCGCACCCCACCCCCGGCGCGGCATGGCTCGGGTATGTCGAGGTGGCGGATGCCGACAAGACGGCTGTAGCCACCACCAAGGCCGGCGGACATGTGCTCAACCGACCCATGGATGTGCCGGGCGGCGGACGCATCGCGCAGCTCGCCGATGCGCACGGCGTGCCGTTTGCCGTGCACTCGATGGGTAAGCCGGCTGCGGCGCCGGCTCCCAAGCCGAGTGCGCCAGCGGCCGGCTCGGCTGCTCCGAAGCCGGCTGCTCCGAAGCCCTCTGCTCCGCCGAGCGCCACCGCTCCGGCGACGCGCGCGCCCACACGGACCGCCGCGGCGCCGAAGCCCGCCGCGCCCAAGCCAGCAGCTGCAGCGGCGCCCAAGCCGGCCGCCGCTGCGCCGGCCAAGGCTGCGCCTGCGCCAAAGAAGAAAGTGGTAGCCAGGAAGAAGGCTGTCGCCAAGAAGAAAGCGGCACCCAGGAAAGCGGTCGCCAGGAAAAGCGCTGCCAAACCCGCCCGCAAGACGGCGGGCAAGAAGAAGGTCGCCCGGAAAGCTGCGCGCAAGGTGGCGCGCAAGGTGGCCAAGAAGGGCAAGAGCAAGACGGCGGCCAGGAAAGCCAAGCGCGGCGGCGGGAAGGCGCGGCGCAAGAAATAGCGCGCGCGGGGCCGCCTAGCGCTCGATCGTATAGACCAGGTCGGCGCTGCGCTGGGTGCCGGCTTCGGTCTTGACCGTCCAGTGGTCGCCGATCGTGTAGCGCATTTTCAGGGTATTGATGGCCTCCGCCAGGCCGACCCCATAGCTGACGTAGAGCCGCGGGGAGAGGTAGCGGCCGAGCACCAGCGAGGTCTCGTTGTCGAGATCCTGTTCGACGCCGGCTTCGAAGTCGTACTTGCCGCCGATCTGCTGCGCCAGGATGGCGCCGCCCTGCATGAGGTCGGCGCGCGAGGCACTGCTGCGCGCCACGGGGTCGGAGGTGGTGCTGGAATTCTGGACGCTCTCGAGCGAGCCGCCGGCGAGCAGCAGCGAGACGATCTGCGACTGGGCCACTTCCGGGTCCGAGAAGAAGGTCATGCGCGGCTGCCGCAGGGTGCCGCGGACGTTGACGCCAGCCGTGATGTCGGGGAATTTCTTGACCGCGCGCAGATCCATGCCGGGATCGCCCATGAGGCCGTTGCTGAACAGCAGCCGGCCGCGCTGCACGTCGAGATTGCGGCCGTAGGCCAGGTACTTGCCTTCCTCGACCTTGAGTTCGCCGCTGCCGCGGCTGATGCCGGTGTCGTCGGTGGCCACGCGGATACTGCCGCTGAGACGACCCGAAAGGCCGGCGGTGTTGACGGTGACGCGCTCGCCGAGCTGCAGCGTGATGTCGCTGTAGACCTTGATCTGGGTGGGATGCGCGAGAGCGCTCTGGCCGACGATGACTTCATCACCCGAGGGCAGCACGGCATTGGTCAGGTTGGCGGGTGCGATGCGCGCATACGGCAGCTGGACCTGGCCCTGCACGTCGATGCGCTGGCCTTCGAGCCGCACGGTGACATCGGGGGAGGCGTCAACACGCGCCTCGGGAATGTTGATCACGCGCAGATCGGTGCCCTTGAGGTGCAGCTCGCCGAACGGCAATCCCTGCTGCCAGCGCATGGTGCCGTCGACGCGCGCGTGGCCGTCGGGACCGCAGCTTGCGGATCCGTCGATATCGAGCGTGGTGCCGCTGAGCCTGGCGTGGAAGTTCAGGTCGCGCAGCGACAATGCAATCTGGTAGGCGTCGAGCTGCGCACCGCTGACATCGAGCTCGCCGCCGAGTTCGGGAGCCGCGGCGGTGCCCGTCAATGCGAGTTTGGCCTTGAGGCGTCCGCTGGCGCGATCAATCTGTGACACATACGCCTCCAGGAACCCGACCGCGTCGGTATCGATCGAGAGATCGCCGGTCAGCGGCCAGCTGCGCCACTCGGTATCGGCGCCGTGCGCCGCGAAGTGCCCTTCGATCAGGCCGGCGTTGCCGGCATCGAGGCCAAGACCGGCCGACAATTCGTGCTCGGTCAGCTCGACGCGAACCAGGCCGTCGCCGAGGTTCAGCGTCTCGGTGCGGCCGCTGGCGAAATGCTTGCGGACCGCGGCATGCGCCAGTTGGCCGTTGACCGTGCCGCGCCAGGGCGCCTGCGCGCTGTCGATGGCATCGACCTGCACGCTCAGGGTGCCCTCGTAGTCGGTGAGATCGGTCAGGCCGGCGGTCAGCGTGCGCATCGGCAGATTCGAGGCGCGCAACGAGATCTTGCGTTGTGCAGGCTCGAGCAGGGCGCTGGCGCAGAGCTTGGCAGTTTCATCGCGCAGGCAGATCGAATCGAGCCTTAATCGATCCAGGGCCACCTCCAGGGCCACCGGCGCTTCCAGTGCCAGGTGCAGCTTCTGGCCGTCGCCGACCTGCGCGTGCTCGATCTGCTCCAGCCATTGCCCGGCGGCGTAATGGCCATCGCCATGCATCGTCACGTTGAAGCCTTCCGCGCGGGCATCGAGCGTGAGGCTGTGATGGGCGGTGGTGCCCTCGGTACGCAGCTTGAGCGTGTCGAGCCGGCGCCCGGAGAGCGTCAGGCCGTCGAGATCGATCCTGGCATCATTGCGGCCGGAGCCGTGCGGATCGAAGGCGATCTGAGCCTCGAGCGAATCCAGGTGCGCGCCCTCCCAATCGACGGCCTGCAGCCTGGCGCTGCCGAGCAGCGTCAGATCGTGCGGTTCACCGTGCAATGAGCCGTGCGCCTGCAGGCGGCCGTGCGCGCCCGGATGCAGCAGCGCCAGATCGTCGGCGTCGACGGTGAAATTGAGATTCATCGGGTTGCCGGCGCGGCCGTCGAGCGCGATGTGGGTGGCGCCGAGCTGCAGCTGCACGTCGCGGAACAGCCATTCGCCGCCATGGTGCGTCAGTTCGCCATGGCCCTCGGCACGTTGCCCGCGCACGTTGCCGCCGAGCTCGCGGAAATCCGCTTCCAGATCGGTCTGCGGGTCGAGCCGATCACCGCGGGCCGTGAGTTGGAAGCCGATTCGCCCCGCGATGCCCGGTCGCAGGCTCGCGACCTCCAGATCCTCGATGCGCCCCTGCACAGCCCAGGCGTGCGATGCGCCCCAGTGCAGCGCGCCCGAGAGCTGCGCGCGCGCGCCGCCACCGGCGACCGCCGCGCTATCGGCGCGCAGGCCATCGCCGGCCAGTTCGCCCCGCAGCGATGTGATCTCGATGGTGGGCAGCGTGCCGATGCGCAGCTGGCCTTGTGTCTCGAGCTCGAACCGGTGGGCGCCCTTGAGGTGGTAGTGACCGTGATCGCTGCTTGCCGGGGCATCGGCCGCGGCCAGCGGCCAGCGAAAGTGCGCCCAACCGCCCGTGAGATCGAGCAGCGGTCCGCCGGCGGCAATGGTCACGCTGCCCTGCGCGTCCGCACTGGCGCCGGAAGCGGCATGGCGCAAGGCGAAACGCGTGATGCTCAGCACCGGTGCCTGGAACGAGCCGTCGAATTCAGTCTGCAGTTCGCCGGCGCGCAGGCCGGGGGCCGTGAGCTGTCCGCGCGCGTGAAAGCCGCTGCGATCGCCATCGAGTGCCAGCGGACCACTGATCAGCCCGAGGCTGGGACCAAGCTGCCAGACGGTTAAGTCCAGTCGTTGCAGCCGCCCGGCGCCGTGCCAGCGCCAGCGGCTGGTGAGTTCATCGGCCTCGCCGTGGAATGCGGCCGCGAACGGCTCGCTGATGTGGGCATCGACCTCGAGACGCGTGAGATCGCCCTCGAAACGGCCGTTCACGGTCCAGGCCGGTTGCCCCGGCGGCTGGGCATCGACGTGCAGATCACCGCGCAGACCCAGGGGGGCTGCGGCCAGCAGATCGCCGCTGGTGTGCAGGTGCACGCCACGGTAATCGAGCGCCGCGGCATAGAGACGAATCCGGTCCGGATAGACCGCGCCGGCGGTGCGGAGCGCACTCGCGTCCAGTTCGAGGCCGTTGGTGGTGATCAGCTGGCCGCTCTGCACCTCGATGCGGTTGGCGAGCACCTGCATCAGCGGCGGCAGGAAATGCGGCGCCTGCGGCGGGGTCGGTGAGGTTTCCGGCAGGGCGTGAACCAGCAGGTGTGCGGCGTGCAGATACGGCACGCGCACGGTCTGCCATGCCAGCGGCAGCACCGAGATCCGCCCGGCCAGATCATCGATCTCGATGTGCACGCGGCGGTGATCGATGACCAGGTGATCGACGTGCAGGCCGCGGGCGAGCGTGCCGCTCGCGCCCTGCAGCTGCACCCGCACCGGGCCGACCTGGCCGTTGAACTCGGTCACGATCAGCTGCAGGCCCCGCGGCGTATAGGCCAGGAAGTACAGCGCCGCGAGCGCCAGCAGCAAGGCCAGCGGAATCCAGAGCAGGTGCAGCAGGTGACGCAGGCGCATGGTGGAGTGGAATCTAAACCGGCTGGCGCACCGGGCTCAAAGTTTCGGAGAGATATTCAGGTGCAGGCGCGGGCCGGGCAGGCCGTCGAACCCGGGCGCCCGCAGCGCCTGGGCCACGTCCACGCCGACGGTTACGACCGGCAAACGCAGCCGGAAGCCGATGCCGACCGAGTAGGCGAGCGGATCCCGGAAGTGATCGACGGCATTGCCGCCATCGATGAAAGCCGCCACACCGAAGCTGTGCGGCAGGTCGCGCTCGATCTCGACCGTGCCCGTGAGCAGATCGCGGCCGCCCGGCTTGACCGCCGCACGATTCAGCGGCGGCGCGCCCGGAGCGGCCGGCGCCAGCTTGACCGGCGACAGATCGTCGTAGGCAAAGCCCCGCACGCTGCGGTCGCCGCCGGCAAAGAAGCGGTAGATGCCCGGCAGATTCTCGACGTTGTTGATCGAGTTGGCGCCGAACTCGGAGCGCAGCAGCAGGTGCCAGACACGGCTCAGGTCCACGACCCGCTCGGCCTGCAAGTCCAGGCGCAGGAAATTCTCGCGCGCGCCGAGTGTGGTGGTCGAGCCGATGAGCTGCGCGTACAGGCCGCGGCTGAACAGCGCCTCGCCCAGGTAGCCTTCCGGCACGGAGGCGAACACGATGCTCGGCACGATCAGGCTGTCGACCTGGCGCATGATGATCGGATCGTCGGTGACCGTGTGCACGGCATTGACGGTGACGATGCGCTGCCATGAACCCAGGATCTGGGTCACGCCCGGACCGAGCGAGATGGCGTTGGTGGTGACGTTGTTGCCGAGAATCGACTCCTGGCCGTTGAGTTCGAGCGACATCTTTTCCAGTGCCGGGTCGCCGAACGGCACGTCATAGCGCGCATCGAAGGTCTGCTGGATCTGCGAGAGCTGCATCTGCACGCGAAAGCGGTGGCCGTAGCTGTTGAGGCGCGGGACCGTGAGGCTGGCGGTGCCGCGCAAGCCGGTGTCGGTGCCATAGCCGCCACCGAACGAGTAGCCGATACGCGAGTTGTTAGCGCGGATCGTGATCGGCACGGTGTGCTGCACGCGGTCGCGCTCGCCCGCTTCGACCTCGACGGTCGAATAGTACTGGCTGTCATCGAGCGCGAACTGCGTGCGCAGCAGCTCGAGCGCGTTGTAGGGATCGCCTTCCTTGTAGCGCAGGAAGCGGCGCACGAACTTGTCCCTGACGGTGCTCTGCACGATGGTGGTGGCGCCGAACGAGTAGCGCTGCCCGGTGTCGAGCTGCAGATAAATCGCGGCCCGGTGGTTCTCGCGATCGACCTGCATTTCGTTGCGCAGCAGGCGCGCATCGAGATAGCCGTAGGTCGCGGCGGCGCGCTCGAGGCTGCTCTTGAGCTGCTCGTAGGCGGCATGGTTCAGGCGATCGCCGCTGTGGATCGGGATCGCGCTGGTGATGCGCGTGAAGACCAGGTCGGAGGCGCCCGGACCTTCCACCTGCACGCTGACCGTATCGATCAGCACCGGCGGCCCGAGATCGATGCTGATGCCGATGTGCCAGTGATGCTCCTTGTCGGGCGGCTCGATCGAGGAGCTGATCCGGGGGTCGTAGTAGCCGTAAGGGCGCACGGCGGTACGCACCTCCTCGTCGATGCGGTTGTAGAGACGCTGTACCGCCGCGGGCTCGAGGCGATCGTGATCCTTGTAGCGCTCGAGGCTCAGCAGCGCCAACACATTGCGGCGCAGATCGCCCTCGACGCCGCTTATGTCAAGGTGGATGTCGGCCAGCGCGGGCGCTGCCGACAGCAAGCCGGCCAACAGCAGGCCGCACGCGGCGAGCGCAGGCCGCGCCGCGCTCGCACGGCGAGGCTGTAGCGTTGCAGGCATGGACACCCGACTGATTTTCGACTGTTCTACTTTGTACCGAACCAGGCCTCGAGCAGCCGGCGCGCGATCGTGTGCGGCGGTGGCAGCAGGATGGTGGGAGCGGCCTGCAGCTCGCTGAGGTCGAACCAGCGGGCATCCTCGAGCTCACCGTCGAGCCGCACTTCGCCGGCGCTGGCGTGTGCATGGAAACCGAGCATCAGCGAGGCAGGGAATGGCCAGGGCTGCGAGGCGAAGTAACGCACGTCGCGGGCCTGGACGCCGGCTTCCTCGTCGACTTCGCGCACCACCGCCTCTTCGAGGCTCTCGCCGGGTTCCACGAAGCCGGCCAGCGCCGAGTAGCGTCCCGCGGGCCAGCTCGCCTGCCGGCCCAGCAGCGCCCGCGAACCGTCGGTGACCAGCACGATGATGGCCGGGTCGATGCGAGGAAAGAATTCCGATTTGCAGCTCGGATTGGTACAGACCAGCACGTGGCCGGCATTGCGCGGCACGGTCGTGTAGCCGCAGACCCCGCAGTGACGCTGGCGGCCGCGCCAGACGGTGAGCGCGCGGGCGTAGGCCAGCAGCTGCGCCTCATCCGGCGCCTGCAGCGGCAGCAGCGGACGCAGCTCCTCGAAGGCCGTGCCCGGCGGCGCGAGCACCAGGTCGTCCGGCAGATCGATCAGAACGCAGCGCTGGCCGCGAAACCAGCCGAGCAGCGTCTGGCGCGAGCCGTCGATGGCGCGGACGCCCGGGTCCTCAGGGCCCAGAAATGCGATCGAGGGAGTGGGTTCGCGGCGCACCAGGTGTGCCGTGCCGCGGCTGATCAGGTAGCGCGTGCCCGGATCGGCCCGCGCCGCCTCGACCCAGTCCGGCTGCAACCTCATTTCCGCGCGGCGCTGCAGGCTGGGAATGGATGCGGTCGTCATGACCGCAGTGTTGCAGACCGCCGGTTACAGCGGCAACCTATCTCGAGCACGGTGAAGCTCTGCTGGTTTTCCGACAGCGCTTTCTCCGCCGCTGTCAGCCAGGCGCCATCGACGCTCGCAACGATATCCTCTCTGAAACGCGATTGCGGGGTCTTGCGACGCGCAGGACCATGACCACTGGCAGTCGTCGCCCGTTCGAATCGATAAGTCAGCGCCAAGCGGCCATGTCCTTCGCGTGGAGGCGAGAGGCAACTGCCGGCCAAAAGCGGGCTGTGGCGACCTTACGTTGCCAGGCCGGAAGCGGACACTCGAATGCGCTACGATTTTCGACGAGTACGCGAACACCTCTAGGGGAGAATGGCGCATCCATGGATGAGCTGCGTCAGCCGCCGGTTCACACGCAGTCGGCGAACGAATCTGCTGCAATGGACTACAATCGCCGCGTCGCTGGAGAATCCGCGCTCATCGATTGGAGGAAGTACTGTGTGCACTCCTGCTAGTCAGAGTCCTCAAGGCGTGTTGGCAGACGTGGAGCGAACTTTTACTCTGCAGCAGGCTCAGCAATGGGTGACGAAGAGCACGACCGCCGAACAGCGGAAGGAAAAGCTGAGGAAGCTGAAGTCGGCCGTGGAAGCTCACGGCGATGAGATCCTGGCGGCAGTGAAGCAAGACACTCGCAAGCCTGAAAACGAAATACGCGTCACGGAACTCCTGAACGTGATCGCCAATATCGAGCGGAACATCAACAATCTCGACGACTGGATGAAGCCGGTTGAGGTGCCTCCATCCCAGAACAACAATGACAAGGCGAAGATTGTCTACGAGGCGCGAGGGATATGCCTCATATTGGGCCCCTGGAATTTCCCGCTTGGCTTGGTCATGGGCCCTCTGGCGGCGGCCGTCGCCGCTGGAAACTGCTGCATCGTCAAGCTCACGGACTTGTGCCCGGCTACGGCCCGAGTGGCCGCCAAGATCGTCAAAGAAGCATTCGAGGAAAAGGAG
>Ga0182024_10016928_pt1 | contig 13754 bp, 16 predicted proteins | sample P32metaG_FD_120480 | JGI IMG/M metagenome (GOLD analysis project Ga0182024, IMG submission 120480) | Permafrost microbial communities from Stordalen Mire, Sweden - P3-2 metaG (Illumina Assembly) | ecosystem: Environmental > Terrestrial > Soil > Wetlands > Permafrost | place: Sweden: Stordalen... | reverse complement strand
CCGGCGGCTCGATGCGGAAATGCGCATTGACGATGGCGCGGAACTCGGTCGGCACTTCAAGGCCACGCACCAGCGACGCCGCGCTATAGGGCGGCACGGTGAGGATGACGGCGTCGGCCGCGTCGAGCGCAATGGTCTCGGTGCCGAACTCCAGCGCCTCGATCCGCTCGGCGTCAAAGCGAAGCGCGCGCAATTGATGCTCCATGCGCACCGTAGCACCGCGCTGCTGCAAATGGACCAGCGCCGGCTCGATCATCGTCGCGCCGAGGCCATCACGCGCAATCAACGGCCGGCAAGCGCGCCCGCCGACCGCCAGCGTCTCGCGGATGATCGCGCCCGCAAGCCGCGCCGATCCGTCCGGCGCTTCGATGTTCAGCGCGGCGAGAAAAAGCGGCTCGACCAGCCGCTCGTACAGCGGACCTTTACAGGCGATGACTTCACCGACCGTCTTGCCGGCAGGCGCCCAAAGAAGCCGCGCCAGCGGCAGATAGTCGAGGACGCGCGTTCCCGGGACGCGGCGGGCGGGATCGAAAACCCAGAACGGCACTGGGCCATTGTTGAACCGGAGCGTCCAGCGCGCCCGGCTCGCCAGATCGGAAAAGGAAAATTCCGCAGTCGGCGGACCGACAAGCCGATGCTCGGCGCCGATGCTTCGCAAATAGTCGAGCGCGGCGCGATTGCCGGACAGCAGAAGGTGATTGCCGTTGTCGATCGTCATACCGACCGAAGCGTCGTGATAGGAGCGGCAGCGGCCGCCGGCGAACGCGGTCGCCTCGTGCACGACCACCTTTCGGCCGAGCGACGTGAGCCGCACGGCGGCGGAAAGGCCAGCGAGGCCGGCGCCGATGATATGGATCGTGGTCGTCATTGAAAGATTTGCATCACAGAAGATTGCGCAACACGATGAACAGGAGTTTGGCGCGCGGCAGCCGAACCCGTTCACGCGGCGGCGCAAAGCCGCGCGCCACCAACCCCTCGAGAATGATCTTGTAAGCCTCGCCCATGATGCGCGGCGCCCGGACGGCGCGGCGGGGGCTCTTCGCCATGATCGCCTGCGCAGCGCGAAAATCCCCGTGCGCGAGGTCGACGATCACGGCGCAGACCTTGCCGATGGCCGGCTGCGCCAGCACCTCGCCCGGCTCCGTGGCGGCGATCCCGGCCGCTTGCAGCGCCTCGCGCGGCAGGTAGAGGCGCCCGAGAGAAGCGTCCTCATCGAGGTCGCGCAAAATGTTGGTGAGTTGCAGCGCGCGTCCCAGATGATGCGCCAGCGCAATCCCCGCGTCGTGCTGCATGCCGAACACACGCACCGACAGCCGTCCGACCGCGCACGCCACACGATCGCAGTAGAGATCGAGCGTCGCTCGGTCGGGCGCACGGATGTCGGCGATCACATCCATCTCCATGCCGTCGATGATGGCGATGAAGTCCTCGCGTTGCAGATCGAACCCGCGCACGGCTTGCGCCAATCCGGCGAGCGCCGGCGGCGGCGCGCCGCGATAGACCGCCTCGATGTCGGAGCGCCACTGCGCCAATTGCTGCCGGCGTCCCTCGCGCGGACCAAAATCGTCGGCGATATCGTCGACGGCGCGGCAGAACGAATAGATTTCGAACATAGCCTCGCGCTGCGCGCGCGGCAGGATGCGCATGCCGGTATAAAACGAGCTGCGGGAGGCGCGCTCGGCCGCCGGAGTGGGCTGGTTCACTCACGCACCCCGTGGCTTTTGCGTCGTGGCGGTGAAGCGGCGGCCGAGCCGGCGGGACGCCCCCCTGAACATGCCGAGCAGCGTCAGGCCGGCAACGGCGGGCATGGCAAGCTGCACCCGCTCGCTTAGGGGATCGCGCGCCGTGAGCAAGCGCGTCAGCCGATGCGCCAGCGTATTGATGACCGAGACTTCTAGCGCAAGCCGTCGGTCGTTGATGAGCAGCGGGAAGACATCGCTGTCGCACAACAGCCGCTCGGAGCGTTCGGCGAGATTGTGCAGGGCGGCAAGCAGAGCCGGCGACGCACGCGGCTCGTCGAGCGCTTCCACGCCGGTCCCCTGCGCGGCAAGAAGATCGAGCGGAACATAGACCCGGTCGAGATCGCGGTAATCGTCCTTGCAGTCCTGCAAATGATTGATGATCTGCAATGCCGCGCACAGCGCGTCATTGGCCGGCCAGGTGCTGCTGCTCTCGCCGTGCACGTCGAGCACGAAGCGGCCGACCGGCATCGCCGACAGCGAGCAATAACCGATGAGGTCGTCCCAGTCGCGATAGCGAAGCTTCGTCACGTCGAGCTTGAACGCGGCGAGCAGATCTTGGGCATGCCGCGGCGAAAGCCCCCGCTCGGCGAGCGCGTCGCGCAGCCGGACCGCGACAGCGTCGTCGTCGTTCTCGCCGGCGAGACCTGCGTTGAGCCGATCGAGCAGATCGAGCTTCTCCTGCGGCGCCAGCGCGGCATGATCGGCGATATCGTCGGCGGTGCGCACAAAATTGTAGAACGCCAGGATGGCGCCGCGGTGGCGCGGATGAATCAGGAAGGAGGCGACCGGGAAATTCTCGTTCCGGTGTCCCTTTCCCGACCGCCAATCCGTAATATCCGAAGTCTTGATGTCGGACGTGTTGGCGTCGCCTATGCTGGTATCGTTCATTGCAATTCCGAAACGTTGGCTTGGGCGCGGCCCTTCCACATGCCGCCGCGCCCGCGCGCATGCTGATAAGCGGAATCAACCGTGAACGCCATATAGATCGCGGCAATCGCCGGCAACGCCAGCCCCCATAGCGGGGACACCCGATAGAAGCGCAGGATCGGCTGAAAGGCCAATGCCATCAGGAGCCACGCCGCAATGCCGAGGAGGCGGGCCGTGCCGCCGGCAAATACCGCCAGCAACACCGGGGCAAGATAGGTGATCGCCAGGCCCAACACGGTTCCCGCAAGCAGCAGCGGCGAATAACGAAGCTGCGCATACGCCGTGCGCGAGACCATACGGCGGATGTCTTCGAGTGCGGGATAGGCGCGAACGCTGCGTACGCCGTCGGTCAATCCGATCCAGATTGGACCGTGGGCCTTGAGTCTTTTGGCCAGCGCGCAGTCGTCGATCAGCGCGGTGCGGATCGAAGCCATGCCGCCGGCCCGAGCGAGCGCATCGCGACGCACCAGCATGCAGCCGCCGGCCGCCGCGGCAGTCGCCCGGCGCGGATCGTTCGCCCAGGCGAACGGATAGAGCATCTGGAAAAAGAAGATGAAAGCCGGGATGAACATGCGCTCGGCGAGGCTTTCGCAGCGGAGCTTGGCCATCAGCGATGTCAGGACATAGCTGCCCGATTGCGCCCGCGCGGTAAGCTTCCTGAGTTCGTCCGGCGCATAGACGATATCGGCGTCCGTGAAGAGGATATAAGCCGGCGGTTGCAGATGTGCCTCGGCTGCCTCGACGCCCTGTTGTTGCGCCCAGAGTTTCCCGGTCCATCCCACCGGCAGCGCGCGGCCTGACAATACGGTGAGGCGATCGGCGGCGCCGAGCGTCGCCGCCGCATCGCGGGCCACCTGCGCTGTGGCGTCACGGCTCTGATCGTCGACCACGATCACCGTGAATTCGCCGGGGCAATTCTGCCGCAGCAGCGAAGCAACGGTTTCACCGACACATTCGGCCTCGTCGCGTGCGGGGATCACCGCCGTGATCGATGGCCAAACGCCCTCCCCGGCCGCGACCTCGTCATCGCGTTCGCCGGCGAGCCAGAACGCGCCGCGCCCGGCCAGAAGATAGAGCCAGATCGCAAGCACCATTGACGGTATGAGGTCGTTGGTCACAGATACCCCTTTGATTGGGGGCGGCCATTCACCGATGCCGAGGACGGAGCGGCCCGTGCCGCGGCGGCTACTTTGCGTGATTATAGAGCTAGATGGGACAGATTGGAGACGCCGGTAGACCGGGCAATACAGCAATGAATAGCAAAATCAGTCCTTTTATCTCGCGTCTCGATGCGACCGCTAAAGACACTGAGGATTTGCTCGATCGGCTGTTGGCGGCAGCGCCAGCGGACGGCGAACTCTGTCGGCCAACCCGTCTCGTCAACGCCATGCGGTATTCGAGCCTCGGTGGCGGCAAGCGGTTCCGGCCATTCCTGGTGGTGGAGTGCGCGGCGTTGTTCGAGGTTCCGCGCCAGCACGCGCTGATGGCGGGCGCGGCGCTGGAATGCGTGCATTGCTACTCCCTGGTGCACGACGATCTGCCGGCGATGGACAATGACGACTTACGGCGCGGACAGCCCACCGCGCATAAGGCCTTCGACGAGGCGACGGCTATCCTCGCCGGCGACGGGCTGTTGACGTTCGCGTTCGATATCCTCTCCCGCCTGCAAACCCATCCCGACCCGGCCGTCCGCGTCGAACTGGTCAGCGCACTCGCCCGCGCTTCAGGCCTCGGCGGCATGGTGGGCGGCCAGATGCTCGATCTCGCCGCCGAGGGCCGTTTCGCCGAAAGCGGGCCGCAGCGGCTTGGCGGCAGCGAGGTGCGCACGCTCCAAGCGATGAAGACCGGGGCGTTGTTGCGGTTCGCCTGCGAGGCCGGCGGTATGCTGGGATCGGCGACCCCTTTGCAGCGCCAAGCGCTCAAGCGTTATGGATCGGCGGTCGGCCGGGCATTCCAGATCGCCGATGACCTTCTCGATCTCGAAGGCGATCCTGCGCTGGTCGGCAAATCAACCGGCAAAGATGCGGTCGCGGGCAAAGCAACAATGGTCGACGTGCTAGGCGCCGCCGGGGCCAAGAACCTGCTTAAGGAGCTGGTCGCGGAGGCCGAACACGCCCTCACCCCGTTCGGCCCCGGCGCCACAATCCTCGTCGAAGGCGCCAAGTTCGTCGCTGACCGCCACGCTTAAGGCGCGTTGGGATGGTTGATAAGCGCTAAACAGCAATTGCTCTCATGGGCGCACATTTCTAGGTTTCTCCGAAGTTCCAGTTCAGCCGATTGAACTTCACACGGGCGGGCCCTATCTGCCCCAAGGCCGCGCAGCCGCGCATGATAAACGGTACCCTCAATCTGCCCATGACCATGCATTCGCGATGGACTCTCCGGACGGCCGCCGCCCTTCTCGCAGTGCCGCTTCTCCTGCCTTCAGGGGGGGCTCCATTCACGGCGACACCAGCCCAGGCGCAGGGTCTGAGCGCATCGGCAAAGACCCTGCCTCATCCGCTTTTCGTCGCGCAGACGCGGGCCAAGCAGGCTGCGCGGGTAAAGACGCAAGGCCCACCGGTTGCAGCTAAATCATCCGAAATGCCGCCGCGCAAGCCGTTCACGGCCGCCGAGGACCAGGTCGCGATGATTTCCGGCATGCCGGATGCCCGCTTCTGGGCGGATTCCGAGACGGATTACAGAAAGGCGCTGCCGCCGCAGCCGGGCCCGTGGCTCATCCTTTCCAGCGGCGGCGCGGACGGCGCCTTCGGCGCCGGATTGCTCAACGGCTTGACCGCTGCCGGCAAGCGACCCGATTACGCGGTGGTCACCGGCGTCAGCACCGGCGCGCTGATGGCGCCGTTTGCCTTTGCCGGATCGCGCTATGACGCTGCGTTGCGCAAGGCTTATACTGAAGTCACCGCCGCGGATGTTTTCGAAGCAGGCGCCAGCACCGGCGAAAGTTTTGTCGATTCGTGGCCGCTGCGAGATTTCATCGCCAAGCAAGTTACGCCGGCGCTGCTCGACGACGTCGCCGCGGCGCATCGCGCCGGCCGGCGCCTGTTCGTCGTCACCAGCAACCTCGATGCCGAGCGCAGCGTGGTATGGAACATGGGCGCGATCGCCGCTCATGGCGGCGATGATGCGCTCAAGCTATTTCGCGCCGTGCTGCTGGCGTCAGCCTCGGTTCCGGGCGGATTTCCGCCGGTGCTGATCGACGTCGAAGCAAATGGCAAACACTTTCAAGAAATGCATGTAGACGGCGGCCTCGGCGGGCAATTCTTCGTCGCGCCGGCGGCGTTGATGACAGCCACGAGCGACTACCGCCTGCCGGTCACGCAGCTTTACATTGTGGTGAATACCGGACTCCAACCGAGTTTCAAGGTTGTAGACCGTTTCGCACCGACCATCCTGACCCAGGCAATCGGCATGGCGGTGCCGGTCGACACCCGCTTGATGCTGAGCCTCTCTTACGCCGTGGCGAAACGGAGCGACGTTGCATTCAACGTCGCCAGCATCCCTAAGAGCTTCAATACGCCAAGCAAAGGGCCCTTCGATCCGGACTACATGAAGGCGCTCTTTGAAACAGGCTATGAGCAGGGCCGGGGCCCGGCCGCGTTCAGCGCCGAGCTGCCGTCCTATCCGAACGGACCCACGATGCAGCCAAATCGTATTGAGAAAACCGGAGCGAACTGATGAAGAATGTTATGCGTTCGATCTTTGTCGCGACTGTCGCCCTGTTGCTGGCCGCCGGCGCCAGCGCTCCTTCGAATGCCGCGGGCCGGGCATCAGCCCATACCAGGACCTTTGACGGCGATTGGAGCGTGATCATCTACACACTCCAGGGCGATTGCAGTCGTTCGCTTCGCTACTCGCTCCGCATCTTTGATGGCCAGATTCAGGCTGAAGAGCAGAACTATCAGGTCGCCGGCGCAGTCGTCGCAAGCGGCGCGATCCGCGTCGTCGTCGCCGAGGGCGGCCGTTCTGCAAGTGGCATCGGCCGGCTATCCGGCAGTAATGGCCGCGGAACTTGGAGCACCACCACGGGCGAGTGTGCCGGCCAATGGACGGCCGTTCGGCGCGGTTAGACCGATCCGGATAGCGGCTTAATCAGCCGGTCTTGCGCGCGGTGATGTTGGCGTTCCACCAGGGACAGACATCGCGCGCCCGCAAATAATTGCCGTCCATGACGTTGAGCGGAACGCGGCCGCCGGCCTCGGCGACGCCGATGCGCATATTGCGCGCTTCTTCGCGCTTCTCCGCGGAAAGCCACATGCGGTCGTGGCCCCACAAGCTCGGGCCGTCGACGCGCTCCTGCGGCGTCCAGCTGTCGGAATCGATGCTACGGCCACCCCAACCGTATTCGACCAGGAACTTCGACGGCGATCGCGAATAGAACGAGGTCATTTCGTCGTTGGTGTGCCGCCCGAGCGTCGTCCCGATGGTTTCCGGTTTGCGCAGCGCCAGATCGTAAGCTTGCCCGACATCGTCGAGATAACACAGCTCGACCATCAGGTGATGGACGCCATTGGTGCCGGTATCGATAAAGGCGAGGCTGTGGTGGCGCGGATTGATATGGAAGAAATAGGCCTTGAAGGGCCGCAGTATGTAGTCGCTCAATCGAAAGCCGAGAACGTCGGTGTAGAACGGCACGACCTCATCGAGCCGTTCGGTGGTGAGCACGGCGTGGCCCATGCCGAGCGGCCCGGTGCGGAAGCCTGAGATCGAGCGTCCCGGCTTGAACGGCTCTGCCGCGATCTCGGCGCCGTGGAATGCTTCGAGCCTGTTGCCGACCGGATCGCCAAAGACGATCAAATCCCTGACGCGGCGCTCGTCGGCCAGCGCCCGGGACCCGCGCGCAACTTTCACGCCGTATTTTTCCAGATGCGCAGCCAGCGCGTCGAGCGCGGCGGCATCGGCGACTTCCCAGCCGTAGAAGCCAAGACCTTCACCGCCGTCCGCGCTGACAATGACGCGCTGCTTGCGATCGTCCATGCGCAACGCAAGCGCACCGCGGCTCTTGTCGACGAGCTGCATGCCGAGAAAGCGCGTAGCGTAGGCCGCCCACTCTTCGAGGTCCTTGGTACGAACGCCGACATATCCCAGCGATTGAAGCTGCATCGCGTCTCTCCGGAACGGGATATCTCTATCACATTGAGGCCCTTGCGTAAAACAGCGGCCCATCACGCCTGCAGCGCCCGTGTCGTATCGTCGAACAATTCCTCGATCGCATAATGCCGCGGCGTGAGCTTCATCTCGAAAGCGTAGCTGCACATCAACTCGAGCGCCGGTTTGACGGTGTCAAAGCCGAACGGAATGGTGTCGACATCGTCGGTTTTGGGCAGACCGGCCGCCTTCTTGCTGTCGAGCAGCATGCGGTAGACTTCGCGCACGGTGCCCGGGCTCGACTTCGAAAGGCTCTCCTTGAGGACGACCATGTGATTGACCGGTACGATGCCGTTCTTTTTGTACCATTCCTTCGCGGTCGCCTCGGGATCGGGAATGACACTTTTTAGCCGCGGATCGCTCGGCATGGCGCCACCGAAGATCGCGGCGTCGAGCTCGCCTTCCAGCAGCATTTTGGTGATGTCTTTGCCGGCGGTGGCGCGCTCGACGCCCGGCGGGTCGCGGTACTCGGCGACGTGCGCATCCTCGAAAGTCAGCCATTTGACTTTATTAAGGTCGAGCCCGTAGTCCTTCCAGAGAATGCCGCGGATCCACACGCCCGTGGTCTGCGAGAACGCCCGCACGCCGACCCTGCGGCCGGCAAGATCTTCGGGCCGCAGTGTTCCGCGTTCGGAATTGTACAACATGGTCCCGTGTTGAAAGCGTCCCATCATGGTAGTAGGCATCAGCATGAGTGGCTTGCCGTAAGCCTTGGCCTGCAGATAGGTGACGATCGCCATCTCGCAGACGTCGAATTTCTGCTCGCGCGCCATCGGCATGAAAGCACGGTTGACCGGATTGATCTCGGTGAAATGTAGCGCCACTCGATCCGATGCGATGGTGCCTTTTTTCAGCGCCTGGGTGTGCGGATAGGTGCCTAAACAGACGCTCAGAGTTTCGATTTTTTCGGTCGTTGTCGGGCTCATACCGGCTCACCTTGCGAGGTCGCGCTGATCCTATGATCCGCCGAGACGCTATGCCAGATACAGGAATTCGATGTAATACTTGTCCGGGGAGAGAAAACAATGGCCGCTGTCGTCAATGTCAACGAAGCTATCGACCAGCACCCGATCACGACCTACCAGATCGGGGTCCTCGCGATGTGCATGTTGGTGGCACTGCTCGACGGCTAGCCCCGTTGGTGTTCGCAGTGCCGGCTACGTCAGAGGTGCGTGAAATGGAAGTCTCCGAAACCCATAATGATGCGGCGTCACCTCACCCGGGCGGCGCGGAGCCTGCGATGATTGCGAGCGGTGGGAACGCCGCCAAACTCGCCAGGCGCGGCATAAGCCGCGGCCGGTTCGGCGTGAATTTCCCCCTCACGTGACTCCTCCACGCGAACGCGCACGGTTCAAAGGTTCCGGCGGCTTTGGCCGGAAAACCGAAATTTTTCGGTGTGGCTCCAGCTCATCCCGGCCCGGCGTTTGTGACGTCGGCGAAGGCCGAAAAGGGGCCGCCAGCGCTCCAGTCACCGATGGATTTATGTTGTTGAAATATCGTGATAATTCCGTAGTAAGAAACGGAATATTTCGCGACGAAATTTAGCCGGCTTAGATTTCTGGTTGCGCCAGACCGCGGCGCCGGCAGGCGGCGATCAGCGTGTTGCGAAGCAGGCAGGCAATGGTCATCGGACCCACGCCGCCGGGAACCGGGGTGATCGCGCCGGCAATGCCCTGCGCCTCCGCAAAAGCGACATCGCCGACCAGTTTCGATTTCCCTTCCGCGGCGGCGACCCTGTTGATGCCGACGTCGATAACCGCGGCGCCTTCCTTGATCCAGGGGCCGCGGACGAATTCCGGTTGCCCCACCGCCGCGATCAAAATATCGGCCCGGCGCAGGATCGCCGGGATGTCGCGGCTCTTCGAATGAACCAATGTCACGGTACAATTTTCGGCCAAGAGCAGCGCCGCCATCGGCTTGCCGACGATGTTGGAACGGCCGAGCACGATCGCCTCGGCCCCGGCCAGCTTGGGCAGCGCTTCGCGCAGCAGCATCAGACAGCCATAGGGCGTGCAGGGAACCAGCGCCCGGCTTAAGCCCCCGCTCCACAAATGACCGACATTCTCAGCGTGGAATCCGTCAACGTCCTTGCCGGGGTCGATGGTGTCGATGACGCGTCGCGGGTCGATGTGCTTCGGCAGCGGCAGCTGCACCAAAATGCCGTCGACTCGCTCGTCGGCGTTGAGCCTGGCGATCAATGCCAGAAGCTCGGCTTCGCCGATCGTCGCCGGCAAAGTTTCGTGAAAGCTTTGAATGCCCGCCGCGGTTGCGGCCTTGCCCTTGTTGCGCACATAAACCTGGCTTGCCGGATCGTCGCCGACGAGCACGGTACAAAGTCCGGGCGCAATGCCCGGCTGCGCCTTGAGTTTGGCCGCGGCGGCCGCGACATCGGCAACCAGGCGATCCGCGCGCGCCTTACCGTCGATCCGTTTTGTTTCCAGCATGACGGCGACGCTGTTAACTCAAACCAGCGCCTTTAGCCAGCCGACGAAATTCGCGCGTCACTTATTTTTCGGCCCACAGATCAAATCGACGGCGGCCACCGCGAGCGCGACCAGTTGTTTGCGCGACACGCCGACACGAGAGCGTACCGCTATCGTGTGCAAGGTAGCAGTCGCGAGTTGGGCCAGCGCCGCCGGGTCGGCGTTCGATGGGACCTCGCCCCGGTCGCGGGCCTTGGCGATGAGATCGGACAAGAACGCATCTGTGCCGCCGATGCTCGCGGCCAGGAATGCACGGACGCCCGGATCGGTCGTCGCCTGCGCCGGAGCGGTGGAAATCGAATAGCAGCCGCGCGCTTCGTCCCGGCCGGCCGCGGGCGCACTTGCAGCAATGGCTGTGCTTCATCGGCGCGGAATTGCACAAAGGGTTCTTCATTCCGTTGTTCGATCAGAACGCGCCGGATGGTACGCGGGCGCACACGTTGAAGAAATTCGAATCGCGCCTGAAGTATCTCAATGACCATCTCACAGGCCGGGAATTTCTGCTCGACCGTTTCAGCGTCGCCGATGCGTATCTGTACACCGTGTTGAACTGGACGGTGCCGACGCGGGTCGACTTGGCGGCTTGGCCGGCGATCAAAAGCTACCATGAATATCAGCAAACGCGGCCGAGCATTGCCAAAGCGTTCCTGGAAGAACTTGCACTCTACAAGGCCGAGCTTGCGCGCCATAAGGCCGCGTAAGGACCGGAGCGGGCTATCCGGCCCGCTTCACCTCACCCTTTTTGACGCCGGCCTCGGGGAAGACCCACATGGCGGCGATCATCAGGACGGCGCCGACCATGATGAAGGTCGAGAAGCCGTGGCGAATCGGCGACCCGCTCCAATAGGCGAGCACCACCGCAACGATCAGCACGACGGTCGACAGGATAGCCTTGACATCGCTTGGCATGGAGGCACCTTGGTTGAAACCTAGTTCGCGCCGACCGGAACCGCCGCCTCGTCTGGACGCCGCGGCTTGCCGCGCAGCGTTTTCTTCAGGAACCGGGTGTCGTAGCCGTTGAGCAGCGTGCCGAGGAGGCCGCGGTCGAGGTCCGACGTGCCGAACACCCAATCGGCGATCGGAAACGTCAGGTTCATGTTGACCTCCATCATCAGCCGCGCGTTGTGGTGCGCGGTATGATGGCGGCGCAGCGTGTTGACGAACGGGCAATGCCGCACGAACCAATTCTCGTCGACGTGGCAGCAAAAATGCATGAACTCGTAGATCAGATACATGCCGCTCGTCGTCGACATGAACAGCCAGCCGACATTCGCGGTAGACACCAAGCCGAGAATGGCGGCGGCCGGGATCGACATCAGAATGAAGACCACCAGCGCATAGGGTGGAAACAGCGTCACGCGCCAATCCTTGTGGTCGCGGAAGCGCATCTCCTCGTCGCTGAAAAATTGATGATGATTGAGCGTGTGCCGCTCGTAGATCGCGCGCAGACCCTTGATGTCCACCGGCCGGTGCATGATGAATTTGTGCACGGCCCATTCGAACAGGTTGGTGAAGAGGAAGGTAAGCGGCACCGTAAGCCATTCGAGCGCGGTGACGTTGTGTATGTGTTCGACGTAGATGTAAAACGCCGCGGCGCCCATCGCGTAAATGATCACGACATGAAGGTAACCATCGTACCAGCCGAGGATGCGCGAGCGGTATTCCTGGCGGAAGTCGATCTGGCGCTGGCTGATCATCTTCGCTCTCCCAAATCTGATATATCACGCATCTATCACAGGCCGCCGGCAGCTTCAACCATCCGCTAATGCACGCCGCGCCGGCGCAGATACGCGTCGACCTCGTTGCCGCTGAGCGTCCAATCGTTGTCGAGATTGGCGACCACGTCCTTCATATACTGCGCCGACAGCGCGATGGCGCGCTCCTTGTCGCCGAGGTGATCGAACAGGATCGCCAGCGCCAGTTGCTGTGGGCTCGTTCCATCGTAGGTCCACTCGAAACCGCGCTTGGTGAACTGCTTGACCTCGTAGTGCTCCGGCAGCGGCTTGCCGTCGACCGTTACGACGAGGCCGTCCATGGTGCGCCTGCCCTCGTAGGTTTTCATGGTTCAGACCGACACCGTGTTACGGGTGAAGTTCTCGACATAGTCCAATAGCTTATCGCTGGCGCGCGCCGCGGCCTCGCCGTCGCCGTTGGCGATCGAACGCGCCTGGTTGGCATGCAGCCGCGCGCACAACGGCAGGTCGGCCGCCTGCCGATAATGCATGTACCAGAACCGGCGCGATAGCCCTTGCAGCAGTTTCATCGAACGCGCCGCATAGTTGTTGTGCGCGGCGTCGACCATGAGACGGTTGAACTCCCGGTCGAGCCGCATGAAGGCGATGTCGTCGTTGGTCTTCGCCGCGCGGTCCATGCCGCGGGCGATGTCCTGCAACTGTTCGCGTTGCTCCTTGGCGGCGCGTTCGGCGCCGGCACGGCTCAAGAGCCGCTCGAGCTCGCGCCGCACTTCGAGGACCAGAAGCTGATGGCGCGGATTGAGATCCGACACCAGGATGCCCTTGCGCGGCAGGATGATCACCAGTCCTTCCTGCGCCAGGCGCTGCAACGCCTCGCGGACCGGCGTGCGGCCGATGCCGAAACTAGCCGACAGCATCTGTTCCGACAGGACATCACCGGGCTTGAGCAGCAAGGTGACGATCTGCTCCTCGATCAACCGATAGGCCTGATCGGTCAGCGTTTCCGGGGCGGCGGCCGCGGCAGGACGCGACCGGCGCAACGTCGCTGCGTGCGAGCGCGCCACGTCAAATCTGCCTTCGCTTGGCGACCATGATGGCGAATTTCTCGTATTCGGCTTCGTTGACGCTGTAGGAATGTTCGTCGTCCGGGAACGAACCCTCCTTCACCTCTTTGATGTATTGCCTAATGCCGGCGACGGCGACTTCGGTCAGCTTGGTGTAGCGCTTGGTGAATTTCGGCTTGAAGTCGGTGAACACGCCGAGCAGGTCGTAACACAGGAGAATTTGGCCATCGCAGCCGACCCCGGCGCCGATGCCGATGGTCGGGATCGTCAGTTGCCCGGAAATGAGCTTGGCGATCCGCGCCGGCACCGCCTCGAATTCCAGCATGAAACAGCCGGCATCCTCGATCGCCAGGGCGTCTTCCAGGATCTTCATCGCCGCGTCGGCGGTACGACCCTGGATCTTGAAGCCGCCGAACATAGCGATGGTATGCGGCGTCAGCCCGATGTGGGACGCGGTCGGAATGCCGGCATCGACCAGGGCGCGCAAAATGTGAGCCTGTGACTTTCCGCCTTGCGGCTTCACCGCATCGCACAGCGCCTCTTGCATGAAACGCGTGGCGTTGGTCAGTGCGCGCTCCACTGTATTGTAGCTTTGATAGGGCATGCAGCCGAGCAAGAATGTATTGGGCGCCCCGCGGCGCACCGCCTGTGCATGCATGATCATCATGTCCATGGTGGCGGGGATGGTGCTGGCAT
>Ga0182024_10016927_pt1 | contig 13754 bp, 7 predicted proteins | sample P32metaG_FD_120480 | JGI IMG/M metagenome (GOLD analysis project Ga0182024, IMG submission 120480) | Permafrost microbial communities from Stordalen Mire, Sweden - P3-2 metaG (Illumina Assembly) | ecosystem: Environmental > Terrestrial > Soil > Wetlands > Permafrost | place: Sweden: Stordalen... | reverse complement strand
ATTATTCGAAAATGACTTCAGACTTGTCTGTGCCCGGCCAGCCACCGATGATTTCATTTTCGGCTGCGGCCCCAGTGGTCTTCTCCACCGTACATTCAATAGTCAACAGCGAGGTCTTTAGCTTGAACACAGCTGAGACATTTTTCGATGTTGTCGTTCGGGTTTCACCCGCGAGCAACCTCGTGTCATATTCTTTTGGTGCGCCTAATGTTGTACACGCGGCATTTGCGTATCTGCCTGTGCCGGCCACTGAGACTTTGTGGCATTTGACTATCCACCATGGATCGGCCTGCGCACCAGCCGACGCGACCGCACTGACCGCGAACACCGCCAGCACGCTCACCAGCAAGACCTTCGATCGATTACTACTCATTTTGGTATGCTCCCTTGTGTTGTGCTTGGCCCTGGGGCGCCCTCCGAAAGCACGTAGTGGCGCCCCGGGGCCGGATTAGTTCTGCTCCCTGCTCTGGCACACAGAAGATTGGGTTCGGCCGTTCCGGCCCTGCCCCGCCGAGCTACAGCGGCGACGCCGGTCCGTATCGGCCTCGGGGACCCGTCCAGGAAACACACGGCCGGGCCTGCCTGGGGAAGTCGTTCTTGATCTGGACTGCTGTCCTCCTCGTGATCGACCCTTGGAAGGCCAGGATGCCGCTCTCTCCGAAAAAGTCAACGTTTTCGGCGAGATGGTTCCTAACTCGCCGGTCAGCCCGTTGCTTCGGAGGGCCGCTCCGTTCATCTGGCGCTCCCGGCAAGCGCGCGGGCCGGGCTGGCGTCGCCCCTCGTAGCCTCCCCTCAAGCTACCCGCGAGGTAAGGTATGCTTACCATATGAGTAACAAGCGGCGGGGTAGCGGAGAGCTCTTTCCGACCGACACGCCGATCCCACCGGAGCGGATGTTCGGGCGCGAGCAGGAGATCGCGGGAGTGGTCCGCTCGCTCGCGGGCGGCGGGAACCTGATCATCGCCGGACCACGACGGACCGGCAAGACGAGTGTCTGTGACGCGGCGCTCGAACGCCTTCGCGACGAAGGATGCTACGTGGCCGCGGTGGATCTCTTCAGGCTCGCCGACGCGGCTGATCTCGCCGAGGCGCTGGTGCTCGCGACGATCGCCAACCGCGGCCCGCTGGCTCGCTTGGCCCACACCGCGCGCCGGGCCGGCAGGCGCCTGGCGGACGCGGCTGTCCTGACGGCGACGGCTCGCGCTCACGCGGAGCTGGGCGAGGATCTCGAGATCGCCTTCCGGCCAGGTCTGGCCTCCGAGGACCCAGACCGCTACCTGACCTACGCCCTCGAGTTGCCCCAGCGGATCGCCGGCGCGGACGGCCGTCGACTGGTCCTGTTCTTCGACGAGTTTCAGGAGATCTCCGCCGTCCGGCGTCCCTTTGGCGATCCCGACCGTCTGACCAAGCGCATGCGAGCGATCTTCCAGCGCTCGCCCGGCGTGAGCTTCCTGTTCGCCGGGTCGGTCGAGCACCTGATGCGCGATCTGTTCGCCCCCACCGAGCGGGCGCTCAGTCAGTTCGGAACCTTTCACCCGCTGCCGCCGATCCCCCCGGAGGACTGGGAGCAGGGCATCACCGGGCGTCTCGCCGAAGACGGTTGCAAGATCGAGTCGGCCGCGCTGGAGCGGCTGATCGCCAGCGGCCAGGGGCATCCGCGCGTGACGATGCTGATCGCCCGCTGGACGCACGAGAGCTCGCTGATCGAGGCGACCCGCCAGATCACCGACACGCACGTCAGCGCCGGCATTCGCGCGGCACAACTCTCGGATCTGCCCAAGCACGAGCAGACGCTGGCGCGCATTCGCTCGCTCGGTCGCCACGCCCAGCGCGTCGCCGTCCGCGTCGCCCGCGGGAGCCAGCTGTCCCGCGGGCTGAACTCCAAGATCGCAAGCGACACGCTCCATGCTCTGCGCGACGCGGGCATCATCGAGCAGCACACGCCTCGCCAATGGCAGGTGACCGACCCTCTGCTGCGCAACTTCCTCGCCGACCTCGACCACGACGACTGACCGCGTCGTGCCCGGCGACTGGCCAGCCGAGGTCAACCATAGAAGCGGGCGATGACCTGTAGCTGGCTGAAGATGTCGTGAGCCAGGAACAGGACCACGAGCAGCGCGCCGACGGCCGGTCCCCAGCGTCGTCCGGCGCCGCGCGCGGCCAGCGCGAGCACGGCGGCTAGCAGGGGGAGCAGGGGCAGCAGATAGCGTGGGTGCGCCCATCCGCCGCTGCCTTCGTTTGCCACGTTCAGATAAGAGCTGGCTCCGATCAGCACCAGCAGACCGATCGTCATCACGAGGTAAACGACGAGCTCGACCAGGCGCTCGCGCAGCACGGCGCGGACGACGACGAGCGAGCGGATGTAGAGGAGCGCGATCAGCCCGGCCGCGACGAGCGCGACGTTGTCGACCCAGACAGGGAACGAGGTGTCGAGCCAGCCGTAGAGTCCGACCCCTCTGTCGAACCAGATTTGCCGTGTGGTCGAGATGCCGGGGAAGTCGTTGGCCATCCCCGGCAGTCGCGGCAGGTAGAACTGCCAGATGTGGCTGATCTCGCGGAATACGGATCCGGTGTGCCAGCTCTCGAAGGTGCCGGAGACAATTCCCAGGCCGGGATGGCCGGAGGCGAGGTTGACGAGTAGGTAGAGGAACACCGGGCTCACGGCGATCGCCAGGGCGAGCGCGAGGTAGCCAAACGCGGTGCGTCCGTAGGTTCGCCGCGCACGCAGGCTCAGCACGATCAACCCAAGGACCACACCGGGAGCCAGGCCGATGAAGTTCAGCTTGGTCAGGAACCCGATCGCGCTCACCGCGCCGAGCGCGATCGCCAGATTGCGTGTGAGCCCACGCCGGAAGCCGCGCGCAAGGCAATAGAAGGTCGCCGCGGAAACGGACGCCAGCATCGCGTCGGGGTTCACCGCTCCGGACATGAAGCCGAGCAGGGGCGCCAGCGCTACGCAAAGGCCGCCGACCGTCCATGCCCACGGAGTCGAGGGCAGCGTCTCGCGCACGAACAGGAAGACGAAGAAGGCGGTGACCGCCGCCATCAGCGCGCTCAGCAGCCGCATCAGCTCGAGCTGATCGAGCAGCGTGCCGGCCGAACCGAGTCCATAGGGAATGGTCTCCAGCAGGTAGTACAGCGGCGGCTGCGAGGCGGCTACACCGGCGCCTTGTCCGTCATCCCGGGGCAGGTGCTCGGCGAGGTCGGCCTGCAGCTTGTGCTGTTCGCTCGCCGAGGAGATCGTGTGGACTTCCGGATGCCATTGGACCGCTTCCTGATGGAGGCCCTGCAGCACGAGTTCCTCTTCCGTGGAGTAGGATTCTCCGGCGGTCGGCAGGCGTTCGTTCTGCGCCAGCTGCTGGGTGTAGGCGAAGTGAGCGGGCTCGTCGGGCACTTGGAACGGCGGGGTGATGATCGACCAGCAGGCCGCGTTCAGGCAGGCGATCAGCGCGCAGAGCAGGGCCGCACGCGGGATCCGTCGGAGTGTCTCCCGCAGGTGGAGAGTTGGCGTCGGAACGCTCCGCTTGCGTCTCGCCTGCTTGCGCACCGTCTGCTTTTTCGAGGCTTGCCTGCGCCTGTTGAACGCTCGCGTGCCGACAGCAGGCGGCTTGGTCGGGCGCCTGGTCGGCCCCGGCGTCTTGGACGAACCGCGCCTGCTCATCGGAGCTCCCTCAACGCCAGCCGTGAGGCGAGAATGACGACAGCGAGCATGAGCGCAAGCATGAGAAACACGATCCACGTGCCACTGGCCGCGTGACCCAATCCCATGTGATAGGCAACCGACGAGGCAAGGGACCACCAAGACTTACGACCGGGGCGCAGATATTCCATGCGGAGCAGGACATCCCGCAGACCAAGGGTTGGGGACGAAGTCGCCTGCCTCGGCGTCCCGTTGATCTGAAGGTGTGCGATCGACGGTCCGACTGTCGTGCAGATGAAAGCGTTGCGGACCGGATGAGAAACCCGTCTAACCGGCACACTGACGGTTTCTTCCTCTCCCCACCCGGCGCCCCGTTCGCCTTTCGTGAGTAAACGTGAGCCCGAAAACACGCTCAGGCTCACCTTGGGACCGACGTCCGCCGAAAGCGAAACGCGGATTACCGAGGTGCCTTGCGGCAGCGTTCCTCCTCGCTGACAACTGTGGGCGTTGCCCCACGTGTGACCGACGGCGAGTTTGGCCGGGATCGAGTTCGTCCCAGCTACGCTGAGGGGCGCGCGTGACAGCGTCACGCCGATCGCGATAACGACGAGCGTCAGCCCGGCCACGAGCGCAATCTTCACGCTGCGCATCAGTCGCGTCGCAGTCCGAGGATGCGGAGCAGGAACGAGGCGGACATCAGCAGCCCGCGCAGCTCCCCCGAGTCAAAGCGATGGGACTGCGGGGCGCCCGGCCGAGAAGGCCCGGGCGCCACGGTGCAGTCCTGCTTGCTGTCCAGTTGGATCAGCGTGCAGGGTTGGCCAACCATGCTTCGTTGACCAGTTTTGCGAGCGCTTTGTAACCGGTCACCGTCGGGTGGATGTCACCATCCTTGCCTGCCGGTTTCCCACCTGGCTTCTGCACGTTCGGGTTGCACATTTCCGTGTACTTGCAGATCGATTCTTGCTCTTTTGCTTCACTCGGGCCTTTGTTGAATACTGGGTATGGGTTGGCATACGTCACGTTCGGGAAGTGAGGAACCACTTCTTTTTCGATCGCCTGGTTGAGCCTGACCTGCAGCACGTCGCTGCCGGGGAGCGTGAACGAGTACGGGTTGTAAAAGCCCAGCAGGACGATCGGCCCCGTGTAGTGGCCTCCGCCTGGTTCCGTGCTGTCCAGCACGCCAAGGATGTCAGCAATGTTTCCGACGATGTGAGGAAACGTTACATGTTCCGCAGTGTAGATGATACAGCCCTTCACCGCTTCTTCGGGCGTCGCGCCGTATTTGCTTTTCCCTTCTTTGCCATATTCTTCGCCAACTTCCTTTTCACACTGGGCCACAGCCGCCAGCTCGTCGTTTGCGCCGATGTTCAGCGTGATCGCCTTGACTTCGTGCGCCGGATGACCTTCTTTGAGGAGGCTCAGCGCCTCTTCGAGCTGCGACAGGTCTCCGAGCGAGTTGTGGAGCGGAAAGCCGTCTTCGAAGTGGTAGGGGCAGGGATGGTAATCGCCAAGGCCGTTGGAGCCCGACGGTTCCGTCGATTTTTTGCCGCCGATCGCTTCGTTTTCGCCGATCAGCGTGTTCGACGTCTCACCGGGGCAGGAATCGTTGACAATCGTGCTGCCTTTGCCCACCTCGGTTTCTTTCTTGAGGTCGTTGTTGAAGAAGTTGTCGAACCCTTCTTCGAAGTACGATGGCGACTCGTTGGGGTAGTTGATGTTGAATTTTTCCTCGGTGTAGCCGAAGGTGATCGAGTCCCCGAGGGCCAAGTAGTTGGTAACAGTCGCGGGGGTGGCCGCTGGTTCTACTTCGGCGGTTGCAGCGGTTGCGGCACCGGGCGCGAACATCATCGCCGAGAGCGCCACGACCGCGATTGCGCACACGATCAGACGACCGCGTGATCGGAACGACACTGATGAATCGTATAAGGCTTGCATCTTATTCTCCTTAATGATGAATAATGATACTACTGAATAGAAACATACATATAACCGGTTAGTTGTCAAGGATGACGGCTTAGACCACGGTCGGTACTATCGTGAACGCCGTCATCGCGAGAGACCCCCTTTCTTCTTAGCTTTCTTCTCAACCGACCCGTAGTTTTTGAGTGCCCGGTTTTTGCAACTGGCGCGCTTGGCCTTCTTCACGTCCTTATTGCAGGCCTTCAGCGCCTTGGTGAGCTTCTGTGCTCTCGTCAACGCCTTGGCCTTTGCGCAGCCGGTGACGCTGATCGGGGTGGACTCGTGGATTTCCGCGCCGTTCTGTGCGACGAACGCGGTCGGCATCGCGAGCTTGCTCGTACAGAGGTCGCCGTTCGCGGCGAGCGCGGAATACTTCTGCTCGGGCAGGATGAGTTCGAAGGTGTTGAAGGGGGTGTCGGGGACGGTCTTGAATGTGGTGCTCGTGATGCCCGCTTTGCTGATGAACGTGGTGCCGACGAGGTCGACGGTGACGCCGTAGCCCTGCAGGACCATCGTCAGCGACGGGAACGCTTCTCCACCATGGGAGACGAAATAGGCCGGGCCGTTCAGAGATACCGGGAGCAGCGGCGTGGTGACGGTCGCGTGTCCCACGATCGAGTCTTCGGGGCAGTTCGCCGGGTTTGCTTCGAACACCTTCGCCAGGCACGCCTTCTGCAAGGTCGTAAGCCTTGAGGGGAGTTGCTTGGGGAGATCGACCTTGACCTTCGCGATGTCGGCCTGCGTGCCCTGGGGCGCGTTGGGGTAGGACAGTTTCGAGGTCAGGCTGGCGCCCTGCGCTTTCGAGGTCTTCCCGGATGTCGAGACCGAGAATTTCGGCGCGAACTGCAGGCTCGCGCAGTTCGTGACCTGGAACGGCAACGAGAGTGGCGAGGACGATCCTTCGGAGCTGGAGAACGTCCCGGTGATCGCCATCGCACCGCAGTCCGTTGGGTTGATCGTGAACCCGGCGCGGTCGATCGTGACCACGACGTGCTTGATCTGAAGGGGGATTCCGTCGAGGATGTGCGGGATCGCGTACGCGCCCGAGCCGTTGGTCGTGACCGTCAACGCCGCGGTGTGGGGGTCCACTTCGATCTTCGCGCGGACCACGACTTTCCCGAGGTTGTACGGGCCGGCGACCGCGGGGTTCACGATCGACAGGCCGAACGGCGCGCATCCCGGGCTGCCCACGGTGCACGCGCCTTGACCGTTATAAGGGCCCGTGATGAACACTTCGCCACCGGTGACCGTATACGGATCCCCACCCAACCCCACCGAGACCGTTGTATGCCCAATCAGGCTTTCGGGGCCACACGTTCCCGCGTTGGCCTGCGCTTCGGCGCACAGCTGAACATGGGAGAGCAGCCCCGTGAGGCCGGGCGGGAAGTGCAGCTGGATCGCCTGCAGGTTCTGGTTGCCGTCTTCACGGCCCATCGTCGTATCGAGCGTGCTGAACGCCCCCGCCTGATTGTTCGCCGTGCCCGCCGCCAGCGACGGCGCGAACGGCAGCGACGCTCCCGGGCATGGGCCGCCGTCGGGACCGGAGGTGATTTCAAAGCTCGACGTCGAGCTGACCGCTTCGTTGCCCGACCACGGCGTGAACAACGCATTCGTGGTGTAGGTCCCGCAGTGCGCCGGCGTCGACAGCGGCGCGCGTTCGCCGCCGAAGAAGTGCAGTTCGAGGTTTTCAAACGGCAGCTGCGGCGTGTTCAAGAACGTCGCGGTGATCTGGCCCGTTTCCGGGTCCAGCGAGACTTCGCCGGGAAGCTTCACGAGCACACCCGAGACGGGGTCCTTGGCGACGAGGTACTGCGCCACGAGCGACCCGAACGGGTTCGCGTTCTGCGCCGCTAGATACACCTCGCCTTCGAGCGGGTTCGGCAGCAGCGGCGTGTGGATCGTCGCGGTCGCGATCTTCGACGCGGGCGGACACGACGGTTCGCTCGAGGAGAAGCGGTCCGTACCAGATGGTTCGACGCCTTCGAAGCCGATCTGCGCCTCCGAGCACGCTTCCAGGTTGTTCGCGCCCGCCGGGTTCAGCGTGACGCCCTGGGGCAGCGTGACCGTCGTGTCCTTGACGTCCGCGGCCGCCGGGTCGGCAGGGTTGAGGCTCTCTTCCTGGGGGACGTGCACGCTGACCGTCAAGCCCGACGGGCTGCTCGCCGACTGGATATCCGGCGCGTCCTTGATTTCCGCGCCGAACGACAGCTGGTTACAGCTTTCCATGCCCTGTATCGGTTCGCCCGCCACGAACGACAGCGGCGGAGCGGGTCGCGGTTCGTTCCACGGTTCGGCCGCGACCGACGTGCTCAGCGGCCCGCCGCACGACGTCGGCAGCGTCAGGAACGCCGGCGGCTGGGGGAGCGCCGGCTGCGTGCACGGGTTTTCGAGCTGCTCCTGTTCTTCGCCTTTCCCGAGACAGGTCCAGCCACGCGACTGGTCGTGGCTCGCGGCGCCCGGGACACCCCAGACCGTCACCCGGTTGCCCAGGAAATAGATGGCCTGGGTGATGTTGCTGACGCTGACCGTCACACCGTAGTCTTCACCGGTACGAACCGACGTATTGAGCACGACCTTAGAGTTCTCAACAGAGAAGCCGAACGCCGCCGGCTCGCCCGACGAGGGCACGAGGTTGAACAGCGGCACCGTTTCGGAGAAATCGAGCTTGTGCTTCGGTTCGTCGACTGTCACCGTCGCCACACCCACCGCCGTGTCGCTTGGACAGCCATCGATTTCGCCTCCTTTGCCCTGGCCGAAGTCCGCATCGCTGCACTGTGGGATCACGGTCGCGTTGCCGATTATCCCCGGCGGCAGCTTGAACTGCAGGTTCTTCGCCAGCGCGGGGGACGTCCGCTCGACCTTGCCTTTATAGGTCCCGCTGCTCACCACGCTGAGTGTCTGGTTCAGGTCAAGCGTGGTGGTCAGCTGGAATTCGTGCGAGCCCGCCTGCGTATCCGGCAAGCCGTCTTCGCTTTCCGCTGTCAGCGCGTACCTTTCAACCCCGAAGCTCGTCGGATCGCCGTTGACCGCGAGGGCCCGGTGCAGCGACGCGCTCGGCGTTTCACCGCCGCTGACAGTCACTTCATTGTCGAGCTCCGACGCGCCCGCCACGCTCACGTTGACCGTGATGACGACTTCAAGCTGCCCATAGGACCGGAGCTGGTGCGCATACGTGCAGAGGACCTGCCGAGCCGACGCCTTGGAGCACTGTGGAAGATCGTTTTCGTTAGGGGTCAGGACACCCCTTGGTTCGATCGAGGCGACTTCCAGCCCCGCGGGCAGCGTATCGATGATCGTCACCGGCTGAGCTTCCCCGTCGACTTCCGCGGAGCCGAGATTGGCCGCTGTCACGGCGATCTTACCTTCGCCTTGGAGCGGCAGGCTCGTCGGCGCGGCACGAGATTCGAGCGTCCAGTACGCCACCGGGTGAGCCGGCGGGGCTTCCGCGGCGAGCGCCGGGGACACAGACACAAGCAACGCGACAACCAGCGAGCAAAGAGCAGCCAGACCGATCGAGAAAGCTCTGACAAAGGACATCTACTTACCCCTCCCGTTGGACTTCTTGGCCTTGGCTTTCGACTTCCCGTGCGCCTTCGCGCCGTATTGCTTACGGGCCTGCTTTTCGCACCCAGCGCGCTTCTTCTTCGCCTTCTTCTTACACGCCTTCAACGCCTTCGCGAGCTTTTCAGCCTTGACCTGCGCGGCGGTCCTCTTCGGCGTCACAGCCTTCGGGGACACGGTCGCGATATTGCCGCTGCCGGAGAACGTCTGGCTGGGAGGCGCACCGAAGATCTCAGGCTGCGCCGCCGGCGCTTCACGGCAGGACTCCGCCGTCGTGCACGCCGGCGGCGTCGCGCCCGCGCCCGGCGGACACGGCCAGGAGCTCGTGCATTCATGCGCGTCATAGACATCAAAGGCATTGTCGGTATCCTGCGGCACGAGCCGGTCAGCCGTGAGGAAGAACACTTCGCTGCCGCTCGCGTTGGCGTCCATAAACGCCGCTTCGTGTTCGGAGTCCCCCGGGGAGATCAACCCCACACAGCCGCGTTCGCCGCCACAACTGCCCACACCGGCAGGCTCGTACTCGTAGACCTTCTCCTTGTAGCCCGTCGCCGCCGGCACGAGATGATCCGGGCTGTCGAAGAACAGCCGCCCACTGTTTGACAGGTAACGAGCCTGGTAGACCGTCCTGCCGGCGCTCGCCGGCGTCCATCCCGGGACACTCCCGGCCAGCCAACGTTTGTCCCACGTCCCGTTTGTATCGACCTTGCTCGCATATCCTTCGCCTTCCCGAAGCCCATAGTTGTCGAGTATTCCCGCCGGTCGCGCGCCGGTCGGGTCACACGACGCGCACACCAGATGCCCTTCGTCGCTCGCGTCATAGAGAAAGACCTCCTCGTCCGCCACTCCACTGTTCGTGTCGGCGTTGTCATACCCCGTCAGGGGACGGTCAGACATGAACGCCAGGTATTGACCATCCGGCGAGACCCGAGCAGTCATTCTAGTTAAGAACCCTTCTGACGTTCCCCAGTCGGGGCTGTCTTCGCTGGAGAGCGCGGCGATGAACTGCGTCGGCGTCCATTCCGTGCCGTTGTAGTGGCGCACATAGAGGTTGCACGTCGTGCCAAACGCCGGTTCTCCTATTGAGCATTGCCCATTTTCGCGGGCGATGTTCCCGCTGGCGGCGCCTGCGGCGAGGGCGCCTTCGGCGACGAAATAGACAGACGAGCCATCTTCGCTCGCGCCGAGCACATCGCCCACCACATTGGCGCTTTCGCCGTTCACGCCTTCCGGGGTCAGATCGGTCAGTTTCTCTTTCAACTGGCTCCCCGCGACCGCGCCGCCGCTCAATTCGACCACATAGAGATCGGGCCTAGGGCCTTCGGCCTTGGAATCTGCGGTCAACCGCTGCCTGTCGGTGAAGAACACCTTCGAGCCATCCGCGCTCGCCGTCTGGAACACCGGCTCAACCTCTCCCGCTCCCGATGCGCCTTCCTGGACGGTGTCCAGCCGAAGTGTTTCCTGCGTCTCGGTGTCGCGCACGTAGAGGCCTTCTCCTGATTTGGACCCCGTCCAGAAGACGAGCGTGCCGTCGTTTGAGATCGCGTGCCTGACATCATAGCTTCCGAAGTTGCCCAGGTCACCTTTTCCCTCCGACGTTTGGCCCGGGAGCACGCTGACGGGCTGCAGAGCCCCTCCGGGGCCCCACTCGTAGAGCTCATCTTCTAAGGGAGCAGTGTATTCGTCCTCGGCGTTGAAGACGACGTGGCTGAGGTCCGGTGTGGCGCCCTCGAGCCCGGATTCCGACGTGGCGACACCCGGCGCGTTCTGTGCGCTGAGCAACGCCAGATAGCCGGGGTTGTGCATCAGTTCACCGTTGCGCTTCGCCGCGTCATAGCTCGCGACTTCCGATTCTTCGGGCTGGAGCGGCGCGTCAGCGCGCAGAGAGACCGTCTTTTCCTGGACTTCGTCGGGCGACAATGGCGGCGACAGCGGCGGTCCGGCCAGCTTGTGAGTCCCTTCGAACGGCTTCACCAGTCCGAGCGCGAGGTCGGAGGAGAACAATTTATACTGCTGCCCCCCTCCTTCCGAAACGCCGTTCGATTCGTCGGCGGGCAGCGTTATGTCCTGTGAAGTCCATCCCTGCGCGCCGCGCGTGGAGAGGATCTGCGAGTCGTTTGGGCTCAGGCTGCCTTCGGCTTCGGCGTCCACGGGCATCGGCCCATCCGCGACGTAGGAGATCGCGCCGCCCTCTTCAGAGGCCTGATTAATAAATCCATTGCCAGCCCCGGCTTCTGGTTCCGCGCCGCCCTTGTCCAGCGGAGAGACCATTTCCCACTCCCGGCCATCGGGCAGCGCGAACTCGCCGCCGGCCACCTGCGTCGTGAACGTCTGGTCGGCGCCGAGGAGCACTTCAGAGTCCTGGACGGCCACCACGCGGTAGTGGTAGACGCGGCCCGGCGCAAGACCCTGCGCCGGCTGGAGGACGCTCTGATCGGCGCCGCCGGCGCCGAGACCGTCGCCGGGCGCCACCGGGATGCTGGTGCCATAGCTCGTCGTGGGGCCGTACTGGAAGTAGTAGCTCGTCTCAGCGCCGTGGGGATCGATCTGCGCGCGCAGATCCGCCGAGGTCGAGGACACGCTGGACACCGACTCTTCATCGATCTTCGGCCCAGCGGCCGCCGGGCCGAAGACAACGACTTCGCTTGCTTCACCGTCGGCGGCATACACATCGCCGCTGCCATCGCCCACGGCGACACCATAGGATTCGTTGAGCTGGCCGAAGCTGCCGACGAGTTTCCCCGAAGGCTCATACGAGAGCCGATCTTCGGCTATATAAGACTTCGCGTCGAAGTAGCCTTCACCGCTCGAGGGATCAACGGCCAGCGTGGCGCCTTCGGCGTCGATCTCCGTGCCGATCACCGGTTCCGACGACGCTTCGAACTTCCAGACACCGCCTCCAGGTGACGCGGCGTAGATGTCGCCCGCAGAGTCAGCGGCGATATTACAGACACCGGCTTGCTCTGACAGCCCCGACGTGTAGTCAGCGCTGGTGACGGGGTTCGTGACCGGGACATACTTCCTGATCACTTCTTCTTCGCTGAAGGTGACGTAGACGGCGCCGCTGGGGTCCACGGCCACCCCGCAGGGCTCTCCTTCTTCTGTGAGCGTGCCGAGCTCCGCGCCGCTGGCGGCGTAGATCTTCACTTGTTCGCGGGTCGCGACATAGATATCGCCTTCATCGGGGCCCGTGGAGCTGTCGACTGCGATCTCGCTTTTTCCTTCTCCGGCTTCATCGCCGACATTCTTGATCACGTTCGTCGCAGTCGAGGAGAATGCTTCGGGTGCCCCCGCCGCGTTGAACTTATAGATACCGCCATCCACTTCTTCGCCATCCACTTCTTCGCCGGCGTCATACACATACACATCGCCCGTGGCCTGATCGACGGCGACGCCCTGTGGCTTGGAGAAGACGCCCACGCCCGGGCCACCCGGGCCGAAAGAGCCAATCTCACTGCGGACGCCGGCCGCCAGCGCCGAGGCGCCCGTGAGCGCCAAGACGCCCGCCACCGTACAGAGCGTCGCGAGCGTCGCCAGGATCAGCCTGCGTGCGTTTGCTCGCAGGCGCCTCGGGCCACAGCCACCCCCAGATCTCCGGCTCTCGCTGCTGGCGTTTATCATCTGACGTTCCTCCTCGCTTGCCTCTCGGTTCGCGCTAGCTCGATCGGACAGCCATGCTCGAACCTCAAAATAATCGAATGCCCTGGCCGATCGAGACTACGGCCGTGCGTGGGATCATGATTGATCCCACGCACGCCCGACCGTCCACCGACACCTGACGTCAGGTGTCGGTCTGCCGCCGATCAGGTTGCTCTGATTTCGGTCGCTTCTTTGGTTGTGATTTTACCTTCTTTTATTGTCTCGACAGAGGCCTCGGGTGCCGACCATCCTGCGCCGGCGTTGTATTCGGTGATGAGGTCCTGTTCAGCGACTCCCGCTTCGCACGTCAATGTGAACGATGTCGTCATTACGTTGACGGGTTCAATTCTACAACTGAGCGAGCCGCTCACCCTGAATTTGACGCCTGAGCACGTGAATTCGGCTTGGTAGGGTTCGCCTTCCGAGCTTACGAACTGGTTCCAGACTTCACCTACCGCGGGTTCGAGTCCACTGAGCCCTTTTTCTCCATGGTCGATTAGCAGGGTGTCGAGCAGGTGAGTTTTGATCGTTCCTGAACTCTGCCCTTCGGTGGTGCATGCCCCTCCAGTCGAGACAAGTACGCATTTCGTGAACGTCACCATGTCCGTGTCTGTTTTCGGGCCGGTGACTTCGCCTTTGTCGGTGCTCGCTTTACATTCGATTTTTTCGCCTGACGATGCCAGAATAGCTACTCCTGTTTTGGAGGTGTATTTCGGTTCGGGTCCGGGCCCTTTCACCTTTTCGTATTTGCCTTCGCTTTTGGCGTTTTTTGTTTCGCAGCCTTTTTCCCATTTACCGGTGCTCGTGGTGAGTTTCTTGCAGTAGTAGTATTCCCCTGCCTCTGCCGCCGAGGCGACGACCACGCTGAACGCGAAGACGGCGAGCATCGCGACCAGTAGAAGTTTGACTCGATTGGAACTCATCTTGATATGCTCCTTTGTGTAGTGCTTGGCCCT
>Ga0182024_10016926_pt1 | contig 13755 bp, 14 predicted proteins | sample P32metaG_FD_120480 | JGI IMG/M metagenome (GOLD analysis project Ga0182024, IMG submission 120480) | Permafrost microbial communities from Stordalen Mire, Sweden - P3-2 metaG (Illumina Assembly) | ecosystem: Environmental > Terrestrial > Soil > Wetlands > Permafrost | place: Sweden: Stordalen... | reverse complement strand
GCCGGTCGTCAGGATGCGCTTCTCACGGGTAATAACCGCCCCGACGCTGGCGCGCGGGCAGGTCGCTCGTGTTGCCACCGTCCGCGCAATTTCCATGAAGTAGTCATCCCAGCCAGGCCGCGTGACACCGTAAACTCGATCCGCCCCGGAAATTCCGTCCGCCCCCATCACTTCACCCTGTTTATTCGCCATTTGGGCGTTTTCGGCCCGGGTCTTTGTATGAGACCTTTCCGTCCCGCAGGTAGCGCTCAAGAAACTTGCGATTGTGCCAGGTGCCCCCGACGCGGATCTGGCGGGCAGCCTCGACCAGTGCGCCGGCGTTTGGGTCCATTGTGACAATCGTCCGAGCAAGGGCTTCAAGTGGCGGCCTCCAGGTTACGTCCGGCAATGCGCACATCTTGAAGCGGCCGACTGTTGAGGTTACGAAAATGCCGTCACGCTGAATCGGTCTCAGTAAATCCAGCACCGACTTGTCGGTAGCGACCGCGCACGCCCGAGCGATGGTATTTTCATCCACCTCGCCGAGCATCGCAACGATTACGATGGCGAGCGTGCGAAGCGGTGTGCCAAGGATGGAAAGTGGGCCGTAGTGGATACCGTGTCGCTCGCCCTGATCGTCCGTCGGAGCGACCTCAATGCGATGAGCCTTCTGGGGTGGCGGCGTCTGAACCGGTACGACAAGTCCGTTTGCCTCTCCGATGGACGCTAGAACAGCCCGCACCGACGTCGCGGGCGGCTCGATGTCGCTGAGTCGGTAATGGAATCCGTTGGGACGACTCTTGAGAACCCAGCGCTCAAGCAGTCCGGCGATGACCAGTTTACGCAGGAGCACGCTCGACCGGCGGTTGTTTACGGCTTGAAGGGCCGCTATGTCCGTTCCGTGCGCGGGCTCGGCCGTACCGACTTCGACCAAAACCTTTGTCGCGATGCTATTTGCACGAAATAGCGGGGGGTATCCCGGCTGGATGGGGCTCCTTTTGCGCCCGTTCGGGTCGGCGTAGTCCACCCGCAGGCGGTACGCGTACGGGATCGGCCTGTCCCGCGCTCCGCGGTCATTGGGTTGGGGCTAGTCCCCGCGTCGCCTCCGCTGTGGCGCGGCTGGCTCCAGTCCAAGCCGGCGCCTCAAATTCGTCCGGCCGGAATGCCGTCCGTAGGCCATGAGGGTACGTGCTGGCGCAATCCGGCTTGCCAAGTCTGGCCGACATGTGAGGACCGACCTACACAAGTCGAGGACGGTCGGGAGCCAGGGCGCGATGGCTAGGCAGTAGAGTCTGATCGAGCCGAACATTGCGCTAACGAGGAGGCCGTCGTCCTCGAGCGGGTCCAGCAATTTGAGCATGTCACCGTCCGGCCGAACGCCGGCAACGCGGGCGATGGTCGAGGGGTCCGCTGCCCCGATGGCGCTGGCGATCAGGACTGCCACGGTCCGGTTTGGATGGCCGAAGATGGCTTCTATGTCGCCGGGCGGGCAGCCGAAGAGGCGCAAGTTCGTGACGTTGCGGCCTTCCTCGACAGCCAGTTCTTCAGGCGGCCGAGGGGAGGGTTTCCATTCGAGCCCGTTCGGTGCAGCAATGGCCCGAAGGCTCGAGCGCACCTGCTGGAACAGCGGATGCCGACGGTCCAGGGTGAGGTGGTAGCGGTCCAGGTGGGCGGGTTGCCGGAAGCGGCGGACGAGTCCGAGCGCGATGAGCCGGCGGACGGTGTGCCCGAGATTGGCGTCGGTGACCGTTCCTCCTTCGGGTAGGTCGTTCACGGCGACCGGCTCCATGGCTCCGATTTCCGTCAGCGTCTTCGTGACGGCTGAGGACCCCAAAAATAGTGCCGGATACCCGGCGCGGTTCGCCTTAATGCCGGTGTCTCTTCGACCCGATGGTTTCGGCGTTCGGTCGTGGACCGAGAGACGTTTCTCGTGCTTTTTTCTGACGTTGCGGCGCATCACCGAGTCGGTGCGCCGCAGACGTCCTCAGCAAAGCCAACCCGGAACTTCGCGGTCCGTACGAAGTCCGATTAGTGTCGACGGCTCTGATTGGTTACGCGAGATGCGCGGTGATCAATTCAACGGACGGGCCCTGTGTGGCGCACTGAGATCGCCTGAATCGATGCGGAGCCTTCTATGCCACTCGTTCGACCTCAATCGTTCCAGTGTTCGTTCGCCCCCGCCCAGAGTAGTATTCGCCGACAAGACATTCCGCGTTCCCGCGTCTCACAAGTCTAAGTGTGGCATGGCCCAGATGGATTTCCATGGTCTTGGGAGTACCAACTTTCGGCTTATTCTCATACTCGTAAACCAGCAACGCATCATCCGCGCCGTTGACAAGGACGCCGGCAACGAGATTTTCCGACCGAGAACTTTCCGTAGTCAGAACGATTGCGATGCGGGTCCCATGTCTGCCGAATGACGATCTCGCAAGGGTACTCCGTCGCCATTTTATCGTGACTCGATCTCAAATTGCCCGACCAACGGCCTCCTAGATTCGGTATGCGAATGAGCCTGTACCGGTGTAGTGGTTGAAACGCCCATCCCTTGGCATCCATCCAGCCGCGCAGAATCAAATAGAGCCCTATCGGCCCTGGGATTTCGACCCACCAAAGCCAATCTGGGACTACCTGCCGATGCGACTCGAAGAAGAGATGTAACCCATAGCCTGCGACGACCGCGACGATGGCGATTCCTATCGCCCACAGGTCTCTCTCGTCCGAGTCCGTCGCGTATGGATGAATGTCTCTCATCGTCCGCGGTTCCAGTCCTCGACCGCGGCTGTGATGAAGGCGCGTGCCTGGTCAACGCTCCACTGCTCCGGGGTCCCTCCAAACAACAATGTAACGTCGTTTTGACACATAAAGCCGCTGATGTTCGTATGCGAGAGGTGCTGTAGGCATGCGAGCACTATGTCGTTCCACGCCCTCCCCGTGAACGCAGTATCAGGAATGTTCCAGATTAGACACTCCACGAAATACGAAGGCGTGATGCCATCCTTGAGCCTCTTCTCGGCGATCAGGCGGTCTCGCCAGTTCTTGAAGATACGAATCGTCGGCTTGTAGTTTTCGTTGACGCGTTGATTCTTTGAGACGCCGTTATCTCTGTGCGGCTTAGGATAATTGACGACTGCGCGCGGAGCGGTCCGTGTATAGAACTTAATGCCGGGGATATATGGCTGTTCTCTCTGCGTGTATCTGGTGTAGAGTTTGTACTCAAGGCAGGGTACGACGTCCGCGTCCAGCCGGCCGCTCGCGCCTGTGACTGCGATGCACTTGTTGCGCGGCGTTACGAGATTCTTTCCGTAGTACGCCTCGAGCGCTTTCTGAACGTCGTCGCGAAAGCCGTCAAAAGTAAAGTTTGTTGTGCCACGCGTCTGTTCGTGGTATTGACGTTCACTTTCGGTTAGCCGCGAAACGTCGGGATAGAACGCTGAGTCGAGTTCAGCGACGACGTCCACGTCGCTGTTACCATGAATGTTCGTAGCGTTTCCGTACGAGCCCTGAAGGTAAACATCGTACTCATACTTCTTGAGGTTGGCTGCGCTGGCGAGCGCGGCTTTGACGGACGTGTACGTGGTTTCTGCCGTCGTGGATGCTCCCCGTTTGGACCACGTAGCGAGTTGCTGCTCATTTACAGCCATTTGAGCGGCCCGTCAACGGCAATCTCGATAGCGAGCAAGCGCAATGCCGGGCGACGCGATCTCGGAACATTCGTGTGCATCTGATGAGTCTCACTCGGCGTCCCGACGGCCGACCGGCCCTCGGAGTCAGTCTTTCACCCGACGAGCATCGAACTCAGATGTGACAGCGTCCTGGCACTCTGCCGGGAGACTGGCGTAAATTTGGCTTGCGGTCAGAAGCGGACGATTGCCGCGCGGTAAGACTAGATCCAATCGTCGCGAAGTCGGATTCGATGAGCGAGAAATCCCTGGTCCGGTCGTTCTTTCCGGAGCCGGTCTCCGAGGCTTTGGGCTACTACGTCTACCGGCTTGTCGATCCGCGCGACGGGAGAACGTTCTACGTCGGAAAAGGCAGAGGAAACCGGCTCTTTCACCATGTGGCGGAAGCGACCGACCTGGCGGAACGCACAACGCTCAAACTCGAAACGATTCGGGACATCGAAATCTCCGGCCAGAAAGTCCGTTACATCATCCACCGACATGGTCTGACTGAGGCAGAAGCGCTGCTCGTCGAATCCGCGCTGATCGATGCTTACGAAGAACTTTCCAACGTGCAGTTAGGGCACGGCACGCACACAAACGGCCTTACAACCGTTGATGACATCTTCGCGCTGTACGACGCCGGCTCGGTCGGAATCGATGTGCCGGCGGTGCTTCTCAATCTCAACAAGCAGTATGATCGAGCACTTACGCCCGAGCAAATTTATGAACGCACGCGCGGCTATTGGGTCATGCGGCCCGACCGGCATGCTACGGTCAAATACGCCATGGCGCACGCATACGGCATCATTCGTGAAGTCTACCGTATTGAGTCTTGGGAGAAATCGCCGGTCGAGGACATCGAAGTGAGCGGGCTACGTCGCTTCGACACAGTCGTTAGCAAGAGCCGCTTTCGCTGGACTTTCACCGGGACGGTTGCGACTGATGTGCGCGATAAATATGTCGGAAAGTCCATCTCATCATCGTCGCAGAATCCCGTTCGATGGATGAATTGCTAGATTTCACTGTCTTGTGCCGAGAACCGCATTGCGGCCTAAGACTTTCGAGCGGGACGTTGACGCCAATGCCCGCTCAGACCGGAAGGAAACCGTAGCGGGCCCGAGCGGCCGCAGTTATAGTTTTTTTGCTCCTCCCCGGCGGCTGTACAGCACCGTTGACTTGATGTCAGCAAGGAAGCCTGACGAGGCTCCGCCGGTCGGTGATGCGGCTGCCCAGCGGACCCTGGGTCCAGCGGACCCTGGCGGACCACAGCCAAGAGGACGTAGCTGAGCGGCCGGCCTTTCGGCCGGTTCCTCAGGGGGTCGAGCGGGGGACCGGGAACCGCAGTCCTCGACTCTTTGGTGTCATCCAATATCTCGCACGTCGGGTCGAGGACGGGCGCGATTCCGACGACGACCCAATTACAATGCCAATATGCTGACACAGCGAATTGGAATGATCACAGCCTAGGTTGGAGGAACACGCGCTGTTAGTACGGCGCGCCTTGACTTGAGCGCCTAAAGTGACCCCTTACGGCTGGAGGCATCCTTGCACCGACCTCAGGCTCGTTTGGCATTTGAGGACATCGATTGGAGCGGGCTTAATGACCGTTTAATTGACCCGCTGGCCGACGTCCATCCTTATCCCGCGCGGTTCATCGAGGTTATCCCGGACGCTCTTCTAGCCCGATTTGCCAGACCCGGAGCCCGGGTGCTAGATCCGTTTTGTGGTTCAGGCACTACTCTCGTTAGAGCAGCTCGAGCTGGTCATCGCGCTGTCGGCGTGGACCTGCATCCTATTGCATGCCTGATGACGCGTGTGAAGACACGTTGCTATCGCCCACGCCAACTCGACGCCATCGAACGCGTCGGAATGCTTCCAATAGCACATACACGTTTCATCCCCGAGCACTTAAAGAACATTCCGCGAGTGGATCATTGGTTTAGCAAGGAAGTACAAGCGGCGCTCACAGCAATCACATCGTCCATATTTCAGCACTCCAACGAGTGGGAACGAGACGTTCTGCTCTGCGCACTTTCCCGCATTATTGTTCGTGTCTCGCGTCAGGAAAGCGATACGCGATACGCGGCAATCGAGAATAATTACTCGTATGACACAGTGATGACGTCGTACCATCGAAGCGTCTCGGAGGTTTGCAGAGCGCTGCGAAGTGCTCCTTTTTCTGATCCGATTGATGTACGCGTAATCAATGCAGACATTTTTGATGTTAGTCCGGATGCCGTGGAAGGGCCCTTTGACCTCGTTATCACGTCTCCGCCGTACCCGAACGCCTACGAATACTGGCTATATCACAAGTACCGCATGTATTGGCTGGGATTTGACCCGATAGCGGTTCGTTCCCGAGAGATCGGCGCCCGGCCTCATTATTTCAAAAAGGACCCTCAAACCGCTGCGGATTTTGAGATTCAAATGTCTGCTCTGTTTGGATTGCTAGCAAAGGTGACGACGCATACGGCTCCGTTGTGCTTCGTAATTTCGGACTCTATTATTCATGGAAAGCCGATAGATAATCGTGCATTGATGACACGATCTGCGCGAGCGCACGGCTACAGATTGTGCGAAGCGACCGTTCGCCATATTCCAAGTGGTCGTAAGGCGTTCAACCCAACTGTAAGCCCACGGGACGAAGAGCATGTACTCGTTTTTGAGCGCGCGCAGCAGGAGAGCAGCCTTCAGTGATTAGTTTTCATCTTCCACGATATGCGCTCTTTCCGTATGAACGTCGCTTGGCTTCCATGGAACTGCAGTCACTTGCGGAAACCCGGCCCAGAGTGAACGCGGGCTCCTTTTCTACTCCATCGTTCAGATCTTGGAAGCACGTTGCCCGCAAAACGACGTACTTTGACCGCGTGACAGCGACCGACGGAATTGTTGTCCCAACACAGGCACTCCTCGAGAAGTCTGCCTCGCGCACCGCAATTCGTCGTCAGAGCACGCGGTATTCGGCGCACGGCTTACATGACTACAAAGGTAAGTTCAACCCTCAAGTCGTCCGCGCCGTCGGAAACATCATCGGACTAAAGCCTGGAAGTCGGGTCCTTGATCCGTTTTGCGGGTCCGGGACGGTTCTTGTCGAGGCAATACATAATGGTTGGGCAGCCGATGGTATAGATCTGAATCCGTTGGCAATTGAGATCGCACAAGCAAAGACCCACGCTTTGCTCGATCCAGGTTCCCTTCTTCAAGCCCTCGACGTGCTGGTTCTAAGACTAGATCATCTCAGATCTGTGGGCCGGAACGGCACTGCAATCTCACGCGACGAGACTCGGCGGCTTGCCCGGCACGCGGACGGAACAGGGCGCACCAACAATGACTACGCCGCCTCGTGGTTTTGTTCGAGCGTTCTAGCGCAGATCGACGCGATACTGTCCGAAGTCGGTCGCCTAGGGGATCAGAACATTGAACGGGTGTTTCAGGTCGTTCTTAGTAACCTGCTGCGCTCCGTCTCTCACCAAGACGAAGCCGACTTGCGGGTTCGCCGAAGAAAAGAGCCCTTGCAGAACGCTCCCCTTATTGATGTCTTTCTGACATCCGCGTCGGTGCGACTGCAGGAAGTAGCATCGGCACGCGCGGTTCTTGGTCAGCGATCTCAGTCGGTAGTTCAAGCGACTCTAGGAGATTCTAGCGACGTCTTGGCGCAGCGTAGCGAAGCTGTTTACGACGCCGTTATCACTAGCCCACCTTACGCGATGGCGCTGCCTTATATCGATACCCAACGGCTAAGCCTCGCGGTATTAGGTCTGGTGCCTCCTGGCGATCTTGCACGTCTGGAACGAAATCTGATCGGAAGCCGTGACATACCGGTGCATGAACGACGTAGCCGCGAGGCCGAAATACAGTCGGGCGAAGTTCATCTTCCTCGTCGGTCCCTTAATCTTTGTCGTCGCCTTCTAAATGCACTCGGCGACGGCGATGGTTTTCGCCGCACGAACATGCCCGCTTTGTTGTCCAGATACTTGGTCGGCATGTCCCGCTTCTTGGAAAAATGTAGACCCTGTATAAAGGCTGGTGGCCACTTGGCGATGGTCGTTGGCAAGAACGAGACAAACATTGGTGGCCGTCAATGGAAGATCGACACGCCAGGATTTCTTGCTGAGATTGCGGAGTATGCTGGCTATACCGTGGTTGACGTGCTGCCGCTTGACGCTTATCAGCGGTATGGATTGCACGCGGCAAATTCCATTAGGGAAGAATCGCTCGTCCTTTTGAGAGCGTAACGTGCGCATTGCATCAGTCCCCCAGTGGAATTTCAATGGCAATCGCTTGAGGAGATTTGGGGACGTACTGAATGATGCTCTATCGGACCCCACGTTTAGCGAGTTCAAATTTGCCGTTGCTTACATGCGCCGCTCCGGCCTTGATCGCATCATGCCGGGGATTGAGTCTCTTGTCGGCCGCGGAGGGTCCATCGCCGGGGCGGTAGGGATAGACGACGGGATTACATCGGCCGACGCTCTTGAGGACCTAGAGCATGTATCGGCAGCGTCTACTATCGTGAGTTATGGCGGAGCGCCTATTGCGCATCCCAAACTGTTCTTGTTTACCGGCCCTCAGGATGGGCGCCTTGTTGTTGGGAGCGCAAATCTCACGCGCGATGGGTTATATCGAAACATCGAGTACGGCGTAGATCTCTCGTTCGACCTTCGCGATCCTCGCGATAGGACCGAATTTGCCGGATTGGTTAAAGACGTTGATTCATTGCTCACGGTCGGCGGAAACTCGCAACGCCTTGATGTTGCGCTCATCGGCATGCTAGAACTAGCCGGGACAGTTTCTCGGGAAGGAGCAACGCGGGACCCCGGCCGGCCGCCGCGGCGCCCTCGAGCGACGATGCCGGTCGGTGGATTGCCGTTCCCTCTGCCCACACTGCCAGCGCCTCCCCCGGGGATCGCGCGACGCGCGGCAGCGCGCGTCGTAATTGGTGCTCCGGTAGTCGCGACAACCGCGGCTGTATTTGTAATGCAGTTATCTGCCTTTGACTCGTCGCATCGAACGGGGGTGCCCGGAACACCGGACGTTCTAATTCCCAACGACGCCATGCCGTTTTTCCCGCCCCCAGGCCCACATGGTCGCACATACGATGATGCTTATTTCAAAGTAGTGTTGAATCACCCTGATGGCCCTGAACTTCATACATATCGTATTTGGATTTATACTGTGCGCACCGAGAACCGCCTTACCATGGGACATCGTACGATTGACCTGACGACCCCGGCTGGAGGCGACCTATTTGTAGTTTCCCGAATTGACTCGCCGGATGCCGATTTTGAAATCACAATTGCAAAACCGGGCTCTGCGAATTTTGCATACTACTCTGCGCTCTGCAACCGCACGTCAAATGGGAAGTCGTGGGGGCTTATCTAAGTAGGCTCAATCGTCAGTCAATCTCCGAAATGCTCTGGAAGACCCGGTGAGCAGCATTTCATTTGCTCCATCACTGAATGCTCGAAAGACTTCGTCTTCAAGCGCCGTAGATCGAGACGTGTTTAATCGACGGCCGCCCAAATCGCCGAGCGGCAAACGGTAGCTCCGGCAACATCGACAAACTGGCCTATCGAAGCCTTAGACTCCCTTGCAGAAGAGTTCTGGACTTTGTCGCATCGCCATCGGTGCCGCAATAGATCATGGCGTTTTCATCCGACTGCTCCGCTGTGGCTATCGAAGCGGACGCCGCAACCCCGACTTCTGAACCCGGCCGCTACAGCACACAATTTCGGCTGCAGCAAGACTTACTACGCGTTTCTTGATCTGGTATAATGTTTGACCGCGCTGATCGATACCGGCGCCGAACACAAAACACCACCCCCGTAACCTACAGATTGGACCCTGAGCGGTCACGGGGGCAGCGCAAGACCTATACTATCACGGCCGCCGGTCGGGGTGGGACGGTCACGCGCGGAAAGGCTAGATGACTTATCCGCTTCATGTAAGCCCAGTTGCCGCCCTACGGGCGAAGTACGGGCTCTCTCGCCGAGAGGCAGCACGCCGCCTCGGACTTGCACCTCGATACCTCGCGGTGCTCGAGATGAAAACCAAGGGCATCCCACCAGGGACGCTGACCGCCATCCGCCGCTCACTCGAGCCGGCTGACCGCTTCACGCAAATCAGCATCTGGGAGGCACTCGCAGAACTGGACTTCTCCGAAGCTCTGGCTGACGGAGCCGTTCAAAGGGGGAGCCAAGATGTCTGACCTTCCCCAGCCACTTCACCGCCGCGCCGTCGAGTTCTGGGGTGACGACATCACCGCGATGATGATGGAGTGTCATCCGGGGACGCGATTCTTCGATGAGATGCGCAACGCGTTCAACCGGGCGAAGTTGGAAGGCTTGGACCCGCTGCTGATCGGCGCCGACGTCCGTGCGGTCTGCCTTCACAACGGCATCACCATCGCGGAGCTAGGCCAGCGCCTCGAGGTCCCCCACGCGTACGCGCACGCCCTCGACTGCGGGTGGCAGCGTCTCACGACTCGAGGGCTGGTTACCGTCGCTTCTCGGCTCGACGTGCCGCTGTCGGCCTTCATCCGAGACAGCGCGTTCCAGCAGCGGGAGCGCGTGCGCATGTATCGGGCGTGGCGCATGGTCGTGAGAGACGGCGGGGCCGAGCACGTCTAAAAAGGGCCGAATTGTAAAGATTTTCCGGAATCGGCTGACCCACACTTTCGACGCTATGATCCGGCGTGATCAAATTAACTTACGAAAACCGCTTGAGCACTTACAGGAGGGTCTGAACGGTCGCGGTTTGGCAACCGCGTTCGATATTGGAAGGAGACATGTCCCTGGGCGAAAGCCCTTGGAGCCGGCACAAGCACCGGAGGAAAGAATCTAAAAACGGCCGCCCACGGCACCATGTCACTGCCCGCCGTGGCGACCGTCTGAGAACATTGTAGACCAATTCTCCACGGGTCTAAAGTGTACTCAGAATTGAAAAACAACCGTGGCCAAAGACCACATCGTAGTAGCCCCAAAACCTAACGAAACCGAAGTCCTGATCGCTCGCGAGCGCGGCCCGCAAGCATACCCCAACGGCGGTCCACCCGCCTACCCGATGACGGCGTTCGTCCGTGATTTCTATCCGGGCGAATGGCACGTGCGTATCCCCGCCTTGGGCGACGCTGGCGCAACAGCGCGCGTAACGTTCAAGGGACGTCCCGGCTGGCGCTGCGATTGTCCGGCTTGGATGAGCATTCGCCGATGCAAACATTGGGAGGCTGTGTTCGTGAAGTTCGGCGGTCGCCCGTTCGCACTTCCGATGCCGGTGTGCGACTTGCTTCCATTTCCGCTTCCGAAGCCGAGAAACACGCGCGCCGTGTCTCAGGGCGCGGTGACGCGATGATGGTCGGGGAGAAGAAACCGCGCACGGCAGAGACACCCGAGCAGTCAGCGATGGAGGTACCAACCGACGGCGCCACATTATGGCCGTTTGGTATGGACCCAGCCCCGTTCAAGGGCTTCATTCGCTCGCGCGATGAGACGCGCGACGAGATGATCTTTGACCATGGTCATGGCGTTCGCGTCTATCAGAGCACGACGGGCGAAGCGCCGCATGTCGTCAATGCGCAAAAACGCACCTGCTCGAGCGAGTACTGCCAGAACCTGGTGGGCTCTTGCGCACATCTGTGGGAGGACGACTTCCGCTTCGGTGAACACGCTAACAAAGAGTTCATCCTTCCGCCTCGGACCACGCGGAAGCGTAAAGACGGTGAAGGATGGGCTGCTGTCGAGCGTTACATCCCGCGGCCGAACCCAGACGTCGATGGCCGTAAATTCGCGACGCTCATGAAGAACGCACGAATCAGCATGCCTCAGGACAGCCGCGCCGTCTTGGCGGATGTCGTACGCTACCTGCGCGGCGAAGAGGCCAAAAAGCGCCTCTTCGCAGGCGAACCAAGCCGGTGCGGACGACCGCGCGCCGACCTCTACGACGTTGCGATGATGGCGATCTTGCGTATGGGAAATAACTGGTCTTACGAGCGCACTCAAGACGAGATTGATCGCCTTGTTGCTGAGGGAGTGCTGGAGTCGGGATTCCGCTATCCACGTATCAACGAGGCGATGATGGATCTGCCGCTCGCCGGCGCGGTCCTTCAAATGACGGCTCATATGGGGAGTTTCTTCCGAGACGTCGTGACAGTCGGCGTTATGGACGGCATGATTCTCTCGACCAACAAGACGGACAACGCGCGCAGTGGTCACTTCGAGAAACGCCCCAAATCGGTGCTGACGGAACTGCACGTCATGTATGACATCCGCTGGGGCATCATCATGGGATTCAATTTGACATGGTGCGCTCGAGGTCGTGGCAGTGGGGAGGCACCGCAGTACCCGTTCGTCCTCCACGACGCGAAGACGGCATTCCCGAACCTACAGATGGTCCAAGCCGACCTCGCCTACGGCAGTGAGCGTAACTTCTCTCACTCCCTGGCTCGCGGCATCACGCTCCTCGTGCCCGTTAGAGAAAACGCGTTCAAGAAGCCGAAAATCCTGACGAAGAGTCAGGTTGAGACCATCCGTCGTGTGAACGACCCGAATGGGCCCCTCATCCAGCAAGTCTTTCGTTTTCGAAACGCTGCGGAGGGCTGGAACGAGACACAACGCGCGGTCATGAGCCGGCACCTTAAAACCGTTCCCGACCGGTCGAACATGCCCACGCGCAAAGTCGATCTGAAACAGTTCAAGGCGAAGCCCGAATTGGCCGAGATTGACCTTCCCGACTCCGACGCTGAACGCGCTTGGATCATCGCGACTGAGCAGTTTGTGGGGCGTTCGTGCCTCAATGAGATGCTCTGCCGCCAGGCGTGGACGCACGTTCGAGCGCTTGTAAAGGCGTCGGCGTATTACAATCAGCCGGCGAACATGGGCTTCGTCACTCCGTTCCAGCCTCGGCCGGAGGACGAGGCGTTTTCGATCTTCCGACCAGGGTTCCAGTCGTTACCGAAAACGGCGTGACCTCAGATAGAAGACCGCGGCCAAATGCCGCGGTCTTTTTTTGATTGGAAGTGCACACCGGACTCGCCCCGCGCCAGCGCGAATTACGCTACTAACATGGCCCTCGATAACAGGCAGTTGCCGCTGCACTCGCAGTTCGTCTATTCCTACGCCAATCTTGTATACGAAGCCGTCCTTGGAAAGATGGAAGGCGTGGACGACGACTTTATAGACGACTGGATTAGTGACACCGAGAAGGCGGCGAAGCCATCCCGAACGACATTGCTCCACGACCTCATCCGAGGTTTGTGCGGTTACGCCAACTCCGAAACGGCTTGGGACGCTGCTCCATATTTCGCGGACGAGGTTCGCGAAATGATGATCGCGGCTAGAATGCGACCTCCTTCGTGGCTCAGCGAGGAAGGCGTCGAACTCAGCAAGGTGGACCGACGTTCTGACGTTAGCGATCTGGCTGACGAGGCATTTGACAAGGCCGTCGTGCCGTCGGTCTTCTTCATCCTTTTTTCAGACCGCTCGTTTCTTCACGCGTTCCAGCGCAAAGTCGCTACGATGGTTGGAGAACTTTCGCAGAAAGACCACCCAGACATACTCCAAGCCAACGGGGTTCTTCGGCGTGTTCCAATACCCAAGTGGCTGAAGGCTGGAATCTTCTATCGCGACCGGGGCCAGTGCCAAAACTGCTTCAAGAACTTGAGCGGTCTCGGAAGTCCCGTAAGCGACGACCTGCACGTTGACCACATCGTTCCGCTCGCGAAGTCAGGCTCCAACGATCCGACCAATTTTCAATTGCTGTGCGCTCGTTGCAACCATAAAAAGAGCAGTCGCAGCACCACGAGAATTCCGACCTTCACACCATACTGGTGAACGAGGTCGGAATTTTACTTCGCCCCGAAAACCTGAAAATCTACCCCGGAAATGCCAAGTACCCGATCTAACGCACAGCCAGGCCGCGTCGCGCCGCCTGGCGGTCGAAGTCCTAACCGTCGCTCGTCCTCGTGCACCGAGATATGATTGTTCGGCGCAGCGGCGTGCCGTGCCCGTGCCGATCCCGGCCGGCGCCGCTTATGGTCGGAGCAGGCCGCCGCCCAGATTGCTGCCCAGGTTTCCGGTCACCAGCATCGTTCCGGTCCAGCCCGGTGAGGGATTGGTCG
>Ga0182024_10016925_pt1 | contig 13756 bp, 13 predicted proteins | sample P32metaG_FD_120480 | JGI IMG/M metagenome (GOLD analysis project Ga0182024, IMG submission 120480) | Permafrost microbial communities from Stordalen Mire, Sweden - P3-2 metaG (Illumina Assembly) | ecosystem: Environmental > Terrestrial > Soil > Wetlands > Permafrost | place: Sweden: Stordalen... | reverse complement strand
GTCCCCGACAATTGGACCCCTCATCAAAAATGGCCCATCATTCTTTTCCTTCACGGCGCCGGTGAACGCGCCGACGACGGCTTGCAGGAGACCGACGTGGGCATCGGCACCGCCATTCGCTCCGATCGCAGCCGCGTACCTGCCATCGTCGTAATGCCCCAGTGCCGCAAAAATATGTACTGGGTCGAGCCTCCTATGGAAGACCTGGCCATCGCCACGCTGCAAGCCGCCACGAAAGAATTTCACGGCGATCCTGCGCGCACTTACCTGACCGGCATCTCCATGGGCGGTTACGGCTCCTGGCACCTCGCCAAAAAATATCCCGGCCGCTTCGCTGCTATGGTCGTCATCTGCGGCGGTATTCATCCCCCCACAGCCACGCTCAAAGCGCACCCTGAGCTCGCAAAATGGGTAGCCCCCGACGGGCCCACTGCCTACTCGGACGCCGCCGCAAAAATTGGCAAGGTACCTGTCTGGATTTTCCACGGCACCGACGACAACATCGTCCCCGTCACCGAATCCCAGCACATGCGCGCCGCCATGACGCAGGCTGGCGCCGAAGTCCACTACACCGAATATCCCGGCGTAAAGCACGTCTCCTGGGACAAAGCCTACGACGAACCCAAACTCTTCCCCTGGCTCCTGAGCAAATCCCTCCCCAACCCCAAATAAAAATCAGCGCATTCCAGCCCAGCCAGCCGAGTTCGCACCGTTGGTCGTTCTTCCCGCGACGCACCGCTCCATCCACCTCAGCGGCCCCTCACCAACGTGTCTGCGGTACCCGCCCTCCTCACCTCGCCCACAAGCCTTCTGCTAAACTCAAAATAGCGCTTTCTTGCCAGCTACAGGAGTCATCTCATGGCCGATGCCGTCCACACCGCTACGCCAAAAACCACTCGCACCACTCGCACAGAATCCGACAGCATGGGCAAAATGGAAGTCCCTGGCGATCGCTATTACGGCGCACAAACCGCCCGCTCCCTGATTCACTTCGCCATCGGCAAAGACACCATGCCTCCCGAGTTGATCAGCGCCTTCGGCATCCTCAAGAAAGCCGCCGCCCTGGTCAATCAGGACCTCGGCAAGCTCTCCGTCGAAAAAGCTAGCCTCATCGTCCAGGCTGCTGACGAAGTCGTCGCCGGCAAGCTCCAAGACCACTTCCCACTGCGCATCTGGCAAACCGGCAGCGGCACGCAAACCAACATGAACCTCAACGAGGTTATCTCCAACCGCGCCATTGAAATCTCCGGCGGCGTGATGGGCAGCAAAAAGCCCATCCATCCCAACGATGACGTCAACATGTCGCAGTCTTCCAACGACACCTTTCCCACCGCCATGCACATCGCCGCTGCCACGGAAACCGCCCGCAAGCTCATCCCTGCCGTCAAACATTTGCGCCAGGCTCTCGACGCCAAGGCCAAAGAGTTCGCCGACATCGTAAAAATCGGCCGCACCCATCTTCAGGACGCCACTCCACTCACTGTTGGTCAGGAATTCTCCGGCTGGGTCAGCCTTCTCGAGCGCGACGAAGAGCGCATCAAAATGGCCCTCAACGGCCTCTACGATTTGGCCATCGGTGGCACCGCCGTGGGCACCGGACTCAACGCCCATCCCGAATTCGCCGAGCGTGCCGCGCGCAAGATCTCAGAGCTCACCGATCTGCCTTTTCGCTCGCACCCCAACAAATTCGCCGCGCTTTCCGCCCATGACGAAATTGTTTTTGCCAGCGGCGCGCTCAAAACGTTGGCCGCCTCCCTCATGAAAATCGCCAACGACATTCGTTGGCTCGCCTCCGGTCCGCGCTGCGGCTTGGGCGAATTGACTCTTCCCGAAAATGAGCCCGGCTCTTCCATCATGCCCGGCAAAGTGAATCCCACGCAGTGCGAAGCCCTCACCATGGTCGCCACGCAGGTCATGGGCAACGACGCCGCCATTGGCATCGCCGGCTCTCAAGGCAACTTCGAGCTCAACGTCTTCAAACCGGTGATGATTTTTAATTACTTGCACTCCGTAGAACTGCTCGCCGACGCCTGCAACAGCTTTGTGGAACACTGCGCCCACGGCATCGGTGTCAATCGCGACAAGATCGACCACTACGTCAAGCATTCCTTGATGCTCGTTACCGCCCTGGCCCCCAAAATCGGTTACGACAATGCCGCTAAAGTTGCTCATACCGCTCACCACGAGCACACCAACCTCCGCACCGCCGCCATCAAGCTCGGCTTCATCACCGGCGAGGAATTCGATGCTCTCGTCCGCGCCGAAGAGATGACTCACCCTTGATTTAATTTGTTGAACGGAAAAGCCGTTGCCGTGAAAATAAAAACTCCCATTCGCGCTTCGCAACATAAATCAATAATTCATGAAAAATAAAATCTATCCGGACCTGGACGTGGTGGTTGCCGACGTCTTCGACGGTGCGCGCATCATGTTTGGCGGATTTGGCGGAGCCGGCTTTCCCAACAATTTAATTCAGGCCCTATCTCGCAAGGGCACCAGAAACATCACCGCCATCACCAATAATTGCGGCACCAAAGAAGGTGAGTTGGGCTTGATATTTAAAAACGGCCAGATCAGCCACGTGATCGCCTCCTTCCCCGGTCCCCATTCCAATTATTTTCAGGAGCGCTTGGCCGCCGGCGAAGTCACTCTCGAACTCGTGCCGCAGGGAATTTTATGCGAGCGCATGCGCGCTGCTGCCGCCGGACTTCTCGGCTTTTACACCACCGTTGGCGTTGGCACCGAAGTCGCGGCGGGCAAGGAGGAACGCGTGATCGATGGCCGGCGTTGCATTCTCGAGTCGCCCATCCATGCCGATTACGCCTTCGTCAAAGCCGATAAAGCCGATGAGTTGGGAAATCTCACCTATCGCTTGGCGGCGCGAAATTTCAATCCCATCATGGCCATGGCGGCGACCACCACCATTGCCGAGGTGGAAGAAATTGTTCCTGCCGGAACCATCGATCCCGAGCACGTTATAACTCCCGCAATATTTGTTCGCCGCATCGTCAAAGCCAAAGGCCTCCATTATGCCGGATAAGATCAGGCTGACCCGCGAACAGATTGCCGCGCGTGCCGCAAAAGAATTGCCCGACGGCGCCTATGTAAACCTGGGTTGGGGTATCCCCAATCTGATCGCCGATTATTTGCCCTCCGGCGTAACCGTTTATTTTCATAGCGAAAATGGCATCCTCGGCATGGGCCGCCGCGCTAAGCCCGGCGAAGAAGATTACGATTTGGTGGACGCCATGAAAGCCCCCGTCACGCTGACGCCAGGTGCTTCTTTTTTCCATCAGGCGGATGCCCACTTGATGACCCGCGGCGGACACCTGGACGTCGCCGTCCTCGGCGGATTCCAGGTTTCTGAGAAAGGTGATCTTGCCAATTGGAAAGTTCCCGGCGCGCGGGGCTCTGGGGGAATTGGCGGAGCGATGGACATCGCCGCCGGCGCGAAGGTCCTGATTGTTTGTATGGAGCACACCACCCGGGAAGGAGCGCCCAAAATTGTGAAGGAGTGTACCTATCCGCTCACCGGACTGGCCTGCGTGGATACCATCGTCACCGATTTAGCCGTCATCGATGTGAAGCGCGGCGGCCTGTTTTTGCGCGAGGCTGCCCCCGGTTGGACCCTGCACGAAATTCAGGAACTAACCGGCGCTCCTTTACACAGCCTCAAGCTGTAATCGAGCTCCTCTTCTACAACCTCGCAGCCACACGCGCGGCGATCCGCCCGTCTTCGCGCCGCACCATCAGTACCAGACTGTCCGTGAGCGCCACACCCGCACTGGGCACTTCCAACTCATAGTCCCACTCCAGTCGCTCCGGCAATTCATTCGTCAGATCCTTGGCGTAAGGCAGGATGCGCCGTACGTCAAAAAATCCTATTTTGAAGTTGTCAATCGGCCGAAGATCGACGCCGTTCTTCCAGAACAGCGAGAGCTTCAGTTTGCTCACCATTTCGCGGGTAAGGTACTCGCGGCCGCCCATATCATGTAGTTGCGACGAGCACGGCAAATCATGAATGACGAAGATCACCGAAAGTTGTGGCGGAAATTCGGTAAGCGTCTCTTTTCCGCGCACAAACTTCGTTCCTTGGTCGTCGTCGATGCGTTTTAAATTATCGAAGAAATCCTTGGCGAACACCCGGCCCGCCAGCCGGAAGCACGTGTGCTCGTTCAAGCTGCCGTCTGTTTCCATGAAAATACCGCCATCGAAATTCCATACCGTGCGCGGGATGTGTTTTTTCTTTTCCGGAGACTTTTGAGCGGTGGAAACCGTCGGCAACGCGAATACCAGAAACACGGCCAGTGCTGTTCTGACGATTTGGATGAAAGGGTGAGCCATCGGACGCCGGAAAGTTAGTTTACTCGGTTAGTCGCAGAAATCTGACCAGCGCAACAAAATTTTCGTCACCACCGCTGTTAGGTGCTTTCGGGCGGTGTTCGGCTTCGCTCCAAACGTATATAACTCGCATCGGCACCGGTTTTGCCCCGCGCCCTGCGTTCTAGCATTCTCCCCACTTCCATTCGCAGCGCTGGTATTGCCTGCCGCCCTCATTTACTATCCGAAGTGAACACATGAAACGTGGCCCGGCAGCGCTTCTGATCATCTTGGTGTTGGCAGGGCTTCTTGCCGCCGTGGCTGCTTCTATCCTGCACGATGGCATGAGCGCTCGCGCTACTCCCGGCCAACTGGAAGAGTCCGTGGCGCGCTATCTATGGCGCTTGTCCCTTCCTGCCAATGCGCGTTCCGCAAAAAATCCCTTGGCGCCAACACCGGAATACTTGAAAGACGCGCGCCTCCATTTCGCCGATCACTGCGCCGTGTGTCATGCCAACGATGGCAGCGGTGACGGCTTGTTCGGCCGCGGCCTTTATCCCAAGCCGCCCGACCTGCGCCAGCCCGCCACGCAAAATCGCTCCGACGGTGAGCTGTTCTGGATCATTGAAAATGGCGTGCGCTTCACTGGCATGCCTTCCTTTTCTGGCCATGGCTCAAGCGCCGACTCCTGGAAGCTCGTTCTCTTCATCCACCACCTGCCACAACTAGCCCCGGCCGAGCGCATCGAGATGTCTCAAAACAACCCCAAAAGCCCCGCCGACCGCGAGGAAGACAAACAGGAAGACGAATTTCTCAACGGCACAACGCCAGACAAAAAACCCGAAACACCCCACACGCATCCATAATATTCTGGAAGGGTCACACTTTAGGGGACGCTCATGAAACGCCAATTCTTCGCACTTTTAGTCATTTTGCTCTTCGCCGCCACCGCGGCCTCCGCCCATGGCGACAAAAAGCACGTCATCGGCATGCTCGAAAAAATTAATGCCAACTCTCTCACCGTGAAAACCAGGGACAACAAGTCCGTGGAAGTAAAACTCGTGGCTGCTACCGTCTACATCTCGCGCGTCGGCTCCGTCGATAAGCCTGCGGCTCTTTCCGACCTGGCCGTGGGTGACAGCGTGGTCATTCACGCCACTCCCAAAGGCGACGATTTGGAAGCCGATGAAGTAAGATTTTCTACCTCGGGGCCGTCACACACCGCTGCTCCCAAAACTCAGCAGTAATTCGCGATCTCATACAGCCGGGCTCGCCTTGCGTTTTTAGGCGTCCAGTACGTGGCACGAGTGCGTCTTGATTACCAACCACACCGCACCATTCGCTTCCAAGGCCAGCGCTCGTTTCGCCCCGGGCGTGATGTGCACGGTGAAAACAACCTTTCCCTCCGCCGCTTTCGCCACTCGCGCCACGAACATCGTGCCAACCTGTTCCAGTGAAATAATTTTACCGGACATCACGTTGCGCGCGCTCAATCCTCGTGGCTGTTCCGTGGCTAGCAGAATATCTCCGGCGCGAATGGCCACCCGCACGCCGCTGCCAACTTCCGCGTACCCCAGCGGTGTTTCAATCTCGCAGGCACTTTGCTCCAACCGAACACGCATCACTCCGTCCGCTGCTCGCAGTTCCGTTACCGTTCCGGTCAGTAGATTTTCAAATCCGGCCGCCTGCGCCATTGAGGGACGCTTAGGCGCCTCCAGCACTTCATGCGGTGTGCCGCTGCCTGCCAGTTTGCCTTGATCGAGAGCGATGACCCGCTCGCCTAACGTGTCCACTTCGATCCGGCTGTGCGTCACGTACAAAATCGGAATGTTTTGCGCCGCATTCCACGCCCGTAAATCATCCATGATCGACTTTTTCAATCCCGCGTCCAGCGCCGTCAACGGTTCATCCAGCAGCAGCACGCGCGGTAAGGTGGCCAGCGAACGCGCCAGCGCCACTCGTTGACGCTCTCCGCCGGAAAGTTCATCTGGCTTTCGCGTAGCGAATCTTTCTACGCGAAACGCCGCCAGCATGGAAGCCACGCGCTCGGCGCGTTCGCGCGTCGCCAGGTTCGCCAATCCGTACGCCACGTTGCGCTCTACGCTCATGTGTGGAAACAACGCCAGGCTCTGAAACACATACGCCACGCGCCTTTTCGGCGCCGGCTCATCGATTTTCTTTTCCGCATCGAACAGCGCCCGGCTGCCCAACGCAATTCGTCCGGCTTCTGGCCGGATTAACCCCGCGATGCAATCCAGCAGTGTGGATTTACCCGCTCCTGAGGGGCCGAACACGATGGTGATACCGGAAGGAACTTCTAACTTCACATCCAGGAGGAATGGCGAACACTCACGCTCCGAGCGCGTCTTGCGAACGCTTATCGACAGCACTTCGCCTAGCGCGCCGCCCACGATGCCCACATGCGCCGGCCTACTTTGCGATTCACGCCGTACACCACCGACAGCACCACAAACGAAATGATCAGCAGCACCAACGCCATGCGATTCGCTTCGGCATACTCCATGGACTGCACGTGATCGTAAATGTCGATCGAAACAGTTCGCGTTATTCCCGCTAAATTCCCGCCGACCATCAACACCACGCCGAATTCTCCCAGTGTGTGCGCGAAGCTTAAAACCGCCGCTGTGACGATTCCCGGCAAAGAAAGCGGCACAATCACGCGCGCAAAAGTTCGCCAGCGGCTGGCGCCCAGCACTGCGGAAGCATCCAGCAATCTGCGATCAATTCCTTCAAAAGCCGCGATCAGCGGTTGCACTGTAAACGGAAAGCTGTACAAAACCGATGCGAATACTAATCCGCCAAACGTGAACGCCAATCCGCGATGAAACAGCGCGTTGGAAATTTTGCCGATGGGGCCATGCGGACCGAGCGCCACCAGCACATAAAACCCCAGCACCGTTGGCGGCAACACCAGCGGCATCGCCACCACCGCTTCCAACAGAAATTTGCCGCGCCACTTCCAATACGCCAGCCAGTACGCTAGCGGCATGCCAATCAGCATTAAAATCGCAGACACGCACGCAGCCAGCCGCAGGGAGAGGAGTAAAGGGTCCATAGCTTTCCAGATCTGGAAGAATTCTTTAATCGCCGGCCGGCGTATCTTGTATCAACTATGACGTTGGAACTGTGAATCCGTAGCGCACCAGTATTTCGCGGCCCGCCGAACTCTTTACAAATTCCACAAACTTGCGCGCCGCTTCTTTATTCTTCGCCGACTTCAACACCACCACCGCCTGCTGGATCGCTGGATACGTGTCCGCCGGGACTTCCCATTTGTTTCCGTTTTTCATTGCCGGAGAAACAGCCAGCGACAGCGCCACAAATCCAACTTGCGCGTTCCCCGATTGCACGAATTGCGCGGCCTGCGAAATGTTTTCTCCATAAACCAGCTTGGCCTTCACCAGCTCGTAAATCCCCGCCTTTTTAAGTGCCGCGACTGCCGCTTTTCCGTACGGCGCATGTTCCGGATTGGCCACCGCGATTTTCTTGACTCGTTCGTCCAGCAGCGCCTTCCAGCCGTCTTTGGCGACATCGATGCCGCTGTCCGCTAGTGTCCAGATCACGATCCGCCCTACCGCGTATTGATACAGCGTCCCAGGCTCGGTCAGTCCGGCGCTTTCCAGCTTTTTTGGATACTCGGAGTCCGCCGAAAAAAACAAATCAAACGGCGCGCCATTCTGAATCTGCGTCAGGAAATTGCCGCTCGACCCGTAGCTCACCTCCAGTTTTGCGCCGCCCTGTTTCTCAAACTGAGGTTGCATGTCGGCCATCGCGAATTTTAAATCTGCCGCTGCCGCGATCTTCACGTCTTGTGCGGACGCCACCCCGGATAGAAAAAGCAATGCAAAAACTACCTCGAACAATCTTCGTGAAATCGTCATTTTTCTCCGTCCGGGGGGCTTCCAATTCAGAAATCCTCCATTTGCAAAAACTCGCTGATATAACATCCAGGAATCGCTCCACTCAGATCACGCTCGCGCTCAATTCCGTAGCGGCTTCCCTGTTTTCAGCGTGTGCGCGATGCGCTCCTGCGTCTTCTTTTCGCCGCACAACGACACGAACGCTTCGCGCTCCAGGTCCAGCACGTACTGTTCGCTAACGAATTGCGGCGACGTCAGCGCGCCTCCCGCCAGAATATTTCCCAGCTTGCGCCCCACATGCGCATCGTAATCCGTCACGTAACCGCCGCGCTGCAGCATATGAATCGCCAATTTAGCGCCGGACAAAAACTGCTCGCCTAACACCTTAATCTGCGTGGTCTGCGCTCCCTCTTGCCAGCTTGCCGCTGCAGGCCGGTAGCCGCCTCGCGCCAGCCCCAGCGCCGTTTCCTTCGCGTCCGCCACCACCCGGTCGCGATTCATGGACACGCCGTCTTCGCGGCGCAAAAATCCCAGCTCGCGGCACTCTTCCGCGCTGGTTCCCACCTTGGCCATGGCGATGGTTTCAAACACCGGCTTCATGGCGTGAAATAAATCCAGGTCTTCTCCGCCCTCGGCATGCTCGTTGGCGCGAATCATCATTTCTTTCGTGCCGCCGCCACCGGGAATCAAACCGACTCCCGTCTCCACCAGCCCCATGTAAGCTTCCGCGGCCGCTTGAATTCTCGCGCCGTGCAAACTCACCTCGCAGCCGCCGCCCAGCGCCATGCCTTGCGGCGCCGTCACCACCGGCTTCACCGCATATTTAATCGCCAGATTCACATTCTGAAATTGCTTCACCGCCAGGTGCAGCTCATCCCACTCCTGCTCCTGCGCGCCCATCAACACCAGCATCAGGTTCGCGCCCACCGAAAAATTCACCGCTTGGTTGGCGATGACCATGGCCTCAAAGTCCGTCTCCAGGCGCTTCAGTCCTTTATGAACCATGGCGATCAAATCCGCGCCGATAGCATTCATCTTGGAGTGGAATTCGCAACACACCACCCCGTCGCCCAAGTCGATCAGGCTGGCGCCGGAATTGCGCTCCACTTCCTTGCCTGCATCTTTCAGCGGCTTCAAAAAAATGATTCCCCGCGGCTCTTCGACTCTTCTCGCACCGCCGCCCGCCAGATCGAAAACAGTACTAACGCCTTTTTCCGACTCGTAAAACTGCCCGCTCCCGCTCGCCAGCAATTTTTCAATCGACGGCGGTACCGCGCGCCCTTCTTTCTTGATCTGCGCGGCAAATGCCGGCACCCCCAATGCATCCATCACTTCAAACGGCCCAAGTTCCCAGCCAAATCCCCAGCGCATCGCGCGATCCACGTCTTCCACGCGATCAGAAATCTCCGGCACTCGCCGCGCCGCGTACAGGCACATTTCGGAAAGCGAGCCCCACAAAAATTGCTGCGCTTTGTCGCCCGCCTGCCCCTCCAGCATTGGCCCCATTAGCGCGCGCAAGCGCTCGCGCGTATCCTCAATGGTCTTGCCCATCTCCAGCGAGCCGAATCTCGCTTTCTGGCGCGGCCGGTATTCCATGGTGTTCACGTCCAGCGTCAGGATTTCTTTTTCGCCCTCGCCGCGCACCTTTTTATAAAAACCTTGCCCGGTTTTATCACCCAGCCATTTACGCCGCGCCATTTCTTCCACCACTTCCGGCACTTTATACATTTCGCGCGACTCATCGTCCGTGGCCGTTTCGTAAATGTTCTTCACCACATGCGTCAGCACATCCAGCCCGACAATGTCCACGGTGCGAAACGTTGCCGACTTGGGCCATCCCACCGCGGGCCCGGTACACGCATCCACCTCTTCTACCGTCATTCCCAATTTGCTCATCAAGCGCAAGGCATTCAGCATGGAGAACGTCCCGATGCGGTTGGCGATAAAATTTGGCTTATCCTTCGCGACCACCACGCCTTTGCCCAACCGGCGGTCGCAAAATTCTCCCAACGTTTCCAGCACTTCGCTCGACGTTTTAGGGCCGGGAATCAACTCCACCAGCTTCAGATAACGTGGCGGATTAAAAAAATGTGTGCCCGCCCAGTGTCGCTGGAATTCCTCACTCATGCCTTCGGCAATCAAGTGCACCGGCAACCCCGACGTGTTGGTGGTAACAATCGCGCCAGGCTTGCGAAATTGCACCACCCGCGCCAGCAGGTTTTTCTTGATCTCCAGATTCTCCGCCACCACTTCGATGATCCAGTCCGCATCCTTGCAGCGCGCCAGATCATCCTCAAAATTTCCAACAACAATCTTATCGGCGAGCCCAGGCGTAAAAAACGCCGCGGGCTTCGATTTTTTTGCTGCCTCCAGGCCCGCGCGCACGATTTTGTTGCGTTCCGCCGGAGCATTGGAGGTCGCGCCGGGCGGCACGATATCCAGCAAAGCCACCGGCACACCGGCATTCGCGAAATGCGCCGCGATGCGTGCGCCCATCGTCCCTGCGCCCAACACCACGACCTTATCGATGCGACGTTTCATGATTTGCCTTTTCGCTGATTCGTACGGACGGACAGGTTACAAAACCAACATACACGGGTCAATCGAACTGACACAAACTGCTTTAGCGCCTAGACTGGGTTCACCATGCCTGAACCGGTCATATCCAGCGTGCTTCGCAGGTGGCTGGACGAAAATCAAAAGCGTCCGTCCGCGACCGAAAAATCTGGCAATCTTCCCGCACGCCCAAAGCTCGGGCTGGCCCTTGCCGGGGGCTTCGCGCGCGGCATTGCCCATATCGGTGTGTTGAAAGTCCTACGCGATGCCGGAATTCACATCGATGCCGTAGCCGGCACCAGCGTCGGAGCCTTGATTGGCGCGGCCTATTGTGCTGGAACGCCGCTCGAAGAAATGGAGCGCATCGGCGCTGCCACCACTTTTACGGATTTTGGACGCTGGACACCTTCTTGGCTTGGCCTGGCCACCAATCAGCGTCTGGAAAAATATCTGTCCCGTCTGACTCCCGCTAAAAATTTTGAAGATCTGATCACGCCTCTGGCTATCGCGGCCACCGACATCAACGCGGGCATCACCATCTATTACACTCGCGGACCCCTGTTGCCTCCCTTGCGCGGTTCCTGCGCTTATCCCGGACTTTTTGTGCCCATACAATTCGAAGATCGCACCTTGGTCGACGGGTTTCTCACCTCGCCAGTGCCTGTCGAGGGCGCTGCGCTCCTCGGTGTCGACATCGTCGTCGCCGTGTTTCTGGAGCCCTCCAACACCGATCCGCCGCGTACCTTCACCGATGTATTGAGTCGTTCCTTCAATATTATTCAGCGCCATTCCGACCTGGCTTGGCGCCAGCAAGCCGATGTCATGATCGAGCCGGACATGAAGACGTTTGTGTGGGACGATTTCACGCGCACCCCGGAGCTCGTGAAGTCCGGCGAAGAAGCGGCTCTGGCAGCTCTGCCCAAAATACGCGAATTGCTCGGCACGGAAACGGCAACCACCAGCGCGGCGGAAACCGACGCCACCGCCCACAAATAATCTTTGCTTTAAGAACGCACCGCAGAAAGCGATGCCCACCGCGTAAGTATCAGCTCTTCGCTGCCGTTTTTGCCTCTGCCCTTACTTCCACCACCACTGCTTGGCCTTCGCCTTTGCCGCGTTGCGTCAGCCACGCGCCCAGCCCTTCCGCGAACCGCTCCGGAGTCAGCCGGAAACTTGATTCGATTTTCCCGTCGGCAATCGGCAGCGTGTCGTCGAACTCCGCCGCATTCGTGAAATTGCGCATGCAGAATTGATCCAGCCACTCCAGCGGACAAGGCTTCGCTTCGCCGCGAATCACTACCTTTACATTGAATTTTTGCGCGTACATGAGAGGTCACAAGAAATGGGTCACAAAAAAATGGAGCGAGGCAATAAACCTCGCTCCGTTAAAAAACTCCAGTAAAACTTACGAAGCGCGCGGACGCTTCACCGAATGCGCCAGGCCCATCGCTTCCAGCGTCCAGATGAAATACCAGCCAATGTCCGGCTGCCACCACCTCAGACCCAACCGCGCCGAGCCTGCATGCGTGTGATGATTCTTGTGCCAGTTCTCGCCCCATGCGGTCAGTTGGAACGGACCCAGCCACCACACATTCTTGCTCGAATCCCCTTCGGCGACGTGATCCAAGTGCGTCAGGCTGTTCACGAAACACTGCATGTGTAGCGTGTACACCAGCCGTATCGCGCCCAGCCAGAAGAATCCCATCCAGCCCAGGCCCAGAATCAGCCCGATAAAGATGGACAAAATAATCACCGGCGTTTCCGCGTAGCCCCAGATCTTGTAGATTCCGCGATTTACTTCCGGAGCCCAGCGTTGCCGGTCCGCCGGCGGTGTTTGATAAAGCCAGCGAAGATGCGCCCACCAGAATCCGCCTTGCTTGGGGCTCGAAATATCGTTTGGCGTGTCGGTCGTGGAGTGATGCTGCCGGTGATATGCCACCCAACTCGCCGGATGACCCGAGGCGTTGAATACCGCCCAGAAAATTAACATCTGCTCGATGAACCGGTTGGTCTTCAGCGTTTTGTGCGCGAGCATGCGGTGGTAACAAACAGTGGTTCCCAGGCCGCCAAAAGCAACGAAAAGCGCGGCCAGCCCCAGCACCTTCAGGCTTGGCAGCGGAAACAAAATAATTCCGATAATTGCCAGCACGTGAATCAAAACCAGAAAAAAGAAAACCCCTTCTTTGCGCCGGACGGGTTTCCAGAACGGACGGTCCCATGGCCGGGCTTGCGCTGCAGCTACTTGATTCATGTACTCTCCGGATGCGCTTGGTCAAATACCAAGCGTAATGTTGAGCGTTAGGTCTTTTGGAGACCTCTACAGTATACCATTTTGAAAGCATTGTACATTTGCTTCTGTTCAAAAAGAGACAGTTTTAGTTACCACCGTGTTAATTTAATTTAATACTCGGAAACTACACCGAATTCCCACAAACAGGTGACTGTTTTAACGCAACATAATGTAGTCCGAGTCTTTCTCGCGTCCCGGGAATCTAACTAAGTTCCTGGCGGTCCCTGATTTATCCGGAAAGGACGCTTCAAACTTGCGCTATTTTTGTCTGATCTCCGATTACGATGGCACCCTCGCGCACGACAGCGCCGTAAAATCGAGCACCATCGAGGCACTGAAACGCGTCAAGGCTTCCGGACGCAAACTGGTGCTCGCCACTGGCCGCGAATTGCCCGAATTGTTGCGCGTCTTCCCGGAAACAGCGCTGTTCGATCTGATAGTCGTGGAAAATGGCGCCCTCCTGTACAATCCCGCCAGCGGCGAAAAACGTTTACTCGCGGAACCTCCGCCGCCAGCGTTCGTCGAAGAACTCAAGCGCCGCGGCGTGGCCCCTCTGTCCGTCGGCGAATGCATTGTGGCCACCTGGCATCCTCACGAAACAACTGTTCTCGACGTCATTCGCTCTCAGGGCCTGGAGCTCCAGGTCATCTTCAATAAAGAAGCGGTGATGATTCTTCCCTCGGGAATAAATAAAGGTACCGGCGTGCGC
>Ga0182024_10016924_pt1 | contig 13756 bp, 14 predicted proteins | sample P32metaG_FD_120480 | JGI IMG/M metagenome (GOLD analysis project Ga0182024, IMG submission 120480) | Permafrost microbial communities from Stordalen Mire, Sweden - P3-2 metaG (Illumina Assembly) | ecosystem: Environmental > Terrestrial > Soil > Wetlands > Permafrost | place: Sweden: Stordalen... | reverse complement strand
CTATCGCGGTTACGACATCCACGATCTCGCCGAGCACGCCAAGTTCGAAGAGGTCGTCCATCTGCTGCTGTTCGGCCGGTTGCCGACGCACGAAGAGCTCGCCTCGCTCAATGCGCGGCTGGCCGCGCGCCGCGCGCTGCCGAACGGGCTGCTGGCGATGATGCACGCGATTCCGCGCGCTGCCTGGCCGATGGACGTGCTGCGCACCGGCGTCTCGGCGATCGCCCACTTCGTGCCGCATCGCCCCGACGGCTCGCACGAGACCTCGATCGACACCGCGATCGATCTGATCGCCAAGTTCCCGACGATCGTCGCCGCGTGGGACCGGATGCGCCGCCGCCTCGAGCCGATCGCCCCGGATCCCAAGCTCGCCACCGCGGCGAACTTCCTCTACATGCGTACCGGCGAACAGCCGATCCCAGAAGCGGAAAACGCGCTCGACACCTATCTCATTCTGCTGGCCGACCATTCGTACAACGCATCGACCTTTTCCGCGCGCGTGACGGCGTCGACCGGTGCCGACATCTACTGTTCGATCACCGCGGCGGTCGCAACGCTCGCCGGCGACCTGCACGGCGGCGCGCCGAGCAAGGTCATGACGATGCTCGAAGAGATCGGCTTGCCCGAGAAGGCCGAACCGTACGTGCGCGAACTGCTCGCGCGGCATGAGAAGATCATGGGGATGGGCCACCGCGAGTACAAGATTCGCGACCCGCGCGCCGCCCAGCTCGAGAAGATGGCCAAGAACCTCACCGAGAAGTCGCACACCAAGTGGTACTTGATCGCGCGCGCGCTCGAAGACGCCTCGCAAAAAGTGCTGCAAGAGCAAAAGCCCGGCAAACCGATCTACGCGAACGTCGAGTTCTACACCGCGCCGACGCTCTCGAGTCTGGGCATTCCGTCCGACGAGTTCACCTGCATGTTCGCCTGCGGGCGGATCGCCGGCTGGTCGGCGCACGTGCTCGAGCAGTTCGCGCACAACCGCTTGATTCGGCCGCAGGCAACCTATGTCGGCCCCGAAGTCCATCCATACGAGCCGATCGGCCAGCGGCGCGCCCACCCCGCCGGCAACGGCAACGGCGCGTCGCCCGCGTCGACCGGTTAACGGTATGACCGAGCGGCGCGCGCACGTTCGCCGCGAGACGAAAGAGACGCGGATCGATCTGCGCCTCGCGCTCGACGGCGGGCCGATCTCGATCGAGACGGACGTCGACTTCTTCGACCACATGCTCGGCGCGCTCGCCACGCACGGTGGGCTCGGCTTCGAGCTCGTCGCGCACGGCGACGGGATGGATCACCATCACCTAGTCGAGGACGTCGGGATCGCGCTCGGCCGCGCGATCGACGAGGCGCTGGGCGACAAGCGCGGGATCGTGCGCTTCGCGTCGATCGCGGTTCCGCTCGATGACGCGCTCGTGCAATGCGCGATCGATCTGAGCGGCCGCTCGTGGCTCAACTACGACGTGCCGCTCTCGGTACCGTCGCTGGGCGCATTGCCGACCGAGCTGGTTCCGCATTTCTTCCGCAGCGTCGTTGAGAACGGCAAGTTCAACTTGCACCTGCTGCGCTGGGCCGGTACGAACAACCACCATCTCTGCGAGGCGGCGTTCAAAGCGTTCGCGCGCGCGTTCGCGCAGGCAAAACTCGTCACCGCGTCCGAGACGATTCCCTCGACGAAAGGCGCGCTGACCGAAGGTACGGCTTAGCCGGATCGCTGCTTGCGGGCGCGCTCGGCGGCGAGCACGGCGCGCAGCAGCGTGATTCCGAAGGTGAGGAACAATCCGCCGGCGACCAGCGCGTACGCGGCGAAGACGTACAGCACGCCGACGATGCTCAGGTCGGTCCAGTCGAGCGCGGCGATGCCGGCCACGCACGAGAGCAATCCGGCGGCGCCGATCATCCAGGCGAGTCCCTGGACCTTGGGCATCAGAATCGCCGCGCCGATCTCCAGCACGCCGGTTGCGATCGCCCAGTTCGAGACGATGATGACGAGCGTCGCGGTCGTCGGCGCCCAGACGATCAGCGCGATCGCGACGATCCCGTCGACGCCTCCGTCGGCAGCGAACAGAATCCGCGAGCGGCGCGGCATCGACAACGTGAAGGCGAGCATGATCGCGAGCAGCGCGTCGAGGCTGAGATAGCCGACCAGCAGCGCTTTGCCGACCGCCGGCGAGATCGTGAACGCGGTGATCCCCGCCGCGACCGCGACGATGCCGCGCAGGATCAGTGCGTACCAGCGCCGCCGCCCGGTCAGCACGAAGTCGCCGTGTTGCTGCTGCACGCTCACGTGGGACGCACCTTACGCGTGACCGGTAAGACGACCCGCACATGCGTTCCTTGGTGCGACACGGAGACATCGGCCTTGCGCGCGAGCGCGTCGACGATGAAGAAACCCCGGCCGGTTTCGCTCAACCCGTCGGTCGGGAGCTGTAACGACGGTGCGAAGCCGCAACCGCGATCGAGCACGTGCAACACCAGATCGGATCCTTGCCACTCGGCGCGCATCTCGATCGGTCCGGGTGCGTGTCGGACGACGTTGCCGACGAGCTCACCGAAGATCACCGTCGCGCCGTAGATGTCGCCTTCGGCTGCGCCGCTGAGCCACGCGCCGAACTTGCCGCGCGCGGGTTCCGCTTCCATCGCATCGGGCGCCTCGAACGTCCAGCCTTCGCGGCGGCCGAACGCGAGCGTGATGACCGCGACGTCGTCGTGGACGCGGCGGCCGGCGAGGACCGCATCGCGCAAGTAGCGTGCCGGATTCGTCGACGCGTAGGCCGCTTCGTCGCGCAGCGCCTCGAGGATGAGCCGTTCGCCTTCGATCGGATCGCGGTCGAACTCGGTCAAACCGTCGGTGTACATGGCGATGAGCGAACCGTAGGCGAGCGGCGCGGCTGCGACGCGCGGCAACGTGTTGACGGGCCACGTGCCCAGCGGCGGTGCCGGCTCGACGTCGAGCAAACGCGTGCGGCCGGACAGCGGCAAGCGCAGCGCCGCGGGCGGATGACCCGCGCTCGCGTAGCGGATGCGCGATTCGCGAATGTCCATGATCGCGACGAACGCGGTCGCCGAAAGGTCGGGATTCTCGGCCTTGAGTGCGGCGTCGACGGCCTTGAGGATCTCGGCCGGTTCTTGTCCGCGTTGCGCGGCGAAGCGAATCCCGTGCCGGATCAACGACATCGTCGCGGCGGCGTTTACGCCTTTGCCGATGACGTCGCCGACCGACAGGACGAGCCGCCACGGCGAGATCTCGAACGCGTCGTACCAATCGCCGCCGACGTTGACACCGACTTCGGCCGCCTGATAGATCGCTTTGATCTCGATGCCGGGCGGGGCCGGCAAACGGCTCGGCAGCGCCGAGGCTTGGAACGTCTCTGCTAACCGCCGTTCGCTCTCGCGCGTTTGGGCTTCGTCCATCGCGCCGGCGAGCCGGCCCGCCAGCAACTGCGCCGTGCGCAAGTCCTGCGGATCGAACGGCGGGCCGCCCGCATAACGCGCCAAGTGGAGCGCCCCGAACGCCTGACCGCGTGCGGTGAGCGGGGCGATCATCACCGACGTGGTTCCAAGGGCTTCGAGCTGCGCGAGGTGGCGATCGTCGTGCGCGATCGTCCGGCGGCCCTCGTCGGTGACGTTCGCGATCAAGCGCGCTTCGTCACGACCCATCACCGTGCGCACCGGATCGTGGGCGCGCGGCGGATAGCGCCGGATCATCGCGCGGATGTCGCTGCCGCGCTCGGGATCGCGCGCGCTCAGACTCGAGATCTCGACGCGGCCGTCATCACCCGGGCGATAGATCGCGCAGCTCTCCGCGAACTCGCGCACGACCAACTCGCTGACCTCGACGAGCGTCGCGTCGATCTCGCGCGCGCCGGCGATGATTCCCGTTGCCGCCAGCAGCAGCGCCATCGCGTCTTCCGAGCGCTTGCGCTCTTCGATGTCGGTCGCGCTGCCGAACCAGCGAATCGGCGTGCCGCCGGCGTCACGCAGCGGTTCGGCGCGGGCGAGATACCAGCGGTAGGCGCCGTCGTGCCGGCGCAGCCGGTACTGGAACTCGAAGCTCGTTCCGTGCTCGAGTGCGTGCACGTACGCATCACTCGCCGCTCGCGCATCGTCGGGATGCAGGACGCGCCCCCAGTCGATCCCGGTTTGGGGATCGGGTGCGATCCCCGTGAAGTCGATCATCCGGCGGTTCCAGAACTCGACGAAACCGTCGGCGCGCGATACCCAGATCAACTGCGGAGCCGTTTCGCCGAAACCGCGCAGCCATTCGGCGCTCTCGCGCAGGTCGTCGATGTCGACGCCGGTGCCGACCCAGCGTGTGATCGTCCCGTCGGCGTCGCGCATCGGCGCGACGCGCGTCAAGAACCAGCGGTACCGCTCGTCCCGTCCACGCAGCCGAAACTCGGCTTGAAAGGACTCCTGCGCCGCAAACGCCGCCGCCCAGCGCGCCGCCAGCGCGTCGCGGTCCTCGGCGTGCACCAGCGCGATGCGGTGCTCGTCGTGCAGCGCCTGCTGTTCGTTCAGACCGGTGTAGTCGAGGAACTGCCGGTTGTTGTACTCGATGCTGCCGTCGGCGCGAACGACCCAGACGTGGTACGGCACGCCTTCGGCGATCGTTGCCGCCAGGTCGGTCGAATCGGTCGTCACTGCGGGATTCATTATCGCCGCCCTGCCGAACCGCCTACTCCGGATCGCGCAGGCCCAACTCCTCGCGTTTGCCGACGATCCGGAACGACTGGCCGAAGCCGACGATCTCGAGCGTGCGCCTGACGTTGGCCGAGGCGACGACGAGCGCGACCGTGCCGACCCGGCGGCGCAACAACGCCAACTCGTTCAGAGCGGTCGAATCGAGATACGTGACTTCGGAAAGATCAACGACGGCGGGGCCGTCGATCGCCCCAAGCTTCGCCCGCAAGCCCGAAACGTTGCTGAGATCGAGTTCGCCGGTCAGATACACCGAGGCGAGACTCTGCACGGATAACCTCTCCGCGAAATTGAAGCACAACTATCGTAGCATGCACCTGCCTGCCGTGTCAGTACAATCGGAGGCAGACCGGCCGGCCGTGGAGGCCTGACCGTGTTCGGTTACCGGCTAGGCGTAGGCGCGGCAGTAACGGCGGGCGCGGCCGACGATCTCGTCGGCGTAGTCCGGCAAGTTGTTCCGCAGCCAGAGGATCACGGCTTCACCGGGCGGGACCTCGCCCCAGGCCGGGCGGTGATTGGCCTTCATCAGCGGCCGCAGTCCATCGGCGCGCGAGCCAAGCACGTCGCCCATCGCGCGGTCGATCGCACGCACGAGATCGGTGCCGCCGCTCGGAACGAGCTGCGTGTGAGCGCACAAGATTTCATCCACGACCGCGGCGTGGAAGTCGCTGCCGAACACATCGATCGGATAGGCGCAGTAGAGGTCGACCTCGGTCTCGGCCACCATGCGGTTCCAGTGGTCTTCGAGGGCGACTGCGGCCTGCGTATTGCCGGCCTGCCACAGGATGCCGACCATTTCTCCGTACGCCCGCAGGCCGCCGCCGGCGCGTCGCACGGTGCGCATCGCCGCCGTCACCGTCGCGCGGAAGAGCTCCGGGTCGGGGCGGTCGCCGATCATGAACCGGGCGAGCGTTTCGTGCGCGCCGAGAACCACCAGCCGCTGATCGCGTTCGGCGGCGGCGGAGTCGGCGCCCAGCCGGTCGAGCTCGGCGCGGAATGCGGCGGTGTGCTCGTGACCGGCGATGACCAGAAGACCCTCGCCGCGGTGCAGTCCGTCGAACAGATATTGCCCAACGTTACGAGCAAGCGACGAACCATCGCCGTCGTAGAGTTCGACGAGGTGCGCGCGGGGCGGGGCGCCTGGCAGGGGTTCCGAGCGGTGGGGTTGCGGCATGACGTTCACGGAAACGTTGCCCATTCTAGCAGCACTTTCACGCGAGCGCGAAACGAATTCTATCGTTGCGGCCGGATCCGGTAGACCGCACCCGCGGAATCCTCGCTAACGAACAGCGAGCCGTCCGTCCCGATCGCGACCCCGGTCGGCCGGCAGGTGCGGGATCCGTCGGCGCCCTGACAGCCGACGGCGAACTCGGTCCACTGGGCGCTGGGGTTCGACCAGTCCACGGGCGTCGCGGGCGCGTCGCCGCGGAACGGCACGAACGCGACTCTTGGTGCGACCGGCGGGGTGTGCCACGAGCCATGCAGCGCAACGAACGCGCCGCCGAGGTAGCGCTCGGGAAACGCATAGCGTCCGTCCTCGTCGAGCGGGTAGAACGCGGCGCCGATCGGCGTGTCGTAGGCGGGAAAGACGACCCGCGGGACGACGACGTTCGCGCAGCTCGCCCCGCCGATCGGCTTGTGGTCGTCGTAACAGAGCATCCAGCCGTAGTCGGGCGTGCCCGCGTGTGCGGAGATGTCGTCGAAGATCTCATACGGATGGCCATGCTCGAGCTCGTCGCGACCTGCGACGCCGGCCCACACGCCGCCCGTTCCGGGCTGCACCGCCAGCGCGATCGCGTTGCGAATGTCGACCGCGCGAGCGTGCATGTCGCCACCGTCGGGCGTCATCGCCTGCACCGTGGCGCGCGTCGGATCTCGCTCTTGACAGGCGTTGCACGACGAGCCGACGCTCGCGTAGAGCGTCCCTTTGCTCAACGCCACGGTTGTCGTGGAATGTCCGCCGCCGCCGCCCGTGCGCACCGCGGCAATCTTGCGCGGGTGTTCGCGCGCGACGCGATCGCCGGTGCGGTACGGCACGCGATAGACGCCGAACTGGCCGCCGGCGTACAGCGCGTCCGCGCTGAGCGCGACACCGGCCACCGGACGATCGTCGAACGTCGCGAACGTTTGCGCCGCTCCGGGAGTGCCTTGCGCATCGGGAACGACGACGACCGTGTTGCCCGACGTGCCGACGAACAGATCGCCGTTCGGCGCGACGGCCAACTCGCGCGCGCCGCGCACGGTCGCAATGCGCTGCGCGACGAAACCTTCGGGGACGATGATCGCGACGCCGTCGGCCGACCGTGCGGGCCCGGCAAATGACCACGCCGTCGCGGCACTAACGGCCACGACGGCGGCGACGATGACGCGCGCACCGCGCGTCACGGCGTTACTTGCGGCGAACCGAACTGGTCGCGCTCGAGGTCGGACGAATGCGCAATATCCACCCGTTCTGGTCGTCCGCGACGAACAGGCTTCCCTGCGCGCCGACCGCTACGCCGGTCGTGCGCGCAACGCGAGCGCCGCTGCCGTTTTGAAAGCCGGTCAGAAAGTCCGACCATTGCGCCGACGGATTGCTCCAGTTGACCGCGGTGGCCGGCATCGCGCCGCTGAACGGCGCGAACGCGACGTGCGGCGGATCGTCGGGAATCGAGTTGGTCGAATGCCATGAACCGTGGAGCGCGAGGAACATCCCGCCGCGCCACCCCGCCGGGAAGGCGAACGTACCGCTTTGCGACGCGGGGTAGAACGAGGCGCCGATGATCGTCGAGTAGGCCGGGAACTCGAGCGCCGGTGCGACCGTCGCGCTGCAGTTCGTGCCCGACGTGTATGCGACATGGTTCTCTTCGCACTGTGGCCAGCCGTAGTCGGCCGGGGCCGCCTGCGTCGAGACCGCATCCATGAACTCGAACGGATGCCCGTTGGGCAAATTGTCCTGACCGGCGCCGCCGGCCCACACGGTGCCGGTCGATGGATCGGTGGCAAGGGCGATCGCGTTGCGCAAGCGCTTGGCTTGCGTCGTCATGCCACTGCCGTCGAGCCCCATCTTCTGGACGGTCGCGCGCGTCGGGTCGACCTCGGTGCACGCGTTGCACGACGAACCGACACCGACGTAGAGCGTCGAACCGCTGACCGCGATCGAACTCGTGGTGTGCACGTCGCCGTCCGAGTTCGGCGCGACTTGTCCGGTGCGCACCGACGCGATCTGCGACGCGGTTCCGCTCCGCGCGCCGGTCGTGTACGGGATGCGATACACGCCGTGCTGCGTCGCGACGAAAACGAAGTTGCTGCCGTACGCAACACCTTGTGCCGGCGAATCGGGGAGCGTTGCGAACGTCGACGGTGCGGAAACCGCGCCGGGGCTCTCGGCGTTCGGAATGATCACGATCGACGAGCCGGACGTGCCGACGATCAGATCGCCGTTCGGTAGCGCGGCGAGCTCGCGCGCACCGCCGACCTGCGCGATCTGGCTGACCAAGAAGCCCTGCGGCGCGTGGATCGCGGCGTTCGCGGCCGGCGCACTGGGACCAGGCGTTGCGGTTGGCGCGGGCGTCGGCGTCGGCGGAGACCCGGGCGGCGCCGGAGTCGGTGACGGTGTCGGCGCGCTCCCGGCGCCGGCGCCCGGCGCGACGACTCCGCTGCCGCTGCCGGGATCGGGGGACATGGTCGTTGTGCCGCCTCCCGAGCAGGCCGCAAACGCGACGGCAAGCACCGCGCCACCTGCGAGCGAACGGAGCGGTGCATGACGGCGCGGACGATTGCGGTGATCGACTACGGCGGCGGCAACATCGGGTCGCTGCTCGCCGCGCTCGAGCGCCGCGGCGCTGAATTCGTGTTGACCGGCAATCCCGCCGACGTCGAACGCGCCGGCGCGACGATCCTGCCCGGCGACGGTGCTTTCGGTGCAACCGTCGACGCGCTGCGCGAACGCGGTTTCGATCGGGCGATCCGCGGCGCGATCGACGCGCGACGGCCGTTCCTTGGAATCTGCGTCGGAATGCAAGTGCTCTTCGACTCCAGTGACGAGTTCGGCGGGGCCGCCGGCTTGGGTATCTTACCCGGCCACGTCGGCCGCTTCACCGCACCGCGTGTCCCGCACATGGGTTGGAACAACCTGGTGATCGAGCGCACGCATCCTTTCGTGGCCGGACTCGCCAGCGGCGCCTGGGCGTACTTTCTCCACTCCTATCGCGTGGCGGACTCGGATTCGCTGGTCGCGTCATGTGACTACGGCGAGCGCTTTGCCGCTGTCGTCGCGCGCGACAACGTGATGGCCACGCAGTTCCATCCGGAAAAGAGCCAAACCACCGGCGGCGTGCTGCTCGACAACTTCCTGCGCATCGCGCGTGGCTGAGCGCGCGCTGACCCTCTATCCCGCGATCGATTTGCGCGGCGGCTATGCCGTCCGGTTGGAGCGCGGCGATGCCGCGCGCGAGACGCGTTACGACGCCGATCCGGTCGCGCGCGCCCGGTCGTTCGTGGCGCAAGGCGCCCCGGCGCTACACGTCGTCGATCTCGACGGCGCGTTCGGTACGGGCGAGAATCAAACGGCGCTCGCCGCGATCTGTGCGGCGGTCGATGTTCCGGTACAAACCGGCGGAGGAATCCGCACCGCGCAGGACGCCGGCACACGGTTCGCCGCCGGTGCGCACGCGGTCGTCATCGGAACCTTATTGGTCGAACAGCCCGCTGCCGCGCGCGCAATCGTGGACCGGTGGGGCGACCGCATCGTCGCCGGCATCGACGCGCGCGGCGATCGCGTGGCGACTCGCGGTTGGGTCGAAGAGAGCCCGATCTCCCGCGATGAGCTCGTACGCACCGTCGCGAGCTGGGGCGTCGCCCGCATCGTCTACACTGAGATCGCGCGCGACGGTACCGGTGCGGGTTACGATGTGGCCGCGCTCGCGCAGGTCGCGTCGCTCGCGCCGCTGCGCGTCACCGCCAGCGGCGGCGCGCGCACGCTCGACGATCTGCTCGCCCTGCGCGACGGCACGCCGGAAAACGTCGACGCGGCAATCGTCGGCCGGGCACTCTACGAGGGCACGATCGACCTCCACGGCGCGTTGACGGTGCTCTCCGCGCGGTCGTAGATCGCGCCTGCGTTACGACGTTGGTGCCGGCGCCGGACGCGCCGACGGTAGTGACGACGGCGGATTCAATCGACGGGTCGGCAAGGTGTATCGCTTGCCGCGCGGTGCGCGGGGCGTGGAGATGTTCAGTGTTTGCGGCAGGACGATCGTCTGCGATTGACCGCCGGCCAGGGTGATTTCGGCGCGGACGCGCGCGAACGGGACGGCGACGCCGTTCGGTACGAGGATGTGCGCGACGTATCGATGCGGACCGGTTGCGACGACCGGAAACGTGCCGACGCCGTCGACGCTCACGTCGCCGGTGAGGCCCCGTGCAGCCGCCACGTAGACGTTGAATGCGTTCGCGCCCGGTGACACCCAACGATCGACCCAGACGCCGCCGATCGGATTCGGTGCCGGCGCGGGCGGTGGCACGGGGGTGAAGTCGTCGCTGAACGTCCACTGTTGCAGGATCGCGCCGCCGGTGATGTCGCGCGCGTTGATCGCGACCGAGTGCGTTCCCGGCGTGAGCGCAGTGCGCGGTGTCACCTGGACTTCGTCACCGAGTACTTCGGCTTCGTCACCCACTTCGCGGCCATCGACCGTGACGCTCAGCGAGCTCGGATCGATCGATGCCGCACCCATGAAGCGCGCCGTGATCTGCGGATACGGATCATGCACGACCGCGCCTGTCGGCGGCGTCAGCGTGATCGTGTACGTCGGGGGCTGCGTCTGCGCGGGTGCTGGTGCCGGCGGTCCGTGCGGCCGCGTGTCACCGACGTCGCCGATCGCAATGGTGGGATCGGCCAGCGCGACCGTGCGCGTGCGCGACTCATACGAGACGCGGACGCCGAACGCATCGGCGGCGGTGCGCAGCGTCGCGTAGGCGTTGCCGTTAACGATCACGACGGCACGCCGCGACGACATCGTCGCGACGCGCATTCCGCGCCGGATCGTGATCGAATGATCGCGCCCGTCATAGACGACGTCGGCGTAGAGATCGTGCGCAAGCTCGCGGACCGGCAGCAGCACGTGCCCGCGCGCAACGGCGGCGCGCGTCTTCGGCTGGTGCACGCCGTTGATCGTGATCGAGTAGACCGCGAACGTGACTCCCGCAATCACGATGTACGTTCGGCGTAACTGCGCGGCATGTTCGCGGGGAGACGGGCGACGATCTCGTAGCCGATCGTACCGCAGTGCGCGCCCAGCTCTTCGGCCGTGATGCGATGGCCGCCGTCGGCGCCGATCAGCGTGACGGTATCGCCGACCGCGACGTCGCGCAACGCGGTGACGTCGAGAAACGCCATGTCCATGCAGATGCGGCCGACGACCGGAACGCGCGTCCCGCGCACCAGCGCCTGCGCGTTGTTGCCGGCGCTGCGCGGCAGTCCTTCGGCATAGCCGATCGGCAGCGTCGCGATCCGCGAGGGGCGATCCGCGGACCACGTGCGACCGTAGCCGACGCTCGAACCGGGTTCGACGTTGTGCAATGCGACAATTCGGGTCCGCCAAGATAGCGCGGGCTCGAGCACGAGGCCGCGTTCCCGCATCAAGGCCTCGCTCTCCTCGCTCGGCCAGATGCCGTACAGCCCGATCCCGCAGCGAACGGCATCGAGTCGTGTTTCGGGCCACAGTATCGCGGCGGCGGTCGCGGCGACATGACGTTCGACGTGCGCGTCCAGATCGCGCGTCGCGTGCCGAAAGCGCGCCAACTGCTCGAGGGTGAATGTCGAGTCGATCTCTTCGGCCGCGGCGAGGTGCGTGAACGCACCGGTCAGCGCGAACTCCGGTGTCGCGACGTACTCGGCTAATGCCGCCGGTGCGTCACGCGCCTCGAGCCCGAGCCGTACGACCCCTGTGTCGATCTTGGCGTGCAACGAAACGCGCGTGCCGCGGCGGCGCGCCGTGTTCGCCATCTCGCGCGCGTAGGTGTCGCGATCCCACAGCGTGAGTTGGAGGTTCGCCTGCTGCGCGCGCTCGAGCTCGGCCGCGGCGACGGGGCCCATCACGTGGATCGCGCAGTCGATTCCGGCTTCGCGCAGTGCGAGCGCTTCGTCGAGCGTGTAGACGCACAGCCGCGAGGCGTGCGGTGCGAGCGCGCGCGCAACCGGAATCAGGCCGTGGCCGTAGGCATTGGCTTTGACGACGGCGGTCAAGCTCGCGGGCGCGACGAGTTGGGCCAGAGCCTCGGCGTTGCGGACGATCGCGCCCAGGTCGACCGCGATCTCCGCGTCCACCTATGTGTTCCGCCGAGCGAAGCCCGCGACGATCAGCGCGACGGGAACGCCGTAGAAGACCAGATGTCCAACCAGTTCCATGCCCAGCAACGCCGGCGTCGGGCGATGGTAGAGCCCCGCCGTCAGCAGCGCGATCTGGGTGAAGACGAAGACGATCACGCCGAACGCCAGCCCCGAGATCCACGGGCGCGCCAGCAGTTGCGGCTGCATGCGGACCAGATAGACGTAACCCAGCGCCCAGGCGATTGCGAGCACGACGATGAGCGCGGCGCCGATCAGCGGCGCCGCCGCGTTGTCGTACGCGCCCGGCCCGAGCAGCGCAGCGGCGGCAAAGGTGAACAGCTCCGAGGCCGGCGGTGCGGCGCCGTCCCACTGCAACACGAAGAGGAAGAGAACGACCAAGAGCGCGGCGCCTACGCCGGCGACGATACCGGCGGTGAGCCGGCCGCGCGGCGTCAGGGTGCCATCCACGCGAGCGCTTTTCGCGCCCGCTGGTGCGATCAGCCTCCGGTCTCGCCCTGCGGCGGCGCTTCGTCGCGGAATTGTTGTTCGACCTCGCGTTCGCGCCGCTCGAGCGCGTCGGCGATCCGGTCGAGCAGTTCGCGCATCGTCGCGCGCGCGATGCGCCGGCCGATCAGCGCGTCGAACGCGACGCCGACCTGCCCGAGCGGCGGCCGGTATGCACCCTCGAACGTCAAGCGGGTCGACTCGACCGTCGCGATGCGCAGCCGCAACGTGCCGTGGAAGTCGGGGAACAGCCGCGTCCCGGCGTGCCACTCGATCATCATCGCGTCGTGCCCCCGGCCGCCCTCGGTCTCATCCGGATGGAGCGCGAAGACCAGCTTGACTGCCTTGTGCGCCTGCCCGGGCACGGAGCGAATGAGGTCGCGCAACGGGACGCGCACCTCGACCTCGTGCTCGGCCTCGCGCAAGTACTCCTCGGCGTAGTCGTGAGCGACCGAGAACGGGCACCGAGCAACACGCTCGACGACGACGCGAGAAACGAACGGCACGCCCTCCTCGTACCCGTCCGGCGGCCCCTCCCAGAGGCGTTTCCTCTTGCACTCCGCAGGTGAGTCTGCTAACCTAACCTCCGGCTGGCACTCTCGTGCTAGTAGTGCCAAGCCCATTTTCCCCCTCGTACCTTACCGTCAGCACCAGCTTTCGGAGGATGGTTTTTCGTGAATCTCAAGCCACTGGGCGATCGCGTGGTCGTCGAACACGTGGAGCAAGCCGACAGGAGCGCCGGCGGCGTCTTCCTTCCCGACACGGCCAAAGAGAAGCCGCAGGAAGGCCGCGTTCTCGCAGTCGGCACGGGCCGCACGCTCGACAACGGCACCAAGCTGCCCATGGACGTCAAGCCTGGCGACCGCATCATCTACTCGAAGTACTCGGGCTCCGAGATCAAACTCGAAGGCAAAGAGTACCTCGTCATCTCGGAAAAAGACGTTTTGGCGGTTTTCACCGACGAGCGCGTTCCGGCCGGAGTTTAAGCAACAATCATGGCAGCGAAACAACTCGTATTCGATGAGAACGCACGGCGCGCGCTCGAGCGCGGCGCCAACATCTTGGCCGACGCGGTCAAGGTGACGCTCGGACCGAAAGGCCGCAACGTCGTTCTCGACAAGAAATTCGGTTCGCCGACGATCACCAACGACGGCGTGACGATCGCCAAAGAGATCGAGCTCCCCGACACGTTCGAGAACATGGGCGCGCAGCTCGTCAAGGAAGTCGCTTCCAAGACGAACG
>Ga0182024_10016923_pt1 | contig 13756 bp, 10 predicted proteins | sample P32metaG_FD_120480 | JGI IMG/M metagenome (GOLD analysis project Ga0182024, IMG submission 120480) | Permafrost microbial communities from Stordalen Mire, Sweden - P3-2 metaG (Illumina Assembly) | ecosystem: Environmental > Terrestrial > Soil > Wetlands > Permafrost | place: Sweden: Stordalen... | reverse complement strand
TTAGGTATCGACGAGGTAACTGCTGATGTTTGTGGAAGCGGGATGGTGTCTTCGGCAATGCCGGCCCGCATAGAAAGTCCCGCAACTCATCAACGCGTGATACACGCCATCAAACCACCGTTTTTGAACCGGCGGCCTCAGTCTGCTAGCGCCAGCCGAAACGCAACCCTTTCACCACCTCAGCCAGCCCGTGTGGGGCATCCAGTCCTGGCGTTTTTGGAGATGTATTCCTCGAAGATCGGGGATCGCCACGACTCCGATCCCGTTCGTATGCAGAGCGCTATTTATTTTCCGGAAAATAATCTGCACACCACGAGGGGCTATCTGTCCGCCTCGGTATCGAAATCCCCGCCTGGTTGGGACACTTTCACCACCGACGCATCACCCGTCGCGTGAAGCCGCTCGAACCGGACTGCTGCCACCGGCTCGGACGTGCAGGAAGCAGCAGCCTTCGGCGCCGGGGCCGGTAAGTGTCGGCGTGGAACCGGAAGCCGCCTGCCTCGAACATGCCGCTGTCGACCTGGGCCGCAATCCGGCAGAGCGTGGCTACATCCTCCGGCGCCAGGTCGGCGTCCAGCCAGGCCTGTTGGAGCGGGCAGCGCTGGAACTTGATGTCCAGGCCGTCGGCATCGCAGCGCGCGACCTCGGGCGCGAACATGGCCCCGTCGTCGGGTAGGCTGGCACGAGGTTGACGGCTCTTCTGGACGCGGATAGGTTGGCGCCTTCGATCACAAGGATGTGGAGGAGGGCAACACCTTGGAATCACGATCGTCGAGCGGTCCTCAAAGACCCCCGCAGGGAATGCGGGGGCGTTTTTCGAACTACCCGCTTGTCCATGGGCGCCGCGCCGAGGCTACCGGGACAGGGGCAGAATTATTTTCCGGAAAATAAACTGAGCACTACGAGGGGATCATTTTAATTGCCTTCGACAGGCATCTCGCGGGCGCGCCATCCAATATGTCCGACCCGGGGCCTACCGAGTTCATGCACAGCGGCCATGCTGGCAATTGTGTGGAGTGCGGGCGATTAGCGCTTTACCACGGCGCCACATTAGCATCAAGCTACCGGCGGCCAACAGCACGAGCGATGCCGGCTCGGGCACTGCAGCGTTTGATCCGCCACCGGACTGGAGCAAACTCAACAGGGCCTGCAGATCGGCATTGTTTACGACGCCATCACCGTTGATGTCGCCGATGGCCATCAGTTGGGTATTGGTGAGGCTCGCCGGCGTCCTGCTGTGGACCGCTCTGGAAGACTTCCGGCGAAACTCCGTTACGCTGCGGACCGCGCCACTGGGGCCAGTCGGGCGCCACGGCGTAGACTACACCCCCTAGTGTTAGAATAATCACGACGCTACCAAGTAACCGTACATGGCGCTCCAGCAATGGATTCAATGAAACAACTCCTTTGAAAGGTCCTATTATGAAGCTTTGGCGAAAGATAAAGGCGGGATTAGCTGCGTTCACCGTTTTTGGGACCAGTTTTATTGCGGCGTCCGCACAGGCGCAGGAAGTCCTACCGCGCCCAGAACAGCCCTTCAATGGCGTCATCGGACGCACGGCAAAGGAGTCCACGCCGGATTTCCCCAAGGGTATCGAAGCGCCCAAAGGCGCTCCGAATATCCTGCTCATCTTGACCGATGATGTGGGCTTCGGCGCGACGTCCACATTCGGCGGGCCGGTTCCCACGCCGACGTTTGACACGCTCGCCAAGAATGGTCTGCGCTACAATACGTTCCACACCACGGCGCTCTGTTCGCCGACGCGCGCGGCGCTGCTCACAGGTCGCAACCATCACAGCGCCTCCACCGGCGTCATCATGGAATTGGGCACCGGCTATCCCGGCTACAATTCACTGATGCCGAAGAGCTGCGGTAGCATCGCGGAAATCCTCAAGCAGAATGGTTACAACACGGCGTGGTTCGGCAAGAATCATAACGTGCCGGACTGGCAGTCGAGCCAGACGGGACCGTTCGATCTCTGGCCTACCGGTTTGGGCTTCGAGCATTTCTACGGCTTCATCGGCGGCGACACCGATCAATGGCATCCGGCCTTGTACGACGGCACTCAACCCATCCAAACGCCGTACCACGATCCGACGTATCACATGGACGCCGACATTGCCGACCACGCCATCGCGTGGATTGATCAGCTGCACTCGCTCGCGCCGGACAAGCCGTTCTTCGCCTACTACGCGCCGGGTCTCGCCCACGCGCCGCATCACGCGCCCAAGGAATGGATTGCCAAGTTCAAAGGGCAGTTCGACCAGGGGTGGGACAAGGTGCGCGAGGAAACGCTCGCGCGGCAAATTCAAATGGGTGTCGTTCCCGCCGGAACCAAACTGACTCCGCGACCGGATGCAATTCCAGCCTGGGATTCGCTCGGCGCCGACCAGAAAAAAATCTACGCCCACATGATGGAAGTCTACGCCGCCTGTCTGTCCTACTGCGATTACAACATCGGGCGCGTCGTTCAGTCGGTCGCAGATTCCGGCGAACTGGATAACACCATTATCATTTATATTCAGGGCGATAACGGCGCAAGTGCCGAGGGCACGTTGCAGGGGTCGACCAACGAAATCGGCGTCGCCGCCAATGGAGTCCCCGAAAGCCTCGATTACCTGCTCTCCGTCATGGACGAACTCGGCGGCCCGATGCATCTCAATCACTATCCGGTCGGCTGGGCGCACGCGATGGACTCGCCGCTCCAGTGGACCAAACAGGTGGCCTCGCACTTTGGCGGCACGCGCAACGGCATGGTCATTTCCTGGCCCAAGCATATGCAGAAGCCCGACAAAGTCCGCTCGCAGTTCGCGTCGGTCATTGACATCGCGCCGACGATCCTCGAAGCGACCGGGATTAAGGAGCCAACCATGATCAACGGCGTGAAGCAGAAACCGATCGAAGGATACAGCCTGGTTTACACCTTCGACGACGCCAAGGCACCCACGCACCATCAGACGCAATACTTCGAGATGTTCGGCAATCGCGGCATCTATCAGGATGGCTGGATGGCCAGCACGACGCCCCTGCGCGTACCGTGGGAGATGACCGGTCCGAGCCCAAGTCCGGACGACTTCAAATGGGAGCTTTATCACGTTGCGGAAGACTTCTCACAGGCGAACAACCTCGCCACACAGAATCCCGACAAGCTCAAGCAAATGCAGGACGTCTTCGACCAGGAAGCGAAGAAATACAATGTCTATCCGCTCGACGCGTCGTCAGCCGACCGTGTTGATGTTCGTATTCGCCCGAGCCTGACGCTTGGGCGCAACACGTTCACCTACTATCCCGGGACTATCCGAGTTCCCGAAGGCGCAGCCCCGGACACGAAGAACAAGGACTTCACCGTCACGGCGGAAGTTGTAATTCCGGAAGGCGGGGCCGAAGGCGTGCTTGCCACGCAAGGCGGGCGCTTTGCCGGCTGGGGAATGCTCCTCCTCGACGGCAAACCGGAATTTGATTATGCCTTCTCGCAGCAGGCGCAACACAAGTATCGGATCCAATCGAAGGACAAGCTCGCCCCCGGCAAGCACACCATCAAATTCGACTTCAAATACGACGGCCCCGGCTTTGGCAAGGGCGGCACCGGCACGCTCTCGGTGGACGACAAGCAGGTGGCGCAAGGCAAGATCGACCACACCATCGCCCTGCGCTTCTCGTTCGATGAGACCTTCGACATCGGCCAAGACACAGGCACGCCCGTGGTCGAGGATTACGAGCCCAAGATGCCCTTCAAATTCACCGGCGACCTCAAGAAGGTCGTGATCGAACTCGGCAAGAGCGGACTGCAAGCCAGCGATATGAAGAAGCTCGAAGAAGCCAAAATTGCGGCCGCAGAAGCGGCGCAATAACCCGGCGGCCGTCAGGAGACGAACTGGATTCCCACCGCAGCGGGGAAGAAATGGTTCCCCTTCTTCCGCTTTTACGGCCCGGAGAGGCCGCTCTTTGAGAGGATGGCAGCCTGCTGGACGCCGCGCTGGCAGACGGTACCGGTCCCGGAGGCGTTCCCGATGGGGTGATCACCCAACTTGACTACGATTTCTGGAAGGCGAACTTCGGCAATCACGCCGGCATTGGCGCGGGTGCGATCCCGACAACCGGCGTGCACGAACCGGCGACTCTGTGGATGTTTCTCACCGGAATCCTGACTCTGTGCTCTCGCCGCCGACCAAAGGTACCGTAAACTCGATCGTCCGTGACACGTGCCGAATACGGACCGATTCTGAACCACGCGGCGATTCTCGAAAACTCAAACGTTTGATGACACTGTCTGAACGTGCCGAGAAGTCATCCCTTTTCTCGGAATGGTGCTTAGGGCAGATTCTATCCCGCCGGATGCCTCGTCAAACGAAGGTTTCTGAAGGATCGTAGTCTGACAGGTTCAGTGGTCTTTGCGGTGATCTTCCGTAGGAGTCGAATATAAAGGATCCCTTGTGGTACATCGACCGATTGCTTGACACCATCGCGGTTCAATGGCATACTGTACTATCACGCTAGTACGCATTGGCAGGTCTAGGGAGTGGCCGCGATGTTTCTGCACATCGATCCGCACAACGGGTTGGCGATTTACGATCAGATTGTGCGGCAGATTAAATTTGCCGTGGCCAGCGGCGCGCTCAAGTCGGGCGAGCTGATTCCCTCGGTCCGCGAATTGGCCCGCGAACTGGCAATCAATCCAAACACTATCGCCCGGGCATATCGGCAATTGCAAGACGACGACGTTTTGCAAAGCGTGCGCGGCACGGGGTTGGAAGTGGCAACCGGCGCGGCAGAGCGTTGCCGCAGCGAACGCTTGAAGCTGATTCGGACGCGCTTGCGGCAAGTGATGACTGAGGCGAAGCAAAGCCGAATCGACCTGCGCGGCCTGCGCGAACTGGTGGAGAAAGAACTGGCGGCCATCGAGAAAGAAGGGAGCTAAGCATGGACCCGGTGATTCGATTGCTAGGCGTGACGAAGCAATACGGCGCGCAAAAAGCCCTCGGCAATGTTTCGCTCGACGTGTTGCCAGGAACGGTCTGCGCGTTGTTGGGTGAAAACGGCGCGGGAAAGACCACGGCCATTCGAATCCTGTTGGGATTAACGCAGCCGGACGAAGGGCACGCGATCGTGTTGGGTCTGGACAGCGCAACGCAGGGCCAAAAGATTCGCAGCCGCGTGGGTTACGTGCCGGAGCGGCCCACGCTTTATGAATGGATGACGGTAGCAGAAATCGGCTGGTTCACAGCGGGTTTTTATCCCAGCGGATTCTACGAGCGCTATCTGAAACTCGCCACAGGTTATCAACTGCCGCTGAAGCGGAAAATTAAATCGCTCTCCAAAGGAATGCGGGCGAAAGTATCGCTGTCGTTGGCGCTAGCGCACGAGCCGGAATTGTTGATTTTGGACGAGCCGACTTCTGGGCTCGATACGCTAGTGCGGCGTGAATTTTTGGAAGGCATGGTCGATATTGCCGCCGCAGGCCGAACCGTGTTGCTTTCCAGCCATCAGATCGGCGAAGTGGAACGCGTGGCCGATACCGTGGCGATTTTGCGTTCGGGCCAGCTGATTTTGGTGGAAAAACTGGAAACCCTAAAAGACCAAATTCGTGAATTGAACGTCACGCTGGAAGACAACGTGCCCGCGCCGGAAATTGGCGGCCAGATATTAAGCCAGCGACGGCACCGCCACCAGTGGCTCGTGCTGGTGCGCGGGGCCCGTGAAGCGGAAATCAGTTCGCTGGGGCAGCGACCGGGCATTCAAGAAGTGCGGATTCGCACTCCCAGCCTGGAAGAAATCTTCGTGGCGTATTTGCAAATGCCGTGGAAGGCGGCTGTGCCTCAAGCAACCTCGCCGGAGGTCGCCGTGCCATGAATTTCACACCGCTGGTTCACTTGTGCTGGAAAGAATATCGCTCCGTCCGGGCTTTCTGGATCAGCACGGTAATACTCACCGCCGTGTTGCAGGCCCTGCTGCTGTTGGGATCATGGAACGCGATCGATCTGACGAAGTTAGTGTTCATTCTGGCGCTCGGCTTCCCGGCGCTGTTTGCGGTTGGCAGTGCGGGAGTCGCCTTTGCCGGGGAGCAAGAGGAAGGGACTTTCGACTTTCTGCGTGCTGCGCCCATTCGAGCGGGCCAGTTATTGGTGAGCAAATTGGTCGTCGTCAGCTTGGCGACCGTGGCGATGTATGTAGTGCTGTTCGGTCTGGCGCTATTGATCGCGAGCGGTCAGATGCCATCCACGGGTACGCTTTACGAGATGATGGACCTGTGGCTCGTCGCAGCACTGGAAGCCCTCGCCTGGGGAACGTTGTTTTCATTACTGTTGGATCGTCCTTTGTTCGCCGTGATCCTGGCGATCGCCGCCGGTTCGACGATTGTAAATGTCATGGCTTGGATTGTCGCGCCAGCCCCGAATCATACGCTGGCGCTGGGCGATTATTCTCGTGTGCTGCCTGGGCGTTTGTTGGTAGCGATGGCGGTGTTCGCGGCGGACGTCTATTTGGGGTTGCGCTGGTTGCAGGGAGGGCAGAGGCGCAAATTAAAGCGGACCGGCTCGCCCGTTTCCGATGCTGCCGGTATATCTGCGCCGGTTGAAGCCAGCCCATCGCTCGCGGCGGAATGGCAACGATCTCCGGATCGTTTGCCGATGCTGACTCGTCTGTTTTGGCAACAGTCGCGGCAATCCAAATGGTTGATGTTGCTGATGATGGTTCTCGACATCGGTATTTCGAGTGTGGTTTGCTACAGCAACACCGGCAAAGAATTGGTCGGCGCGCATCCGTGGGGGAATTTCAATTATCAAAACGCGGTCTTGGTGCCTCTGGCAGTGTTTGCGGCGTTGATGGGTTCGTTTGTGTTTCTAGGGGACCAGGAGCGAAGGAACTTCCGGTTTTTTGTCGAGCACAACGTGCCGCCGCGGTATGTGTGGTTCACGCGGCAGTTGCCATGGATGCTGACGGCACTGGTGTCGACGGTGGTGGTGTGCGGCGTGTGGTTGAGAGCGGAGAGTAATGTGGGCCAGCTGTGGCGCATGGTGCTCATGGCGTTTAGCCAGCACCGATATGAAAGCTATAACAACGTTTTATACCTACCGCCATTGCCGTATGCCCTTTCGATTGCAACGGTTTCGTTTGCGGCAGGGCAGTGGGTGTCGATGTTCGTTCGCAGCGGCGTGCTGTCCGGTTTTTTTGGATTGCTATTGTGCGGCGTGTTGTGCTACTGGGATTTCTTGATGAACACTTTGCACGTTCCTTGGTGGTGGTCGGTGGTGCCAATACCGCTGTTACTGCTGTGGGCTACTTGGTTGCGTGCGCCGGACTGGATCAGCGAAAACATCACTTGGCGGGCGCGGCTGCGGGCGGGCGCCGTTGTGCTGGTTCCCGCGCTGGCTTTGTGCATCGCCCTGCCGATTTACCGCGTGCAAAGCATTCCGGTAGTTCAACCGGGATTCAATCCCACTGAATATTTGGCCGGAATTACTCCGGAGGCACTGGAGACAGCTGAGCTTTACCGGCGCGCGGGCAGAGAGTACGTGCCGAAACGATCTACTGAGGATGCCGACAATTCAACAGAGGGAGAATTAAAATACGATCGCAAGGTTACGTATGCCGATCGCGCGTGGCTGGACGCAAATCAAAGCTGTTTGAAGTTTCTGCTGGAAGCCAGCAGACGGCCGACCTGCGCGATGACTAATCCGGAGACAATGCAATATTCAGGGCATTTCTCGGGAGATTTCAATTTCGTGCCGTTGCTGATCGAAAGCGCTCGCCAGCTGGAAGCAGACGGCAAACTTGACGAGGCATTGGAGCGCTATGCGGCGGCGCTGCGGATGGTTTCGCATTGGACTGCGTTTGAACCGACTTATACTTACCAAATGATTTGGGGTGAACGAGGCGCGGCTCAAATTATGTACGAGCTTCCGTTTTGGGCCGTGCAGCCGGGGCAGACGCCGGAGCGGATCGGCAACGCGATCGAAATGCTAAAGGTGGCCGACGGAAGCATTTTGCACGTGAGCGATGGCATTAAGTCTGACTACGTCTTGCAGCGACGTGCGGCCCACGGAGACGAATCGGCCTTTAGTATTTCGTATCTCAACAGTCCCGGAATTTTTGGGAGGATCCTCCGCGGAAAATTCATGCCGGGGGAACAAGCATACCAGTTGCGATTGATCAACCTCATTGCCAACGAGTCGCTCGAGGTGTTAGGCAAGGTACAGTCGTTAATCCAGAGCCAGGGAAATGTCGTGGATTATTTGCCGTCGCGGAACCAGTACTTCATCTACCGCGATAACGAATGGTATAGCCAGCGCGAGGAAGGATGGGACGCCAGTTGGATTTTGACGGATTATGAAGCTGGCCGTCGCGGAACGATTTTGCAATTGGCTCTGGAATCTTATCGGCTTCAGCATGGTCGGCTGCCAACTTCGTTGAATGATCTAGTGGGAGCTTATTTTGACAAGCTGCCCACCGATCCGTACTCGGGGAACGAATTTGTGTATTTTGCCCAGGGAATTCCAACACCGCCGACGCCGTTCGAAGCGAAAGAGCTCAAAGAGTCCAGTACAGGCAATGCCTGGGAGCCCGCGGGACAACACGTATTCGTTGCTCCTGGAAAGCCTTGCGTGTGGTGCACAAGCGCCTACATGCTGACCTATAACTGGTCGGACCAAATGAGAACGATCACGAATGACTCCTGGACGAAGCCTGCGGAAATAGTTCCCTATTACGTATATCGCGACGACGGACGAACGCTCTCGACCTACAGGGCGTGGCCGATGGGTTTTTGGTTCCCGATTACGGAGCAGCAAGTGGAATCGAAAACAACGTTGCCGAAGTGATCGCTATCAGAGCGGCCTGCCGAGCAATTTGCATTTATCGCGGATGAATTGGAGATGGTGCTGCAGGTTGCCTGGCGTGGATTCCTACCAGATCGGCAAGCGTAGCTGAAAAGGTGTCATTAGTCGGTCTCGACAGCTTTGACGTGAGACAGGTCAATAAATGACCGGTTTTGACGCGCGGGCAGTTGCGGTTCATCAACTCATCCGTTTGATGGCACCGCCACAGCGTGCCAAGAAGTCATCCGTTTTCTCGGAATGGCGTTCTCAGCTAATTTTGACTCACCGGATGCGCCGACAAACGAAGGTTATTCTGCGCACTTTTTGCCGAACTATTACGCGGCCCATATGGAACCGAATAGTTTCGCAGTGCATCTAAAAATCGTTATCATGAAGGTAGATCGCAACACACAGAGTGAGACTTTTACCCTATGCACCGTCGCTACTTTCTAACCTTGGTAATTCTCGTGTGGTCCGGGGCATTTCTTAGGGCAACAGACTTGCCTCCCGGCGCAACCCTGCTCGATGGTGAATATTTCTGTTGGGAAAAATGGCAAGAGCCGTCGATCGCGGTTTCACACGACGGCAAAACAATTGCCTACGTCAACAAGGGAGCCATTTGGCAGTGCCAAGTTGACGGGGGCGGCTCCAGCAAATTGGCTGAATTGAAAGGAACAATCGACGAATTCTTGGCAAAGACAGAGTTCGGAGACGCCCGCGGTCAAGAATGGAAAGTGCGCAAACAGCTAGGCAATGGACCATTCAATCAAAGCACCGTGGATATGAGCAAGGTTGATGGTATGCAGTGGCGACGAAGCGGCAAAGCAGTCGTCTATGCCTTGGCAGATCATGCTCAAAGCGACATCCATGCAGCGCGCTATCAAATTATGGAAGCATCTAGGACGGGTGAGGTGCACGCAATTGTCACCATTGACCGCGATGTTGGCGATGAGCCCCATGCACTGACTGCCTTTCATGTTCGGGCAGACAACAAGTACATTGTCTCGACTGGTCCTCGTCCTTTGATTTGGGATGTCGAAGCCAACGAGCCGGTAGCTACACCTTACGATTATTTGCTTCCATCAGTGACAAGCGACCGGTATTTGGGAATTGAGATTGATACCAGGCAATTGGTGTTAGTCGATGAAGGTTTCAAAATTATTAAGCGCTACAACGCGACTTTTGAGCCGCAGCGGAATTGGGATTTGATTTGGTCACCGGACGAACGTTTTGCCATTTGTCGTACTTATTCAAATCAATCCTTAGACGATAGCTGGGCTGGCTTCCGAATCGATCTGGAAACAGGAGCCAAACGAGCACTAGAGGGATATAAGGGTGATCGATTTTTGTTTGTCGGTCACAGTGGCGCTGTGATCAGGATCGGCATGCGGAAAATCGAACAGTTGGAATATGGCGACGGTCGGAACGGTTCCTATATTGCGCTCGTTCCAGAAGGTAATGACCCGCAACGCGATATTTTTCGGTTCGATAAGCCCCGCAAAGTCAGCGACGACTGGAACGCAGTGATGACCTATCCTTTGATCTGCGCCAGTTCTGATTGCAAACTATTTGCAATGGCATTGCCACGGGATAGTGGCAAGCCGGGGTACTTATATCACCTGATCGATCGGTCGGGCAGCAAATGGCCGTTTCCAGACGATCCCTCGCTGTTGGTTGCGCCTTGCCGTGTGTTAGCATTTGTCGACGAGGACCAAAAACTTGTAGCTCGTGACGATACCCGGCTATTTTCCATTCATGTGGCGGCGATTAAAGCAGCAGCCGAGGAGAGGAAATGACCAACAGATCATTTTGGCGATGCGCGCAAAACCGCAAGCTGAAAAAAATGTGTCTGGCACTTTCGATGCTTGTTATCACCGTTTGTCTTTTCGTCTCGTTCGCACGGAGCGCGGACGATTTGCCGGCTGAGGCAAAAGTTTTGGATCCTGACATTCTGTTCTACTCAGATCCTAATCCGATTGTCGCGCCGGACGGTAAGTGGATAGCTTATATCAGCAAAGGCTTTGTGTGCGTTTGCAATATCGATGATCCTCATCCACGGCAGCTCGTGGAGGTGCCCCATTCTCGAACACATCTGCTCGCTCAACCCGAATATGCCGACGCGCGCGACGACCCGCGTATTCTATGGCAACGATTAGGTCGAGAGGGGATGGAACAATTTGAAAAGTCCGTGACGCAAACCATCGTTGGACTGCAATGGACTCGCGAGGGAGATGCCGTCGTCTTTGGGCTTAATTCGTTCGATGCAGAGAAAAAAGAACTTATCTGCGAAGTCAAGCTTGCGTCGCTGAAGGGCAAAATAACGACGCTCGCGCATATTCGCGATGGAGGTGTTTATACCCACCTCGGCGGCATGTCTATGTTGAGCCGCGACCGAAAATTTATTGTCCTCTCTGGCTATGTTCGGCCGCTGATCTGGGATCTTACAACCGATAAGCCACGGGCCACGCCGTTTATGAATCTGACGCCATCGACGACGGGTGATCGGTGGCTGGGAGTGGAGAAAGATACACGGCAATTGGTGGTGACCGATGCAAGTTTTCAGATTATTAAGCGATTTGGCAATTTATTTCCGCCCCGGCGAACCGCGCAAGAACTGTTGTGGTCCCCGGATGAACGTTATGTGATTTGGAAATATCAAGTCGGATTTGATTATTACAGCAACTGGGAAGGGGGCTGGATCGATTTACAAACAGGTGAGCAGGAGTCGATGACAGGTTCCTATATGGCGGAAATCGTTCGGTTCACGGGACGAGGCGGTGAGTTCATGCGGATCGGTGGCGAAGGGAAACAAGGCCAAATGCAAGGATTGGTGGGAACCGGATTTCAATTCCAGTTTTTCACGAGCGGCAACGCCAAGCCGGAAGATGTCTGGAGCGTGCACTTTGATCCAAATGACCGAACAATAAAACGGGAATATCCAGATATCCGATTTATTTACTTTTCGTCGGATTACAAATCCTTTGTTTTCGGATTACCACGACCGAACCAACCCCCTGCTGGTGAAATATTCCATTTGATGGATCGCGCAGGGCACCTTTGGAAGCTACCGGGGAAAGACAACGGAGAATATTTCTCGCCTTATGAGGTTGTCGGTTTCGCCGACAATGGAAAGAGCATTATCGCGCACGATATTCGGCGGCTGTTTGCAATTCCTATTTCGGCAGTTATGAGCGATGCAAACGCGGTCAAGCGTAGTGACAAACTTGAATGATTTATGAGCCATCCGAAACGATCGCTGATAGAAGCAAATCCTGAATCAACAGTGATTCTATCAGTTACCAGCTGGTCTCGGTTAGGGACTAGGCCACTCGTGTACTCAGGTGGGCGTGTCCTTTGTCGGATATACAACTGTCTCGGCAGAAAAGCGATCTCGTGCGGCTGGCAAATCGTCTGATGTGTCATCAAGCCGTCCGTGATGTTTTTCGGCGAGACATGCTAAGAATCGACCGTTTTTGAACCGGCGGCCTCTGTCTGCTAGCGCCAACCGCAACGAAACCCTTTCACCACCTCAGCCAGGGCGTGTGGGGCATCCAGTCCTGGCGTTTTTGGAGGTGTATTCCTCGAAGATCAGGGATCGCCACGACTCCGATCCCGTTCGTACGCAGAGCACTATTTATTTTCCGGAAAATAATCTGCACACCACGAAGGAGGCTCGTTGATCTGCCCCAGCCTAGAGCTAACGTGATCAATCACACGCGGTGGACCGGTTGGCGTTATCAGAAACGGCGTATTGGCAATAAATCAGTCGCTGAACTGTAGGCCTTGCGCCATATGTATTCGCCGCAGCTAATCGTCACGCCGAAGATTCCGGCGGCAGGGAATGGTGGGCTGGCTGGCGGCGACCGCTGCGTTCACAATTGGGAAGGCATTCGCGTAATCGCACTAACGATTCAAGATCGGCCCGCGGAAGATGACAAACAGCGAAGACTGCTATTGGTCGATCACAGCGGTGGAGCAGCTTGGACGTCTAAACTCGTCGGCCGACGGGCTGATGACGAGCGAAGCGACACGGCGACTAGCCGTTTATGGACCAAACCGGCTGCGGCCAGCGCGGCAACACGATTGGCTGTCGCTGCTCTTGGCTCAATTCAAAAGTTCGATCACGCTGATCTTGATCGGTGCCGCGGGCCTTTCTTTCTTCTTGAGCGACCCGACTGACGCGGTCATCATCCTGGCGATCGTCCTGGTTAGTGGGTTGTTAGGATTTTGGCAAGAACACAGTGCAGCCAACGCATTGCAGAAGCTGTTGGCGATCGTCACCACCAAAGCAAGCGTCTTACGCGACGGCCGGGAGACTGAGGTTCCCCTTGAAAATATTGTTCCCGGCGACGTGATTTTAGTGTCGGCTGGATCTGCCATTCCCGGCGATTGTCTGATCTTGGAGTCGAAGGACCTGTTTGTCGACGAAGCGACCCTGACCGGAGAAACCTATCCGGCTGAGAAGCAACCGGCAGTCCTTCCGGCGGAAACAAACCTCGGCCACTGTACCAACTCGCTCTTCCTGGGTACCCACGTGGTCAGCGGTACCGCCAAAGCCATCGTCGTGCGGACGGCGCGCCAGACCGAATTTGGCAAAGTATCGGACCGCCTGCAGCTTCGGCCGCCGGAAACAGATTTTGAGCGCGGAATTCGCCACTTCGGTTATTTTCTGGCGGAAATCACTTTGTTGCTGGTGTTCTTCATTTTCGCAGCCAACGTACTGCTGCACCGCCCGGTCCTCGAGTCGCTCCTCTTTTCGCTGGCCTTGGCTGTGGGACTGACGCCGCAATTGCTGCCGGCAGTCATCAGCGTAAACCTCGCGCATGGGGCCAAACGAATGGCCGCGGAAGATGTGATTGTGCGGCGACTTTCGTCAATCGAGAACTTCGGCAGTATGGATGTCCTTTGCTCCGATAAGACCGGCACGCTGACCGAAGGGGTA
>Ga0182024_10016922_pt1 | contig 13756 bp, 13 predicted proteins | sample P32metaG_FD_120480 | JGI IMG/M metagenome (GOLD analysis project Ga0182024, IMG submission 120480) | Permafrost microbial communities from Stordalen Mire, Sweden - P3-2 metaG (Illumina Assembly) | ecosystem: Environmental > Terrestrial > Soil > Wetlands > Permafrost | place: Sweden: Stordalen... | reverse complement strand
AATGCGGCGGTCGACAGGTACCTGCAGCAGCATCATCTGGATGCTCGGAGTGAACTTACGCATCTGGTTCAGGATACAAACGCGGAGCGAGTTCAGGATCCTCTGCCAGTACCGCCTCCCCACAATGGAAGCTGAGAGATTTCTATTGTCGTCCATTGTCAAGGCAGTGGCAAAGCCAAGGCTTACCGTCGCCCGCCGTCGCCACGGAGCTCTTGGTTTTGGGTGCCGGCGGAAAGACACCGCAAAACCTGTTTCGCAACCCTGGCGGCTTTTCGGAGCTATGTGCCATCCGCTGTGGTCCTTCGTAATCTGAGATTTCCAGACGAGCGTCCAATCATATATAGAGATCTGCCAATCCCGCATTGTTGAGAATCCGATCTGTCCCGCTGGTGGCAGATGAGTTCTGCTACTCCCACGCTACGCGCGATAGTATTGGATGAGGAATGACGTCGATCCACTATGAGCTTCAATGATCACGACGCTTCCCAGCAACGCGGGACCACGCAACTGACAAAGTTCCTCCCGTCGGATGCCGTGACAGAGCAGAGCCGCCAGGATTGCCCGATCGCGAACCCTTTGAGCGTCTTCTGTGACGGGCTTCGAGCAGTCTCCGCGCCTGTACGTCACCCAAAGCCGGAGTGCTGCCTTCATTGTTATTTGCCATTGGCCTCTTGACGCCGTCCGCGGGATTACCGGCGACGACGTTTCGCTCGCAAAGATAGAGCGAAGACAACGCCGACAACCTGCGCCGAATACTGGCAGGCGACAGCGAACGAGCTCTGAAACGTCGAGCTTATAAGGCCGCCGGGTCTTCGCATTGGTGATGTTGGCGAGCCATTCGAGTTCGGGCGGAGCATCGGCGAGGTCGCCGTACTGGGCCGGTGTCAGGATTCTCTTGGGAACCGGAATAAGCTCTGACGACATCGCCCTGCCCGCGTCGTTTGAACCCGATAATGTATTTTATCGAGTTAGAAGTCAAGAGCACATTGAGGTCGTCCACAGCATACATTGCAGCGATAATTGCACCTGTGACGGTCGGTCATTATAGATACAGCAGCAGACTGCCACTGGAGGTTAGATGCCCAACCCCGTTGACTACACTCCCCAGCTCGAACAGATCGTAAATGCACTAAACCGCCCCACAATACCTACGTGGCTGATTGCGATTCTGTCGGCCTTCTTGGGATTCTTAATTTCCATTCCTACACAGCTATTCCAACACTGGTACAGCGACCGAAGAGCTCGCGGCAAGATGAGGATCATAATTTATTCAGAACTCGGGTCAATGTATTCCAATCTTGTCCATTTCTACCGTGTCAAGACAGAGCTTCCCGAGCATAAGGATATTGAGTGGAGAAAAAAGCAGCTCAAGGAGACATTCTTGAAGTTTGAGGGCGAAAAGTATGCTGAGGAAAACAAGGATGTGTTTTTTGGATTGAAGGAACGTCCTACAATTACCCTCCTATATAGCGCCATACGAGACGTGTTCGGGCCAGAGGAAGAATACGGCTTCTTTATCAATGCAGGCCTTGCAATAGAAATACTCGAAGACTGTGTCAGGCTAAACGACCTGCCCGCGAGGTTTGTGCAGCGGTATATGAACGAATCGGACGTTGCCGCCATTGCAGATGCCAACAAAAAACGGCTCGCGTGCGGCCACGCCAAACCCTAAACATATACCTACTAAACCATGCAGCCCACCTTCCCCACGCAACGATTGCCGTACTTATCCTGGTGTTGATTGAGCTTCGTGTCGAACGTGCTGCGCTTGAAACGCTTACTACAGTATGGACACTCCACGGTGTACTCCGTTCCGAAGGTGCTTCTTGGTCTCGTTGCACGCGGATACGCCGACGCTGCCGCCCGTGATCCGGAGAAATACGGGGTGCCGAAATATCCCGTTGATTTCGTCAGCTCAACTGGAAACCTGGGCTCGAAGGTCTCTTCCAATATTTGTACCGACTGAATCTTGTCCGCAATATACGATTTGATTCCGATCTCGCCGCTTCTGCCGCCGATCCTGTCCCAACCGTAAAAATACTCGCGCGCAACTCCATCCCGGCGGCGCTTGAAAACTAGCGCATAGGGTTCGACAACGCGCTCCAATCCGTCGTAGACGAATCTCAATAGCCGATGAAGCCGGCCTGACTCCATAATGTTTGCTCTGAAACCGGATGGGAAATAGCTCAGTGGCGCCCGGCCCGGCATAGAAGCGTAAGAAATCTGAGGTTCGATCAGTGTAAACATCTCGCTAATCGCTGTCTTGAACCAAATCTCTGCGTTTTCGAAACTAAACACGGACAGTTTCGGACATACGAGATAGTCGCTCCACAGGCCGCGGATTGTTTGAAATGGAAGCTCAAGCAATAAATTTCGGGCGATCTGCGGCGCTGGCTCGTAAATTGTCTGCTTTAGAAAGGTCATCAGTACGTCGCGACGAGAAATGTTTAGCGTCTTTTGAAAGAAGACAGCATGAACAAAATCGTACAAATCGGGAGAGTGCTGACGCTGCAAGAGCGCTTTCAATTTGGAAGCCAACAGCTCCTCAAGCTTCATGCACCGAATGCTTCCCCTGCACATGGTAGCGTCCGAATACGAATGAATTAGATTCCGAGTTTGAACGGGCAAAAAGAGATTGTCGTATTCTTTTACGTCGAGATCGATCCTGATTCTTAGATCTTCCTCCCCATAGAAACTCTTAAAGTAGACTCGTGCATCGTACATCTTGGATTCACTGTCAACCAAGCGACGTTCCGACACTCGACTGTCGTCAACGAGGAATTCAATCCCGCTCTTTTCGCTTGCAAAATTACATGCCTGCTTGAGGCCTTCCAGGAGAGTCGGAACTTCGATTTCCGTCTGTGTTGAAAAATCCAGATCGTTCGAGAATCTCGCGTGCTCGAAATACGCTTTACGAAAACAATTGCCTCCCTTAAGAATAAGTTGGGGCTGCAAGGGGTTGTAATTCTGTGATAGCCCAGATAGTAACCAGCCAAAGGCATAGTCGCGCTGCACGTTCGCGGCGTGGATGCCAAGGTCTCCGGCTTTCGCGTCGATTTCAGCCTTGTCAATCATCGGTCGCTACCCACCTCCTCTGGTCTGCAATCCTCCTCAGCGAGCAGGGTTGAAACTGCCATCAGACCCTCATCTACGCATAACTGAAACCGATTTTTCGCGGCGGCACCTTATCCACCGAGTCCTCAGTAAGGGTGACCAATGGCGCGATGGGCTCCGGTTTCGGGAACAATACGATTAAGGTCGTTGTTCTACGGTGTTCCAGCCACACCAGAACGACCGCGATAACAATCAGCACGATTAGAAAATCAGCGTCTCTCACTCAATTCTCCTAACACTTGTTTGCCGTTAGCCATCGATGCAGGGCAATGAAACGGCGTCGCCGCGCCCAAAACGACCTTCGCGGGAGCACTCCGGACAGTCCCCATCCTTGCGCGGCACGACGACCGAGCGCCGACCGTCCAGAAAATGAAAATGCTCGTAGTGGACATCGCGCTGCGCAGGCCGCAGACCGAGATAGTCGAGCAGAAAGTCGTTGACCGCGTGAGAAGCGGAAACGGCGTTCAGGCTGATTACGCTCGGATTGGGCTCCGCGACCCCGTAGGCCTGCTCCTTCCGCTCCTCGTCGCTCTTCGCTTCGAGCGCAAGGATGTTGGGATCGATGAACTGATTGCACCAAAGGCAGCCCATCCCGGGTCGCACAGGGCGATTTGCGCTCATGACATCCAGCAGCTTCGAATGGTCATCCGGATTGCAACGGATTTTAGAGCCAAGCTGCACCCCCGGAATGAGGTATTGATGCACGAGGGCGTTGAAGACGAGCCGGGCCCGCATCGAGTCCGCCGCGAGGAACATGTAGTCGACACCACGCAGCTCTTTGGCGACCGACTCTTTCGCCATATCGTCGGCGATGACCTTGACCGAAGCGGCCGGGTTCGCTGCTAGGATCATCTCCTTGGCGACGGCGACCTTGGCCTTTTTATTCTTGGCATCGGCTTGCGTCGCGCCCACAATGCGCGACAGGTTAGATTCCTCGATGAGATCAGCATCGACTAAAATGAAGTGCCCGACGCCGAGCCGCGCAAGATATTCGGCAACAAGGCTGCCAACGCCACCGAGACCCAGGATTGCAACGCGGGCCTTGGCTAACCGCTTCTGGCCCTCACGGCCGAACATCCGCACTTGCCGTTCATAGACTTCTCCGCCTTCCTCGGCTTCACGGTCGAGATGCGATGTCAACCGCTGGATCGTCTTGCCGACAACGATCATCTCGTCCAGTTCGAGACGTGTCTTATCTTTCAGCCAAACGTCGGACGCCACCGACCGATGTCCGAAGACCAAAGCACCCACGGGCATCCCGCGCGAAATCTGCAGCAGCGCCGGATAGCCGCGCTCATGCGATTCAATATCGATCCGGCTGAATCCAACTGAGAGATCGGTTCCGTGATTGTGGACGGCGAGATAAGCAAGCCTCTCGTCACGCGCGCGCGTGATGATCTTGTGGATGAAGGTCGGGTTCAAAGCGCGGTAACCGATCTTGCCTTCCACGTAGTCGGTCCCCTCCTCCGCAAGATGTACTTCACGGACCGAAAATACCTCGCGACCGGCGATCTGAGACTGCCCGGCGAGCAACACGGCGCCATGCTCGTCGTGGTCGCCCGGGAAGAGGTGCTGATGGAGGCGCTCGTAATCGCTGGATGCGATACGGATCTGGCACGTGGGTTTCATGGCATCCTCGCAAGGAAATCGAGAACTTTTAGAACTTTGGCCGTCGCCGTCTGAAGGCCATTTTGCGCTGTCGAGTTACGGCGGGAGACTTGTATCGCGGGACGGCTCTCGAAGGCATGCCCCGGCGTCACGGGCGCCGTGAAGGCGACGCCGTCAACGCGCCGCACCTCGCCGCCGATGAACACCGGATAGATATCGGCGTATGGGTACTGCGCCGGAATGTGAAAGCCGAGCCAGGTCGAGGCGGGCTGAAAGCGGGGACTGATCGCAATCCCATGCAGCACAACCCGCGCCCCGCCCTGCCCGTCTTCCTTGACTTCCATGGGCGAGGGGCCGAATTGCCGCTTCAGCTCCTCGATCGCCTTTGAGACTTCGACCTTCATCGTCGGCTCCTTAGGAGTTGTCATCCGGCCCGATGGCAGTGAACTTCAGATGGTTGCGCAGGTGAACACGGTCGTTGTCGCCAACCACACGGCTGGTCCCATTCGGCAGCTCTTCCTGAAGTACAAAGTTCGGCTGAATCGCGACACCCTGGGCGATTGCCGCCGCCTTGATCTCCGCACCCGTTGCCGTATGCCCTTTGAGCTTGACCGGCATCTCGTTGACCGTGATGGTCACCTCATGCCGCTCCTTCGGCGGCACCGCGGTGAATTTGTGATGCTCCCGTAGGTTCACCTCTTCGCGGTTCGCAACCTCCCGCACGTTGCCGTCCGGCAGCTCTTCCCACAGGATGTAGTCAGGCGCGATATGAACCCCCTGCTCGATCGCTGCGACCTTGATCTGCTCGCCAGTAGCCGCGTGACCGAGAATCTTCACAAGTTTCTCGTTGACAGTGATTTCCACGATGCGACCTCCTTCCTTTTCGGTATTGAATTGCTCGTCCGTCATCCGTTTCTCCTTGCAATTCAGGTATCGAATTGCTAAACTGCAACCACTAAACGGAAGTATGGACCAACCTACTTAGAAAGTCAATTGCTATTTTGCAATTACAAAGGATGAGGGGCAAGTGGACGAAAATAAGGGATTTGACAATGGCGCGTTCTACCGGGCGCTGGAAACCGTTGTTCAATTACGGCGGAAGACCTGGAAGCAGGTGGCGCAGGATACGGGCGTCAGCGCTTCAACGCTGACCCGCATGTCCCAAGGGAGAAGCCCGGATGCCGCCAGCATGGCCGCGCTCTCAGCCTGGGCCGGCATCAACCCGTCTGACTTTGTGAAAGCCTCCTACAAGTCGAAAAGACCCGAAGCACTGCCCCAGATAGCCGCACTCCTTCGCTCCGATCCCAATCTCGATCGTCCCTCAGCCGAAGCCGTCGAAGCAATCGTCCGAGCGGCCTATCAACGGATGAAGAAGGATTGAGCGTGTGTACCGTTTAGCACTTGAGCTGCCAGTGGCGGCTCTCGGCCGCTTTCAAGCGTCGTTTCTCAACGATCTTGACGATTTCGGGGATGACTTCTTGTGTCATCTTCTCTTGAAACTGGTCAAGCGCGTTCGGCTCAACGGGCTTCAGGCCATCGATATTCAGCACTTTGTTTGCATCCTTCTTCTCATCCATATGCCGCTCCGTCAGCTTCTGGCAATCGGTTACTCTCTAATTACGTCCGTGGGCCCTTTGCTGCACAGGTCGCAAATTCTGATCCCAGCGCGTCAGCGAAGTGTCGTCCATTCCTGCAAGTTCGAATTCAAGGCCGTCCTTGATACCGGTCCCGACCTGGCGACGGGGGAAGATAACAGCTTTCTTTCGAGTGTGAAACAGCCAAAAAGGGAAGATATCTCTGAGACTTGCCGTCGCGTCGAGAACCGCACGGGCGGATATCTGGTTCTTCGCCCAATCTTCCGGTGTCGCGATCTCGACCACCCATACGAATTGTGCGAACGGCAACGTCATAATTGCTTCAATAAGCTTCGGATCGAACTCGGATTGCCGGCTCCGCACAAAACGGCGCAAGGCCGATCCCGTCGTAATGAAATAACGCACGATGGATTGGTCCTTCGCAGGCAGATCAGGAAGCAGGTGGTTCCAAAAGAACAGATTTGAGGCCAGCTTGTCGACGGCATCCGCCGGATAAAAAACCTTCTCGGGAAGCCCGACGATGAAAGCATCGATGCTCGCCGCCGAATAGTCCACATTCGGGTCGTCGTTGACGCCGTCCTCCATCCCGACGGTGACGTAAGGCAGCCAGTTGTCATCGACGGCAATCAGCGATTTCACTCTGTTCCAAGCATATTCCATCGCCCCGATTTGGCGATTATCGGGCGCCTTCCAGTCGTAGCCAACAAGGGCAACCGCGTGCCTCTGCTGCTCCGTGGTGATCGCTGCAAAAAGCGGAAAACCGGACTCCAGATATGCAAGAAGTTGCCGATCGAATGCGTCGTCTTCCAAATCCTCACGGGCGATGTGGACAGGATAGGTTCCGGCGACTTGAAAGACCCGCTCGGCGTGCGACATCTGAAGGCCCTTTGAAGGAATCAGTCCGCCAGGATCGAATTGCTGAGCCATCAGAGTGATGTCGTAGGTTAGGTATTCGCGATAGAGATGCCACTTCTCGCTGTAGTGCCGCAGGATTGACCAGCACGCCACATGGGCGCAGACCGCAATATCGACATGCTGATTCATCCACGGAAAGCCGTTCACTTTTAGGACATAACCTAGAAGATGAACCTTGTGATCGGCGGAAATGATGGAACCGCGCGCGCCGGTACGGACATCGGGTGAGAGCACGCTACGGCCGATCGTCGCGATGCCTGTTGGGCGCAACACCATATAGCCAAAATAGTGATGCCCAATCTGCGCGGGATCATGGCCGCCTAGCTGGAGCGCTTGCGGATCGAACGTAACCGTTGCGTCGAAGAAATGGAGGCGCACGCAATCGGCGCGATAGGCCAATCCTTTCTTCGCATAGAAGTTGTAAAAGGTGCTGCGGTAGTCCTTATCGATGTAATTGTGTTCGATCAGCACGGCCTTGACGGAGTCCGACAGTCCATCTTGCAGTTGGACGATCACCTGTGTTGGACCATAGTCATCCGGAATCTCTTCGGCGAGCTTCTCCAGATCGGCCTTGGATGCCAAAGGCAGCCATTTATACATCATCTCCCTCGTTCCCTGCGCGGAGCTGTAAAGTGCATTGAGCAGTTGAAATTGATGGTCGAGACATTACACCACGAATCTGGCCTGGAACACCTGTTTTTATGGACTTGCTCCTGAACCTGCTACGATACGCGCAAAAGGGTTCGAATCGGCATCCGCCCCTGTTTTACAGAGCTTCAACTCAAGGAAGATTTCCCACCGCAAGCGAGTATTAGCCTGCATCAGCCAATACCTTTTCGCTCCCCTCGTGGGGGGAAGCCTCCCCCCTGTCTCCGGCCGTTCCGGTCCTTCCGCCACCCTCCTCAGCGGGCCTGTTCCTGCCCGCAACGCCGGCCCTGATGTTTTGAAAAACAGCAGCAACAGCAAAAGACCCTAAGGGGCTCCGCCCCTCGCGCGCGCAAGGGGTATTATCCCAGGCTTCCGCGCTGCGCTTGTGCAGCCCCTCGCCCTTTCCACTTCGCTTCCGCTGCGTTCCAAGGGTGGGTGATCCCCGTCCCCTTGCGTTTGCTACTCCCCATTCAGAATGGCTTCGTTCTCGCGCCGGCGTTCGTCTTTGAGATCTGTGACCACTTCGATTATTTGAAGACGCCTCACGTAGCTCGCCGGAAGTTTGTGCTCGATCGCACCGCGCACGACGAATTCCTTGTACCAATCGTAGGGCAATAGAAGCGGATTTGCCTCTTCCCCGACATAGGCCGCGGCGAAACAAGGGCCATCTGAAGTTGTCACCTTAAACTGAGATTTTTCGTACCCTTTCCCAAGACCCTCTGCTTTATCGAGCGCAGGCTCCTCATCCCTCAATATGCTAAAGAGAACTCCGTAAACGCGATCAGCGGGGCTGTTTGTGGGGCGGATGTTGCATTTTCCTGATCCGTCGCGCCGACTAGGCTTGTCAAAGCTAAGCCGATAGCCCTCGACAAATCCAATGCTGATCACCAACGCTGATGGAGTCCGCATTCTAAGCCTACGGGAAAACATATTTGAGCCGTAGGCGAAGTAACCAAATCTCTCGCTCATTACTGCCTCAGATCATCGAGAAACTCTGAAGCTGGGTTGACACAGGTAACAAGTAGGTGATCGCGAGCGCGGGTACATGCGACATACAGCAAATGCCGCTCTGTGTTGTAGACCTCTTCGAGATCGCCGTCGTCTGCCACGCTTTCAATTCGCGATTGCAGCGGGATTATCTCGTCGTCGCAGGCCATCACCGCGACCGCCCGGAATTCCAGCCCTTTCGCCAAATGCATCGTTCCAATCGCAATCTGGCCGCTTACGGTCTCCACGTGCCTGTCGAGGGTTCTAAAAGGTAAGCCGGCCTTTGCGACGGCGGCCTGGGCTCTTTCCAATTCAGCATCCGAGCGGACAAAGACACCAAACTCATGGGGCATGACCCCTTCCGAGCTGAGCTCCGCTATCCAGGCGGCAACCGCATCGGCTTCCTCCTCAAAATTCTGGAAGGTTCTAACAACTGGAGCGGGGCCGTTGAAAACTGAAACCGTTCCTCGTCGATCCTCCGTATTGCCGTCCACGTCGGACACTTCTGGTCCGAGCAGGCGATCTGTTTGCATTCGGATTTGGTGTGAGGTCCGGTAGTTGATATGCAGGGTGCGGGCTCGACCCCGAACGTCAACGCCGAGTGACTTCCAAGAAAACGGTTGTTGAAAGATGCGCTGGCCAAGATCACCGGCGAAAAAGAGGCTGTTTGGTCGATCACCACCGAGTGCAGCCAGGAACTTGAGCTGCGGAACGCTCAAATCTTGAGCCTCATCGACCACTACAAACTCGAACGGAGGATACCTGCGGCTTGCCTGTTGATCCGCCAACCGACTATAGATTTCAGCCTCGGTGACAAGAACTTCTTTATGCAGCCGAACACGTACCTCGTCGAGGATAGTCCAGACTGCGGCCCTCTGAGATTCTTGCAAACGCGTCTTCCTGCCAAGGCGTTTTATATCCCGGTATGATTCCCAGGTTTCCAGCTGCCACGCGTCGACCAGTTCTCTCCACTCCGTGAGCAGAAAGCTCAGGCTAAATTTATGACCCGCGCTTGCCGAGGCAGCTTCAGCGATGAGTTTCCGAATGATCTCTGCGGATGCGATCTTTGGATGTCCAAACTGCTGTTCAAACAGGCGCTGCGCTATGGCATCCAGCGCACGAACCTCGACCCGCTCGCCAAGGCGCGGTTCATTGCTGATGAGTCGACGTAGTTGCGTCTGCAGTGCTTCTGCAAGCGTGTCGCTGAATGTCGTCAGCAGTACCCGGCTATCTGGATTGGCGCGCGCAAGGAAGGCAGCTCGATGGAGTGCAACTACGGTCTTTCCCGTGCCAGCCGATCCGGAGACTCGTGCGGGGCCGCTGTAGTCCTTCTCCACCCATTGCCGTTGCGCCGGATGAAGAAAGATCGTCCACTTATCCCACGGATAAGAAAAAGCGCGCTCGAGCTCTTCGACATCGTTCATGACCCTGAAGCGGCGCAGAGCATCGGGATGGGCGAAGGGATTTGCTCCGGTAGGCGCGGGCTGTGGAATTTGTGGTGTGCCCCCGGTCGCGAGTTCTAGTAAAGCCTCCGAGGCTTCGCTCGGCAGATGATCCGTCAGGTTTAGGATGCTATCTTCGGTCGCCTGCTTTATATCAGCTATCCATTCTTGCGGGACTCCATAGCCAAGCAGCACCTCATCGGTCAGATCCGCAAAGAGTGGAAGCTTAGCCGGTTTCGGTCGGGCGACCTCGACATATACCGGGACCGCGATCTCCTCGACCCGCTCCCGTATTTCGACCAATTGTGCCGCCCCGGTTGTGGGATGGGTTTCCAGCTTCCGTCGCTCCGCCCACGCATAAGCCTTGTCGTGGTGATCGACGTAGCACATGAGAAGACTCGAAGCCGTCTTATGCACAATGAGCCGAATGTCACTGCCAACCCGGACCGACCAGAAATTCTTATCTTTAGCCTTATCGAGCCGATGAAAACTGAGCCCAGGGCTGGCCGGGTTCAATTGCAGATCGAACGCCGCCGTCTTGACCGCCTTCTGCTCATCGCGTGTCAGTCGCGTGAGACTGTCGGTGAACGTATCTGCGATACGGAATTCCATCATTGCACCCGGAATACCTTCATTACTTCGTCGCCGAGATGATTGATGACCTTAACGGCTATGCGCCCGGACTTTGGCTTCTCAAACGCGCGTGACGTATCGCTATTGAGTGTTGCCCAGGCATCAGGATTGATTTCGGCTTTGAGGGTCGTCTTGAGGGCGCTATACGGATCATTTGCACCCAGAAAATATGCGTGCCGGACAAAGAAGCTCTCCTCGTTGTAATCTGTATCGATAAACCAGCAGGCGATGCCATCTGCGCCGTCGCTGCGCACTTCGCCCGTGTTCGGATGGAACACGTCAACGCCGTTCACCTTCACCTGTATCTTGCCATCCTCAGCCGATAGAACGTCGATATCGGGCTCCCCAAAGATCACAAAGAGGTTTCCCTTGCCGGTGTTCTTCAAATCGTCCGACATGTGCAGGTCGGCATTCATTCGAGCCTTTAGAACCGGGATGCGCCCCAGTTTGTTGAACTCCGTAGCTTGGCCCTCATAGTTGAACGCGCAAGCAATCAAGACATCAAAGTCGCCGTCGCCGGCCTCGCGAGCAGCCTCTACCAAGTCGGGACGGGTGACAGTGCCAAATTCAGGTCCGACAAAGATTGCGGCGCGCTTCTCGGCTCCTGATTCAATATTGCCTTCGAGGTAACGCCCTTCTCCGCAAATAAAGTCTCCCGGCCACGGCGTCAGCGCAGTGAAGGTGATCTTGTCATCTTTATGGGCCTGTTGGACACCTGATGTCTTCAGGTTCTCAAGAATCATTTCTGTGAAAGACTGCTTCGCACCATACATGGTGCTGTCTTGCTTCAGGGGATCAATCAATTCGTCGTTCTCATCTACCCCGAGCACTCGATGTGGCGACAGGCTCTCAACTGTGAACGGCCCCGCCACGCGAACTTTCTTTTTGTCATCGTAAGGCTTGTCGTAGAGGTACTCAAACTCAGCCTTGGCAGCGATCGAAGCGTCGATCTCTGTTTGGCGACCGACCCGGGCCTGCCACCATGCCGAGTGAAGCTTGTTCGCCGTATCTGGCCACTTGGCGTCAGCATTGAGGGGAACCTCCCATTCCTGCCAGTCCTTCTTCAAAGCCGAGTTTAGTAAGGTGAGCAACAGTCCCGATTTCTCTTGCCACTTATCCCAGATGACATCGATCTCGGCATTGTTGGTAATGGATTTTAGAGTGACGTGTGGCACGCGCTCATAGACAAAGCCGCGGCGAATATTTCCATACACGGCCTGCGAACTCGGTGTTGTCCGTGTAACTTCGGCTTCCTTCAGTTGTCCTTCGCGGGAATCAGCCAAGAGGTAGAAGGGATAGCGCGCACCCATGATGCGTGCTCGCGCAAGCGCTAGCGCCACACGCGAGGTATCAATCGTGATCCACCGCCGTCCCCACTGCTCGGCAACTGTAGCTGTAGTACCTGAGCCACACGTCGGATCGAGCACGAGGTCGCCAGGATCGGTGCTCAGCAACACGCAGCGTTGTATTACAGTCTGCGATGTCTGGACGACATAGACTTTGTCTGCCATAAAGCTCGCGCCGACATCATCCCAACGGTTGGTTATTTGAACAGCCGGAAAGTCATCAAGGTAGCGCACATAGCCCAACCGGCTTGCCGTTGCCTCAAGACGCCCTCCTGCCTTGAGACGGGCCATACCGCGCTCATTGGTCTTCCATCGCACTGAGAGGGACGGTTTGTGCGTCCTACCATCGAGGTCGACGCCGAACCAAGAAGCCGCGCCCTCTCCTTTGTCGCGGCCTGCGCTTTGGGAAGTTAGGTTGTCCAGTGAGTAAATCTTCAGCTCACCCGAACCGATTCGGGGATCAGCGAGGTTCGAGTCGGTCAGGGAACAACTGAATCCAGCTGAGTCGCGCAAGCGGTTATAGTTTGTACCACCCTTTTCCCCTGGTCGCTTGCGCTTAAGCGCAGCTCTGTACTTTACTCTCGATTTATCTTTAGCAAACCACAATAGGTAATCAGTTGTCTGACCGAGATGCTCCTCCGTCGACCCGGAAGTTTTCGCGAATCCGATAAGGGAGACGGAATTATCTTCCCCAAATACTTCTTCCAGCAAGGACCGGACACGATGCACATTCTCGTCGCCTATTTGCACAAAGATTGAACCGGAATCGGACAGCAAGTCACGAGCCACAGTTAGCCTGTCACGAAGATAAGTTAGATAGCTGTGGATTCCATCGCGCCAAGTATCGCGGAACGCTTTCACTTGCTCCGGTTCGCGCGTGATATGGCTTACGTTACCGTCCTTGACATCGCGGCTCGTAGTGGACCATTGGAAGTTGCTATTGAACTTGATGCCATAGGGCGGATCGAAGTAGATACACTGTACCTTGCCGCGAAGCCCCTCACGCTCTGCAAGGCTTGCCATCACCTGTAGCGAGTCACCCAGGATCATACGGTTCGACCAGTTTTGGTCGTGCTGGTAGAACTCTGTCTTATCGACACCCTTTGGAATACCGTTGAAGTCGGCGAAGAGGTCGGCTGTCGTCTGTCCGGCTTCATTCTCACGTTCTCGCGTTTCACGGAGCAACTCGTCGATCAGAGCCTTGGGCTGTACCTTTTCCTGGATGTATAGCGGAGGAGCGTGTACTACCAAATCCGACCAGTCCTGCTCATCCTTCCCTCGCCACACGAGTTGCGGATCAAGGTCACGGTTCCTGCGTTCGTAGGCAATGCGGACAGGATTCTGCTCGTTTTTTTGAAGGACCGACTGATACTCCGCCGTCGGGATATTTCGTCTCTTCGCTTCCTCGTGCTTAAGAGTCTCGACGGTCTTCGCTGTGGGTTGCCGTTTCGCCATTGCTCTATCCCTT
>Ga0182024_10016921_pt1 | contig 13756 bp, 13 predicted proteins | sample P32metaG_FD_120480 | JGI IMG/M metagenome (GOLD analysis project Ga0182024, IMG submission 120480) | Permafrost microbial communities from Stordalen Mire, Sweden - P3-2 metaG (Illumina Assembly) | ecosystem: Environmental > Terrestrial > Soil > Wetlands > Permafrost | place: Sweden: Stordalen... | reverse complement strand
TCGTCCAGCCGCCGATCACCACCTCATGGCCCTGACGGCATTTGGATTTGGTCCAGGAGTCGCCGCGTCCCGAGACGTAGGACGCATCGAGCCGCTTGGAGACGATGCCCTCTAAATCCATGCGGCAGGCCGATCGCAGCACCGCGTCGCCCGCGGTGGTGAAGTGGTCGACATAGCGGATGACCGCCGGCGCGGCGCCCAGCGCTTGCTTCAGCCGCGCCTTGCGATCGGCCAGCGGCAGGGGTCTGAGATCCTCCTGGACCGCGAACAACAGATCGAAGGCGAAGAAGATCAGGTCGTTGGTCTTCGCCTCGGAGATGGCGGCCTGCAGCGCGGCGAAATCAGGCGCGCCGGTGTGGTCGAGGGCCACCACCTCGCCATCGATAATCCCATCGCCGAGGCGGGCGGCGCTTGCGACGATGGCGGGAAACTTGGCCGACCAGTCCAGGCCCTTGCGGGTCCTCAGCGTCGCCTTGCCCCCTTCGATGCGCAGCTGCATGCGGTAGCCGTCGAACTTGATCTCATGGACCCATCCGGGCCCTCCCGGCGGCTTCTCGAGCGATGTGCAAAGCTGAGGCGGCACGAAGTCGGGCAGCTTCGAGACGGTTTTCGTCTTGCCCGGCGTCGCTCGCGCGGGCTTAGCGGGTTTCGGCGAGGCGGCGGCCGTGGAATTGGCGTTTTCGCGGCTTTGCCAGACCGCGTCGCCGGCCCCCTTGGCGGCGGTCATGAAGGGCGAAGGCCCCCTACCCTTTCCGGCCGCGATCTGCGCCATGCTCCTGCCCGAGGCGATGGAGCGGTCCTCGGCGGCCAGCGCGCCGCCGTTTTCCGCCACGGCGGCGGCGTCGCGATGCTTGATCAGCAGCCAGTTGTGGCGTTTGGATTTCTCGTCGTCGCGCAGTCGCACGATCACCCAGGAGCCATGCATCCGCCCCCCTTCCATGACGAACTTCAGCTCGCCCCCCTTCAGCGCCCTCTCCACATCCTCGAAGCCGCGTTCCGGCGCCCAGTAGCCACGGTCCCAGAGCTGGACCGCGCCGCCGCCATACTGGCCCTTGGGGATCGTCCCCTCGAAATCGCCATAGTCCAGGGGGTGGTCCTCCACCTCGACCGCCAGGCGCTTGTCGTGCGGATCGAGCGAGGGGCCGCGCGTCACCGCCCAGGATTTGAAGACGCCATCGTATTCCAGCCGCAGGTCGAAATGCAGACGCGTGGCCGCGTGCTTCTGAATGACGAAGCGGAGTCGATCGGACTTCACCGCCCTGGCGCGTTTGCCCGACGGCTCGGCCGTCTGGTCGAAATCGCGCATCTGGCGGTAGCGGGCGAGTTTCGTCGTAGCCATGATTCCTCCATCGATTGCCGTTCGAAACGGGCGGCGGCGATAGTCGATCCAAGGGCGGGCGCGGACGCTCACCCCGGTGAATCCTTTTACCTTGCCGCGCGTTCAAAGAGGCGCGAGGTGATGACGATGAGCAACGGGCGATCGAGCGAACGCATATTCAGTGTCAGGGCGCGCCATCTGGACGCGCATCATGGGCGCCTGGTGAGCGAGGCCACTTTCGAGGCGGCGGCCGTCGCCTATGTGGAGGATTTCCCGCCTGCCGCGCCCGCGCAAGCCGACATCAGCGTCATCGTGCGCGACCTCGAGAGCGGCCACGAACACTGCTTCCGCCTGGATCTGGCCACCGGCGAGACGGCGCCCTGCGGCTGAGGCGAACCTATCGCCCGCCGAGCCGTTGAAGAAGATTCGCGCGGCCCCGCGGGGCGTCCGTTTGGAGAGACCGAGAGATGGCCTACCGTCCGACCTGGCAGGGCCACCTGCGACTCTCGCTCGTCACCTGTCCGGTGGCCCTCTACACCGCGACGAACGCCGGTGGAGACGTCCATTTCAATCTGATCAACCCCAAGACCAACAACCGGATCTGGATGATCACCACCGATCCGGACACCGGGCCAGTGGAGCGCGCCGACCTGGTCAAGGGCTATGAGGTCGAAAAGGGCCGATACATCCTCCTCACCGAAGAGGAGATAAAGTCGGTGAGGCTGGAGAGCACCAAGACGATCGACATCGAGCGATTCGTGCCGCGGGCCGACATCGACCGCATCTATTGGGACAATCCCTACTATCTGGCGCCCGACGGGAAGCTCGCCCAGGAGGCCTTTGGGGTTATCCGCGTGGCCATGGAGCGATCGGGACAGATAGCCCTTGGCCGCATCGTGCTGGCGACCCGTGAACGCCTCCTCGCGCTGGAGCCGCGCGGCAAGGGCATCCTTGCCTACTCCCTTCGCACTGACGACGAGGTGCGCAAGGCCGACGAGATCTTCGGCTCGATCAGCGCGGCCAAACCCGACGCGGCGATGATCGCCATCGCCCTGAAGATCATCGAGCAGAAGGAAGGGCCGTTCGACCCGAGCCAGTTCGTCGATCACTACGAACAGGCCCTGAAGAAACTGATCGCGGAAAAGCAGAAGGGCCACAAACCGGTCGCCGCCGCCGAGCCCGACGACACCAATGTGGTCGATCTCATGAGCGCCCTGCGCGCCAGCCTGGCGGGCAAGGCCGGCAAGGCGGCGCCGGCGCGCGGCAAGTCGGCCAGGCCGAAGACCCGCCGAGCGGGGTGAGGCTGGACGCTCGAAGCGTCTTTACATCAAGCAACATTGGTCGCGAACGCCCGCAACGACGCCCGTTTAAGGTGGGCTGGATCAGGCTTGGAATACGCCCTTTGTGTCTTCCGGCCTGCGCGACAACATAAGGACCTGAAAAAGAGATGACCGATCCGATCAAGGGCGCCGCGGCCGCCAATGCCTCCGCGCCGAACCGCCGTGGACCAGGCGCCGGCCTGCGCCGCCTGCTGCTGGGCGGGGCCTTCGCCGCCACCTTCGTGGCCGGAGGACTTGCGATGTCGGGCACGCCGGCCGCGGCCTTGGGCATGGTGATGGGCCATGCCGGCATGGGCGGTCATGGCGACATGCACGCCATGATGCAGGCCCACATCGGAAAAATGCTCACCGAGGTGAACGCCACGCCCGACCAGCGGTCGCGCATCAACGCCATCCTCAAATCCGGCATGGAATCGGTCGCGCCGCTTCATGCGAAATTCGAGGCTAGTCACGGCGATCTTCACCGTCTGCTCGCCGCGCCGACGATCGACCGCGGCGCGCTGGAACAGCTGCGGGCGGCGCGCATGGCCGACCTGGACGAGATCAGCAAGACGGTGGTGGGCAGCCTGGCCGACGCCGCCGAGGTGCTGAGTCCCGGGCAGCGCGCCAAGCTCGCCGCTCTGATGGCTCAGCAACCCCATCCGCATATGTGATCGCCCCGATCGCGATCGCACAGCCAAACGCCCGCCTCCTGCCTTGAGTCCCCTCGCCTTTGGGCCGGGGGCGGCGCATTTTGCCGGCGGAGGGGCGCGATGAGCGACAGGGTCCTGATCATCGACGACGATGCGCGGCTCGCCGACATGGTCCGAGCCTACCTCGAGCCGGCAGGCTTCGTCGTGGAGGTGCGCGGCGCCGCCGCCGAGGGGATCGAGGCCGTGGCCGAGCGGCGGCGCGGCGGCGCGGGCTTTGACGCCGTGATCCTCGACATCATGCTGCCGGACAGCGACGGTCTCGAAGTCTGCCGCCAGCTGCGGGCCATGAGCGACGTGGCCATCCTGATGCTGTCGGCGCGGGGCGAGGACGCGGATCGGATCGTGGGCCTGGAACTGGGCGCCGACGACTATTTGGCCAAGCCGTTCAATCCGCGCGAATTGCAGGCGCGGCTGAGGGCGATCCTGCGCCGCCGCCGCGTCCAGGGCGGCGCGGGCGAGGCGCCGCTACGGTTCGGGCGCCTGGAGATCGACCCCGGTTCCAGAGCGGTGCGGATCGACGGCCGCGAAACGCCCCTCACTTCCCACCAGTTCGATCTGCTGCTCGCCCTGGCCCAGAGAGCGGGCAAGGTGCTCACCCGTGAGAGGCTGATGGATCTGGTCAGGGGCGAGGATCTCGAGGCGTTCGACCGCTCGATCGACGTCCACGTCTCGCGCCTGCGCGCGGTCATCGAGGACGATCCGGCCCATCCCCGGCGGATCATCACCGTGCGCGGATCGGGCTATCTCTTCGCCAAGATTCAGGACCAGGGCTGAGATGGTTTCGATCATTCGCAGGCGCCTCTTCTGGCGGGTCTATCTGACCCTTCTGGGTAGCCTGGCGCTGGTGGTCCTGCTGGTCGCGACGCTGTGGCACCGGCTCGCCGAGGCGCCCATGACCCGGGCGATGAACATCCCGGCCGCGGCGCTCGGCGCCCTTCTGCCAGGCAAGGACTCGCCACGGGCGGACATGGAAGCGGCGCTGCGGCGGGTGTCGGCCGCGACCGCCAGTCGGGTGACCCTCGCCGACCCCGCGGGGCGCCCGATCGGGGCGGCCCAGGACGGCAAGATGGTCCCCGTCTCCGCCGCGACCGGGCCGGGGGGACCTGGCGCGGGTGCGCACTTGACCATGATGCAAGGCTGGCGCGCGCCTCTCGCCGACGGGCGAACATTGCGTATCGAGAAGCCTGGGCCGGGCGGGCCCGGCGGGCCCCACATCCTGGCCATGCTGATCGCCATTGCCGCGTCGGTGGGCGTAGCGGCCTATCCCATCGTCTCTGGGCTGACCCGCCGGTTGGAGAGGTTGCGATCGAGCCTCGACGCCTGGGGCGCGGGACGGCTGGACAGCCGGGCGGGCGTCGATGGCCGCGACGAAATCGCCGCCGTGGCGGCCAGTTTCAACGCCGCCGCCGACAAGGTCGAGGCCCTGGTGGCCGCGCACCGGGCCTTGCTGGCCCACGCCAGCCATGAACTTCGCTCGCCGCTCACCCGCCTGCGCATCGCCATCGAACTCTACGCCGGCGCGCCGGGGCCCGATCTGCGCGCGGCCATCAACGCCGATATCGCCGAGCTGGACGGGCTGGTGGAGGAAGTGCTGCTGGCCAGCCGCCTGGATCATTCGCCCGATCTCCTGGATCGCGAACGGGTGGACTGCCTGGCGCTAGCGGTCGAGGAAGCCGCGCTTGGCGGCGCGGTCCTGCGCCACGAGGGCGGCGCGCCATCAGCCTTCGAAGTGGAAGGCTCGCCGCGACTGTTGCGGCGGCTGATCCGAAACCTGGTGGAAAACGCCGCCAAGCATGGCGCCCCGCCGGTGGAGATCGAGCTTAGCCGCACGGGCGACAGCATCGCCATCGCGGTGCGCGATCATGGGCCGGGCATCCCCGAGGCCGAGCGTGAGCGGGTGTTCGAGCCCTTCTATCGGCCGCGCGGCCGCGCCGAGAGCGCCGGGAGCTGGGGCCTGGGGCTCTCGATCGTGCGCCAGATCGCCGAGCGCCACGGCGGGACCGTATCGTGCCGATCTGGGCCGGATGGCGGCGCCAGCTTCATCGCCGTTCTGCCTGTGGTCCCGTCGAGTACGGCGCGGAGTGCGTGACATCGGCGTGACGAAGCGTCGCCGGCGGCTGCCTCAGTCCCCCTCTCCTCGCCCATCGAAGCGCTGGCGCGCGGCGGCGATTTCGCCCTGGTTGACACGCGCCCAAAGCCCGAGCGCCTCGACCGGGATCCAAAGGGAGCGGCCGAGCTTCGTCAACGCATAGTCGACGCGCGGCGGCACGGTGGGAAAAACGGTTCGCGTCACCAGCCCGTCACGCTCGAGGCCTCGCAAGGTGAGCGTAAGCATGCGCTGGGAAATGCCCCCGACCGTCCGCTTGATCTCATTGAAGCGCTTGGGGCCGTCGCCGAGCAGGCTGACAATCAGGACGCTCCATTTGTCGCCGACGCGGGCGAGGACCGTGCTCACCGCCCGGCAGTCGTCCGACCGATGATCCAGAGCGGGGGCGGTCACAGCCATGTGCCCGGGTTCCAACAATGTGCCTCCTTGCAGGTGATGTTCGTAGTCACTCATATAGCCTCAGGCACAAATCTATACCAGAGGCGATACCAATGAAGCTGCTCCATATCGACTCCAGCATCCTCGGCGAGAATTCCGTCAGCCGGCAGGTTTCGGCCGCCGTCGTGGCGAGGCTGCGGGCGGAGACACCCGGCGTCGAAGTGACCTATCGCGATCTCGCCGCCACCCCGATCTCCCACCTCACCGGCCAGCAGTTCGCGGCCAGATTCGCCGCGCCGGCGGAGGGCGCGCCGGGCTTGGCCGAGACAGCCGCCGGCGAGGCGGCGCTGGCGGAGTTCCTGGCCGCCGACATCGTGGTTATCGGCGCGCCGATGTACAATTTCACCCTGTCGAGCCAACTCAAGGCCTGGATCGACCAGATCGTGGTGGCCGGAAAGACTTTCCGCTACGGTCCCAAGGGCCCCGAGGGACTGGCCGGCGACAAGCGGGTGATCATCGCCCTTTCCCGCGGCGGACTCTACGGTCCCGGCGCTCCGGCCGCGGCTTTCGAGCATCTGGAAGGCTACCTGCGCTCCATCTTCGCCTTCATGGGCGTCACCGACCCCGAGATCATCGTCGCCGAAGGGATCCAGCTCGGCGCCGACCAGCGCGCCAAGTCGCTCGGCGAAGCCCTGCGGGCGGCCGGCGAACTGCGAGCCGCCTGAACCACCATGGCGATAACCGCCGCGGCGACGCCCTTGTAGCCCATGGGCCCTCGGCCCCAGGCTCGAGGATGCCTTCAGGCGCGCGCCGTGGTCAGTTCCCCAGCCTAGAAGGCCAGTTGGGTTCGCACCGCCACGCTGTCATAGCTCTGACCGATCTGGGCGCCCACGGGCGTTATATAGGCCGTCGCGTCGGGCGACAGGCGGTCCAGCTTCACATGCTGGCCCTCCAGGGCGATGCGAACCATGGGGTTCAGGTACCAGTTGATCCCGGCCGTCCAGACTTCCAGCCGTCCGCCCCGGATCGTGCTGGCGACGGGAGCGGACCCGAGCGGTCCGCCGTCGAAATTGAGGTTCATGTCGGAGTAGCGCGCCGCCAGTTCGAACGCACCCCAGCCGCCGCCGCCGACCGGGCGGGCGATCGCCGGTCCGTCGAAAGCGGCCGTATCTTTGTTGTAGCGCCGCGCTTCGCCGGTAACCATCCAGTCGCCTTCGAGGTACCAGCCGTTGAAGCTCGGGTCGCTCACCCCGCTTATGATGCGCTGGACATGGAAGTGGTCGTACTCGCTTTGCACAAGGACGCCTCGCCACTGCGCGGCGAACTCCGCCCCTTCCGAATCGGCGTGCCTGGCGTCAATGTTGCCGGTGTTGATGAGTTTGGTCCCATCGACCCGCAACTCGTCCTGGTCGCTGAACGATACCGAGCCATTGCCGCTAAGGCCCGTGGTCGAGGATGGCCCGGTCGTGTCCGCCGGGTGGTCGACCCAGGTACCGTGCGCGCCCAATTGCACTCGCCAGTCCTCGCCCTTCACCGGCGTGACCGCCACGCGGCCGACAAAACCAAGCGGGTCGGCGAAGGTCTGAGGCGTCGGGCTCGCCGTGCCTGTGTTCAGCTGACCCACGGTCCTGCCGGTCACCGCGGCGCTGGCCAGCCAGCGGTCATTGGTGGCGAAGACCTGCGCCGCGATCCGCGAATCGCCGGCCGCCAGGTTGCGGGCGATGTCGGCGCTGGCCGGCCGCTCCAGGAAGGGCTGAGCGCTGGTGGCGTCTTGATCGGCCAGGCCGTAAAGGGGCGCGAAAGCGCCGACGCGGATTTTGAGGGGATCAAAGCCGGAGTATTGCGCCCAGCCTTCGTAGAGGTAGCCGGCGTTTTCCGTCCCGGAGCCGGCGAAGTCGAACAGCACGCGGTATTGGAAGTCGCCGAAGGCGTTGCCGAACACCCCGATCCGCGCCCGACGGAAATCCGCGCCGTCCTTCAAGTCCCGCGCGTGGGCGAAATCGACATTTGAAGAGGAATAACCAAGCGCGGGTCCCGAACGTCGCAGGTCCGTCGTGATCGGCCCAGGCGCGTCCTGGAAATAGGCGCCGGTATCCAACTGGACCAAGCCATAGAGATTGAGGCTGAAGCGCTTGTCCTCGGTGGCCACGCCAAGATGGCCGTCTTTCAGGCTCGCGGTCACTTCGGCGCCCGATTTCGGCGGCGGCGGCGGAGGGGTCGCCGCCTGCTCTTTCAACTCGGCGACCTGAGTCTGGGCGGCCTGCGCCTGAGTCTGTGCGGCCTGGACCTGCGTCTGCGCCGCCTGAATCTGGGCTGTGGTCTGCTGCTGCGCCTGGGCCTGGGCGTCCAGGCGGCTTTCCAGCGACTGGACCTGGGTCTGCAGGGTATCGACCTGCGCCTTCAGCGCCAGCTCCGTCGCGGACGGGCCGCTCGCCTTGGCGGGGTGGCGCCGGACAGGCTTGGCCTGCGCGCCGGCGCCCAGGCCAACGGCCAGCAATACGCCCAGCGCCACGCCTCCACGGAGGGAGGCTTTCATCATTTTCATCGAGGTCCCCTTTTTGGCGGCGCGATTCGCGTCACGGAAAGCCGCTGACGAGAACCGTTAGTGCCGTTTTGTGACAGTCTCGTGTAAGCGACGATTGACGCGTGTCGTCCAAAGTCCGCATCCCCCGACCGCCGCGAAGTATTCGTTCAATCCATGCTAGGCGCCTGCCCGGTCGCCTGACAGGCACTTTTTCTCGGAAGGCGACAAACCGGCCTATTGTTAGAGTTTCTCGGACCAGAATATAGATTTTCTAGCCGGGCCCGCCTGGTTGACAGGCGCCGGACGGAGCCGCCAGGGTGACGCGAGCCATGACCCTCTCGACATCCGCCCATCTCGAACGCGTTACGCGGGACGGTTACACCATCGTCGAAGGGGCCATCGCTCCCGATCTTATCGAGGCCTTGAATGGCGCGTTGGAGCGCCTGGAGCGCGACCTGAAGATCGGGGCCAGCCACAACGCCTTCGAGGGCGAGCGGACGGTTCGCATCTACAATCTGTTGGCCCACGGCGCGCCGTTCGCCCAAGTCCCCGTCCACGCCTCCGTCCTGCCGATCATCGAAGGCGTGCTGGACGAAGGCGCGCTCATTTCATCGCTGTCGTCCATCGCCATCGATCCGGGCGAGACCGCCCAGCCGATCCATGCCGACGATCAGGTCATCCCGCTGGAAAAGCCGCACCGGCCGATCATCTGCAACTCGATGTGGGCCCTCACCGACTTCACCGAGGAAAATGGCGCGACGCGCCTGGTTCCGGGCAGCCACCGCAAGGAGAGCCCCCGGTACGGCGGGGCCTATCGGACCATCCCCGCCGAGATGGCCAGGGGTTCGGTGCTGATCTGGGACGGCGCGCTCTGGCACGGGGGCGGGGCGAACCGCACCAAGGCGCGTCGCACGGGCGTGGCCATGAACTATTGCGCCGGGTTCATCCGCCAGCAGGAGAACCAGCAGCTTGGCCTCCCGCCAGACCTGGTGCGCGACTTCGAGCCGCGATTGCAGGCGCTGGTGGGCTACGGCGTCTATCGCGGCCTGATCGGCCACATCGACAAGAAGAGCCCAGCGCAGCTCCTCACCGGCGGCGGCGCGTTCCGCTCGATCTGGGACGGCGGCTGAAGCCGGCTCAAGGATCGGACCGGGCGGCCCACACCCATCGCCATACGACGATGGTCAAATAGACGAGAAGCCAGGCGACGAGCGGGGGGGCCAAGGCGGTGAGCGCCACGTCGCTCCAAAGGCCGCGCTCGGCGGTCGCACGCCCACTCCGAGCGTCAGCCAAACAGCTGGTGAGATTGTTGGACTGGCGGGTCTCGACGGACACGCTGCAGGCCTGAAACCGCGTTTGGGCGCGCTCGGCGGCGCTATCGGTGTCGATCCTGAACTGGGTGTAGCCGGCGCCCAGAACCCAAAGAAACGTCGCCACAACGCCGAGCCGCTGCCAGACTTTCAACCCGCCCATGGCGTCATCTCCGGAAATGCCGAGACGTTAGGCCGCGCCGCCGTCTTTGCAATCTCTCGCTCCACCGGTCATTCGCCAACCAGGGCGCACGGTATCCTTATTTCGAAGCTGGCGCCCGGCGGGCCGCTGAGCGTGAGCGCGCCGCCCACCTGGCCCACAAGGGACCGAAGGAGTTTCATGCCAAGTCCCTTGGATTTCTTTTCCGCATCCACGGCCAAACCTCGACCGGTGTCGCTGACCGAGAGCACGGCGCCGTCGTCGGTGCGGCTGAAGCGCACCGTGATCACGCCTGCCCGCGGGGGAGGATAGGCGTGTTTGACCGCGTTGGTGACCAACTCGTTGACGATCACGCCCAATGGGACAGCGCGATCCACGGCGACCGGCGCGGATTGGGCCTCGACCACGATGCGAACGCGATCGTCGGCTAGCAGCGAGTCGGAGAGACGCCGGCAGAGCCCCTCGAGATATGGGCCGAAGTCGACGTCCTCGGTGCGGTGGCCCTTGTAGAGAGCGTCGTGCACCTCCGAAATTGATTGCACCCGGCCGATGGCCTTCATCAACTCGGCGCGCACGCGCGGCTCGGCGCCCCGCGCCTGCATGCCAAGAACAGCCGACACAATGCCAAGGTTGTTTTTGACCCGGTGGTTGAGTTCCTCGAACAGATTGGCCTGATGCGACTCGGCCGCCTTGCGCTCGGTGATGTCGAAGAAGAACTGGCCCATGCGCTCGGGCGTCACGCGATTGACGCGGATCTCGTGCCATTTGCCGGTAGCCCGGTTGTGAAACTCGAACGAGGCCGGCTCGCCGGTGCGCAGCACGCGATCGCAGAGCGGCAGCCAACCATTTGCGGTCGACGCGCCCCCATCGCTCAGACGGGTTCCCACCACCTCGGGTCCGACGCCCAGCATTCCGCGCAGGGCGGGATTGATCTCGATGATCCGGTAGTCGACGAGCCTTCCCGTTTCGCCTCGGATCGCCTCGCACAAAGCAAAGCCCTCGGACATCGTCCTGAAAAGCGTCTCGTAGCGCTCGTCGCGATCCTTCTGCGCCGTCAGGTCGAAGGACACGCCCACCGCGCCGGCGAACTCGCCATCGCGGCCCCTGATCGCCGAGGTGGTCACGTAGGCCGGAAATGTTTCACCGGTCCTGCGCTTGACCAGAAACTCGCCCGTGAATGTATCGCCCGCCATGACCGCGCCAAGAACGGTTCGTGCTCCCTCGCCATCGGCCGGGACGATGTCGAGTACGTCCTGTCCAATGACCTCCTCCGCCGGCCAGCCGTAGAGTTCCTGCGCGAACCGATTCCAGAACACGATCCGACCGTCGGCGTCGGTGGCGATTACCGCCTGTTGGATGGCGTCGAGCAGGGTTAACGGCAGGCCTTGATTGGCCGTCGGCGCCGCGTTCAGGCCGCTCGCGAAGTCGTCAATGCCTAGCGTTGGCGACGAATTGCGCGGTTTGTTTGGCTTGTTCACTTTTTCCCGCCGAACATGGAACCGGAGTGGCGTTTGGTCGTTTAACCAACGTCGCTAGACCCAAGATACCCCCCCCTAGCGGGCAGCGGCAATGGCCCGGCTGATTTGCCCCCTCAGCCGGGCCTTCGCATGTCCGGGCGGCCCGTCTTGCGATGCGATATGGCGCGAATGCGCCGCGGCTACGCCGCGACCATCGGAGATGGCGACGGTCTTGCGCCGGCGTCCAACAGACCGCAAGATGCTTGCTTCAAAACGGAGCAGACAATGCGCATTTTCGCTCTTGCCATGGTCGCGGCCTTGACGCTGGCGACGGCGGTCGACGCTGGCGGTCACAAGCGCGCGGCCGGGGGCGGCGGCCATCACCGCGGCTCATCGGGTGGCGCCGCCCATCATGGGAGCCATGGGCACGGTAGGCACAAGTAACAGCCCCTCTGGCGCCCCCGCGCGCCGCTCGCTCGAGACGCCGGACCGTGGAACGCTCGCCCTGTTCGGGCATTGGGGATATGGGGAAGGCAGGCCGCCTTTGTGACGCCGATCGTGGGAGGGCGTTGCAATCGCAACCGCTTGCGAGAAGGACGGGAAGGTCACGGCTTCGATGGGACGGACAACAGGAGGCTCGGCCCTCGAGGCCCAGCCAATAGCCCGCGCGCCCACGTCGGAAGCAACGGTGACGCGTCTGGAAACGGCCGAGGCTCGGTTCCATGAGCGCGAGGCGCGGTATCGCGAACTCCTCAACGCCCTTCCAGCGGCGATCTACACCACCGACGCGGCGGGCCGGATCACCTTTTACAATGAGGCCGCGGTGGCTCTGGCCGGCAGGCGACCGGTTCTGGGGACGGACGAATGGTGCGTCACCTGGCGGCTATTCAAGCCCGACGGATCGCCCCTGGCGCATGACGAGTGCCCCATGGCGGTGGCCTTGAAGGAGGGGCCGGGCGGTGCGCGGCGCCGAGGCCATCGCCGAGCGTCCGGACGGCAGCCGCGTGTGGTTCGCCCCCTATCCTACGCCGCTGCGAGACGAGGCGGGCGCCGTTATCGGCGCGGTGAACATGCTGGTTGATATCACCCACCGCAAGCAGGCCGAGGAACGACAGGCCCTGCTCAGCAGCGAGGTCAATCACCGCGCCAACAACATTCTCGCTGTCGTCCAGGCGGCCCTTCGACTTACCCAGGCGCCCACGGTGGAAGCGTTCAGGCGGGTGATGGAGGGCCGCATCGGCGCCTTGGCGCACGCTCACAACCTCCTGGCGCAGTCCCGCTGGACCGGCGCCGATCTCAAGCGCCTGATCGGCGAGGAGCTTAGGCCTTACCTCGGGGGCGATCAGCCGCGCGCCAGGGTCAACGGAGCCGCGACGCCGCTGAGGCCCGCCACCGCCCAATGCGTGGCCATGATCTTCCACGAACTGGCCACGAACGCCGCCAAACACGGCGCCTTGTCCTCGCCCGATGGCCGTGTGTGCATCGAATGGCGCGCGGTGACGCCGGATCAATTGGAACTGGCGTGGACGGAGTCTGGTGGTCCGTACACGGAGGCGCCGACCCGCGCCGGCGTCGGAACGAAAGTCATTCGCGCCGCCGTCTCCCAGTTGGCCAGAGAGGTGAAATTCGCATGGAACGCCACCGGCTTGGCTTGCGAGATACGTCTGCCGCTTCCTTCGGGCGCCCAAACGCGGCCGGAATTCTTCGTCGCCGACTGTTGACGGGTTCAGATCATTTGGTCCACTCGAGCGGACCGTCCGCCGTCATGCGAAATTCCGCTCGAATGTCATGGGTCTCCCACTCGAAGACACGGGCCATCCTGGGCGCTTCGCGGCCCTTCAGCGCCTCGGCGTAACTCGTCAGGCGCGCCCGTGCATACGCCTTCGCCTCATCGAGCGAGTCGCCGGTCGCTTGGTCGCCAATCCCCACGTCGCCCACCCATTGGCGGAAGAACTGGACACCGTATGCGGTCGAGCGCGTCATCGTGGAACCCCCTCCAAAAAGGTCATACGCTTTGGGGGGGGGCTATCCGTCGATGGCGCCAAGTGTGGGCTCGGATTCGTCGGCGCGCCCTTCGGATTGCTTCTCACGTCAGGCGAGACCTCGTTCGGGATGGGGACAACACCGTGAAACGGCGCTCTTGGCGGACAATCGGCGCGACGGCGTTGCTGTGGGCCGCGCTGGCGGCGCCGGGAGCGTCGAGCCGGCAGACGCCGCGGGACATGCGCCCGGACATGCCCAAAGGGGGCGCGGCCATCCTGACGTGGACGCCGGCGCAGCAGGAATACGGCTACCGCAATATGGAAAAGCTCGCCCCGACGCACACCGTCCGGCGCGGCGCGGCCGTTCGCCCGCTGCCCAAGGCCTCGCGCCAGATCGATGCGACCTTCGCCGTCGCCGGCAAGCGCTACACCACCGCAAGCTACATGAAGGCCTTCCGCGTCTCGGGCGTAGTGGCGATCAAGGACGG
>Ga0182024_10016920_pt1 | contig 13757 bp, 10 predicted proteins | sample P32metaG_FD_120480 | JGI IMG/M metagenome (GOLD analysis project Ga0182024, IMG submission 120480) | Permafrost microbial communities from Stordalen Mire, Sweden - P3-2 metaG (Illumina Assembly) | ecosystem: Environmental > Terrestrial > Soil > Wetlands > Permafrost | place: Sweden: Stordalen... | reverse complement strand
GGTCAAAGGGCTGCGGCTCGGCAAAACTCCCCAGCACCATATCAATTTTCAGCCAATCTTACAGCCAATCGCTGCAACGCAACGCAGGAAGTAAACTCCGTCAGCAACAGGTCTGGTTCCCGGCGCGAGTCACGCATAGTAAGACGCAGATATTTTCTGGTCTTCCGCCGTTCGCTACATTGAACACAGCAGAACCGTGGGACCTAAAGCCGGTAATCAGTTACAATCCACCAGGCCGGGATGGAAGCCAGTTCCTGCGCCGTCCAGGCAAGCATCACTCCGCTGGGAAACAAATGAGAGCGGGGCTAAGGGGGCAATATCATGAAATTGGGTTCGAAGGGCTGGATTCGCGGTGCCCTGGCTGCGACGGCGGTATCCTTCCTGACACTCGCATCGGCGTTCGGTCAAGCGGCATCGCAGCAACTGCCTCCGGCGGCAACGGGAGACAAGCCGCTGATGGCCGAACAGGTCTTCAAAAACGTCCAACTGCTGAAGGGAATTTCCGTTAAGGAATTCATGGAGACCATGGGCTTCTTTGCGGCGTCCACGAACAACAACTGCACCTCCTGCCACGGCGATGCTAGCGCTGGCAGTTGGGAAAAGTACGCGGACGACACGCCCATGAAGCAGACCACCCGCAAGATGATGATCATGGTGGATGCCATTAATCGGAGCTATTTCGGCGGAAAGCGCGAAATGACCTGCTATTCCTGTCACCGCAACGCCGACCGTCCCAAAGCCACGCCCACCCTGGCGGAGCAGTACAGCACGCCGGCTCCAGAAGACCCCGAGGAGATCACCGCACAGGCTCCGGGCGCGCCTTCTCCCGACCAGGTTCTTGACAAGTACATCCAAGCGCTCGGTGGCGCGCAGAAGCTAGCCGGCTTCACAAGCTTCGTGGCCAAGGGCATGTATCAAGGGTACGACGATACGTCGCCGAACCCGGTAGAAATCTTCGCCAAAGCTCCCGGCGAATTCTCCCAGTTGGTTCATGGCGGTAATGGAGATAGCGCCTGGGTAGACGATGGCCGCTCCACCTGGGTTCTCCAACCGGCCGTCGATGCACCTGTGCCCTTGCTGTCTTTGTCCGGCGGCGATCTCGATGGCGCCCATCTGGAATCGGACCTGTATTTTCCCGCGCGCATCAAGCAACTCTTCAGCAATTTGCGCGTGGGTTATCCGGTCAGCGGCGCGCTGAGTATTCTTCCCGATAAAACCGGCGCCGGCTATGACGATCGCACGCTCACAATCATGGAAGGAACCTCTGCCGGTGGAAATAACGTGAAGCTCTATTTCGACCCCATGTCTGGACTGCTTGTGAGGATGGTGCGCTACACCAAACTGCCAGTCGGAAACATCACCACCGAGATGGATTACGCGGATTATCGAGACGTTTCCGGAATCAAGATACCATTCCGCGTAACCAAAACATGGGTGGACGGCCGCTCGGTTACCGAATACGAATCGCTTCAGGTGAACGTTCCGGTGGACGCGTCGAAATTCGCCAAACCAACGGCGCCCAGCGCGTCTGCAGCCGCGAGCCAGTAGCATTCGGATCTCGCCTCGGCCACGTCGCCAAGCGTGGCCGAGCCATACCTGCTAGGAAGGAATGCATCAGTAGATTAGGGCTAAGCTTTCGCGACTGAGCTTTCGTGACTAAGGTTCGCGCCTCTAGTTTTCCGACAAGAGAGCTTTGGCGTTGTCGACAGTCAGCAATCGGCCGCAGCTTCCGAAAAGCTGATGCAAGACGTGCGCTACATCATCATGCGCATGGAGCAGCGTGACGCTGCGGGCATGATTCAGTACTACTGGTCGGCAATCGCCCGCACTGAGCGAAGCGTTGGTTTCGCTGCGCTCATGCGCCAGGAGGGCTTCCGTCGTTTTGAAGAGGCGCGTGAGGAGTTCCGCGTCCGATTTGATGACAGGTTCTTGCGGCAACCGTGATGGGCTCGTTTGTGCCCGTCGGTCAAATTTAAGATGTGACGGAAAGGTTATGGAAATACCATGGTCGGAATGGGGTCCGCTGACACAGTGGAATGATCACATCGGCGCACCCGATTCTGTGGGAAATTTCTCCTCCCGCGCCAGCGCCACCATTTCCACCAAAACCTCTCGTGCCTCTACCGGACTTCGCACTTCCCGCAAAAACGCGATGCGCACCCCGCGTACGCCCTCCGCGGTTTTCAGTCGCACCTGAAACCCCAGCCGGTCGACTGCGGTCATCGTCGCTTCCTGCCCTTCGGCTCCGGCAAACGTTTTTGCCAGCACCACCAGCGCATCGGCGTGACGCGCATTCATGTGCTGCATGATGCTGCCGGCCATGTCTGCGAGCGGATCAACTTGACTGCGATCGTATTCCGCCGCACTTACCCAGCCCATTACGCCGAAGCCGCCAACGTAATAAACATCCACCACGGTCATGCGGAAAAAGGAAAAATCTTCGAAATCCACCCAGTGCTTGCTGTTTTCGTAGCGCTCCAGATAAAGTTCGCGCGCCCCCGCCACCTCCGGCGCTGGCGCCGGCTGCACCTTTCCGAGCAACGTGACGCGAGCCTCTCCCAGCGGATCGCCGCTTTCGTGCGCTTGCGTCACCAGCAGGCTGGCCCGTGCGTCTGCCTGAATATTTTGCGTGTGCATCGCCATTGTGCTGATCAGGAAAATCGGCCGCCCCTGTTTATCCACCGCATACGGCATCACCGACCCAAAAGGGAAGCCAGGCTGCTTACGTGAGAGTGTGGAGAGACTTCCCACCCGCCCCAGGTCCACTACGGTCCGTGCGCGTTCTGCAAACGTTGGTTCGGCGGCAGCCGGTTGACTACTTGCCGCGCCTGAGCCCGCGTGCTTTCCTCCGCTTATCGAAGCCATGGCTGCTCCCGCACATCGTGGATTCTTTACGGCTACAAGTTACTCCGTATCGCGCAAGAAGCTAACATGTAATGGCTCGCCCGGCGACGTAAAGTGAACGTATTTGCGGTAGTGACTCGTGTCTAGACCGCGAAAATCAAAATGTGTCACTGCCCAGATGGCGGTAGTGGGTCAGTTTGAATTCTGAGGCGGTTGCAGAGGAACAGCTTCTTTGTAAAGCAAGCATGGATTGACCGTTCGAGGATTTCGCTCCCACACTATTGCGTGACGGCTCCGGTCAGCAATTGCTCTCCCGTGGGCATGCGGACCTGGGCCGATTGCTCCGACGTTACAAAGATGGAAAATTGTTTATAAGGAGTCGAACCTTGGAATCTACCATTCAGGTTATCGTCAACAAGCAGTTCACCCTGATTTTCCGCCGAATGGCCGTTCGCTTGGATCCAAACCACGTAAACAATTGCGGACGGCGTTAATGCGCTGGGATGCGCGAGATGCTGGACCTTCATGTCAACGGCCGTGTTCTTGTTGCGGTCGTGACCGATGGTCACGGTCCCTTTAGCGCCGGGAACTGATGATGCCGAGGTCATTACGACCTTGTGTCCTCCGAACGGCCACCAAACCAATCCCATTGCCAATATGAGGGCCGCGAAAAAGAAACCGCGAGGACGACCCATTGCGGCGGGTTCGAATCGCGAGCCCGGCGTGCCTTTACTTCTAATTCGAGTCACGGATGTCATGAAATTTCCTCTCCTCCAGGAATAACATAAAGACTGACGCAGGGAAAGTCGCGCGAGAATTGTAACCCATTACTAGGGTAGGGCGAGTGAAAACACCATCGGGGCTTCGCTGTGTTCCGAGGGGGGGGAATAAATTGAGCCTTTACCCTCGAAAGATGAACCACTTAATCTGTACCCGAAAACGATATACCCCTGGTTGAACTTCCCAATCTGAGGTACCGACAGAGCGGGCCAATAGAATCTTGGATTTTGTCTTGAACGGCTTTGATAAAACGGTCTGGAAAGCTTTCCATGCTATCTATTTATGCCTTATATCGACCCCATAGACCACGTTCTACCCTTGAAACTAGACACCAATCAATCCCTCTAAATTTCAAACTGACCCCACTACCGAGATGGCCCATCTATTGACAAACTAGTAATATTCTGCTACGATATCGTGTGTCCGCCTGCCGTGCTCCGCTTCGTTGCCCTCTACCGCCAGCTAACTCCTTGCGATCTACCCGCGGCCATCGGCGGCAATCTCCCGAATCCATTCCTTCTAGCGCCATCGATAAGGCGCTAAATGCCATCGAATCAATAAGGGCACCTCTCCAATCACCCATTGATGAATTAGTAAGTCGTGCGCAATCATATCGTTACACACTGATTCACCCGCATCTCCTTGCGAATGATATCTTTGTAGAATTGCCGGGGGGGCGTCCCCCCTTCTAACTCCAAAAATCCGGTGCCGGCCGCTCCAGCCGTTGTGGATGGCCGCGAACCGTCGCCAACAGGGGCAAACGTAAATGCCATCTCGAATTGAAGACTACGCCATGATCGGCGACTGCGAAACCGCCGCCCTGGTCGCGCGAGATGGATCGATCGACTGGCTCTGCTGGCCGCGTTTTGATTCGGGCTCATGTTTCGCCGCTCTTCTCGGCACCTCCGAGCACGGTCGCTGGCTGATTGCGCCTACAAATCCGGTTAAACAGATCACCCGCCGCTACCTCCCCGACACTTTGATTCTTGAGACCACCTTTGAATGTGAAACTGGATCGGTAACGCTCACCGATTTCATGCCTTTGCGCGGCAAGCAATCGAATCTCGTGCGCATCGTGTGTGGCGTGCGCGGACAGGTGGCCATGCGCATGGAGTTCATCCTGCGCTTCGATTATGGCCAATCCATTCCCTGGGTCACGCGCCTGAATGACCATTCGCTGCGTGCGATTGCCGGCCCGCACATGGTCGTTCTGCGCACGAGCACGCCGGTGCGCGGACAAGATTTAAAAACCGTTGCTGAATTTACGGTGAAAGAGGGAGAAACGGTCCCCTTTGTCCTGAGCTATACCGCCTCGCATTTATCCATCCCCAAACAGATCCAGCCCCTGAAGATGCTCGCGGAAACGGAAACATTCTGGCGCAATTGGTCTGGCCAATGCACCTATCAAGGCCCCTGGCGAGACGCCGTAAAACGCTCCCTGATCACTTTGAAGGGGCTGACGTACTGGCGCACAGGCGGCATCGTCGCGGCGCCCACCACGTCGTTGCCTGAATGGATCGGGGGCCAGAGAAATTGGGACTACCGCGTCTGCTGGTTGCGCGATGCTAGTTTCACTTTGTGGGTTTTGATGTATGCCGGATATTTTGAGGAAGCGTCGGCTTGGCAGAATTGGCTGCTTCGCGCGGTCGCGGGCAGTCCCGCCCAGGTCCAGATCATGTATGGTCTCGCGGGCGAGCGGGACCTGCGAGAATGGGAACTGGAAAAATTGCCGGGCTATGAGGGATCTAAGCCCGTGCGCGTGGGCAACGCGGCTGCCCAGCAGCTGCAGCTTGATATTTACGGAGAAGTTGCCAGTGTGATGGATTACGCACGCCGCGGAAATCTGCCCAGGAATCGTCCCAGCATCGTACTGGCGCGGGCGATGCTCGAACATCTGGAGAAAATTTGGCGCGAGCCGGACGAAGGTATCTGGGAAGTTCGCGGGCCTTGCCGTAATTTCACCCACTCCAAGGTGATGTCCTGGTTGGCGTTTGACCGCGCCATTAAAAATTACGAGCGGTTCGGTTTGAAGGGACCGGTGACCCGGTGGCGTGCCGTCCGGCAGGAAATCCATGAGGACGTTTGCCTGCGGGGATTTGATCGGGAAATCGGTGCCTTTGTGCAGTCGTACGAATCGCACAATCTCGATGCCAGCCTCTTAATGATTCCCAAAGTTGGATTTCTCCCGCCCTCCGATCCTCGCGTCCAGGGCACCATCGCTGCCATTCAAAACAACTTGGTTCGCGACGGCTTTGTAATGCGGTATCACACCCACGAAACCGCCGACGGACTACCACCGGGCGAAGGCGCGTTCCTCCCGTGCAGCTTTTGGCTTGCGGATACCCACGTATTGTCGGGGCGCTACGAGGAGGGAAAACAGTGTTTTGAGAAGTTGTTGAAATTGCAAAATGACGTGGGCCTGCTGTCGGAGGAATATTCTCCGCGCGAACAGCGGTTGTTGGGAAACTTCCCCCAGGCTTTCACTCACGTGTCTCTCCTAAATACGATTTTTATTCTTGATCGCGCGACCCGGTCAACCGGCGAGCACGTTAAACAGCCTGCCGCCAATCCGGTTGTGGAGGAAAAGCCGGTGCCGCATAACCCGGAACCGGCGCCCATAAAGTGAACTCTGGTCTTGAATCGATCACCGCAGACGTGGTCAAATCACCCCCGCGCGGCCGCGCCTTTTGAGCCGAGCGTGGAGGAGGCCATCGTGAGGAATCCAATCGGTGTTTTGTGCTTGCTGGTGCTTTTCGTCTCGGTAATTCGTGCCAAGCCGCCGCAACAGGCCGCCAAAACGCCCGATGACAAAACGGGTGACACCCCGTCATGGGCCTACGGGTTTACCACCCCCGCAGGACCGCGCCCCACAACTCCAAACACTCCTCCTGCGGCCGCTGCGGCCGCAGCGCCCGCGCAGCCGGACAACTCGCCAAAACAGGTTCCTGGCAGCACTCTAACCTTCACCCGTGCGCAGATTGGAGATCGTTTCGGTCCGGCCGATTGGTATCCGGGCGACCATCCTGCGATGCCGGATGTTGTGGCGCACGGGCGCAAGCCGGACGTATGGGCTTGCGGCCTCTGCCACTATCCCAACGGAAAAGGCCGTCCGGAAAATGCGGATGTGGCGGGTCTTCCGGTAAGTTACTTCGTGCAGACAATGGCCGACTTCAAAAACGGTGCGCGGAAGAGCACGGACTGGCGGAAAGCTAACACCAACAATATGATCGGCTTCGCGAAAGCGATGTCGGACGACGAGATAAAGACAGTCGCACAATATTTTGCCGGGCTGCAAGCAGGCCCGTGGATCAAGGTCGTCGAAACCGATACCGTGCCCAAAACGCGTGTCAACGGCGGAATGTTCCTGACGCTCGAAGGATCCGAGCGCGAACCCATTGGCCAGCGGATCATCGAAGTCCCCGAGAAAACCGAAGCGACCGAAGTACTGCGTGACGCCCATTCAGGATTCATCGCCTACGCGCCCATGGGCAGCATCAAGAAAGGCGAAGCGCTGGTGACCAATGGTGCGGGTAAGACGACTGCCTGTGGTGTCTGCCACGGAGCTAACCTGCAAGGCCTCGGCCCTGTTCCAGGAATTGCGGGACGTTCGCCGAGTTATTTGGGTCGCCAGCTTTATGACATGCAGCAAGGTTCGCGCAACGGAGTATGGTCAGCCTTGATGAAACCGGTGGTCGTCAATTTGACCAACGACGATATCGTCGCGATCGTCGCGTACCTCGCCTCGCGCGGAGGCCCTGCCGTGGCCGCAAGCTCCGCCCCAAGTCCAATCGCAAGTCCCGCCGCAAGCCCCGTCACAGCCTCCTCGACGGGAGGGGACTCGCTCGTTGCCCAAGGCAGAGCTCGCTACGAGAGCTACAAGTGCTACGACTGCCATGGTAAGAACGGCGAAGGAACCGACGATGCGCCGGATTTGGTCGGGACCCATCTCGATGCGGCCGGAATTGCGAAGTTCCTTCAGAAGCCGAGCGCTGACGCGGACGGAAAGGGCATGCCGACAATTGCCGCTTCCAGCCCCGATCTCCAGCCGCTGGTTGCGTACGTGATGAGTATAAAAAGCGCCCCTCGTTGAGGATAGCGCGCCGCGACATACTCGCGGTGCGGGCGCAGGAACCCGTGGGGCGTTGCGGAAGGCCCGGCCGCATCGTCACATGAGCGCGCGCATAGCGGGCGCAACGTGGCGGCCCGAGAGGGAGCAGTTCCTAAATCCAGCGTCCGCGGCGCTGAAATTCGCCGCGGACAACCAGCGAGTTAACGCCCGTTGTTCGCACAGGTTCACCGACCCCCGGCGCTTACCTTCGCGCAGCGCTGGTTGCGTGGCGCGCCTGCATCTCGCGAGTCAGATGCGGCACGATGCCGATGATCCGTTCGATCAGCATCAGTTGGCCCCGGTGATGCATTTCGTGTTCTTTGACCGAAAGCAGCATCTCGAAACGGCTCTTGGAAGCTGGGGTCGCTCCCGCAGGGAACGTTACTCTTTCGATCAGAAAATTCTCCGTGAGCCCTTCCAGAAAATTCGCCCATTCGTTGCCCGAGGCGCGAAGCAGTTCTATGGTTTGTTCCTTGCTCCGCTGCACCTTCTCTTCCGCCATCATCCGTTGCATCAGCGACGGAAAATCGAATCCTTCGAGCGTCGCGCGCTTGTCCTTGGCGTGAATCTGATGCTGGAAACCGTGCGCCACCGATATGTGAGCCAGCAATTCGCCGACGCTGCGCACGTCGGGAGCCGCACGGAAACTGTATTTGTCTTCGGGAATTTCTTGCGCGATGGTGATGGTATTTTTCCGGACGGTGCGAAAACTTTCGGCGAGTTCCTTGCCTCCGTAATATGTCAAATCGTGTTCTCCTTTAATTCAAACTGCGATGGGATTGTTCGAGCGGCAGGAAGTCTAACACGCCGTGGCAAAAACATTGCTAACCCGCGAGCGCATACCGCCAGATTGTAAATGCGGGGAGCCAACGTCGCGGATGCATGATTAGTGACGCTTACATCGATGATCGATGATGAATTAAGCGGCGAGCGTATTCGTTGCGAGACAGTCGAAGCCGCCAAAGGCGCCGAAACCAACGAGGCGCGCGGCCGCCAGGCAAAGGCGCCGAAAACCTCAGGCCAGCTTGAGGCGCATCAGTTTGCGAGCGTTGCCTTCGTAAATTTTCTGGCGATCTTGCGCCGAGATAGGCAGTTCGTCGATGCAGCGAATTGTTTCGCGAATGTATCCAGGTCCTTTTTCAGGATCGAACGGGGAATCCGAAGCAAAGAGAACGTGATCGACGCCAAAGAAATCGAGGCCGCACTCCATGGCGGCGCGCGAGCCGAATGTGGCCGTGTCGGCGTAAAACATTTTGAAATATTCCTGCGGCCGATTTTTCAGGCGGCGGCTGTATACCGCGAGATCCTCGTCATCGGTGCGGGCGCCCAGCTGATCCAGGCCAGGGCCAGTGCGCCCGGAAAAATAGGGAATCATCGCACCCATGTGATGGGTAATAAATTTCAACTGCGGAAACCGGTCGAAATAACCGGCAAATAAAATGCGCGCCATGAAAATGCTGGTCTCGTAAGGCCAGCCAAAAACCCACCATAACTCGTATTTGGATTTTGTTTCGGTCAAGTAATCGGGAAAATTGGGCCCGCGCGTGGGGTGCACCCAGATGGGCACGTTACGTTCGGCCAATTTCTCGAAAATGGGCGAAAACTCAGGTTCATCGAGGGGACGGCCATTCACGTTGGTATAGATCTGCACGCCGCTGGCGCCCAGCTTCATGACTGCGCGGTCGATCTCCTTGATGCACGCAGCGACGTTGTTCATGGGCAGCGACGCGATAAAACCGGGAAAGCGGTCCGGGTATTTTTGCACAAGTTCGGCGAGCCCATCGTTGCCGAGTTCGGCCAGCTCCGGCGATTTCTCAGCGTTGCCGAATGCCTCGATCGGCGGGGAAGCGAGACTCAGCACCTGGACGTAACCGGGGAAGCGATCCATCTGGCGAAATCGCACGTCCAAATTCACAATCGAGGGAATACCACGGACTCTTTTTTGCATGCTGGCGCTCTGATCGGCCAGCGTGAGCATCCGGTCGTAGAAGTTTTGCGGGAAAATATGGCAAAAAATATCGATCTTCATTCGTTAGCCTTCTTTCGGCGACTCGCAGCACCAGGGATCAACGGTGCGGTCGTGGAACAGTATCGTAGCGATAATGCGTTTGTGAAGTTGTTTCATGGGCGGCGAAAGAATACGGCACTCCAAAGACGGCGCCAGAAGAACATAGTCACAGGCCAGGGGCTTCGGGCACAGTTCGCGGTGCGCACAGGAGCGAGTGGAGAATTACGAGCGTCAAGCCTCCCGAAATCACCGGCTGTTGCACCAGCAGCCGGACCGTCAGCGGCATCGCCTGGAGAGCGTCAGGGGAGACAAACAGCCCTCCCAACCCCAAAAGCACGGCAAGCCCGGCAACGATAAAGGTGCGATCGTTCCAGTCTACTCTGCCCAGCATTTGCACGCCGTGCATGAAAACAATGCCGAATAACAGCGTCGCCGCAGCCGAAACGACTGGCTGCGGAACCAGAACCAGCAGCATGTCAAACTTGATGAACGCGCCCAGCGCAATCAGCAGAATGCCGGCGGCCAGCGTGGCATAACGCGATCCCACACGCGTGGCTCGCAACATGCCCATATTGTCGGGATAGACGATGGTGCTGAATCCTCCGACGATGGCGGCAAATACGGAGCCCAGCGCAACCGCAAAAACTCCCTGCGCCATGCGTTCCGCGGGCAGCTTTTCATTGCCCCAATCGGCGACCATTTGATACATGGCCATGGACCCCATGCCAGCCGGAATGAGCACGAGCAAGAATACCAGGACGAGGCTGGGCTCGACCGTGAAGCCGAACGGGAACCATTGCGGCGCGACAATCCAGGGCGCATTCCACACGGCTGAAAATGAGATCGGCCGGAAAAACGCGTAGCACGCGGTGCCGGCAGCGAGTCCGATCAAAATTGCGGCGCGCCGGAAACGCGCTCCGCCCCACAGCGTGGCGCCTACCAGGAAAGCGACGCTAACGGTCCCCGCGAATATGTTCAGCAACGGGAAGCCGGGGCTTGCGGGGCTACCAATCCAGTTGGGCAGCGCTACGTTCGCGACTTGCATGATCGTCAGCATGACGATGGTGCCGGAAATAATTGGCGCGCGCAGAAATCGCGCGAACAGGCCAACAAAACTCCATCGCCGAATGGGCACGGTAAGCACACACCAAATCAGCGAGGCGGCGAAAAAAGAACCGTAGGCGGAGCCCAAGCCGCCACGTTGCAGGTGGCCCACCGCGAGCAGAGCGGCGAAGTTGCCGGCATAGGGGCCCTGGATGACGGGCAGCCGCAGAAGCAGCACCGACTGCAGAATCGTGATGATGCCGCAGGTCACAAACGTCATACCGTATAGATAGGCGATCCGCTCCGGCGAGAGATCGAATGATCGCCCCAACAAGCTGGGGAAGACAAACATGCCCGTCATTCCAAAAACGTTTTGCAGTCCCAGGACGAGAAGCTGGCCCAGGGGGAGGCGATCGTCAATGGCCACATCGAAAATCCCGGTGTCACGTGTGCGGGCGGTAACGGGTAGAGGCGCGGCCATGGAATTTATCTGTGACGTGTTTTTAGCTGTTGGAGCATCATCGAATGGGCGGTTTGGATGGTCCGGGACTTTGCCGTTGCGTACTTTGGTCCTGCGCTTTCTCGACCGAGCGAACCGGAGTTTCCGGCTTCAGCCCGCCATGCCTTCTGGCCAGCGTGTTAACACCATTTTTCTGCCAGTCGCCAGCGACGGCGTTGCGCGCAAACTGTTCCCAGTCCGGATTCCAATCGCCCAGCGAATAACCGTGCCAGGGAGGACGGATGGCCAGTGCGGGCAGACCAAGCTCCATCCAGATATTCCGCGCGCCTTCCATGAATTCGCGTGCAGGCAGAGCCAGCGGAGGCATCGGATATTTTAGGGTGGCGTCGATGAGCATGGTTGAGTCCATCGCTTGCGGACCGGATTTTGGCGCGTGCCCGGTGGAACGATAGGGCTCGATGCGGACATCGTCGACGGGATTTGAGCGATAGGCGAGCGACCACACGACCGCATCGGTATTCGTGGGATCGATATCTTCGCTGACGGCGATGACGATTTTCCCGCAGTCCGCAAGACGAGAAGCCGCGCCCTGCAATCCGCGCCACACTTCGGTACGCTGCGTGCCATTCGAGAATTGCAGGAAAATCACCGGACGTACATTGCTGAGCGGCTCGTGCATCACGACACGGCGGATGCCTTTGACGGCCAGGTGATCTCGCAAGTGAGTGAGGAACAGGGGCTCGTAGGCGACCCGCTTGATGACACTCGACTCGCTGGGCGTGACCTGACTAATGATCGAGACAAAAACCGGCGACCGCCGGTGGGTGATGGCCGTCACCTGCATGGACATGTTGTAGTCCTCGAGTGCGACGTACCCGTTGCTCTCGCCGAAGGGGCCTTCGGGTTCGAGCAGATCGGTATCGATGATGCCTTCAATAACGATCTCGGAATCGGCGGGCACCTCGAGATCGACGGTGACACACCTGGCCGTGCGGATGGGAACGCCCGCAACGCCACCCGCCACCGTCATTTCGTCTCGATCGATGGGCATTTTCTGCGGACCGGTGTAAACGACGACGGGCGCGCAGCCGATGACGATCGCGCAGGGCATCGACTCGCCGCGGTCGCGATACTTGAGCCAATGGAGATAACCGCCGGCGCCGCCGATCCGCGATGACATGCGCACGCCGAGACGATCGGTATTTTTGAGCGCGGCACGGTACGTTCCCATGTTGCGCACGCCGGTTTCGGGATCGCGCGTGATGCACAGCGTAGCGGTAAGGTAAGGCGCGGAGTCGAAGCCCGGCGTAGAGATGGGCACAGGGAGGCTGGAGAGTCCGCCCTCTGGCCGCCGGAGATCGTCGCCCGTGACGATCACGTCCTGGCAAGGTGGCGCAGTCACGATAACGGGGGCGACGGGATTCGCGAAAGCGTGGGCCCAGGCGGCGCCAATCTCCTCAACCGGGCGGCCCATGCCGATGGCATAGATCTTCGGCGACGCGGCGAAGGCACCGACCGCAACGGGAATATCGTAACGGCGCCCGCGAGAATCGACGACATTGGTAAAGAGAAAGGCGCGGCGGTCGTCCTCGGGAATGCCGCCCAAAAATTGCCAGCGCACCAGCGGGTGCAGTTCGGTGTCCTTATTGATGGGGCGGTTGACGCGCACGAGCAGGCCGGCAGCGTCGAGCGCCGTAAGATGGGTTTGAAAATCGAGGCTGGGCCGTGTGAGCGCGGGCTGCTGCGGTTGCGACTCGCCAGTCAATTTGACGTCGCGATGCTGATTCATCTGATCCATGCGATCCATCTGATCGATCCGATGCGCGCTTGCTCTGCGAGACGATTGTATCGAATGATCTTCTCGAACGCCTTCGCGCAGTTACTTCCGGCGGTCATTTCCAAGCTGCGTCATTTCCAAGCAAATACAAGTACGACGGACAGGATCGCGGTCACGGCGAGCTGCAAAAGCTGCCAGGGCAGGCAGGTACGAAATATTTCGCCGTCGCGCCCCTTTACATTCGCGAGCGAGGCGCTGTACGCAATTTGCGTGGGCTTGAGCGCATTGGGCGGACCCATCGTGACTACGGTCACAATGCCCACGAGCACCATGAGCGGGATATGGAGTTGCGGCGCGATAGGCACCTGCATGCGGGAAAACAGAAAGTCTCCGGGCAGGCCTTGTCCGAAGGCCATGCCTCCCAAGAACGCCACGATGGGATAGAGCGAACCGTAGACGAAATTTCCGGCGCTCGAGAGCACTTTACCGAGCAGCGCGATTTGTCCTGTATCCACCATCAGGTATACCGTCGCGCCACCCACGACGAGGGTGGCCAAGCTGGCGCGGCTGCGCTTCGTGGCAATCGTAAAATCTCTTCCAGGATGCGCAGGCTGCGAGCGAAACGGATAGCAGACGAGGGCAGTCACCAGAATATAGAAACCGGCAGAGGTAAAAATATTGATGGAGATCGGAGCATATCCCCAGGCCGCGACGCTGAATCGCAAACGCTCCATCT
>Ga0182024_10016919_pt1 | contig 13757 bp, 11 predicted proteins | sample P32metaG_FD_120480 | JGI IMG/M metagenome (GOLD analysis project Ga0182024, IMG submission 120480) | Permafrost microbial communities from Stordalen Mire, Sweden - P3-2 metaG (Illumina Assembly) | ecosystem: Environmental > Terrestrial > Soil > Wetlands > Permafrost | place: Sweden: Stordalen... | reverse complement strand
TTCCGCATCCGCGTACCTCTGGTGGAGGTCTGGCATGGTTAGGTCGCCCACACCGAGGCGCTCGGCTGGCTCCATAACACGTGCCACGCGCTCGACATTTCCAGCCAAGCGTTCGGCAATGCAAGTCGAATGGACAATGTCGTCCAGCCTTTGCGTTTCAAGCGCCAAGCTCGACCATCGCGCCATTGATTGAAAGCTCGCCTCTCCCATTGCCAACGGGAGTAACGCGGGATCGATAGCCTCCTTCAATGGGGCGATACTTCGCATGACCTCAACGGCGCGACCTGCTTCTGCAATCGTCGGTGGTTCTTCCCAGTTAGCCGTCTCGCTAACTGCACGGGTGCTGCGCAGTAGATGCTCGAGTGCGGTTGCCCACTGTGTCGCGGCGTTGATTGCGGCGCTTCGGTCAAACCTACTGAGATTCAGATTGCCCACACCGCGCCACGGCTGCAGCGCCGGCTCCGCGAAACCACCCATCGCAGCCGCGTGGTCGTCGAGTGCTTTCCCCGCCCCCCTAAGCTCGGCCAGTCTGTATCGATCGATGGCGAGCGGCTCCGATATTCGAAATTCCGAAGCCGAAGCGGGCACACCTTCTGGCGGATTGGCACGAATTGAATCGCCCCACAATATGTCATGCGTGGTCAGGCCAGTGTTGCCGGCTGGGCTATTCATGATTTTGGCATAGTCGGTCAGGCGTTGACGGTCTCTGTGGAGTGACTCGCGGGCTCGCTCTATTTCCCCCGCATTCTGGCGGAGACGAGTCGCATCCATGCGCTCCTTGACCGCTTGGAGCACGTGCGTCTTCGACGCCTTCGCAGAGTGAACTTCGAGGCAGAACAAGCCGAGTCCCATGTGATCGAGGCGGTCTTTAACGACGCTCAATGCCGCCATCTTCTCGGAAACAAAAAGAATCGATTTGTCCTGCAACATCGCATTAGCAATGATGTTTGTTATGGTTTGCGACTTGCCTGTACCTGGGGGGCCTTGAATTACAAAGCTGGAGCCACCGGCTACGTCGATAACGGCACTGACCTGCGAAGCATCGGCATCAGTTACGAGCGCGGGCGCCTGCGCTTCAATCTCGGGAGCGTCGATGTCGTGAACGGCGGCGAGCGTATTAAGCTCCCCCACCGGCGTGTCCCCGTAAATCTGATGCAGCAATTCGTGCCCGTCGGGGCGCGCCGCGACCGGCCACCGCTCAGGGTCGAGGTCGCTCCACATGGCCTGCCTGGAAAAAGAAAAAATTCCAATCGTCACCCAGCGACGCACACGCCAGCGCGGCCGGTTGCGAACCGCTCGCGTGACGCTCGCTAGATAGGCTTCAATGCCGGACTCGGCGTCGTACTCGGGTATTTCGAGGCCGTGCTGACGAATTTTCTCACGAAGCGCGACGTTAGTGGTTTCGTCATCGTCCCTTCCCGCGATTGAGAAAACGTACTCGCCGGCGGCGACCCGCTTTTCGATGTTGACGGGGAGCAGCAGTATTGGAGCAAAGCTCGGAGCCGGACTATCGTCCGTCTCATACCATTCAAGGAATCCAACTGCGCAGGACAGCGCGCTGATGCCGGCATCTTCCTGCAGCGTGCGAGCGCCACTAAAAATCGCTGAGAGTTTCGATTCGAGACGATCCGGAAAGAATAAGGTTTGAAGTTTTGGATGTTCGTCGGCTTCGGATGACGGCCTGCGCCGCGTTGGAAGATCGTAGGAGGGATCGATACCAAGTTCTACGGCTCGGATCTTGGGGTCGGTGGCCGTCCGCCACTCCGGCATACCGACCTGCACACGGACACGGTCGCGCAATGCCCGCTCGGCTGCTTTGTCCCTGTTACGCCGCCGATTGCCCGCCGCGCGACGGGCGTCTTCGGCGGCAAGCCATTCCGGATCGACGGCCTTCGCTTCTCTTAGTGCCGTCCTAAATTCTTCCGTGTCTTCGTCGCGCGGGATCGTCTCGACGGGAGGCAGCGGGACTATATCAAGACTTTTCTCGGAATCGAGTGAAGCCACGAGAGCGGCCAGATCAACGGATACGAGACGAAGATGACGGGTGGACGTCTCGGAGTGTCGATAGTTGAGCATCCCATTGCGCAAGCTGAGATCGATCAGTTTCTCGCGTGCCTTGCGAATGCCCTCCCGCACCATCTCGGCTATGGGTCCGCCCCTGCCTACGACGGCGAAGGGCCTCGCATTTCTGTTTGCGGCACCGTGCTGGTTTGAAGGCATCACGCGGACCGGCCCCGGATGCCTGCGCCCCGAACGCAGGCGATCCAACCATTAAGCGTACGCGATTGTGTGGCGCTTCGCACGTGGAAATTGCGGTGCTCGAGCTGGTGCGGGCTATTAACCGACCAGCATTGTTCTGCCCCCCACAATGGACACTGCTTTCGACCCGCATTTAGGCGGCCTTGAGAGCACCAAGCATTTGACTAAAGCTAACGATTTCAGTCGGGGGCCAGAAGGAAACGGGCAAGCGGCGCCCGCACGGTGCGGTGGCAGCCCACTACTGACAGGTGCCGGACGTTATTTCACCGCCAAGGATTGGAATCTAAAAGTGTCGCGCGACAATGGGAGCGTTGGCGGAATCGCATCGTCCTGTTCGTCCAATGACAATTCTGCGCCAAACGCCCAAAGCGCGATGACGATGGCCCCTCGACCGAAGGACCACAGCCCGATACACCGACTGCACGGCGAAATCCCCGAAGGTCTGGACTACGCGAAATAGTCATCCAGCCTTATATGGCGCGGGTTGCTGCGCCGCTTGATCCAAAGGAAACGCGCGCTCAAGCTGTCAAATCGAACTCTATTTTTGGCCCCGATATCTGCGCGAAGACCGAGACCCCAAATAGGCTTCAAATTTAAATTCAGCCTTTCGGGCGGCAAAACCGGAAGGTATTCGATACGTCGGCCTGACATTCAGCCGGTTTTGCTGGGTTTCTTCAGCCTTCGCCCCGGCCTCAATAACCCAGTACCTCTCATTTTTCATCGCTACGACGCAAAAAAGTCGATCCGCGCGGCAAAAACCGGAAGGTTTTCGGTAGGTATTCGGAAGGTTTTCGATACCTATTCGGAACGTCGTAAAAGTTGAACCGGAAGGTATTCACTACATACCAAGGGTTGAACCGGAAGGTCCCTTCTGTTTGAGAAATTATGTTGGTCACGAGCCAAGCGCCAAGGCGTGGAGGAAGTTATCGTGGCGCCCCAAAACCGATGGGGAAGGTCCGGTCGGAATGCCCGTCGGACTTCGTCTAACCGTGCAGAGTCTAGCATCGACGACACAATGAGTCGCAGTGACGTTGAGAAGCCCGCTGGTGAGTCCGATTTGTGCGGGCGCCCAACCTAGCGAGATTCAGCGGAGACTCGCGGAGGCTCGCTACAAGCGGTCTGGGCGCTGGTGCCGGCGGGCGCACCGCCTCGACGCCTGCGGCGCACCAGCAGAGTTGGGGTTACGCAAATGCGTCAGGGAGGTATCTTGGCGGGGTGACGAAAATCAAAAGCATCTACTTATAGCAACTTTGGAGCGTCGCTGGCGAAAATAATTGTCCGCTGAAACGGGCGGCGCCTGTTAAAATAGGAAACACTTCAAAATGCAGGAAGACCAAATGCCAAATCCGACAACGTTTTCTGTCTTGCCTGAACCAGACCGGACTACGCAGACCGTGGAGCAATTGCTCGGCGATCTCGAACTGGGCGGTGACGATACGAGTGAGGCCGTGACCGAAGACTTCAGCGAGCTAGACGCGCTCTGAAATAAAATCGGGCTGCCAGCTTTCGGACTCGCGGCCCGTATCAAAACTGGACCTGCCGAGGTTCAACTCATCGAAGTCACGAATGCAGGAGCCCCGTCAACATGCATTATAGTACGGCGCACGTCGACGAACGCCACACTCAAAGCCGAGCAAAGAAAATGATCGAACGACCAGAGCCGCTCGATCTTGTGGCGCAGCTACGCTCTTACCGCGCCAAGCACGTCCCGCCCACTGCCATCTCGCCAGATGATCCGCTGGCGATCGAGAAGACCAAAATTGAGCGATATCTCAAAAAATATAGCCGTACTCCTGCCGATTTGCCGGATGACTTCTGGGAACAATCAAAGGATATGCGTGGCTGGATGCTTGGTCAGATCGTCGGACCAGCGATGGGCGAAACAAAACGCTTAAAGCGGCTCGCTGAGCGCGGCTACCCAGCGGACTATGACTCACACCCTGCCGCCGATCGGAAACGGATCAGCGCGGCAGTGCGTTCACGGCGGCGACGCACAAAGACAGCCGAGACGGTGGTGACAGCACTGACACCCAGCGCCGGCATTCCAGCGGCGATAATCACGCGCAACTGGGTTGCCGACAGGTTTAGCCGGCTGAGCGCATGGACCAAAGGCACTGGGTCAATGGAGCGTAAATTGCGCGGCCGGGAGCGGGAGCTTCTGAAAGCTGTGATCCACTATCACGCGCTGAGCCTCTCGCTTGGGCGCCAGCCATCGCACGCCGAGTTCGCGGCTAAGCTCGGTTGCACAAGGCGGGCAGCGCAGAACCGGATGCGGATATTAGTGAGCCTCCATTCCGGCGTCGGCCCTTGGAATGCAAAAGCGTGACGGGCTGCACCACCTAAAAAGCGTGATGCAACTGCACCACATACGAAATCACCTGATTTATTGGTACAAGTCATTCAAACACAGAGAAATATCGGCCGGAGAGGGGTCAAAGTTGTGTGGTGAAGCCCGTCACGTTTTCCCCACTAGAGATGTATCTATTAGAGTATTTTTCTAGTGCAGAAAATGTGACGGACTGCACCACACAGCATTCCACTCTCCGGCGCGCTCCGGCGGCTGCGCCGCCGTAACACGGCGAATCTAGACCAGAGCTTCCGCGCCGCGTGGCCGCCTATGGAGTCCTAGAGGCCGCTGGTGAAAGCGTTGCGTTCAACGGCTATGTCACCGTCCCCGATTAGATTGTCGCAGCCCTGCGCCAGCCCACGGGCTTTGGCATCAACTGGCCGCTCGCCGCCGCGCCAAGGAGCTTTGGTCGGTGGTGCTCGCGGCGAGGCGTGGTCATGGAGGCGTACACACGTGAGCCTTTATTCGCGTACTGAGGCAAAGCACCAGTGATACTCATCTTTGAATATTTTCACTTCTAAAGCGTCGTTGGCTTTCTCGGGAGAAACCATACCCTCTATCACACCGGGGAGCCCCGGTAATAGAACGGCTACGAACGGCACAAAGCCGACGTATCCACCGAAGCCATTCTTTGCATTCACCTCGCCACAAATAGTATGGGGCACATCCGAAACTCGTCCGAGGTGTCGCGCCTGGATCGACATAGAATCGCGGAATTTTTCGCCGAAGAGGTTGAATAAAGCTCTCTGTTCGTCAACGGAAATGATGTTGCGAGTGTCGTCAACTACATTGAGTGCGGAAAAATTTGCTGCGGTGTGCCACGCTACAAGCGTAGATATGTATGATCTGGCTTCCGGAGCCGTAAACAGAACGAACGCTCCGCTGATGCTCGCGGCAGCCACGACGGCGAACGAAAATGAAATGGCGCGTTTCATGTAAAAGGCCCGATAACGACCCCCGAGCATTCGACAGTTAACCCAATCGGCTCACCAAATCGACAGTTCGTAAGTGAATATATCTCTGTAACATCCTCAGCTCTTTGTGCCCGCTGATGGCGCTGACCTCGGCTATACTGAGACCGCGCTCGAACAGACGGGTGATTGCCTCGTGCCGAAGGTCATGAAAGTGAAAATCCGGCATCTTTGCGCGAGCGCGGAGGCGCTCAAAGGCTAAACGCACTGAATTTGGCGACATCGGAAAGACGAGTTCAGCGCCAAGCCGCCTGTCGCGTGCCAGAGCTGTGAGGATTTCTGTTGCGCGTCGCGATAGCGGGACATCACGGCTTTCCCCATTTTTGGTGAGGGGTAGGTGTACGAGGCGATTGTCGAGGTGAACATGCTCCCAGCGAAGCGCCAGAAGCTCGCCCCGTCGCATAGCTGTCTCGATAGCGAGAACGACGAGCGGCTCCAATAATGGCGTTCTTCCTTGCTCACAGGCTGCGAGCAAGCGTGCTTCTTCCTCGTTTTCTAGTCGCCGTTTTCGGCCTTGCGGAACGCTCGGGCGTCGAACTGTTTTCACTGGATTGCGCGGGAGCCATAGACCCCATTCTCGAAGCGCGGTCTCAATCGCGTGGCTGACCGTATTCAACTCGCGCACGACTGTCGCGGGGGCAGCATCCTTGAGGCGTTCATCGCGATACGTCGCGACATCTGCGCTGGTGAGCTTGGCAAGCGTGCGATGACAGATGTCCCGCCTGCATATCGCACCAATGCGAGCCTGCTCGCTGCTGGCGCTTCGTTTAGTTGGACTCACTCGTGTACGATAACGCGCTAAAAGCTCACCTAGGGTCATCTTTTCAGCAAGGCGAGTGTCTGTAACCCATCCCGACCGATCCGCTTCAGCTTCAAGCTCGCGGGCCCAGCGTGTCGCGTCAGTGCGCTTATCGAAGGACTTGTAGCGGGGAGTGACGCCTCTGCGCCGCACCATCGCTTGCCAGCGCCCTCGCAGCCGTCTGATTGTGGCCATCGCTCAGCGCGTTTCCTTCTGAGGCCATTGAAGGACATCGGCGACTCGGTGCCAAGGAGTTTCCCTCCATACACCTGGTTGTGCTGCCAGTGTGCCGCTTGTGTGCCGTTCGCTGGAGGCTCGCCGCAGGCGGGCGAGGGGAGTCCTATCGGATCAACGACTTCTGAGTTGCCGCGCTGTGCGAAGCGTGTCGGAAGCGTTGCCGTGTGTAGGCAACGCTCTGTCGTAGTCGAACGGGCGCAACGCTGGTCACTCGTCGGCGGGTCGGAATGTCTTGCGCGCTTCTCGGCGACCACGGTCAGGCGACAGCGCATTCGAGCGAAAGCGCACAGACTCTAAAGCTCATTCCACCGGCGGCGGTAAATTCGACTTGCTAGAGCGCCCGCCAGTCTTTCTTTGACGTTCGATTAATTTCGGCCAGCACGAGCGATTGGCCGGTAACTTCACCACCTTGTCGGTCAAGTCCCGATAAGCCTCATCCTGGATAGATTTATTCACTTTTAACAAAATCTTGTCACCGGACCAGAAGAAGGTCAGGAGTTTTGCATCGAAGAGCCGATGTAGGTCAGCCCGCAGAGGAATCCCGTTTGTCACGCTGTTATTACCACTTTTGGAATATCGATCAATGTGCGCAGCCTCGAGGCAGTCCCGAACCGCACATCCAGTTACGCAACATTTACCTCCATAAGCCTGGAGTACCGTATTTCGGAAAGCTGGCTGGCGATCTCTGATCAGCCTGTGGATAAAACCTCCCTTGCCGACCGGCGGGGAAGGAGCAGACACGCGATTGACCACAAAAGTTATGAATTCAGTTGCCTGCGAAGCAAGCAGATTCAAATTACTCCTGCCTTGGATATCATACATTCCAAAATAATAGCTGGACGAGTCATTGTAGAACTCGCAGATTGGACGAGTTATATCCTTATCTGACGGCGGCCTTTTGAAAACGGAAATATCATCGTTTATCATCTCGCAGCTTTTATCGTAATAATATCTCGACGGACTAAACGACTCGGGCATTTGCTTTATCAATCTTTTGATTTCATCGAGACGTTCCGAACTAAATCCGTACCAAAACTGTGGAAGTTTGCTATGAAGAATTCGGTCTAGAAATAGCTCGATTGCGGGGCGCCCCTTCCCCCAGGTTGCGATAGTCACGTACCAGCCGCCGGTGCCTGACTGGTACAAATTGCCCAGATTGAAGGTGTGTTTCAGGCGGAATGGGCTTCGCAAATGTTGGCGACTCAATTCATTGCTCAACAATTTTGCTGCCGTGACGAGACGCCGCTTTTCTGCTGCCTTGTCGATAGCCATTCAACTTCTCCCCTTGGCTTTCGCCTTATCAGTACATTTTCTACCAACGGCGTCATAACAGAAATCCTGGTCGCCAGGGCACGCTGAACCCGATGCCTTGGTGCCGGCATCAATGCCGAGTTCTGTGCGGTGCTCCAACGGCGAAAAGGCTCGCTGCTTTTCTGCACTGCAAAACGACGCAACTAACCGATTCTGTTGAAAAAGTCGGAGTATCGACTCAGCCCGATTTTTTCAGCGCCGTGGGTGCGGTTTTCAGATGCGGACGCGGGGGGCCTCGTCATCCACCTCAGACTCAACGGAGCGCGTTCTAAATCGATTTGCGGCGGTAATTAGCGTCAATCGAAGATGTCGTTCGTATTTTGGCAGATTTACAACGACTTTAGACTTGCGACTTTTTCAACAGAATCAGCCCGAAGCGACGATTGCCGTAATGCAGCGATTCGGCAGCTCTAACGGCACGCCTATGGCTTCGCAGCGAGCATTGTCAGAGCCTGATGGAGTTTTACCATGGCCCACGTGTCGCGACGGCAATAGAGAAGAAGCGAACGACGCAACCGCGCGGATGTTTTGGCGTCCGCTCGGCCGCTCGCGATCAGCCAGAATGCCGTCGAGGCAGATGTGCCGTCGGAGATATCGTCCAGATCGTCGTAGGTGATATCAGGGCAAAGAGCTGGGGCTACCGTCTTGATGGAATTGCTAAACTCAAAGCGTGGGTGGTAGAGTCCGCCCCGCACGACGGGCAGCAGGTCCGCTAGTCGCCGGACGATGGCCGCGATCGGCCTTTTGAGATCCGGAAAGGCAGTCGCAAGTTCTGTGAGTCGTGCCCGCTCATAAGATGAATAGACGATGATCGGCCACTTGGCGCCCTTAAGCGCGTCGATCAGCGTTTCGACGAACCGGCGCCGCGGGTCTGACTCGCCATCCGCAAGGAAATCATCATGGAGGACATTCCCTTCCGTATCGGCTTGATGGAGCGACCATTGGAAGGGGATTGTCTGGTATGGTCGGGTGCGGGGATACAGCGGCACCGCGGGCAAGAACGCCTCGAAATCAAGATAGAAGGCCGGAGGACCGAAGCCGTTGAGGCGTTCTGAAAGGTCCGCGGCGACGAACGGTTTTCCATCCCGCGTAGCGTTCCGGATAATCTCCTGGCGCGGTGACAGCCGAAAATCGTCTGGGATCGCCGATATGGATTCCACTCCGAGCACCTGCAATTCAGCGAGCCGGCCGGCGCTCAGATTGGGCATATGAACTACCCAATCTTTAGGTTTCGAAGCGGTGCAGGTCCCCCAATGTTCGCATGAATAGGGCGCATGACAGTGTGCGTCAGGTTCGATTTTTGGTGCTTCGGTCCGCGACAAGCAAGCGAACTGCTTCTTGAGGCGTGTTTCGATGCCGTTAAGCCGTTTCGTTGCCTCGGTCTTTACTTCCACCCGACGAAAGAATTTCGGCCAGAAAATTTCCTTCTGATCGCGCACATAATCCTTGTTCACATGCAGAATTTCGGCCGACGAGAGACGAATGCCAGTGTTTCGGAGGACATGAACTTGCACTGCCACGTCGTCGTAATAATGTTCCTTAACCTCGCCGCCGCTTTTCACTTCGCGCATTCCCCAATAGCCGCGCGGCAGACGTTCCAGCACATCGACACGAACACGCACCCCGGAATGCTCGAATGCGGCTTCGAAGATCGCCGGCACAGAGCGGTCTGCCATCAAGGCAGCGGTGCGCGCCACGGCTTCGGCGTGCTCCCAGGGCTTCTCTTCCACCAGGACACCGCCAGGAAAGAGGAGATGCGCCATGCGCCCAATTTCGAGCCCGACATCCTCCACCGAACCTAATATTGGCTCTTCCCAGTCCGCCGGCTCATGGACATTGAGCCAAAGGCGGAGGAGACACTGCAGCCCAGCCGTGTATCGCGACTTGGTCAGATAAACCGCGTTGGACATGTGTGGATTCCAAAAGTCCAGTTGCGACCAGCACTCGCCGAGACTTTAGCGCCTCCACAGGAAAGCGTAGGTCACCTGCGCCAGGCAATCCAGACGCAGCTATCGACAAGTCGTCGGTACACCGTTTCTGGCGTATCTGGGGATCGATAAGAAATCGACAGAAGTCCAATACGACCGTTTTTGACGTTCAGACGATCTAATCTGCATTCTACAAGATTGATGGGGACGCGGCCCGCCATTCTACGGCGATGAGCGGCCTCGTTGGGCTTTTGATTAGAGGGATGAACGATGACCCAACCTGATCGCCGCCGCGTGTTGACTTCGCTCGCCGGAGGCGCTGCCGTCGCGGGCATCGCTTCTGCAATTTCAAAGGAAGCGTTTTCCGAGTTGGAACTGAGCGCGCTCGGCGAACGCGCCGTGCGTCATTACGCCTGGATTTTTGCTCAACAGGGCGGCGGACCCCACACACAGCAGTCTATCGATTTCTGGTGCGGGCCGTTTGCTCCCCTTCGCTATGAGAATTACCTCCCGCCCCAGATAGGACGCGGATTAATCGCATACGAGGATTTTCCCCACCCAATTGACACCGAGAATAAAGCTCTTGAAGCTTTCAATGAAACCACCAAGTTCTATGGTCGTGATTGGCTCGATCCCGAAACGTTGGATTATTTTGCGGTTAAGCCCGTCGTTGGATCAAAGGATTTCCCATTCATCTTCTCGTCCCTCGTTGGTGAAAAGAATACGCCCGCCCGAACTGCTTTGCTCGCAATCGACAGCCCACTTGGGGAATTTGGGCGGCCGGGAATACATTCCGCCTTTTCGTCCTGCTACAACTCGATGATTGGGATTAGCCACATCGGAGAGCGCGGATTTCTTCAGCAAAAGCGCTATTCCAGAACTAGCTCAGAAAGTGACTTCGTTCGAAGCTTCTTACGTGACACGTCGTTGTGCGACACCGTAATCGTCACCAGCTCGGGACTTTTCGAGCTTGATGCCGGCCTCAGCCCAAGCGCTTCGACAGAAGATCTTGTAGGAGAATTGGTACGCCGCCTCAGCTATGCACTGATAAAGCCGAAAATCTTGGAGCGCATCGTAGGACCGTCCAGCACAAAATCGAAGCCTCGTTACTTTGCACTTGGCAGCGCTACGCTGAATGCGCGGTTTGAGCCACTGCTGCACTTGCAGAGGATGCTCGACCGGCAGAGTGAATTCGTTTCCGCGAGCTTCGCTCCGTTGGCCTCTGATGATTTGCCCCTGTTCATCGCAACCTCAACAGACGACGATCTGGAGCAGAGGACAGGTGTAATGGACGTGCTCGCCAGGGCTGCCTCGATTACCGGCTACGCGCTCAGTCCCGACATGTTCGTGTCGGTGAAAGCGCCACGTTATCAAGCCGATACTCGCCGGCCCGGTTGGCTCGATCTAATCGCGCTGTGGCCGTTTTCGATAGTCGGATAACGCGGGCCGAGTTGGGTCTCACACTGTTAGCTCTTGACCGTAGGTGAAATGGATGACGGCCGCCAGCTGGCGCCATGATAACCCACCTGCTGGGTGATAGGTTGCCCAGCACAGCACTAGTTGATTGCCAATTTGATAGCCTTGCACATCGTCCGTTAGGAAAACATCAGTATTCTCAGGCATTTTATCCCAAAGGGTCTTGCCTAAGACGAGGACCCTGCGTGGGATTGGATCAAAGAGCCGTGATAATCCTGGCAAAAACTCGCGCTTTGCTGCTTCCCACATTGCCGGCGTCGGGGGATTGCGCGCTCCTTCGCCAACCGTTTGAGACACGTAGTTTGTGAACGCAACGCGATTCCATAAGGTCTCAAGACATTTGCGGTTTGGGTTCTGTGTTCTCGCTAAAGCGCGTGAGACCATTCCGAAGAAGCGGTTATCCTCCAGACGATTTTCTACGGCCCATTTCACCATCTCAGTAGAATGTTCAAGCGAGGGGTTTCGAAGCTCATCGCCTTCCCACCATGAATATGCACTTTCACCGAGGATAAGAAGGCGTGTGCTTTCATATTCTGAGCCGATCCATGGCTTGAACATTGTTCCCTCCACCAACCACGATTTTCTGAAATAACCTAACGGGCTGAAACATCGCAAACGCGAGTCTGAGGGAACGCGCTTCACTTTTCAAGAGATTTGCACGCCTCGCATAACAAATTAAACAACATGGTTCTCAATTCTTCCGGCCCCACAATCTGCACCGCGTTCCCCCATGTAAACAGATGCCACGCCATTTCGAGCAACCCACCGGCGCGGAAGCGGACGGTTGTGGAGCCGTCGGGCTCGCGGATGAACGTCTGCGTTGGATGGAACTGGAAGGCGGCGATTTCGTCAGCGACTTCCGGAGTAAAGCGTAACACCACGTCATGCGGCGCTTCCTGGAACGCGCCAAAGGAGCGCGCCGCGTAGGCGTCGAGGTTGAAATCGTGCGGGCGGGTGCCGGTGGCCTCGCTCACTTGCATGTCGCTTATGCGGTCGAGGCGGTAATTGACTGGCTCTTCTGGTTCCCGTGGAAAGGAGGCGACGAGATAGACGCGATGGCCGTAGAGCACGCCGTATGGCACGACTTCGCGCCAGCTTGGCGCTACTGCGCCCTCTGCGCGATACGAAAAGGCAAGCCGGTGGCCCGTCAGCAGCGCTTGGCGGATCGCGGCAGAAATCTGCGGCGCTATAACCGGGCGCGGCCCTGGCCGGGAGGCAAAACCCTCGGCTTCCAGGAGCGCCTCGACATCGGGCGCGAGCTTGCGACGCCGTGCCGGTTTCAAGCTCGCCTCAATTTTTTGCGCGAGGCTTTCGAGCAACGCGGCGTTGTCCTTGACACCGTCGTGTTCGAGCCGCCGTGCGACGCCATGCAATGCTGCAAGCTCGTCGGCGAGCGGTTCGCGAAAAATACCGCTCAACCCGTTCGGCAGCCGCCAGCGCTTTGGGCGCTCGCCTTCGATCTCCTCCAACTGCGGAAAAACCTCCGCGACCGCATCGCGCATCCGCTCAGCAGTGCGCCGGCTGACGGAAAATTTTTCAACGATTTCGTCAAGAGATATACCGGCAGGCTCGGCGGCGAATAGGCGAGCTAATTGCAGAAGTCGGGTTGCAGGCTCCTTCCGCATCGCATCCTCGTAGTTCGACTGGTCCCTAACGACATGGTAGCACGCCAGGTATGTGACCGACTTCACCGTGTTCCGAAGGCGAAAAGGTTTGCTTTTTTGTGCACGACGGGAGGCAGTTGTTGGCCCCTTTCGACTTTCGCTCTGGCGCAGCAATTCGGTAGCGATCAGAGGCAAAGCGGACACGTCACCGATGCCCTCGATCTGTCGAAATTGACCCGTAGGCGACAAGAAAAATGATTGGCCACGTTTTTCGGCGGTGTCCTAATTTGAATTTTTCGGCCGATAGCCGTAGGCAATCAGCCGGCGCTTAGCCCGGTCCAGTTCTTCCTGCGTAAAAAGGCTATGCCAATGGGAATGTTCAACTACGACCGCCTCTACGGTGAGGTCTAGCCTCTTTCTGAGATACAGGGTTGTATAGCCATCTGATGGTTGTGCGGCATTGATTAGCGTTTTTGCGGTCGCCAGTCCTCCATTGTCCGTAATCATCTGGAGAAAAATAGTGGCATTGTATTTTGCTTCGGATTTAGCTCGGCGGTAGACATCGAACATTGCTTCCGTGAACTGATCTTCTAAGCCAGGCATTGCGATTCTCCGCCACGGTAAGCATCCGTACTGCCTTTAGTGGTTACCTACCTGAATAGCCGGCAACGCAGCACGCTGATCGAGCTGCGCATCGGTACTTTGGGCCTCGCGGTTGGAGCCGCTTGCGCCTTTTCCCTTGGCATCGCCGGCCAGGTTCTCACGTTCCGTACAAGAGCCTGATTGAGCTTCGCGCCGTCTACATGCCGGATGCCGCTTGGGCAG
>Ga0182024_10016918_pt1 | contig 13757 bp, 10 predicted proteins | sample P32metaG_FD_120480 | JGI IMG/M metagenome (GOLD analysis project Ga0182024, IMG submission 120480) | Permafrost microbial communities from Stordalen Mire, Sweden - P3-2 metaG (Illumina Assembly) | ecosystem: Environmental > Terrestrial > Soil > Wetlands > Permafrost | place: Sweden: Stordalen... | reverse complement strand
TCATAATCCGAAAGCCCAAAGATAGGATTTCAGTGCCATTTCCGGGTTGTAAGCCTGCTTCACTCTGCGATAGCCGGCCTGCGAGTAAGCAGAACGAAGCGCGGTCTCCTCCAGGAGAAGAGAAAGCTTACACCGGAGGTCCGCCGCGTCTCCACTGCGAAAAAGCATTGCCGCTGTTCCGGCAGCTGTGATCTCTCGGTGCACGTCTAGATCACTGATAAGGCACGGCACACTGTGTGCCATTGCTTCAATCGTAACTATCCCGAATCCCTCGGGCCCCAAGGAAGGCATCACAAAGATGTCCGTCTCCTGGTAGTATTTGGCGGGCTCTGATTGAAAGCCCTCGAAACGAACATTGATTCCTTCTGCAAGCCGTTCTAATTCTTTACGGTAGCTACCGTCCCCGACCACGGTGAGCGTCACATTGGGAATTCCGCGCAGCGCTTCCAACAAAAGATAGAGCCCTTTGTAACGTTCCAGCCGGCCCACATAAAGCAGACGCGCAGGATTTGTCACTTCTCTTTTTTGACCATCATAAGGCGGTATAAATGGCACCCATAACGGGATCACACTCGCGCGTTCCCTGGGAACGACCTTCCGCACACACTTGCCCACATCCTCGGAAACACAGATCACATGGGAGGCAAAGCGTACGCAAATACGCGCAATCAAGCGCGGAAAATAGCGAGCGGGATTAGCGTACCACCTATACAGATCATCCTCGAATGGGCCGTGTCGGGCGTAAATCGCATCACATCCCAGGACGCGTGCGGGAATTAGGAGAATCGCCTCCAGCAAACCGTTTACAACGACAATCTGCACCTGCTCACGCAGGATGATCAATGGAAGCACACCGATCGCCAACAGGAACCGAATAGGTTTCAACCAGCGAACAGCTGGAAGCGAAAAGACTTTTATACCTTTACCTCGTAAACGTCTTGCCAACTCAGGGGGCACGCAAAGCGACAGAAGGTTTGCACGTTCCATGAGCATGTCGGCCAGAGTTTCGATGTAGTACTCGACACCACCCATCACATCCCCGAGGTCTATCACCAGGATTTTCTTTTCTTTCCGTTCTGGCGTTGCTCGCAAGGTCACTGGCTCTACTCCAGATTGAAAGGTGTCGCTTTCCATGCCTATGTGTTTCCGGATCCGGAAATCGCTACTCAGAAACAGGAACACTGACTTCCGTGGCTAAAGTTTCTTGTGCCGGGAGCCCGGCAAAGAAACCCCTTGTGAGTCCACAAGCATGGGCGAAGCAGAGTGAAGCCGCGGAGGATCGCCCGCGTAAGGCGACCACAAGTCCGCGAAGAAAATCATAACCAACCAATCCTATCCATAGCGAAAAGAGCGAGTGTTTACGCAGAACATATCCCATCCCGGATCCGTAACTATCCGCTCGCTGCCTGGGAACGCTATCACTGAGCATATCTCGCCGCGGGTGGCCGATATGCCAGGCGCGATCAAATCGACCGCGCAACCCGGAGTCCAGGATTCGTAACACAAGATCCGTCTCCTCGCCTCGATCCATTCCCTCATCAAAAGTGTTCCCGTAAAGGGCCTCCCAGCGGAAGAAGAGGGAAGAGCAAAATGTCGTTCGGAAGACGTTCACTGGGAGCAGATCACAGGACGATTGCAACCACCGGTTTCCGCTGGGAACACCCTCCTCGTCTACCGCACCTACTGCGAGAATCGAGTATCGAGGATGATTTCGAAACCATCGATCGATCTTCGGCAATAGGCCTGGAGAGTACCAACAATCATCGTCAGGAAAGGCGATAAGCTCGCCAGAAGCCTTTTGAAGGCCCTTGTTGCGGGCCCTGGATACACCCTTCGGGGACGAAATTCTAAGTACGGGTACGCGGCCAACGAACTCCTCTATGACATCCTGGAGCCTATCGTCATGATTCTGATCTACCAGAATGACCTCGTAATCCGAAAACTCCTGCTGAGTTAAAGACTCAAGGAGTCGCTTTAGCTCGTTAGTGCGGGCGATTGTGGCGACAATCAGCGAGAATCGGGGCACTGATGACCTCATTTCCATTTGGGTATGCGCAACCCCGCGTTTGCTCATACTGCAGGCGCACCTGGAGCTGAGAACGCTGCCGCGCACACGATTAGTTGATATGCTTCATTGCTGGTTCACTAAGACTCACGCGCCCCGCCGTCCGGCACAAGAGACTCAACACGACCGAATTCATCACACCCAAGCCACCGTCTGTGACCAGGCTGGCCCATGCCGCTCCCAGCCAGCCGTACGTCGGTATCAACCACAGATTCAAACCAAAATTCCCCAATGCCGCCACGATCTGTGTTACTGACCGATACCGCTGCAGTCCCGCCCCGGTTAACACGCTCCCTGTGGCGCCATGAATGCTGCGAAACACAGGTATCAGGCATAACCAACGCAAAGCAGATACACTCTCAGCGAATCCACGCCCAACCAGCAGCGGAATCAGCGGGGCTAACACAAACATCCCAACCGCCGCCGCAGCGCTCACTACCACGGATCGATTGAGGAGACGGCGGCCAAAGATCGCCGTTTGTTTCAGGCTTGTCGCCCCAAGTTGAAACATCCGCGGCTCCGCGGCTGCTTCCATCGAAGCTGCCGGCATGGTCGCCAAGTCGATGGCACGATAAGCCATGGTGTAAATACCGTTTGCGGCGCTCATCCCAAAATGGCTGAGCATTGCTTTATCGAGGTCGTTGTAGGCGCTCCCCGTCGAGGCGGAGAGAGCATACTCTGCGCCTTCAGCCCCGCGCTTCAGAAACAATCGAGGTTCGATTTGCGGCCATCCAAAATTGATCGTCACCATGGTGACCGCCGCGATCGCTGCTACGGCAGAAACGATCATGGATGCAATCACCCACTGGCCAGCCGTCGCGCGACCCAGGACCAATAACATGCCTCCTGCCGTCAGCGTGCGTGCCAAGGAGGTCAGCAGGTTCAGAGTCGCCGTGATTCCCATTTTTTCGAAAGTCTGAAATACCTGGCCGGCGCCGATGGTGAGTTGTTCACAGAGGCAGCTGGCAATTGCCGTAGGTACGATCACAGCAGCGCTGGCGGGCGCGATGAGGTGGCCGGCAGCTAAGTGCAGAGCCGCGATCAGCAAGCCACTCATGCTTAGAGTAACCAGTAGAATATTGCCCCAATAGACGGCAAATTGGGTGCGATCCGCGGAGACATGGCGCAGAAAGACTACGCTGCTACCGAGCCTGCCATAGTTGGTGATCATACCGACGAGCGCGAGCGCGCCTACCACGACTCCGTACTGGAGAACACCCAGCAACCTGGCAATCAGAACGAAATAGACCGCCCTCAGAAGGTAGCTCATCCCCTGGCCCACGAACATCCACCCGGCATGCCGGGCAAGTGAACCATTCGGAGCGAATTTCGTGATGCGGGAGCCCAATCTCACGACGCCAGACCGTGGATGAACGAGTTGTACTGATGCCGGGTATTTTCCCAAAGGAAATGTCCGCGAGAAGCTTGTAACGCCTCGTTTCCTAATCTTTCTCGATAAGCGGCGTCTTCCAAGAGCTGCTGCAATGCGGTTGCCAAAGCCTCTTCGTCACCGGGAGGAACCATGATCCCTCCTCCGTGGGCGAGTTGCTCTGGAATGCCACCGGCCCTCGAGGCTACTACGGGCAGTCCACATGCCATCGCTTCCAAGAGGGCCATGGGAAAAGGATCGTTCCAGATGGAAGGACAGCAGAAGATATCTCCTTGGCGCAACAGGCTCGCAAGCTCAACACCAGCCCGATAGCCGATAAGCTCAGTGTTGCCCGGCGTTGTTCGCCTTAACTTATGTACATATCGAGTAGGCCTGCTACCGCCAAAGGCGGATCCACCCACTATCGTGCACTTAGCCTTGATGCCCCGGCTCTGCAGAATATCCATCGCGGCCAACAAAACGTGCACGCCCTTATAAGGGACCAGGCGTCCAGTGAAGATGATCTGTGGCACAGTCTTCTGTTTCCTGATTGCCGCGCGGAACCTATTGCCATCAGCCCCATTGTAGACAACAAATGTCTTCTGCAAGTAGCCTGGATACGCTGAAGTCACCTCCCGCCTGAGGAACTCGCTGCAAAAGACCACCGGCATACGCTTCAACGCAGGAAAGTGCTTCTTACTACGAGGGTGCAGGAGCGAATTATGCATGTGCAATACAAGCCGGATACCGCGTTGCTCCGCTATCCCTGCGAGCACATCAACGAGTTCGGGGCGGTTATGAATGTACAGAATATCTCCCCTGTTTAACCGCTCAATTACGGGACGAAGGACGCGGAGATAGATGGGCCTTTGGACCAGCCAGGGCGATCGATAGATCGCCGGGTGAACCTGATTGCACAGATCCCACTTCGGCAAACAAAATAGCCTATTGGCCGGATAGCCCCACGAATCGTCGAAAGACTGGCAAATGACTGTCTCCTCCCCATTTCTAAGGACGTTGGCCGCCCACCTGGAGATGGCGCCGCCGCGAAACTCGGAAAACGCTTCAGACTCGTCGAGGAAGTGATATATGTGAGACATCAGTTATACATAGCCTCGAGTTTTCTGACAGATTTGATCTGGCGCACAGCGATTGCGAGTCCGGAGCATGCAACGATGTACAAGACCGATGAAAGATCAATCGGCCAGACGACCGTCGATTCATCTATGTTGTACATGACTGTCAAAGCGATGAGTCCGATATACCACTCGACGCCCGGGGAGCAACCATTGCGAAGGCAAAACCAGGCATTTCTCAATGCCTGGACCAGCGTTACGAAGAAAAGTGCGGTGCCTACAAGGCCTAGCTGCAGCCAGATTTCCAGCACGCCGTTGTGGGCATAACCGAAGAACCAATGCGCTGCGACTATGATATTTGCAGATTCTCCTTTTAAGCCTTGCCAGAACGCATAATATCCGTATCCCAAAAGCGGCCGCTTGGCAATTGACTTCATAACCAGGATCCAAATGTCTGTGCGGCCGGTCAGGGTAGCATTCTTGCCAAGAGCTTCAAGTACCCGAGGTAGAAACTGAAAGACAACGAATCCCATCAAAACCCCAGCCGTAACGAACATACCGGCGATAAGAAGTGAGGATCGCCGACCGAACTTGCTGGAGATATTGATCGAAGCCATGAATGCGACGTAGACGAGCGTCAGGACACGGGCCGTCGCGGCATGCGCCATGAACACCATGACACACATCAGCAAGATATAAACCACAAGTTGATAACTCCATAACCGGCGCCTGAAGATAAGAGCGGGGCTCAGGAAGAATACCAGGCATTTACCTGCCGACGTTCTGTCAGAAAACACTCCAAGCCATGCGCTTGCGGTGCCCCACTGCCCTAGACCATGACTCGGGAATAGAAATATCATGATGAGGCTGAGGACACAGATTGAAATGCCCGCCATCTTGATGAGGGTCAAGAGCTCCTCGGATTCGAATTTTAGGACTAAATAAAATGCAAATAATGTCTCGATAAGATAAATAGTTCCGAACAATACGGATCTCAAGGAGTCTTGTGACCAAAAGGCAGAACAGATGGTGAACAGCGCTAAGACCGTAATCCCTTTCATCTGTAATGCCAGCGCGAAGATGCGCTTTGCGTTAATCACGATCGTCCACAGAACAATGGAGAAGGCGACACCCGGAATGACTACGTTTCCCAGGAAGCCGCCATTACGGCCTGACGAGGCCAGGCCCGACATCGCAAGGCCACCTACCTTGCTGTTGCCAACGCCCTCAAAAGACGGTGTGCCATGAACCGCAAAGAAGATAAGTGGATAAATCAGCAGCCACCCTATTATCCTGCGCTGTATGGGCCGTACCTTTGTGGTTCTGGTCGCGGCCGCTCGAACTACCGTAGTTGCCATTCGCACCTTCGCCTGTCGCCGCAGGCTACGGAAAAGTAAGTTTTCTGAAGGGTACGGCCTGCCTCGCCGCAGCGAGCTTTAGACCGTACATAACTGCTTTGAAACAGATCCAGCTTTACAGGCTGCGGAAAAACTCTGGCTTTTGAAGGGTACGGGCTTTAGCCTGTACGTATCTGGTTGAAAAGAGGCTCGGCTTTAGCCGCTGAGGGGACCATTCCCGTCGAACCGCACTTCTTCCCGGCCTTAAAGGGCCCAGACTTCAATTCTCGGTTTGTGCAACTTTCCCCGCCACTGACTTCGCGCCACTCAGCGCTTCAGCCTCGCCTGGGCCGTAAAAGGGTCCCGTTAACGTCTGGTTCCACCATTGCCTGAACACCACGAAAAGAAAGATGGTGTTCCCGACAAGGTATCGCCGCCAAAGACGACGGGGCTCCATACATAAACGCCAAAACCATTCGAAACCTATCTTCTGGATAAGCAGCGGTGCGCGTTTGCGGAAACCTGCAACGAACTCAAAGCTGCCGCCGATTCCCATCATCACTTTGGCCGGCAGATACGAGTACCGTTCTATCCAATATTCCTGCTTCGGCGCGCCAAGTCCGACAAAGAGCAAATCGGGCCGCGCAGATTCGATGCGGCCAGCCACGCGAACACATTCATCCGGGTTGTCTAAAAAGCCGTTCGGCGGGCAATCCACGCCAACGATCGTAAGAAGAGGCAACTCCTGACTTAATCGGCTAGCCGCGCAGGATGCCGCTCCTGGACTGCCCCCGAGAAAGTACACCGTCTTCCCCATTGCCGCCGCGGTTTCGCACAACCGAACCATCAAGTCCGCTCCCGCGACACGTTCCGGAACGAACTGGCCCAGCCAGCGTGACGCCCAGACTAGAGAGAGTCCATCAGCAACACTCAAGTCAGCCCGGCGTAGGAGATCTGCGAAGCGCTCTTCCTGGTGAGCAATCTCGATAAACTGAGCATTCATCGTCACCACATGCGCCGCGCGTTCTCTCGGCTCCTCGAGCATGGTGGAAACCCGGACGACGGCTTCGTTCATCGTGACCGGATCGAGAAGAACCTTGTCGATGCACACGCGTTCCATTCCGTATCTCCTTTTACTACGTGTTTCATGTATAGGCTTTCGGCTTCGACTGGTATCCGAGCCCCGCTTCGACGCAGGTCTCGTCCGTGTACATTCAGGCGTCGGAGTCTATGAAACACGCTTAGCGCTGGATTGCGGCAAGCACCCGTAGGTTCTGGCCCTTGGCCCCAAGGTTGCGTGACTCCCCAAAGGAGCTTCTACTCTTCGGCCTTACTTTATATAGAGAGCAGCGCCCGTTGCCGCCGCCGCGATGCTGGTTACGCCCAGGGCTGCGTTGCGCAGATAACTGAACGGGACATAGACGATGTCGCCCGCCTGGAGCGGCATATCTGGCTTCTTGCCTTTTTGCATAGCGCTGAAAGGAATGGGGTCGCTCTGATAACCGCCGGCAGCCGTCCGCCGAATCAACCTGGAGCTGTTGGGCGCAGCCGAGCTGGCAGTACCTCCAGCAGTCGCGACTGCCTGCAGCACGGTCAACGTTCCATCGTTGTTTGTCATGGGATAGCCGCCAGGCCGGCCGACATCGCCCAATATATAGATAATGCCTGCCTTGGGTACGATCAACTTATCCCCCGGGTTTACCATGGCGGTCTGGTCCTGAAGGTCGCCGGGACGGTTAGATACATAATAGGATATCTGCCGATGGCTGGTATGCCGCTCGATCGTCACGTGCCGGTCCGCCAGGTCTGTCAATCCTCCGGCCAGACCAAGGACATCAATTACCGGGCGCGGAGTGTCGATTGAGTAGGCGCCAGGCCTGTTCACTTGCCCGAATACGGTTACGCTTTGCGTCGCGTACTGGGTCACCGTTACCAGCACCTTGGGGTAATACATCACATGCGAGCTGATCAATGCGGCCTCAATCGTGCGCGCGGCTTCGATGGGCGTGAGCGAGGCCAACCGGACTTTGCCACCCAGCATGAGCGGGAACTCTCCAGCATCCGTGACGCGCCCATTTTGATCCAAATCGGGAGTGTCAAACACCTCGACATTTACTTCATCTCCCGGACCAATGAGCATGCTTTCCTTCTGCGCCAACAAGGTCGTAGTCAGGCAGCCTGCCAGCAGCAATCCTTTAAGCAGTCTCATGGTTTCCCTCCTTGTCCCAGTGGTTAAAGTCGCGGTAGCCGTAATAGTCATGGTAGGCACCCGACCCCTCCGCCACTCCGTTCAACACCACTCCAACTGGTCTCTTGGAGTAGGCCGTCAACAGTTCGTGGGCGCGCCTTAATGCCGTCTTTGTGGTTACCCCGAACCGCGCCATTTGAATCGTCACGTCGGCCATCTCGCACAAGACGCGAGCATCGGCGACCGGCAGCACCGGTGGCGCATCGATCACAATCACGTCAAAATCCTCGCGCAGATCCTTTAAGAGATCGCGCATACGGTCCGACTCCAATAGCTCAGAAGGAAACAGCGGAACCGTCCCTTCCGGTAGCAGGAAGAGTCCGGGCATCTGGGGATGAGCGAAAATTACATTCTCCTGCGATTCGCCGGCTAGTAAGAGACTTAATCCGCTTCTCCCGGGCAGCCCCATACTGGTCCGTATGGCGGGCCGCCTCATGTCGGCCTCGAGAAGCAAAACCGTCTTGCCCTGCTGCACAAAGCTGGCGGCAAGGTTCATGGAAAGTGTTGTCTTGCCTTCGCCCGGAATTGCGCTGGTTACCAGGATCACCTTGGGTACAGGAAAAATTCTTGCGCGGGTCAACACCGAGCGCAAATTACGAACCATCTCGCTATATCTGGACTTTGGATTGGAACGGACCTCGATCGCCCGTTTATGGTTAGCCAATCTTGGCAAGACGCCAATGAGCGGCAGACCCATTTGCTCGATGACACTTGCGTCCTGGACTGTATTGTCCAGCGTATCCACGACCATTACGCCAGCGCCCCCCAGGAAGAGTCCGAAACCCAATGCTGCCGCGAGATACAAGGGTACATTCGGCTTGCTTGGTTTGATAGGCATCAAAGCCTGGTCCACCACCGTAATGGTGTTTGATTTGAGGCCTTGAAGTATCCCGGCTTCTTTCAGCCGTTTCAGCAGATCTTCGTACAGCGAACGGCTATCATCTGCTTCCTGACGCGTGATGATGTACCGAATGGCCTTATCGTTCAAGGCATCCGCCTGAACCTTCTGCGTGTTGTAATTTTGCTGGGCGTCCTTCCAGGTCTGATCGGCAACCTGGTAATCGTTTCTCGCCCGTTCCGCGATACGGCTTATTTCTTGCTGAATGGAGTGTTGGAGCGCGCTAATACTGGCCTGGATCTCCCCAATCTTTGGGTAGCCGGGTCCGAACTTGGTCTTCATCTGGTTCAACTGGCCTTGCAGCAGAGCTTCTTGACCGCGTAGGTTCTGGATCGTGGCTAGCGAGTTAGTACTTCCTGAGACGAGGGAGTTTCCGGCCAGGCTGGACAGCATCTCCGCATCTCCTGATTTCGCTGCCTGGTAGATAGCCTCCTTCAGGATGCGATTCTGCGACGCGTCGCTCAGCGTTGTAGCTGCCCTCTGGAATTGATCCAATACTGCCGAGTAGGCCTGCTGTCGCCCCTGGGCGTCGGTTGTACCGATGCTGTAAATGCCCGAGTCGCGCTGCATCTGCGCCACCTGGGCCTGCAGGTTTTCGCTTCGCAGCCGCAGGTCAGCCAGCTGCTTGCTTAAGGACGCCGATGCCGCTTCCGTCGCCTTGTACCTTGTCTCAAAGGTGTAGTCGACCAGCTCCTGCACCAACTGGTTCACGACCGCCGATGCCTGTTCAGGGTCCGGGTCGAGATAGTCGATCTCAATCAGCCGCGTCCCTGCCATGGGTTTGACGCTCAGGTTTTTGTGAAACACGGCTAACGCGCTTGCCTGCCGCCCTGCAATCACCATCCGCATGTCGGACGGTTTCGAAGAGTCGCCCGGAAACAGAGTCCGCACCAACCAGCTGACCAGACTAGGCGGAGGGTTAAACGAGCGGGTATCCTCCAGACGGAGTTTCTCGATAGTACGCAGGGCAAGGGCATTCGACTGCAAGATACTTGCCTGCGTCTGGATGTTGATATCCGCATCCAGAGCATCGGAGGCATCTCCACCCGACCCCATAAGGCTCTGCAGGTCGAGCCCGTCGGAGCTTTCCTTCTGCACCTGGATTGTGCCCGCCGCCTGATAGCGGCGGGTGCTAACGGCACAAAACAGAACCGCAAGCGCAAACACCACGCCGGTTGTTATAAAAACTATGACTCGCCTGCGCCGGAACATCTGAACCAGGTCGCGCAAAGTCAACTCCCGTTCCTGGTAAAGGCTCAGGGAATCTTCACGCTGGCGGATTGTAGTTTGGTCTATTTGCATTGGTTCGTACCTTCAGCCCACGTGCCGGCTGCAGCTCGGGTTAATTACCCGGCCAATTCGAGATCGCAGGGGTGCACGTCGATCGCAAAGGAGCGCTGGATAAGCTGAATGGTGACGACAAAGGTGAGGGTTCCGCTCGCGTGCTGTACACGCCCCGTTACCCCTTTGAAGGGGCCGCGGGTGATGGAGACGACGTCGCCCGTAGATACGGGCGGATGCGGAGAAAGCGACGCGTGTTGAGCGCCGACGCGGAGGGCGTGCATCTCTTGATCATCCACAGGTAAGGGCGAAGTGCCGTTGCCCACGATATAGACGACGCCCGCGGTCTGCAGCACCGGAAGCCGCTCGTTGGCATCGAGGCAAACGAAAATATACCCCGGGAAGAGCGGGTGCTGTATCTCCCGTCGAACCCCATTCTTCCATCGCCGCACGACCGTGTAGAGAGGGAGAAAGGACTGAATCTGTTTAGCCGTTAACTGGGCCTGGACAAACTTCTCGTGGCGAGGAGCAGTGTATGCCGCAAACCAGGTCTTCTTATGACTGGGGCTAGAAAAAACGCGACTCGCTTCGATCGGAGACGACTGAAAGCTTCGATCAGAAACAGGGGGGATATGCAGCACAGCAAACCTCCATGTCAACAACGTTCGGCACCCACCCTGGAGAGGAATCCGGGCAAAGAATGGGTCCTAACTAAAGACGTGAACCGGTCTGCCGCTTTTTCATTGCGCTCGAATGAACCGGTGCACCTATCAAGCCGTTCGGATCGCCGGCTTAGCGGCCTCCGTTTCTGGCAAGCTTCGCACTCTCACTTAGACAGTGAGGGCTAACCACTTTACTAACGCCTATAGGGTTACCTCGTTGTCCGTACAATTTCGCGCTTGTGAGGTTGCGATACTGTCACTTCTTGAGTGGCGATCGTGCTGTGGAGACGCAAACCGAACCGCACAGGCCGCAGCTTATAGTCGACTGCGACTGCATTTTCCGGACAGGTCAGCTGGCCAGTTTAAAGTGGACTGCCGACTGAGATCAGCTTAGCCCAGAGCATGATAGCGATCAAACAAAAAATCCCGCTTTGGTACCACCTTTAGTAATGGGTATACGCTCCCGCAACAAGCTCTAACCCGCTCCGATGTGGTAAAGGATTTTTTTATCGCGGCGGTCGCCCTCGGTGAGAGGTAAACTTAGATACAGTGTCAGTTACATTTTGCCGGTCAGGCAAATGTCGGAGCTGAAACAAAATCATCCAGGATCCAGTCGCTCGCGAACAGGTTCGGATGGTAATTGTCGATCCCCAGAAACCATCGCCTGGGAGCGATAACCACTTTATCCGGTCGAGGGTTGAGCCAGGCGCCCCACCAGGAAAAAGTGCTATTAGCGATGATGTGGTGCTGACAGGAAGACATGAGGCGCAGATCCTCATGGGCCGCGAAGGTGCCATTGTGATCGACAAACACTGTCCCGGGATCAAGCCCCAGGTTCTGCTTAACGAAGGGGATATCGTCCGAAAACACAAAGAAGGTAGGATCAACAAACCGTTCCTTGATGAGGGCAATGGCGTTCGCGTAGTACTCCTTCTGCAAAACAACCTTGCCTTCCACGGGAATAGTCGAGTCTCCCCGGCGCACGTGGAGTGAAATGGGGGTCTTCGATCGCCCTATCTGTTGCATCACCTCCAGTGTCTTCCCTCGTGGCGGCTCCCGGAAGGTCAAGTCAAGCCGTAGCTCGCCGGCAACTTCCTCGACCATGGCGTGGTTTTGAAAATAACCCCAAAGATAGAGGGTCCTGACTCCCGGCTCCAACGGCAGATCGCGCAGGAAGCAGTACCGGTCCGCCTCCTGCTCGTTGAACACTTGTATCCCCAATACTTTCCTGAACGGCGCAGAAGCTGCATGAAGCCATGGTCTGACTGGAGCGACGATGCGGTCGGAAAGGGGTCGTTCCTTCATCGGTACGGGGATAGAAAAGTGTTGCAGCAGGCAAGGCCTGGGATAGCCATGGGAGGTAGCGTTCCACGAAGGATCAACCGCGATGTGCATCTCGGCGCCATATCGTTTGGCGTAGTACCGCAGGGCGGCATACTGGAACAACTGGTTTCCTAAACCGCCAGACTCCCTGATAACAATCCTCATGCCACCCTGTTGACCCACCCTCTATCATCTTTATACTTGCTGTTGGCGCGCAAAGTTTCAGGTCACCGGTCAACTCTCTTCGTGGAATATATTTTGTAAATGAGGTCTTCGAAAGATTACTCTTCGCAAAATTCACTTTGTTTTCAAAGCCGGATCATTCATGATGAGTTAGTTCCGCAAGGCCGCCCTGACGAAAGTCATCACACGAGTGAGGTTTTAGGCAGAGTCCGATGTGCGCTGCTGATAGTGTTTAACTAGTTGATATCGATTCCATCAGCCTTCACTGGAGAGTTTAGTATGAGCTCGGCGATAAGGCTCGACCTGGGAATAACCTCTTCCGAAGTTCTTGAGCAGAAGCTGGAAGCGCCGGCAGCCGCCGAAAGACAAGTTGAGGTGTCTGTCGTCATGCCCTGCCTGAATGAGCGGGAGACCGTTGGCGTGTGCGTGCGCAAGGCAATGACCGCCCTTCGAGAGACAGGCATAGCGGGTGAAGTAATCGTTGCGGATAACGGTTCCACCGACGGCTCGGTCGAGATCGCGCGGGCAGAGGGTGCCCGAGTAGTAAACATTGAAGAGAAGGGATATGGCAACGCACTGAAGGGCGGGATACTGGCCTCGCGCGGAGAGTATGTGCTCATGGCAGACTCCGACGATAGCTATAACTTCGCTCATATCCCACGTTTTGTGGAACAGCTACGCGCTGGAGCCGACCTGGCGATGGGCAACCGCTTCCGCGGTGGCATCGCAGACCAGGCCATGCCCTTCCTGCATCGATACCTGGGAAACCCCGCTCTTACTGGAATTGGAAAACTATTTTTTGGTTCACCCTGCGGAGACTTTCATTGCGGCCTCCGCGGTTTTCGTAAAGACAGTTTTCATCGAATGGATATACGCTCCACCGGCATGGAATTCGCCAGCGAGATGGTGGTAAAGGCCAGCCTGCTGCGGATGAGGGTAAGCGAGGTACCCACAACCCTATCTCCGGATGGACGCAGTCGGGCGCCGCACCTGCGAACCTGGCGTGACGGCTGGCGCCATTTGCGCTTTCTTCTGATGTACAGCCCGCGCTGGCTCTTCCTTTATCCGGGAATCGCATTGATGTTGCTGGGCTTGATCGGATGCGTGTTATTGCTTCCTGGCCAACGGGTATTCCATGGCATCGGCTTTGACGTGCATACCCTCTTGTATGCGTTCGCTAGCGTACAACTCGGTTTTGAGCTCATTGCCTTCGCGACCTTCACCAAGGTTTTCGCCATCACGGAAGGTTTATTGCCCGAGGATCCTCGCCTGAAGCGTGTATTTCGCTGGGTAACGCTGGAGACGGGTTTGCTTT
>Ga0182024_10016917_pt1 | contig 13758 bp, 15 predicted proteins | sample P32metaG_FD_120480 | JGI IMG/M metagenome (GOLD analysis project Ga0182024, IMG submission 120480) | Permafrost microbial communities from Stordalen Mire, Sweden - P3-2 metaG (Illumina Assembly) | ecosystem: Environmental > Terrestrial > Soil > Wetlands > Permafrost | place: Sweden: Stordalen... | reverse complement strand
TGCGTCAGAACAATTGCATTCATTTTGGTCCTTATTATTTCTCTAGGGTTCCCGGGCAACGCCGGGGCCTATGCGGTCTTGGCCCATGAAGCAATCATCGATAGCGCGTGGGATACCAATATATGTCCGCTGCTTTTGAAGCGGTTTCCCAATGCCACGCCGGAGCAACTTAAAGAAGCGCATGGCTATGCGTATGGCGGGGCCATTATTCAGGACATGGGGTATTATCCGCATGGGAGCTTCTTCTTCAGCGATTTGACGCACTATGTGCGCAGCGGCGATTTTGTGTTGTCACTCATTCGAGATTCAAAAGATCTCGATGGCTATGCCTTTGCGCTTGGGGCGCTGGCGCATTACGCGGCGGACAATAATGGCCATCCCATGGGCACAAATCGCGCCGTCCCGCTACTCTATCCAAAAGATAAGGAAAAATACGGTGACACGGTTACGTACGAGGAAGATAAGCTGGCACACGTAAAGACGGAATTTGGATTTGATGTTCTGGAAGTCGCCGCAGGACGTTACGCGCCCGATAACTATCACGATTTTATAGGTTTTGGAGTTTCCGTCCCGCTGCTGGAGCAGGCCTTTCAGGAAACGTACGGTCTCGACCTGAAACGTGTTCTGTCGAACGAAGACAAAGTTATCGGATCTTACCGGTACGATGTCAGCAAGCTTCTCCCGGAAGCCACGCGAATTGCATGGACTTTGAAAAAAAGCGAAATTCAAAAAGACCAGCCGGGCATTACAAAAAGAAAATTTCTCTACAATCTTTCGCGTGCGAGCTATAAGAAAAATTGGGGCAGGGAATATCTGCCTCCTACGTTTCGCGAAAGGTTGTTAGCCTTCCTGATTCGGATTCTTCCCAAGGTTGGTCCGCTCAAAGTGCTGCAATTGAGGGCGCCCACGCCCGAAGCGCAAAAGCTGTTTGAGGCCAGCTTCAATAGCACGATGGATGATTACCGTCATTTGTTGAGCGAGGTAAGTATGGGGAAATTGGATTTGCCCAACAAGAATTTCGATACCGGTTCCATGACGCCGCCTGGCCAATACAAGCTGGAGGATAAAGCGCAAGCCAAATTGCTCGATGACCTGGTGAAGGAAAATTTTGCGGGCGCACCTCCTGAAATGCGCGCCGAGCTTCTGGATTACTTAGGACATTCCGATGCGCCATACGCGATGAAAAAAAATAAGAAAAATTGGAATAAAGTCGAGACAGAGTTGGATGAACTGAGAAAAGCAACTCCTCACGATGCGGCTGCGAATAATCCTCTTCCATCCGAGGAAACTTCGGGATCGGGCAAATAAGGTATTGCACTTGGAATTGGTGTGCTGAAGGTTTTGCAACCGAGTTCTAATGAACGGGGCGGTTCGCGCTGATGTTGATAGATTGTGGGACCTCGTCGAAACACGCCCGAGGTCCCCAATGGCTTCCTGCTTGCAGAGCATTACCTGGCAAGTGGAAATGTTAGTCCGACGATTTTTGCGAATCGTTGCGCGGTGAGAACTTCTGCAAAACGCGGACCAGGTGTTGACCCGACGGCGGAACCGCCGCTTCTCCGCCCATTATGATTTGTCTGGCTGTGATCTTGCGGCCATAGACGTCCGCGCTGGCATCGTCGTCCGGGCGAAGAGTGGAACCTGCCAGGGAAATACCTGCAAATAAACCGCGCGCTCGAGAATAGCTGAGGATCTCCGCACGTAGATAGGCGTCCGTGTCCGCGGAAGCGTCGCGACCCTTAGGGCCGGCCGCGGCGGATGCATCGGCGCCGAGCTTAACCTTGCTATCCAGAATGGAAGTCGCGCCCCTATGGTTCATAACGAGCAGAACGAGGTCTGTGGCTTCGCCGCCGAGTTGAAATCCTACGCTGCCGCCTTCTAATGCGTACATGGCTGGAGCGCCCCACGGGCCACTAAAATGTTCCCCGGTTCGGCAAACCATTGCCCCGCGGCCGTAACTTCCGCCGACGATGAACGCAGCTTTCAGAACCGACGGGAAAACAATAACGCACTCTGCCTTATCTATCAGATCCTGCGGAATGTCATCCGGTATATTCATCACTTCCTCTAAAACGGTTCCGGAATTTTCCAAACGTTCTTGTTCCTTGTTTGCGGCGAATGCCGAGGTTGCCATAAGGAAAACACACGCGCCAAGAGTCAATTTACGAAACATTGTGAACCTCCAAAGAATTGTTACTAGTCGATAGAAAATAATTTCATTCCAAAACATTGCAGATGAGCTGTCGATCGTAATCGCGTAGAAGACATTTGGTCGCCGAGTGGAACTCGCTCGTTGAAAGACTTGGGCATACGCTCCCATCATGACGAGCAGAATGCCAGGTTCCATGATTGATCTTATTTCTTCGTTTCGCCCATCCGGAAACTAGGCTGCGGCCCTGAATGATCCCTATTAAAAAGGCAATAACTGCCAGGACCAACCATATGTGGATGAATCCACCCATCGCGTAAGAAGTAACAATTCCTAGAACTCATAACAGCAGCAAAACTCCGAAAATTGTTCGGAGCATCTCGGATATCCTTCTCAGCGAATTAGAATTTCCCTCGTTTAGCTGCTGTCGGAATGAATCTCATTCCTAGTCATGGTCAGGATGAGCGTGACGCCAATTCCAGTAATTATTCTGTTCTCTCCGGTTGGCATCTTTAAATTCATGGGCTTTTCTGTGATTATCGGTCAGGTAGACTCCCCAGGCGTGGTTCTCGCGATCGTCCCAATTGTGATAATCCTTGTGGTGGGCATCGTAAACTCGAACTTGGACGCCGTCATCGTTCGGTACGGGAGCGGCCAGGATAGCTGCCGGTGCGACAAAGGCCGCAGCCAATAAAATCGTGCTAATGACACAGTTTGTAATGCGCATACGATAATCCTCCATTTAAATGGTGCGATTTCAGTGTTGGGAACTGGGAAAAGTGAAGGCGAACTTTTATTCCGTTTCGGTTACGGTGTCTGTCTTCCCTGTCTTTCTTTTTGCTAGGACATCATGAGGCTTATGGATTCAGCAGTCTGTGCTGTTTTGCACGTATTCGAACTAATTGCATGAAATACACGCAAGCTAAAAAAGCGACGATAGTCGTTTATTTTGCGCCGAACCGGCGCGGGGAACCAAAATAAGCATATGGAATGACTGGATTTCCTTGGCATGCTAACCTTTGCTAGCAGGGAAAGGGTCGCGCAGTATGCACGAAAAAAGTATGAAAAAAAACAACTTGCCCATGATGAAAAAAGCCGTGGTTTTCAATGCTCAAGCCTTTCTCGATTCCGCCGGGGTCTCCAGGACCATCGTGGAATTTCAAAAGAAGGATACGATTTTTTCGCAAGGCGATCTTTGTAAGGACGTGATGTACATTCAAGCAGGCTCCGTGAAACTTTCCGTGGTGTCGAAAACCGGCAAGGAAGCGGTCGTGGCCATGCTGAAGCCAGGCGACTTTGTGGGCGAAGGCGCGCTGTCCGGCCAAACCATCCGCATCGCAACGGCAACGGCGACTTCTACTTCCACTTTACTGGTCATCAGCCTGGAAGAAATGACCCGCGTGCTGCATGCAGAGCACGCGCTCTCAGACCACTTCATCACCTATATGCTGCAACGCAACATTCGGATTGAGGAAGATCTGATCGATCAGCTTTTCAATTCCAGCGAGAAGCGGCTGGCGCGTGCGCTGCTGCTTCTTGCTCGTTACGGCAAGAAAGATAAAGCGAAATGGATTCTCCCCAAAATTTCACAGGAAACGCTGGCGGAGATGATCGGCACAACTCGATCGCGGGTGAATTTTTTCATGAAGAAATTTGAGAAATTGGGATTTATCGGTTATGAAAACGGACTTCAGGTAAACGATTCCTTGCTGAGCGTAGTCCTGCACGATTGAAACGTGAAGGAAACGGCGCATTCGCGATTATTTTGTTTTTACATATTTGCGTAACCTGTGCGGGCCCACATCCGCGGCGTAAATAGTTCCTTTATCGTCCGCCACAATTCCCGAAGCTCCGGAGATGCGATTCACGTCGGCTTGGGCCAAGTCGGGGTCCGGAATAAACGCACGAAGCGAACCATCTTTAGCGCTTCCAACCGTAATGCCCCGCAGATAGCCGGGATTGGTTGTCGAATTCGATTGCGAATCGGTGACGTACAGAGTGTCATCCTTGGAAACGTATACGGCGCTCGGGCGGCCGAATTGTTTCCACGCAGCGATGAAATTTCCATCCTGATCGAATATCTGGACGCGGCTGTTGCTGCGATCGGCAACGTATACGTAGCCTTTGGAGCCGCCGATGGAAATGTCATGCGGTTGATCGAATTCTCCGGGCCCGGAGCCGTGATGTCCCCAGGTCTTGATAAATTTTCCGTCATTTGAAAATTTTACGACGCGATCATTTTTGCCGTGGCCATCGGTCACAAAAATATCCCCATTGGTACCGATTGCAATGCCGGTGGGCATGTCAAATGTATCCGGGCCATTTCCCGACACGCCTTCTTTGCCCAGCGTCATCAGTACTTTGCCGGCAGGGCTCATCTTAAAAACCTGCTGGCCGCGCACCACTCCGTTGGGATCTTTCGCCGAAATGCCGAGCACGGTTTCGGAATTGTTGGCGTCGCTCGCCCAGACGTTGCCCTCGCGATCGACCGTAAAACCGTGAGGAAACGCGAACATTCCGCTGCCGAAACTGGTCAGAAGTTTCCCCGACGGATCGAATTCCAAAATCGGAGGCTCCGTGCGGCCAACGCATGTGGCGTAGCCCGCCGGTTCGGTGTTGAAGCAGCGATGAAAGACCCATACGTTGCCTTTGGAATCGATGTCTGCGCGAATCAGTTCCCCCCAATGGCCGCCATTCATGTTTGCCGGGAGCGTCGGCCAATTTTCCACCAATTTGTAGGGGTTCGGCAGGTCGGCTTGTTTTGGGTATTGAGGTTGCTGCGCGTGGCCCGCCAATCCCATTGTTATGAGGATCGTAAGCGCCGCAACAGCCATCCATTTAATTTGAACGGGGCGTTTCATCTCTTTACCTCGGTGCGGACTTGGATTCGCGGGAAATCAATTCGTAATAACAGTCCAGTGCGTGTTGGAGATGGATACTCTTATACACCAACCGTTCCTTCCAGTGAATCCCGCAGAAATAGACCCGCAATCTCTTTTTCGCCTGGTAGGAGCGTGCTTATAGAAACTCGCACCTTTTCGTTGACGAAGTGTAAGGGCACCCGTATAATCGGGGTTTCCGAATTGTGTCTGGAGGGGCGATGTACGCCGTCATTCGATCAGGTGGGAAGCAGTACCGGGTAGCTCCCGGAGACACGGTCAAGGTCGAAACCTTGCCCGGTCAAGTGGGCGGAAATATTACGTTCGGCGACGTCGTCGCCGTGTCGACAGATGAACCGAAATTGCTGACCGGGTCCGCGGCTGCAAATGCCAAGGTCACGGGCAAGATCGTTTCGCAGGGACGCCACCCGAAGCTTACCGTTTATAAGTATCGCTGCATCAAGCAATACAAGATTGTCCGCGGCCACCGGCAGAACTACACAGCCGTTGAGGTTAGCGGAATCGAGCTCTAGGAGCTCCAAAGGAATCTGAGATGGCACATAAGAAAGGTGGCGGCTCATCCGTAAATGGCCGCAACTCACCTGGACAAAGATTGGGCGTAAAGCGATTCGGCGGTCAGCTTGTTCATGCGGGAACAATTTTAATTCGCCAGCGTGGCACGAAGCACAAGCCCGGCGTGAACGTCGCGCGCGGCAAGGACGATACGCTGTTCGCGCTGATTGACGGCGTCGTGCTTTTCCAGGATAAGGGCCAGGACGGGCGCTTTATCAGCGTCACGCCGCATAAGCAGGAAGCTGCAGCAACGCCTGCCGTCGCACCAGCAAACTAACTGGATCTCGAATTCGAGAAGGCGGCTCCGCGGATGCGGGGCCGCTTTTTTATTTTCATTTGAAGAAATGTTTTTCCAGTAGCGCAGGCTTCCGCCTGTCTGGTTTTAAATTTTTGATCCCTTAGCACCAAAAACTAAAAGAAGACAGGCTGAAGCCTGTCCTACTTGAAGTGCAAATGATTCCCGAGTGTCGTATTCTGAAGACGGAAGTGAAAAATGGTTTTTGTCGATGAAGCGAAAATTTATGTGAAGGCCGGCAACGGCGGAAACGGCTGCATTGCGTTTCGCCGCGAAAAATTTGTGCCGCGCGGAGGGCCTTCCGGCGGCGACGGTGGCCACGGCGGCAGCATTTACCTCGAAGCCAATCCGCACGACAATACGCTTTTGCGTTATCGCTACAATCGCGAATTTAAGGCGGATCGCGGGCGGCACGGCGAAGGCTCAAATTGCTCGGGTCACGCAGGCGAGGACATGATTCTGTCTGTGCCGGTCGGCACGGTTGTTAAGGACCAGGATACGGGCGAATTGATTGCCGATTTGACGAAGCCGGGCGAGCGCATCTTAATTGCTGCGGGTGGGCGCGGCGGGCGCGGCAATCAGCACTTTGCCAAGCCCTGGCATCAGGCGCCGCGTGAATCGGAAGAAGGTCAGCAGGGCATCGAGCGCAATCTTCATTTTGAATTGAAGCTGCTTGCGGATATTGGACTGGTGGGATTTCCGAACGCGGGCAAATCGACTTTGATTTCCAGAATTTCCGCGGCGCGTCCCAAAATTGCGGACTATCCATTTACAACATTGCAGCCAGGACTTGGAGTCGTTTCCGCGGATGGCGATCCGGGAAAGCCATCCGAAAAGGGCGGCGGGCGCACATTTGTGGTGGCGGATTTACCGGGATTGATTGAAGGCGCGCATACGGGCGTTGGCTTGGGCATTCGGTTTCTGAAGCATATCGAGCGAACGCGATTTATCGCTCACTTGATCGATACGAGCGATGCTTCCGACCGCGACCCTGTGCGCGATTTTGAAATTATTGAAGGCGAGCTAAGCGCGTTCAGCGAAAAATTGGCGGAGAAGCCCGTGATGGTTGTGGCCACGAAACTGGATGCGACTACGGATCGTACGCGGCTGGATAAGTTGCGCGATTTCTGTGCCGCGCGCGGGCTTGAGTTTCATGCGGTTTCCTCCCCAACGGGCGAAGGCATTCCGCAACTGGTGAGAGCCATGGCTAATGCGCTCGATCGCCTGGCTCCGCCCGAGCCGGTGGTGGAAGCTGCGAACGAAGCCGCGCCGCAGGCAACGATTGAGGAGCAACAGGACCTGCAGGAAGCCGAAACTGCCGCATTGGCACCCGTGCCTTCAGTTCCTGAAGCGCCCCGGCGGAAGGTAGCGCGCGCACCACGCAAACCTCGCCAGAAAAAAGAGGACCGTTGAGCAGCGCGCCGCCGGAATCGCACGGCGTACCACGGGAAGAGAATCAGGAGCGGCGCATCGCGCTTTTCGGCGGCACTTTTGATCCGATTCATATCGGACACCTGGCTGTTGCGCGCGCAGCAGAACGAAGATTTCATCTGGATGAAATTCATTTCATTCCTTCCGGGCGTCCGCCGCACAAACAGCGCGCACGAATTGCTTCTTACGCGGACCGGTACGCCATGACGTCCATTGCCTGCGCCGATCATCCGAGATTTATTCCGTCGCTCGCCGAATCCGGCGCTGGACAATCCGGGCGCGAAGTTTTTTATTCCGTGGATACCGTGAAGTATTTCAAACACAAGCACCATACAACGCGCCCACATTTTTATTTCGTGCTGGGCGCGGATTCTTTTCTGGATATTCCGACCTGGAAAGATTACGAAACGCTGCTTGGGCTGTGCGATTTCATCGTGGTGAGCCGTCCGGGTTTTAATGTGAACGCCCTGCGCCTGGTTATTCCGCCTGAACTGCTGGGGCGGCGAGGCGCGGCGCATGCGCCTCTCGATCCGCGCGCAATTACCTTGAAGCGCACGGTGGTCTACATTCTTGATTCGGTTGCGAGCCACGTTTCCGCCACCGAAGTTCGACTTCGCTTGGATCGAAACGAATCGATTCATGGACTTGTACCGCAGCGCGTGGAGGAATACATTACAAAGAAGGCCATTTACCGGTGACGGCAAGAAAGCTTCCTATTCCGCCAAAAGTTCGCGCGGCCGTTCAAGCCGCGGAAGAAAAGCAGGCGGCAGATATTGTCCTCCTCGATCTCGATGGGCTTGGTGCGTTCACAGATTATTTTTTGATCTGCACGGGATTCAGCTCGCCGCAGGTCGCCGCGATTTGTGACGAGGTGGAAGAGCAACTCGAGCGGATTGGAATACGCCGTTTACATCGCGAGGGAAAAGCTGGGAGCGATTGGATGCTTCTGGATTTCGGCGGACTGATCGTGCATGTATTTACCGAACGCGCGCGCCATTTTTACGATCTGGAGCGCCTATGGCGGGCTGCGCGGCGCGTCGAATTCCATGGAGCAGGTGAAGGAACTTCCCGGACTGAGCCAGCCGAGGCGGAAGGATGACCGAGCCTCGCATGGTCTGGATCTCGGAGGATCCAGCGTCCAAGGCCGTACTTGAACTGGCGCGAAAAGTTGCGGAAACTTCCACAACACTTCTCATTACTGGAGAGAGCGGCACGGGAAAAGATCATCTCGCGCGCTTGATCCACGAACTTGGTCCCCGGCGCGACGCTCCCTATCTTAAAATCGATTGCGCCAGCCTCCCCCAGGAACTTGTCGAATCCGAATTATTTGGGCATGAGCGCGGCGCTTTTACGGGTGCGGTGGAGCGCAAGCTTGGCCGTTTGGAAATGGCGGAGGGGGGAACGATTGTGCTGGATGAAGTGGCGGCGCTTTCTCCGGCGACGCAGTCAAAACTTTTGCGCGTGTTGGAAGAGCGCCAGTTTGAGCGGCTGGGCGGCACGGAAACGATTACGATCAACGCGCGCCTTGTGGCGCTGACCAACGCCGATCTCGGTCGACTGGTTTCCGAAGGACAATTTCGCGAAGATTTATTTTTTCGGTTGAGCGTGCTCACCGTTCCCGTTCCCGCGCTGCGCGCGCGGCCTGCTGACATCCTGCCGCTGGCCGAAGCATTACTTGCGCGCGGAGCTCGGGTACACGGCCGCTCGACAGTTACATTTTCAGACGCCGTGAAAAAAATGCTCACGATGTATTCCTGGCCCGGAAATGTGCGCGAGCTGAGGAATGCGATTGAACGCGCGCTGGTATTTTCCGGTGGAGCTTCTCTCATTCCGGAAGATTTTCCCGAGTCCGTGCGCGCGGCGGATTCCGCGTTTGGCGGCGCGCTCCGTTCGCTCGAAGATATGGAACGCGATGCCATCCGCGTAACGCTCGAAGCCACGCGCTATAAAATTGGCAAGAGCGCGGAGATTTTGGGCATCAGCCGCAAGACACTGCTCGACAAACGCAAGAAATACGGCTTGAACTAGAATCCTGAGCGGCAAAAATCCTGATGAAAATTCATTTGGTCATGCTCGGGAAAACGCGGCGGCCGGAGATTCGCGCGTTGCTGGAGGATTACTCGGCGCGCATAGGTCGCTTTGCCGAGTTGCAAATCACCGAATTGCGCGAGGATTCCGCGGCATCCATGCGCAAGTTTGCGGTCGATTCCGCCGCAACTATTGTTTTGCTGGATGACGCGGGAAAGCTTCAGTCGTCCACCCAGTTCGCGAAGTGGGTTGGAGAAATGCGCGACCGCGGCGCGCGCGAACTTGTTTTCTTATGCGGCGGCGCGGAAGGTTTTCCGGAGGCGCTGCGCCGCCGCGCGACGCAAAAACTTTCTCTTTCTCCCCTGACGTTCTCGCATGAACTTGCCCGCATCATGCTTGCGGAACAACTCTACCGCGCCTTCGCCATTCTTGCCGGCCACCCCTATCCCAAATAATAGGGCGCAGGAATTTTCAACTTAGCACGATTTCGAGAAAAATCCACGCTTCCGGCTGGTTTAAAATGCCCGTGCTCCGGCGGCCGGAATCCTTTTCATCGCTATCAACTCATTCGTCAGGTAAGGCGCTTCGCCGCCGCACTTCGAGCAACGAACGATCCTTATTTGCGGTCGCAATTCCGCATATGTTTTTCCCGAAAGTGACTGCTGCGTGGATTTTGCAACAGCGGTATGCATCCTGCAGTGAAGACAAATGACTCCGGAGATTTCCTCTTCCAATTGTTCAATCATAATGGCCCCCTAATAGTTAAAATCTTGATATGTGCGGTCCAATTCCATGAACAGAATCATATTCCTCACATACTTTTAAAGGCGTGACTCGAGTCACCCATAGCAGTGACGAAGGACTGAAATCGCGAGGATTTCGCCGGCGTTAGCAGCACAGGTAAAAACCGCCAAACCTGGAGTTACATACAGGGGGACGAACAGAAAAGTCATTGTTGCGAGGGAACTCCAATGCTATCAATAACTTAATTTTGCGCAACCAAAGTCCTCCGTATAGTATCTAACAAGTGTAGAGAAGCAACGAGTTCCCGCAAAACTCGTCGGTAGGTCTAGCGCAGTGTCCGCGGAGGCCTTGTTATGAGTCAGCCATTTTCCATAATTCTTAAGTCAGCTCTTGCCCTTGTATTTGCATGTTCGGCCATACCCGCGTTTGCTCAACACGGTGGCGGTGGACACGGCGGCGGAGGGGGCGGTTTTCACGGTGGTGGCGGGGGCATGCGTTCGAGCGGCGGAAGCGCGCCGCGTGGTGGCGGGTCTTCTTCATCTCCTACAGCTGGCTATGGGAGCGCAAGGGGCGCTTCTCCTTCTGGTCCGCGTTTCGGGAACGGTTATGCAGCACGGCAAGGTAATAATTTTTCACGGCCTGGCGGTAATTATTCAAACGGCAATCAGCGGGTTGGAAATTCTCCCTCGACTCCTGGCGCCGCGGCAGATGGTCAATGGCATTCGTTTGGCGGAGGACGCGGGCCCGCCGGTGCACAGTCCCAAGCTGGACCGTCGAACAGCGCTGGAGGCTTCCACGTTTTTAGCGGCAACCGCGGGGCGGCGCCGAATAGCGCTGCTCGCAGCTTTTCGGGACAGGGTGGCGAAGTCTGGGAGAATTCTCCGGCCTCTCGAAACATGGTTTCGAAATCCCAATCGCTTTCCACACTTCATAATTCATTTGTAGGCTCGCGCGCGGCCACGGCAGGGCTTCGCCCGAACGCATCGCTTTCTGCTTCTTCGCGATTTGCTGGCGGATCGGCTCTTGTAGGCAATCGCGGAGTGGGTGGTAATTTGAACGCAGCGAACCCTCTGCAACCTCTGCGCGGATCGAATCGGTTCGGCGTCCCCTTTGGTGGAAACCGCGGCGGATGCTGGAATTGCGGGATCGGATTTGGCGGATGGGGAAATCGCTGGGGCTGGGGATTTGGCTGGCCCGGGCTGGGTTTTTGGGGATTGGGTTGGGACCCATTTATTTATGATCCGTGGTGGGGAAGCGGCATCGGGATGGGTTATGGCTACTACGGGTATCCCAATAATTACATTGATCCTGGTCCTGGGTATTACGGGCCGGATTACAATTCGGCTCCTCCCGAACAACAACAGCAGGACAATTCCTATGATGAAGACTATCAGGGGAATTCGAACGGCAATTCGAATGGCAATTGGATTACGCCCAATGAGCCGAGTGCTTCCTCTGCGCAGCGGTCGTCGAGCATGGCCGTGCCGGTTCTCATCTACATGAAGAGCGGCAAAATATTAACGGTGCGCGATTACTGGATGGTGGACGACGAGCTGCACTACATTTTGATGAGCGGCGTGCAAAATTCTGCGGATCTGGAGCAGGTGGATTTGCCGCGCACCAATACGGAAAATGCGAAGAGTGGCGTCAAGTTTATTTTCAAGTCGGAACCGAGCGCTGCGCCACCGCCGTCTGGCCCGGCTCCCACGCAGGAATTAAATGCGGTTCCCGAACCAGAAGCCACGACGTAGGTTTTAAGTAGGACAGGCTTCAGCCTGTCTTGTTTTGAATTTTTGATGCGGTGAGAGGCAACACCGAAAGAAGACAGGCTGAAGCCTGTCCTACCCAACCCTCAGCGCGTGGGCGCGGGGAACTGTACTTTGGGAACTTCGCGAGACGCTTCCGTTGCCGTGAAGTAGGTGTTATTCCTCTGAAATCCCGCCCAACCGGCAAAAATATTATTCGGAAAAAGTCCAATGTACGTGTTGTAGTCCTGCAAGGTGTCGTTGTAGCGCTTGCGTTCCACGGCGATGCGATTTTCCGTGCCGGCCAGTTCATCCTGCAGCCTTAAAAAATTTTCATTCGATTTGAGTTGCGGATAATTTTCAACAATGGCGAGCAAACGCCCGATCGCTCCATCGAGTTGGCCGTTCGCGGCGATTTTATCGGCAGGCGTTTGTGCGCCCAGCAACGCGGAACGAGCGGCGGCGATGTCGTGAAATACAGTTTGTTCCTGCGCGGCAAATCCCTTCACGGTTTCGACAAGGTTGGGGATCAAGTCGGCGCGTCTCTGCAGCACCACATCGACTTGCGCCCATGCGGACTTCACGGATTCGCTTTTCACGACCATGCCGTTACGTGCGCTTACATATTTGCCGCCAACCACCAGTGCGATCAAACCCACAACGATTAGCGCGATAATTCCCTTTTTCATTTGCCTTCTCCTGAATAGGAATGCGACTTATTTTCTTGCATCCATCTGCCGATCGAATTTGTCCGTGACGGCTTCGACGAAGGCAAAATATCGATTGAGCGTTTTATCGACGTCGATGTCTCGTTCGCCCGATTTTCCTTCGCGGAAAGCGAGGATGGTGTGAAATCCGGCGGGATCGGCTTCCGCAAATTGGGCGATTCTTTCAATGGCTTCGCGCTTGGTTTCCGCGCGCGGTTCGCCCAAAGCGATCAGCGCATGGCGAAACAGCGCCGCAAACGTGGAAAACGAGGAGACCATCAGTTCCAAGTACACTTTTGATTTTTTCGGCGCTGCCAACACCGCCTGGCGAAGGCGCAGCCAATTGGTCCGCAATTCGCGCTCGACTTGAATCGAGTGGTAGTGCAGTGGCACGGAAAATTCCGCCAGCACATTTTCGCCGAACAAAATTCGATGGCGCAGCTTCATGTCCATCAATTCAATCGTGAAAATGTCGGCGGACCTGTGCAACTCCTCCAACGTAAAAACGAGTGGCGGCCTGTGGCCGCGGCGAATCCACCATTGCACAGGCTCGTGCAGTGCTTCCAGATGCGCCGCATCCGCTTGCGCCACGAGGCACAAAATATTCAGATCGGAATGCTTGGCGTGAAATTCCTCCGTGGCTGCCGAGCCGTACAGGATCACGGACTTCAAGTTATCCGCCGCAGCGGCCTTGAGCTTTTGCACAAATTCGTCCAGCTTATGGTCCGTCAACCTTTGCTCCTGTCAGCGCGCATGTCACCAACTCCCGCTCGCGCCGCCGCCTCCAAACGAGCCTCCACCAAAGCCACCAAAACCGCCCCCACCACCGCCGCCGCCCATGGAACTTCCCCCGTACCACGGGCCGCCCATCCACATTCCGCCGCCGCGCCCAGAACCTCTCGATCCACCGATGCCGAAAAAAACGCGAAGGATGAATCCTATTAGAGGAAAAAATATAAATATCACCAAAATTATGATCCCGAACAGATTTCCCGATGGAGAAGGAGAATTATCCGCTGCAGGTTCCGGCGCGGAAACATTGGGGTTTGCGTCGAGCGTAACTTTCTGATCATCTGCAATCACCAATGCGACGCGCTGCGTGATCAGTAGTGCGGCGTCGCTGTAATCGTTTTGCCGGAGAAATGGGACTGCCTCGCGTCCAAAACCGCCAACCTTGCCATCCGGCAAAATTGGTTCGAGTCCGTAT
>Ga0182024_10016916_pt1 | contig 13758 bp, 14 predicted proteins | sample P32metaG_FD_120480 | JGI IMG/M metagenome (GOLD analysis project Ga0182024, IMG submission 120480) | Permafrost microbial communities from Stordalen Mire, Sweden - P3-2 metaG (Illumina Assembly) | ecosystem: Environmental > Terrestrial > Soil > Wetlands > Permafrost | place: Sweden: Stordalen... | reverse complement strand
TGGTGAGAAATACGGGCTAAGCCTTCGCCGACACTCTCGCTAATAGACGCTTTAACTCTTCGTGCGATTCGGTGGGCCGAGGCGCATCGCGTCGCGAGTTGCGTTTTTGGTCAGTGTGTCTCTGGCACGCGGCCTTCGCGTCCACGAGCGTTCGATACCGCCCGATCGAACGGGGCGACGGCCCAGCGTAGTCGAGGGCTTCATAAGTGCGAGTCCCGGTCTCTTCGTGGTCACGCACCTCGATTCGCGTGGCATCCATGTCAACGACACCGGCAGCGCAGATCGCTGGATCGCGAACGTTCTGAAAAATCCAGAGAGCAGCCATGCCATCGACTCCTCGAGATGTGATCGGGTCGCTTGTGCGCAGGTAGTGCGTAGGTAGGTTGTTCGCGAGCGCCGCAGCCCCCTCGCGGGTCTCGCTCGGGTCGGGGCGGCGGGGCGAGCGGATTGCTCGTTGCTCTTCGGCGGGGTGCATGGTGGTGCACCCTGAACTTTGCCACTGGATTCACCCGTTGTCCAGTCAAAGTGTTCCGTCTGGGAGAGTTCTGCCGCCGTCCCGCCGTTATAGCCGGAACATCACTCTTGCCGTCGAGCAGGCCTACGGGCTGGCCGGGCGAGTCCCTCCGCTACCCTAAGGCGCACCCGTTAAAACCGGACTCCGCTCGGGCGAGTCTCGCCATTTGCGTCGGGCAACCTTTAGCTCAACGAAACTGCCCCAAGATCATTGCCAACTCCACAGGTAAAGAGGTCAAGCATCGACGGTCGGGAACCAGGCTTGGGCGGTTGTCCGTCTTTCGCGTGCCGACTAGACTGACCCTAGCCCTCGCCGCTGCGCCATTCCGCCCGCCGGCGTGACCCTACCTGAAAGCCGCATCATGCCGTCGCGTTTTTCGATTATCTGTCGAGCGCTGCTCCTGTTACCCGTCGCAATCACGTCGCCGGCACTCGCGGCTACTTACACTGTCACCGCAATTGGCCCGGCAGGGAGTGATGCCTACGGTATCAACAATCTCGGCAACGTCGTCGGCTCGACACCCAACGGCAGCGCAACTGATCCGTTCATGTGGACTCCCGGGGGTGGCCTCCACGACCTGGGCACGCTCGGCGGCAACAGCGTCGCGAGAGCCATCAACGACAATAATTGGGTTGTCGGCCAGTCGAATGATTATGCATTTCGCTGGACTCCGGCAGCCGGGTTGACCCAACTGGGTAATTTCGTCGCCATTACGGATACGAACTATGGCGACGCCCGGGGAATCAATAACTCGAACACGATCATCGGGTGCGGAGACCCGGGCAATTATTCGTACACTCAGATATGGACATCCGGCGCAAACATACCGTTTGTAAGTAGCTACTCTTTCGGCACCGCAATTAACGACTCCGGAGTTTACGTCGGTCAACTAGTCGATTACCCCTACCCCAACAACGGCTATTTTCAGGCTCCGGGCTACGGTTCGGGCCTCGGCACCTTCCTCCCTGATGCGATCAACAACTCCAATGTGATGGTTGGAATTCAGGGCACAGTAGCAACGCTGGATTCCCTTTCTCCCTTTTCGACGACAACGATCGGTAAGCTGAACGGGAGCGATTCGTCCTCGGAAGCGTTTGCCATCAACAGCCTCAGTCAGGTCGTTGGCGTGTCCACCGGCACCGGCGCGTTTCTCTGGGACAGCACCCACGGAATTCAAAATCTAAGCCAAATGCTCGCGCCTGGCTCTAGCGGGTGGACAATCCTCTCCGGCAATGGCATCAACAACAGCGGCCAGATCGTTGGTCTCGGCCAACTGGGCGGCCAACAATTCGCCATACTTCTCACGCCAGTCCCCGAGCCATCGGCAATCGGCCTGGCTTCGCTGGGCGCCGCCGGCCTTTTTCTGGCAGCACGCCGCCGCAAGAGCTAGTCGCAAGATTATGGCCAATTCAAAACGCCCGGCAGCGCTGCCGGGCGTTTTTTATGCGCCGCCAGCACCGGGCTCGGAGCCTTCGGCCGGCCGGCCAAAATGGCCGCATGAAATCGACCGACCTTACCCGCGATCAAGTCGACAAGCGGCTCGGCCTCGCTCTCGGAGGCGGGGCGAAAGCTGTTTTCGATTTCGGCGCAGTCGAAAGGCCGCCCTAACGACGCCGATCGGCTGCGCAAATACCTGGCCCGATTTCAACTCTCTTGGAACGATCTTGCCCCGTCGTTTGCGGCACTGCCGGTTTTCCTTTCAGCCGTGCGGAGTTTTCGGTAAAATCGCTGATCGGCGATTTGGCGATCTTCGTGAACGGAGCTTGCTGATGCGATCTGCTGCGACCGGTTGGGGCGAAAGATGTCCGCGCGTCCGGGGAGTGGTCGCGGTTTTTCTGCTGGGAACACTGTTCTTCGCCAGTGGCCTAACCGCGATTGCCGCTGATGACGGCGATGATTTTCAAGAGGCGATCTTTGTCGGGGATTCCGATGGATCGAATCTGAAGCGGCTAGCCGATTTTGATGGTTACAAAAGTCAGGGGTCGCCCTGCTGGTCGTCGGATGGTCAGTTCATCGCGTTTGACGCCTGCAAGCCGCAATTGGGACAACAACAGTTCATTGACGGACACATCATCGTTGTCAAAGCCGATGGAACGAATCCGCGCGATCTGGGGCCGGGAATGCTTCCCAGTCTGTCGCCCAAGGGGCATCGAGTCGCCTATTGCCGGCACCCGCAGATGGGTGCAGCCGGCGTTTACATGATGGAACTGAGCGCTCCCGACACACCCGCGCTGGTCGACGAAAAGGGCTGGGGGGCCGAGTGGTCTCCTGACGGGACGCGGTTGGCTTACACGCGTGGTCGCAATCTGCGGTTGTATGATCTGATCGAAGGGACGTTCACATCGATTCTGGATGACGAACAATCGGGGATCGCGAGCATTCGATGGAATTTCTGCTGGTCGCCGGACAGCCGCCGGATTGCCTTTGTCGCGGATACGACGGATAAACGGCAAGTCGTGGCGATTGCAAATGCGGATGGTGAAAAACACAAAGCCGAGATCATTTATGAAGGAAACATGGGGCCGGCGGTGGCCTGGCGTCCGCTCCAGAACGAAATTCTGATCGAAAACTCCACTGAAGATCGACCGGGGTTTCAATCGTTGTTCGCAGTCAAGGTCGAGGCCCCCGGCGAACCGGTGCGGATGGCGGCCAAACCGGTCGACCGGCGGCTACGGAATCCCGCGTTTTCTCCCGATGGCAAGAAACTGGCCGTGTCCGTCTTCGCTCGGTTGCCGGGCGATGATTAATGTCCGTCTTCCTATCGGCAATAGGGACAGTGCACCTTGTCAATGTGTAAAGTTCGGTTTCGTGATGTCTGCAACCTGTTCACTGAACATGGAATCCCGTGAAGCATACCTGCGGCGCCTGGTACATCGAAGCCGCGGCGAGCCCCAAAGAAGTCCGAACGCTCAGGCGGCATCAGACGATCACGTTGACGATGGACACCTACGGCCACCTGTTCCAAGGGCAGGAGGCGGAGACGGTCAAAAAGCTTCGGCCTCTGCCCGGCAGCGATGAAAAATGGCAGTGGAATCACCAGTCCTAAGAATTCCGTGAGAGCCGTCAAGGGCCGGCCGCTGCTTCGCACTGCCGCGATGCTTCAAGCGGTCTGGAAACGTCTAACCCGCTTCGCTACAATGGGTTTGACGTTGATCGCCGCCGTCTGTCGCCCAGCGACGCGGACTGTCGGGAAACTCGGAGGGTAAGCGAACTGGCCAGCGGCCTGACTCGAAATCAGGTGCCCCGCAAGGGGTTGTGGGTTCGAATCCCATGCCCTCCGCCTCTCAGTTCTTCGCCGCCGCAAGTGCTAAGAAACGCTGCACTTGCGGCGGCCATTCTGATTGCCCCAGTTCACTGGGACAAAACTGAGACAAGGATTCGACGATTCACGAACCAGGGATGTTCGGTTCGGCATCTCCCGTCGTTGAAGAGCCCTGGTCGTCATTACCGTCGGAACACCCGCCGGCACCACCAAGTAAATCTAAGCTGTTCATTCGCTTGCGCGATTCCTGATCGTGCAAGTGATAGCCTGCACGATGGGTTTTGTGGAACGGGTACCGAACTTGGGGGCAATGTCGTATCTCGGCACGGATGGCAAACGCAGCACGATGATCGCCGCGAGCGACATGGTAACAATCAACACCAGATTCATCGTCCCTGACGATCTGCCGCCAATCAGGGTAGCGCTTCCGACGGCGAGCATGCTGCCGAGAGCGATTGCCTTGGTCGTCGGACGTACGACCCGATACGTGTGCCACTCCCGCAACGTCCGGCCAAAAAGCGGCGAGCGAAAGAGCCATTCGTTCCACTGCGGTGACGAGCGCATGAAGCAGCCGGTCGCCAACAAGAGAAACGGGGTCGACGGCAGCAAGGGGAGAAACGCACCGATCGCCGCCAGGACGACCAGCCCGATTCCCAGTCCTCGATAGACGGCGCAAATCATTGCTTTCTCCGCAGCATGCTGGGGGTAGCCACATGCCGCTCGAATCACCCAGTGGGACTTTCGACGATTCCGACTTGAACGCACACCGAACCAATATCCGAGTCAAAAGGAATCACCATCGGCGCGGACTGCGACGGAAACGCGATCGTTTGTCCCTTGCCGCAAATCACCGTCGGCAAGCCGATCGTAAGCCGGTATTCCTCGAGCTGGTTTTTTGCCGCTCCGGCGATCATATTGGTCAATTCTCCCATCGCATCCAGGACGTCGCCATTGACCTCCTCGGGTCGAGAGCCGAGCATGACTTCGGCGGCGCAAATCGCGGTGAGCCGGCTGACGCTTACCACCACCATTCCGCGGCATCTTCCGCTCAGCCCGATCAGGCCGCTCACCTCGTGCATCGGGGTGTGCTCGCTTTTCAGACTCAAAGGCCCGCGCACCAGCGTGCAACCGAGCATGGTCTTGAACACATTGTGCGTGGCGGAAACAAACGGATTGATAAACTCGACTCGCATTGGAAGAACCCATCCAGGCGCCAGGGGAACGTGCTTTACACTACGGCGAACTTGACCAGCTTCTCTCGGAGAGCGTCGGCGGTGAAAGGCTTGACGAGATAGTCCGTGATCCCCGCCTTGATCGCCTGCAGCACGTGGCCTTTGTCGCCTTCGGTGGTGACCATGAAGATCGGCACGGACGAACCGGTCGCACGAATGTCGCTGGTCAGATCGATGCCGGACTTGTTTGGCATGTTCCAGTCCGTCATCACGAGACCGAACGCGTGCTGTTGAAAGGCCAGCAAGCCTTCGCTTCCATCTCCGGCCTCGACGATGTCGGTATAACCGACCGAATTCAACGAACGAATGATAATCTTACGCATCGTCGCGGAGTCATCGACAACTAACACTTTGGCGGTCATTTTTTCACCGTTGGCATGTGGTTACGGAACACTCTTTAACGCGAATGAAACTTCGTCGGTGGCGGCTGTTAAGTTCCATGCCGTGACTGTGCAAGCGGCTGCGCCGCGGAAATCGAGGTGAGGATGCAGAGAGCAGCGTCGGGATTGGTCCGGTGCATCCTGGCGAGAATATCCTTCAAGCCGCTGATCTCCCGATCGAGTCGATGCAGGATGTCGGCAGTCGCCATGCTCCAATCCAGCGAGTCAATGTTCGAGAGCGTGGTTTCGAGTTGCGACTGGCACATCTCGTAGCAATCCATATCGGCACCGCGTGCGGCCGGATTCGTCGGCGTCGCCGTGGATGCTCCATCCAGATCCGTCTGAATCCGACAAAACCAGCAGTGCGCGCATTCCCGCAGTTGGCCGGCCACTTCCTTCGCGAGTCGTTTATCATCGGCCGTGCGAGCGTAACAAACGCGATCGTTGAGCGTGCCCACTTGCTGCTCCAGAGTCGACCAGGAATGCGGAGCGTCCCAGGTCGCCGCGGTTCGTGCGGCGCTCGGCGTCCCCGGCCGAACCGCCGCCGCGTGTTGCAGGTCGATGCCCTGTCCGTTCACGGCCGGCCGATTGACCGCCAGAGACGGATCGGCCGATTCGGTTGGCTGCGTTGCGAGTTCGTTTACAGGCTGATCGCAACTGGCAACCGACGACACGACATTCCGGCGCTGCCCGGCAATCATTTTCAGAGTCAGATATCCAAGGAGGTATCCCAAGCCGAGGTTCGTGACCGTGATGAAGACGACCAGACCAGTCATGTCGGCTCCTTTCCGGCGATACTCGCCACGGACCGCTTTGTTCAGGTGCTCGACTCGACGTCCGCGAGTCTCGTGTACAGACGCATCCGCAGCAAGCCGGCGTTGCAAGCCAGCACAACGTCGTCGAGCAACTGCGCATCATGCACTTGTTGCCCGAAGTCGCTCCCAGATACGATCGTCGGCAACGACAAATACGATGGCCCGGGCAACAGGCTCTTGAGATTGCCGCCGATCATGTTGACTAACTCCGAGGCAACGTCCTCCTGGTCGGCAGCGGTGACATCCGTGACGTTAACGTGAAGCATGGCGGCGGCCGCTTCGATCGCGACCAGCTCCGGCAAAGCCAGCATCACGCTTCCAGTCCACTCTCCGGCAATATGCACGGTGGCCAACAACCAGTCGTGGTCGGCCGGCACTGGCTCGTCGACACGGGCCAGGTCGATGTTCAACATCGTCGAAAAGATCGACTGAGCGATTTGTTCGATGACACTGTCGTAAGTCGAGACCATGAAGCGGGATCCTTGAATTATTTGAGTCGGTAAAAAACACTGCTGTCGACTTGAACTCGCGTGAATGCGGCGTCCAGTCCCATGGTTGTTTCCGCCGCCCCCAGAAAGAGGACGCCATGCGGCGCCATGACCGAACGAACCTTTCCCAAGATCGCCTTCTTGGTTTCCGGCGAGAAGTAAATCAAAACGTTGCGCAGAAACACCACGTCCATCGGCGGCATCGGCGGCCAACGCTCGATCAAATTCAGCTTGCAAAAGCTTGCCATGCTGCGGACATGCTCGGCGAGCTCCCACTGCATGCCTTCGCGGCGAAAGTACTTTGCGAGCAACGTCGCGGGCAGGCCGCGATTCATTTCGATCTGCGAGAAACGTGCCGCCCGGGCCTTTTCCAGCACGTCGTCCGAAAGGTCGGTGCCGAGGATTTGCACCTTCCAACTAGCCAGGTCGGGAAAGGTCTCTCGTAGCAGCATTGCGATCGAATACGCCTCTTGCCCGGTCGAGCAGGCGGCCGACCAGATATTGAGCGTCCGCAGCCTGGCTTGCAGCCGCATGATTTCGGGAATGATCGTGGCACGCAGAGCTTCGAACGGATGCGCATCACGAAAAAAACTGGTCTCGTTGGTCGTCATGGCCTCGACCAACTGCTGCTGCACGTTCGGCTTGGGTAACGTCTGCAGAGAGCGAATCATCTCCGTCGTGGACGGAAATCCGTGCCGGCGCGCGAGGGGATTCAGCCGGGCCTCGATGAGATACGCCTTCGCGGCGTCCAGTTCGATGGCCGAGCGTTGGCGCACCAACGAACAGACGTAGGAGATCGCGTCGGAATTCAATGTTGCGGTGCTCATGGATGCTCTCAACAGGTGACTGCCGTCCGGCGGCCGATGGCGGCGTGCCGAGACAGCTCGTTTGGAATCGATTCCAGCGGGAGTACGTGCCGCGCGAGGCCGGCTTCCGCCACGGCGCGCGGCATGCCCCAGACCACCGACGACGCCTCGTCCTGGGCAATGACCGTGCCCCCCGCCCGCACAATGTGCTCGGCGCCGCGCATTCCGTCTTGGCCCATGCCCGTCAGCACCACTGCCAGGCAACCAGGTCCGAATACTTGGGCGGCGGAGCGGAACAGGACGTCGACCGCGGGACGACACGAATTCTCCGGCGGGTGTTGGTGCAAGACCGTCTTCACGCCAATCCCCTGACGCCGAAGCTCCATGTGGAAATTGCCGGGTGCGATGAGCACCTGTCCGGGCTGTAGCGTTTCGTCGCCGCAAGACTCACGAACATCGAGTGCGCAATTCTGGTTGAGTCGAGTGGCCAAATGATGTGTAAACACCGGTGGCATGTGCTGAACCACGACAATGGGAACCGGAAAACCCGCCGGCAATTTCCCGAGCAAGGCTGCCAACGCTTGCGGACCGCCGGTCGAGCAGCCGATCGCCACCACGTCGCATCGCTGCGGTGACCGACTCGCCAGTCGCTCGGCCGTCAACACCGGCGCAAGAGTAAGCGGGCGAGAGACCCTGGGAGCCTGGGCGTCGGGGCACAACGCTTTGATCTTGGGAATCAACTGGTCCCTGACGGTTTGAATCCCCGCGGCAACACTCCCCACGTTGGCCGGCTTGGTGACGTAGTCGGTGGCGCCGCGAGACAGGGCATCGAGCGTCGCCAGAGCACCGCGCTCGGTCAAGGTGCTGAACATGATGACGGGAAGTTTCGGATAAGCCTTCCGCAGCTCGGGCAGCGTGCCGAGGCCATCCAACTCCGGCATCTCGATGTCGAGAGTGACAATGTCCGGATTGATTTGCGGCAACTTGGCCAGCGCGATCCGGCCGTTGGGCGCAGTCCCAGCCAGCTCGATCTCCGGATCCTGACTGAGAATGTCGGTCAGGAGGCGGCGGATCACCACCGAGTCGTCGACGACAAGTACACGAATCTTTCGCATGCTACTTCACGACTCCGACCAGTCGCAGTTTGTCGATCAGCCCATCCTTCTGGAATGGCTTCATCAGGTACTCATCCGCTCCGGCGCTCAGAGCGCGGAGCATTTGATCCGTCTCGATCTCGGTCGTGACCATCAGCAGGACCAATCCGGAATAGCGGGCATCGCGCCGGACGGCCGTGATGAATTCCAGTCCGTCCATTTCCGGCATGTTCCAATCCACCAGCACCACGTCGGGAAGAGGCGCCGACTCAAGCCGAGCCAGGGCTTCTTTCCCGTTGCAGGCATCGGCCGTTTCGAAGCCGAGTTCATTGAGAATGCCCGACTCGATACGGCGGATGGGCCGCGAGTCGTCGACGATGAGGGCCCGCATGAGATGTTTCTCCGTGTTCGATAGTCCAAAGCCGTACAAGGTTCGCCCACCTGCCAGACGGTTCGAAGTCGTGGCGGGATTTCCGCCAGTCGGCGTAGGTCGGCGAGCTCTCGTCAGGTATTTCGTAAAAGGGCGTGCCGGGCTGGCCAAGAAAATGCCGAGCCCGGCACGCTGCTTACTTTCCGGTTCAGCGACCCGACGACTTGCCGGTCGTTTCCTGGCCCGCTCCGAGCTGTTGGAGCTCGGTTGCCATCCGTGCCAATTCGCCGGCGGCCTGCTGCGCGTTGGTGGCGCCTTGCGTCGTGTTTTGCGCGGCCTGGGCCACTGCGGTGATGTTCTGGGCGATTTCCGCGGTCCCCTTGGCAGCCTCGCCCACGTTGCGGCTCATCTCGTTGGCGGTCGCCGTCTGTTCCTCGACAGCGCTGGCGATCGTGTTCGAGATGTCGTTGATCTGGGCGATCACCTTGCCGATTTGCTGGATCGAATCGACCGCACCCCGCGTGTCGGCCTGAATCGCTTCGATCTTGATACCGATGTCCTCGGTCGCCTTGGCGGTTTCCTTGGCCAGCTCCTTCACTTCGTTGGCGACGACGGCGAAGCCTTTGCCAGCTTCTCCGGCGCGGGCCGCCTCGATCGTGGCGTTGAGTGCCAGCAGGTTCGTCTGTTCGGCGATCGACGTGATGACCTTGATCACCTTGCCGATTTCGGAGCTGCTTTCGCCCAACTTGGAGATCGTTTTGTTGGCGATGTCGGCGGCCGTAACCGCCTGTCCGGCCACGCGGGCCGATTCGGTGGCGTTCTTGGCGATCTCGCGGATGCTGCTGTTCATTTCTTCCACTCCGGTAGCCACGGTCTGCACGTTCTTGCTGACCTGCTCGGAGGCGGCGGAGACGACATTTGCCTGAGCCGACGTCTCTTCAGCGTTGGCAGCCATCTGCGTGCTGACGGCCGTCAACTCTTCGGCGGACGAGCCCAACGTCGTCGCACTGGCGTTGACCTGGTCGAGAACCTTGGCCATCTCTTCGGCCTTTTGCTTCTCGCGTTCGGCATTCTCTTTGACATCCCGCTCCAATTTGAGTTTCTGCGTGATCACTTCCCAGGTGACCATCGACCCGAGGAACTTCCGGTTCTGGTCGTAAATCGGGCTGACCAGCAAGTCGAGCGTTTCGGGGCCGACTTGAATGCTGGCGCGGTGCGGCAGATTGGCCGGGTCGGCGAGTAGCTTGCGCTGGTGCTCGGGCCGCTTATGGAAAATGTCGATCGATTGGCCGAGTATCTGATCCGCCTTGACCGGCAACAAACTCTCGATGCTCTTGAGCGTCTTGACCGAGGCCGGGTTGACGTAGCTGATCCTGAAGTCCGGCCCGGCGAACATTACGTTGATCGGCGCCTGCTCCATCATGGAGCTGATGCGAGCGGCTTCCGCCCGGGACTTGGCCATCTCGGTGACATCGCTGGCAAATTTGACGACCTTGACCAGCTTGCCCGAAGCATCGGCGATCGGATTGTACGAGGCCTGAATGACGATCTGCTTGCCTCCCTTGCCGATCCGCCGGTACTCGCCCGGCAGGTTTTCACCCCGGTTGAGACGAGCCCAGAACTCGCGGTAGTCTGCCGAGTTCTTTTCGCTGTCCTCGACGAACAGGCTGTGGTGCCGGCCTTTGATCTCGTCCAGCGAGTATCCGAGAGTTTTCAGAAAGTTGTCGTTGGCCGAGATAATCGTGCCGTCCATCTCGAATTCGATGACTGCTTGCGACTTGCTGATCGCCGCGAACATGTTGACCAGTTCGATATGCTTCTGCTTGTCGGAGGAACTGCTGGAACGTTTGGGCTTGCTAACGGCTGTGGCCATGGAACGGCTCTCCAAAGGGCTGGTAGGTGATTGAGAAAAATAGCGGGGGGCAACGTATTTGCGGGAATCTTCAACTGGCAAGTCGTGTCTCCGCCGGAACACACGAATCGCCTTCGGCCAAGGCCCGCCCCGTATCCAAGACGAGCAATAGCCGATCCGGTAATTTGTAAGCGCCCACGATCAGACCGCGAACGCTCGCGCGGACGGTCGAGGGGGGTGCTTCGAACAATTCGTCGTCGACTTCCAGGACGTCGCCGATGCGGTCCACCAACAGGCTGACGGCATTTTCACCGTCACGCACCACCACGTTCATCGGCGGCTCCCCTGGCTTGCGGAGTGGCAAGCCAAGGCGGCATCGCAAATCAATGGCGGTGACGATTTGCCCGCGCAGGTTGATCAGCCCGCTGATGGCGGCGGCGGCCAACGGCACGCGAGTCATTCCCTGGTAGCGAATGACTTCCTGAATCTGTTGGACGTCGATGCCGAGAAACAGGCTATCGACGTAGAAGGTGCAAAACTGGCGCGTGTGTTGGTTCATGATTCACTCTAGCGTGCGATGAATTTGGGTGCGGCGGGACGCCGTGCCAGATGGCGAAGATTGAGCACGTCGGTCACGCGCTGTTGGATCACGGAGGTTCCGAGCAGATTGTCTTCGGCGCCCCGCGACGTGGAACACTTCAATTCGGTCTCGACGATGTCGACGATCCGGTTGACGACCAGTCCGCAGCGATAGTCCTGGTCGGCATAGACGACGATTTGGAATTCCTCCTGCGATTCTTCACTCTGCGGCGCCGCGCCGAACACTTCGCTCAGCCGCATCAGAGGCATGATCGCCCCGCGATATTGGATCACTTCACGTCCATCGGCATACTCGATCGCCGACTTCGCGACTTTCTCGAGCCGGGAGATCATCGAGGTGGGCAGAGCGAACCGGCGCGTGTCGCCGAGGTCGACCACCAACAGAGTCTCGAGCTGTCGCCCCGATTGTCCGTCGTTCTTCAGAGTGGGGGCGAGATTTTGCTCGCGCGTCTCGCCGGCCAGGCCGGCCGCGACGGCCAGGCCCATCACGTCCAGGATCAGGGCAATGGTGCCGTCACCCATGATCGTCGCGCCGGCAAATTCAGAAAGCCCCTTCAGTTGGCGACTGAGCGGTTTGACGACGATTTCCTCGGTGTCGTTGACCTTGTCGACCACGAGGCCGAACTGCCGATCGTTGGCCCGCAGCACGACGATATTGATGACTCCCTCGTCGACGCCCTCTTTTCCCAAATCCGCCCCGGTGGACAGTCCCAATCGCTGCGAGAGATACACCAAGGGCAACAGCTTGCCGCGCAGCCGATACACCGGCGCGCCGTGGACATATTCGATCCCTTGTTTCGCCGCGTCCCCGTCCAGACGCACCAGTTCCAACAGGCTGACTTGCGGAATCGCGTAGCGATCGCCGTCGTTGGTCACGACCAGCGCCGGAATGATGGCCAAGGTGAGCGGAATCTTGATCTTGACCGTGGTTCCTCGGCCGGGCCGGCTTTGCAAATCGATGGTGCCGCTGATCCGCTCGATGTTGGTCTTCACGACGTCCATCCCGACACCCCGCCCTGACACGCTGGTCACTTTCTCGGCGGTCGAAAACCCGGGAGCGAAGATCAATTGGCCCGCATCCCGATCCGACATCCGCGCGGCTTGGTCGGCGGACAACAACCCACGCTCGATGGCCTTCTTGCGAATCCGATCGAGGTTCAATCCGGCGCCGTCATCCGTGATTTCGATGTTGACTTGACCTCCCTCGTGGTAGGCTCGCAACAGCAGGCAACCTTCGGCCGGCTTGCCCGCGGCAACGCGAGCCTCGGGCAGTTCGATGCCGTGATCGACGGAATTGCGCACCAGGTGGGTCAGCGGGTCCTTGATCGCTTCGACGATCGTCTTGTCGAGCTCGGTTTCCTTTCCCTCCATGTCGATTCGGACTTGTTTGCCGAGCTGCGCTGCCAGATCGCGCACCACGCGGGGAAATTTGGCCCACACGTTGCCGATCGGCTGCATGCGGGTCTTCATCACGCTTTCTTGCAGCTCGGTCGTGATCAGGTTGAGCCGCTGAGCGGTCCGGATGAAGCTGGCGTCCTCCAGCCGGCTCGTGTACTGCACGATTTGGTTTCGTGCCAGCACCAATTCGCCGACGCGCGTCATCAGCTTGTCGAGCAGGCCAACGTCGACGCGAATCGTACTGTCGCTGGCCGAGGCCATGGTCTTGTCCGATGCGGCCCCCTCGTTGGCGACCGGCTCGCCGGACTTTCCGGCCGTCTCCGGACGCGAGGCATTGGCCTGCTGGGAATCCTGCGGCGCCGAGGCGATGGTTGTCGAAAAAGCTGGCGGGGTAGCCGCTGCCCGCGCGATGGGCGGCGTAGCCTGCCGGCCGGACTGAACATCCGCTTTGACGAGTTGCTGCACGACCGACTCGGGGTCGAAGCCCACGTCGCTTCCGGTGGTCTCCACCAGGCGCAGTCCCTCGCGGCACTTGTCGACCGTTGCCAACAAGGCGCTGGTGACGTCCGCAGTCAGCATTTGCTGGCCGTCGCGCAACTTGCCCAGCAAATTCTCCGCCGTGTGCGTCAGCTTCTCCAGTGAGCTGAGACCAAGGAAGCCCGCACCACCCTTGACGGTGTGTATCGTGCGAAAAATTCCACGCAGCAACGGCTCCGACTTAGGGCTCTGTTCCAAGGCGAGCAACTCTTGATCTATCCGATCGAGGTTCTCGTAACACTCGATGAGGAATTCTCGCACGGCATCGCTAAGGTACGAATCCGAGGCGCTCGTAACCGTCGCCGCGGAGACGGCGTTCCCGGCCGCGGTCTGGCCGGCTTCATCGGGTGTCGAGGGCCCGGCGTCCGGCTTGAATTGTTGCAGCGCGGCGACGTGCCGCGTAATGTCGG
>Ga0182024_10016915_pt1 | contig 13761 bp, 9 predicted proteins | sample P32metaG_FD_120480 | JGI IMG/M metagenome (GOLD analysis project Ga0182024, IMG submission 120480) | Permafrost microbial communities from Stordalen Mire, Sweden - P3-2 metaG (Illumina Assembly) | ecosystem: Environmental > Terrestrial > Soil > Wetlands > Permafrost | place: Sweden: Stordalen... | reverse complement strand
CCAAGCACAATCCGCCAGCGCATCGGTCCGAGACGCAGCAACAACCAACCGAAGTCGCTCCTGGCCTTCACAGCTCTTCTCCGCGATTCCTGTTGTGGAAGTAACCAGCGTTACCCCTAGACCTGAGGTCCAGCCCCAATCTCTCCGATGAGTTTTTCTCCCGGATTCTCACTTGCAAATGGTTTCTGCTACGAGAACTTTGTGACACATTCCGTCGGGCTGGCCAATCGAGTAGTGTCTTCCGACTGAGGCGACGATTCCAGACACGCACATCCACAGACGCCCAGGAATCATGGCACAAGCCAAGTTGTTTCGTGACCGTTATCGACTTATGTGCTTCCTATGCGCAACAGTGTGCCCGCACGAATCGTTGACGCGCATTTGTCTCGGACAAATGCCGAATTCCCTTCCCCAATCCATCGGTGTTGCGTAGAAGCAACAAGCCCCAGCAGGCGATTGCCTCTCAATCGGGAGCATAGTTTTCTGCTTACATCCGCAGGGCTCTCGTCTTCCCGACTGAGCTGCCCTGGTAGTCGCGCTGCTCTTTGGCGCCTACTGTCCTCCCGCCTGGAGGGAACAGCCATGCCACGCCGCCCAACCGGAACGCTGTCGGCTATCGAAAACGAGGTCATTCAAGAGATACGCGCTCTGAGAGCGTCGCCTGGAGAAGGCATCCATCGCTCTCTTCTTGAGAACCCCGCGCGCACCGCACGTCATTTCATCCTCGATTCACACGGCAACGTGCAATTGCGTCTCGCGACCTTGGCACGAGAGCTCGGGATCGAAATGCGAACACTCGAGCGAATCTTCTACGACGAATACCACCAGACGATGGTTGAGTGTCAGGTAGAAACCCGGCTCGCTTTCTCGAAGTCACTGCTAAGCATGTTCCCGGCCTCGAAGATCAGCGCGGTGGCAGCGATCCTCGGCTACAACGTGGTGCAAGACTTCAACCGATTCTTCAAGAAGCACATGCACGAGTCGCCAGCCGAATGGAGCCGAAAGGAGCGCGCAAAACTCGCAGCTCAAGGAGGAACCGCGATACGCGACTAACTGGCGTACGCTCGGCGATCGCCGCCTCACGTCGGTTCCAGACCAATTCCATCCCCTCATTTTGTCGCTTTCTGCGAATCGGATTCTCTTGCATCTCAGTTTGAGAAGTGTCAGACTCGCCCCACAGTTGGATTAGCGGTGCTTGCGCTCATAGAAACACCGGCCGCCACTCACATTAATGGCGAACTCCCCCGGCTCATCTGAGAACCATCCACTTGACCCATCTGGATTACTTCACATCAATCCCTTTGTCCCAAAAGCACGTGGGCAGAGCGGTGAGGAAAGCTGTGTCCCAAATGAACAATCACTTAGCCGTCTGGAGGCAAAGACAATGATCACGGTCGCGCCCCACATTCGGTCTATTGTCGACCACGACGGCGCAGTGATTCTCGATATACCTCGCAATACGATGACGACTTTGGACTCGACCGGAGCCTACGTCTGGGAACGCTTGCAGCGCGGTTTGCGAGTCGACGACATCGCTCGAGAACTGGCTCACGACACTGGAGCCGACGAGTTGGTCGTCGCCAAAGACGTTGAGGAGTTCATGGAGCAGCTGAAGTCGAAGCACCTGGTGAACCTCGCGTAATAAAAGGGTGGAAAGATGGCGGAGATGCCCATGATCGAGCACGCAGATTACCGATTGGCTTTGATCCTCCCGCATTCACGGCAATTGCTCGGGATACCAGGTCCAGGCACAGTCGAGTTGCCGGTCGTCCGCATTCCACTGTGGGAGCGCCCCGCCGAACAGCTGACGAGACAAATCGAAGCGAGATGGAAGATCAGAACGATCGTCCTCGACATACTTGTTGACCCCGGTTCCGAGACTGCGTGCGCGGTCATCGAAGTACGAACAACTTCATGGGATTTTGCGAGGGAAGGATTCTGCGTTGCGCAGCCCGACAGAGTTGGCGATAGCTCGCTCGCGGAGAGCCAGCGCCGTTCTCTGAGTGCCATCCTGTTTGGCAACGAGGCCGAGATAAAGGTGTTTTCACGCATCGGATGGATCGAGCGCGCTCAGGAATGGATTCAAACAAGCGTTCCCGATCGTGCCATCGCCTTCAGCGGGGAAATTCATCAGCTCAATTCGTCTGGCTCATTTGCTTTGGTTCGCTTAGGCACACGGCAAGGTCCGGCCTATTGGCTCAAAGCAACCGGCGAACCGAACGACCGCGAGTTCATCGTCACCATCACCCTCTCGAAATTCTTCCCGCAGCATCTGCCTCCGCTTGTTGCTGAGCGGGATGACTGGAACGCCTGGGTAACGGAAGAAGCAGGAAAGCCACTCCGCGATTCCTTTACGTTACCTCGGATTGAGCAAACCATTGCTGACCTTGCTCAATTGCAGCTCCGCAGCACCGAACACATCCCGGACTTGCTTATCGCCGGATGCTTTGACCAGCGGGCACCGGTCCTCAAAGCGCATGTGGGGGAATTGATTTCTTACCTCGAACGGGCAATGGCATGTCAGTCTTCCACAGATGTGCCTCGACTCGCGACGGGCCGGCTTCGCGAACTCGGACGCATGCTTGAAGATGCCTGCTCGCGAATGGAAGACCTGCGAATGCCGGACGCACTGGTACACAACGACATCAACTCCGGAAACATTCTTTTTAATGGATTGCGATGCTTTTTTGTGGACTGGGCGGAAGCCTGTATCGGCAATCCATTTTCGACGTTTCAGCAGTTGTATGAGCAAGTCGCCAGAGACAAGCAGACTCAGGAATGGTGCCCTCGCTTGAAAGCTCTTTACAGACAGCGATGGCGCACTGTCCTCACAGAGTCTCAGATCGACAGCGCCTTTGTGCTCGCACCCTTGCTGGCCATTGCGTCGTACCTCTACGGGAGAGGAACATGGTTAACCTCCTCAAGCCACGGAAATCTTCGGTTTCAGAGCTACGCCCGAAGCCTCGCAAGGCACATGGACCGCGCCGCACGGACACCTCAACTGCAGGAGTTGCTATGCCGCTGAATGCGTTCGTCCCGGAAGCGGTTGTGGAGGTTCTGCACGGCGTGACCGTCGACGATCCCTATCGATGCCTGGAAGATCGCAGTTCACCGGTCACAGAAGCGTGGATTTGTGAACAGCAAAAGCGATATGACGCCTACTTCTCCCAAATCCCGGGACTCGGTTGGTTGCGCGCCCGGGTGAGCGACTTTCTCAATATTGAGTGCATGGACCAACCCGCAAAGGTCGGCAACCGCTATTTCTACCGGCGCAGGAAAAAAGATCAGGAACAGGCAGGTATCTGCATGCGCGACCTCGTGAACGGAGTTGAGCGCGTGCTGGTGAACCCGGCAGTCCAAGGGCGATATGACGCCGTCGCGATCCATCGCATTTCTGACGATGGATTGTTGCTCGCCTACGAGTTGCGGCATGGCGGATCGGACGCAAAGGCCATTCATATCGTAGATGTCGAACAAAGCCATACCCTGCCGGACCATCTGGAAACTGGCTATACACGTGGATTTTTCTTCGCGCCGGACGGCATAGGCTTCTACTATTGCCACGAATTGCCCGGGAGCACTGGGCCGTACATGATTCAATTCCATCGCTTCGGGAATGCGTCAAATCAAGACGAGGTCATTTTCAAGGTCGATCGTGGCCAACAAGGCAAGCTTCTATTGCTGGCGGATGAATTTCGTCTCGGCGCAATGCTTGTGCATGCCGATGGCAACGATTCCCTCATCGACCTCTATCTTTCGGGCCATACCTGTAGTTCGCAATGGGATCTCGCCTTTGCCAACATTCGAGCGCTCCATGGAGTCTTCCTCCAGAACGGGCAAATCTTTGCCATCACTGACGAAGGCGCACCGAAGCGACAGATTATCGAATTGGCAGAGGACGGGTCTGTCCGTCGCACAGTGGTTCCTCCGTGGGATTGTGAGATTCTCCGCCTGGCTATAGCCAACGGCGATCTGTTCGTCGCTTACATAGCTGATCGCCAGCCGGTCGTCCACAGGTGGACGTTTGGCGGCGACTATTTGGGTTCAGTGAAGCTCCCCAAGGGCGGCTCGCTCGAGCTGCTTCCTTGCCTCAGCACGACTCCGAATGCTCTCTTCTACGTTCATGAATCGTTCGGGGAACCACCACACGTATTGGAGTATCAGGATGATTCAGGAGATCACATATCCTGGTCCACGCCGCCAGGCGAGCGACAACGGATAGCCCTCAAGGTCGAGAGCGTGTCGTATCTGTCGAAGGATGGAACCGAGATTCCCATGTCCCTGGTTATGAGCGCCGGAACGGACAAGGAACGAGTCCACCCTGTCATCTTAACGAGCTATGGCGGCTTCGGTACTTCGATGACGCCCAAGTTCTCCGTGCTCGTAACGATCATGCTTGAGCTTGGAGCAGTATTTGCGCTGCCCAAGATTCGTGGTGGTTCCGAATTCGGAAAAGCGTGGCATCAGGCCGCAAGAGGCCGAAATCGACAAGTAGCATTCGATGATTTCATCGCTGCCGCGGACTGGCTCTGCGCCCAGGGAATCACGACGCCGCAAGCGCTTGCAGTTTTCGGCGGCTCGAATTCCGGCCTTCTTGTCGGCGCTGCCGTGACCCAAAGGCCAGAACTATTCCGAGCTGCCCTTTGCATCGCTCCGCTGCTGGACATGGTCCGCTACGAACGCTTTGACTCGGCACGCAAATGGCGGCATGAATACGGAACCGTTGATGATGCGGAGGACTTCAGCGCTCTTTACGCCTATTCACCCTATCACCAAGTGCGCGACGATGTGAATTATCCTTCGACGCTGTTTGTCTCGGGCGACATGGACGATCGATGCAATCCTGCGCATGTGCGCAAAATGGCCGCGCTCCTCCAGCAACGCCGCTCCCAGCTACATTCCATTTTGGTTGACTACAGTCAGCATCGAGGCCATTCTCCGGTGCTTCCACTCTTCATGCGGGTTGAAGCGCTGGCAAGGCGCATCGCCTTTCTATGCCACGAGCTTGGCATGGACATTCGATTGGAGGAGTCCAATGAAACGTCTCGTTCTTGAGAGCTATCTGCTCCTGATCAAGATCGACGTACTCATGCACCTGGGAAATTTGCAATCGATCCACGCGTTGCTCCGGATTAGACAGGTTGCGGATATCGGAGCGAGAGCTCCGCGTTGTGCCCAAGATCTATGTCACGCGATCGATCTGGCCTGTGTGTTCTATTTCCGGACAGTGCTATGCCTGCAGCGCTCGGCAGCAACCACGTTGCTTCTGCGACGGTTCGGCCACAAGGCGGAGATGGTGATTGGCGCGCAGATGCTTCCCTTCAAGTCCCACGCTTGGGTTGAAATCGATCATGCCATCGTGAACGATAAGCCCTATATGCGGGAAACCTACCAGGTACTTGAGCGCTGCTAATGCAGGAGCCATCACCATGAGCATCCTCTTTGGAATATGCCAGGCAGAGGGTCACGCAGTCGAGGAAAGGCAATTGATTGAACTCTCCCAAGCCACCGCCCGCTACGCTCCCGATGGGACGTCTGTTCGCGCTTGCGGCAGGATTGGCATGGGGCTTCAGTCTTACCATACGCACCAGCGATCCAATCTCGAAGCGCCGCCCGTCCTTGATGAACGCGGCAAGATGCTGACGTTCGACGGACGGCTGGACAATCACACCGAACTTTGCAGACTCCTGAATATCCGCGATGAGGAGACTGCTGACTCGTTGATTGTCCTTACCGCGTTTGAGCGTTGGGGCGAGGATTGCTTCTCAAGGCTCGTCGGAGATTGGGCGATTGCATTGTGGTCAAAACGAGATCGATCTCTTTATCTGGCCAGGGACCACGCGGGAACACGAACGCTTTACTTTTCCATGACCAATGATACGGTCCATTGGTCCACCTATCTTGAAGCCCTGGTTCTCGGCCGACACTCCCACGATTTGAATCAAGACTTCATTGCTTGTTATCTTGCGGGCCAACCGATTGGCGATCTGACGCCATATCGTGGGATCAACTCCGTAACACCTTCTCACTACTTCGTTTTCCAGGGAGGGAAGCTGTCCCGTCGACCGCATTGGCAATGGATCGTCGTGAAATCGATTCGATATGCGACCGATGCCGAATATGAGCAGCATTTCCTTTCCCTCTTCAGCCAATCGGTGGAACGCCGGACTGGACCAGGAGCAGCGATTCTTGCTGAGCTCAGCGGGGGGATGGACTCGACATCCATCGTATGCATGTCCGATCGAGTGCAGGCTTCCCACAACCCGCCTAGAAGTCTAATCGATTCGATCTCATATTACGATGATTCGGAACCGACCTGGAACGAGCGGCCATACTTTTCCCTGGTTGAAGAGTTGCGTGGCAAGACTGGCATTCACACAGATACGTCCCTCATCGCCCGGACATTCCAATCCCACGATAGCTCACTCGGGGAGTATCTCTTTCCCGGAGCTGACAGCTCATCCATCGAACGAGAACAACATTTTGAAAGCCTGGATCACGGTCATCGCTATCGAACGATTCTTTCAGGGATCGGCGGCGACGAGTTGCTTGGAGGGGTGCCAACACCGCTCCCTGAATTGGCCGGTTATCTCACATCGGGAAACCTGACCCAATTCTTACGAGCTTCCGTCGAATGGTCCATTGCGAATAGAACTTCCATTTTTCAAATGATGACCGAAGCGGCTCGCTTTACCAGGGATCTTTACCGGAGACCCGTTATCCAGGCAAGCCAGCTTCCCACGTGGATTTCGCCCGAACTTCGACGGCGGTCTTTTGGCAGCCCGACCAAGGTCATGTCCGAAAGGTTCACGGGACTTCCTCCGAACGTCGTCAGCAATGCCCGTACATGGTGGGCAATTTTAGAAACACTGCCGCATCTATTTCCGCCGCTTCTCGCAAGGCGCGAATGGAGGTATCCATATCTCGATCGGGACCTGGTGAACTTCCTCTTCAGCGTTCCTCGCTCACAACTCCTGCGTCCAGGGAGGAGGCGCTCGCTCATGCGACGCGCCCTCAAGAATCTGGTTCCAACGGAGATTCTGGAACGACGGCGCAAGGCAGTCGTAGTCCGCCGCCCATTCCTTGCAATTCAAGCTAATGCACACGTGATCGAGCAGCTGTTCTCCGCTCCATTGTCCGCTGACTACGGATTCATTGAGCCCATCCGGGTACGAGAACTCATCAATCTTGCCGTTAGCGGCAAAGACACCACACACTGCGCACAACTCATGCGCGCCGTGGCAGTTGAACTTTGGCTGTCTAGCTCGGCCACGGAACGAGCCGGACATCGAATCCTTCGAACGCAAGACCAGGATTGCTCTACCGTCAGAGAGCAAACAACCTCCCACCGATTAGGTTGCACTCGGAACCTGATAGGTTTGGAGAAACAAAACAAATGAGAGGAGAAACAACAATGCGTTATACCAAGCCAACGATCCTGCAAACAACGAGCGCCTCATCCACCATTCAAGGCGCTTCGAAAGGCATACAAGTACCCGATAACATCGGGCAGACCCCCAACCATACGCCGTCCAGTGCCTACGAGGCTGACGAGTAGACTGGACCATGAACCATTCTCACCGGTCGTTCAAACCTTGCATGGGCTCCAGCTAGTACCGGAGCCCAGCAAGCCCTGTCAGTCCAGGACGACCTGGTTCCTTAGGGGTGATTTGAAGAGTTTTGCGAGCCCTCGCAATTCCCGACATGCCCCTTTCTCTGAAGTTCCCTGAGCTTAAGCCAACGGCGATTCAAGGCGGGTACGTCTGACACCGAGCACATCTGGTCTGTCAGCCAGAAGCGAAACCAATCGACGTTTCCTTGTTGGGAGACGATGCGATCCAGAGGCTGCTGAAGAATATGCTGTCCGCCGCGTATATAGATGAGATCTACGGGCTTGTCCTGCTCTCTTAACGACGAATACAGTTCCCACTCCCCAAGGAGCGAAGCCGGTCCGATCGCCTCGATTCTGAGAGGTGCGCCGACCGCGTCAAGATGGAAGTTGGGCGCAGCGTCAACCCAACTCCGCAATCCAGCCCCATTGGGCGAGCCTCCATAGATTCCGATATCCCAGGTCCCCATATTGGCCCGATACAGTCTGTGTTCCATATAACTACCATCTGCGCCATCGGCAACAGTGGCAGCTGCATAGCGGTTTGGATCCTCAATTAGAGCTTTCAAAACGTAATAGCATGTCCGGCTGAAGCCGATGAGCCCAACTTTCTCAGGGTCAACGAGGCCCTCCGCCACGAGTTTGTCGATGGCAGCCCCAAACGATGCTACATGGTCCAGTGCCTCCTGTTTTGTCCCGCTATGTTCTCTGCGGTCCGGGACCTGCAGAACCATGATTCCGGCGCTGGCAAGAGGCATAGCGGCCATCGCGGTGGTATATGATCCATCGGACAGGAATTCACCGGACTGAAATCCGTGTGTCTGTATAACGAGAGGATACCGCCGCCCTGGCACGTAGTCTACGGGTTTTACCAAGCCGCCGGCCCACTCGTATCCGCTGCTGTCTTTCCATCGGTAAACTGACACTTTCCCGAGCTTGACGCCCCGCAATTGTGGATTTGGATCCCAAATCTCCCGGGAATTCCCGGCCTTGCTGTCTGTTGCCCATAACGTGGGAAGGCTATTGAGATCCTGCCTGATCCATAAGGAGATGCCTTTCGCAGTGCCTGCTTCGTCTTCCGATCCTGAGGTCACGCCCTTCTGAACCGTGCCTGCCGGAGCTGGCTTCCATTGACCCTGCTGGAATTCGTATTCCTCGACGCGTGTCATCCCCTTCTCCAGGAAGGAAAGCAAGACGTTATGATCGCTCTCTCCAAATCGTGCATCGATGAGCTCGGCAGATGCTTCGGAACCCTCTTGCCTCTGTTTTGGGTTGAACCGGCTGGGAGTGACACATTGGGCATCACGACTGCGGATGTCAATGACCGCAGCAGCGCACGGGGTAACAGGACCACCCCGGTTCAAGTTGCCAAGGTTTTCCTGCGGCAGGAATGTGCTCGTAATGAGGATGCGGAAACCGTCTCTTGACCATTTTGCACTGTCTACATCTGCCGAGCCAAGCGTGCTAGCGGACGGCCCGTCGATCAGAGGAGTCACTTTCCCATTCACCAGGTCGATCAGGGAATACCTCATCAGATGATCCATATTGAACGGCGAAACCATTCCCGGATCATTGACTTCAATATTCTCGGAGGCTCCAGGCGCCCGATAGAGACTCCAATGAGATGGAATTCTGGTGACGGGCAATAACTCGGTGAGGAATCTTCCGTTCGGCGATACAGCAAATGGATGCGCCCGGTAGTCGTCTATAGCAGGGCCGCTCGATGGAATTCGGTGCCGCTTGCCCGCGCGGCGAACCCAGGTAAAGTAGAAGCGATAATTTGCCCGATTCCGCGCGAAGAGGATATCGCCGATTGAGATTGGCAGGTCGGTCAAGGCGGCCCCCTCCGCATTAAGCGCGGAGCCTCGATAATACCTGTCGATTGTTTGGTCCCCCGATCGCGAAGCGTTATAGACAACGTCCGACTTACGGACGTCGAACGAATGAACGCTATAACCGGGAGGGGACAATTGGCGCTTGGCGCCAACTGCGAGACTCACCTCATACAACTGCTCTTCTCCGCGCCTGTTTTGTGCAAGACAATAGACAAATCGTGAATCTTGTGACCATCGTATCTCCGACACAATGGAGGAATAGGAATTCTCGAAAAGAACCTGGGGCACTTCCGAGAATCGGGCCAACGGCCGGGGTCGCGGGGCCGAAACTGCATCCGAATTCTTCAGGAATGCCTGCACCTGCTTGAGGTCAAAGATCCAGATTGTGGACTCGATCTTGTTCGAGCGGAGGCCGCGAGAGGTAACGACAGCAAAATGGCGGCCATCCGGCGATTCCTTTGCGCTCCCTAATGGGTCACGCGTGAATGGATCGCTGAACCTCGTCATTGCGATTGAATCCCACACCGTGAATCTGCGATCTTCCGCCGGGCAGGTCGCCGTGAGAAGAGATACAAGCAGCACTGCAGCACAACGCAATCCTGCCGATCGAGGGCATGCGCTCAATCGAATTCTGGTGAACACCTTTTAATTCTCCTTGAGGGCTATCAGATCAATCGCTGGTTGCGATCACCGGCAGGTGGTTAGCTGGATATTAGTGAGGGATATCTGGCCGATCGACTAAAACAGAAGCCTCAGCGCGAACTGCATGGACCGAGGCCCGCCTTGCTGATATTGGGCAGCGAGCGTGCCCAAGCTCTGGTTCAGCATCTTCGTTGCCTGGCCAAATGTACTGTCCGTTAGGTAGGGATCAACATATCCGAAGTTGGGGTGATTGAGGAGATTGAAGGCTTCCGCCCGAAACCGGAGATTAAAGTGATCCGATATACGAATGTTCCGGCGGACCGCAAGATTGAGTTGGGCCGCTCCAAATGCCCGCACGAAATTCCTCGGAGCGTCACCTGGGTCGTTGCTTGCCGGAGTGCTGAATGCCAAAGGATTTATGCTTCGCCCGCCAGGATATTGTCGTCCATCAACATAAATGGGTTGGCCGGGGATCAGGTTCACGTTCCCATAATATGAGTTGCCAGTGGAAGTATCCGTTAGGCGGGCGCCTTTGATGGTAACTGGAAATGCAGTTCGGCTCATGAGACGGGCATCCAATCCCCATCCGTTGAACAGAGTTCTGTTTACCAGAGCTCCTTTCAGAGCTGGAATATCCCAGCTCATCCCCGCCTGCAGGTTATGTCGAACGTCGAAGTCGGAATTGCCGCGGGTCAGTGTCAACTCAGACGCGCTCGATCCGAAATCGATCGAATGCGACCATGTATAGGAGGCAAGAGCCTGGAGTCCATGGACAACATTTCGTTTGAATTCAGCCTGCAATGCCTGGTAATTGGCGGTAACGCCATTCGGAACATAATAGATTGTCCCAAAATTCGGATTGAGGCCCTCGATGGAACGCGACTGCTCTTGAATCAGCCGTCTGCCATTTGAGCCTACATAGGATAGGGTCACCGACTGTGGTTCACCTATCCCCTGCTCCAAGGCCACGTTCCAATCCAGAGTGTAGGGAAGCTGGAAATGACGGGGAAATGCAAAGATGATCGAGTCTGTATATGGAGCCTCTGCAGAGGTTGTAAAATCCAGCTGCGCTGGCGTTACGGGCAGGGGCGAGTTGCCCAACACGGATTCGGCACTGAAGCCAAGTCCTTGCACGAATCCTTGAGTAGCCAATTCGTTATCGGTGTCAAAGAATACGCCGCCACCTGCGCGCAGTACGGTTTCGGATCCACGCGCATCATGGGCAATCCACGCCGCGCCCAAACGCGGCGCTATGTTGAACCAACTGGTCTGCCAGAGCGGCGTGCCGCGAGGCGCCAATGTAAGGCTGGCCGATTCATCGATATTGCCAGATAATGTATACGCATCGTTACCGTGCTGTTCGCTCGGTGGCGGGTCCACCTCCCAGCGAAGGCCCATTGACAAGCTCAGACGTGTCACTGGACGCCATTCATCCTGAACAAACAGGGATGTCTCGTCAAAGATCGGAGTAGCGCCGTCGTATTTCGCCAGCGCAACGAAGGTCGCGCTGTTGGTGAGGATGGAATTCACGCTCTCGAACGCAACGTAAGGTTGAATGCTCGGCGGCCTGAGGGGAGAGATGATTCTGCGATAATCAAGTCCGGCCTTGAGTTGATGACGACCGGCGGACAGATCCACGGTGTCCACCAAGTTCCACTGCCGGCCGACATTCTGCGCAGGTCCCTGATATATTTGCCCCGATCCAATACCGCTGATGTAAAGAAGAAAGAAGGGTTGTGCGTCTGCATAGGAACCAACTCCCATCGCCTGCGATAGGTTCATCGGCTGTGCGCCGCCGAATGTATCAAGCACTCCTTCCGATGTAGCATTGCTTCTTGTATATCCGAGCCGGAGCCCATTGTTAAGATTCCGAGTGAACTGACTGGTTGCGCCCAATGTGTACGTGTGTGCATCGACGCTCGTTTGATTCAGCGTTGACAGCGTCCGGGCCGATGTCGAACTCGGCGTGTCTCCAAAGCGGAAGAAGAGCAATAGCCTGGAACTGAAGCTGTGGTCAATGCGAACGATTGTGGAGTCAATCTGGCTGGGCTCGGAATATGCCTTGATGAATTGCGCAAGATTTGGGCTGCCGAAGGTTCCATAGTCGATCCCGTTCTGTATCGGGTATGCGTTGAGAATCGGCTGGAGAGCAGCTGGCGCCTGCTGCCGCATGAATGTATCAGGAACGTATTGAATGGTCGCGGCTTGCGGCTGTGTTAGCCTCAGACCCTCATACGAAGTGAAAACAAATGTCCTGTTGCGGCCGTTATAGAACTTGGGAATTACGATTGGCCCACCGATTGTTCCTCCAAAGTCATTTTGACGCAATGGCACCATGGCTTGGCCAAAGTGATCATTGAACCAGTCGTTTGCATCGAAGAAGTTGTTGCGCAGATAGTCGAATGCACTGCCATGGAAGTCATTGGTTCCTGAGCGTGTTTCAAATGAGATCTGTCCGCCGGGGCTACGGCCAAATTCCGCGGAATAGCTGGAGCTCTCGATCCTAAACTCTTGCAGAGCATCCACCGAGACAAGGGCTTGCGTTGTACCCAACGCTGTCGAGGCCGCCACGGCGCCGGCTGTTGCCGATTGCGGGAATCCGGACGCGCCTCCCGGGCTGGTGTTTCCAGAGACTCCATCCACCATGTAATAGTTTGACTGCGTGCGCTGGCCGTTGACGCTGAAGTCTCCGTAATACCCCGCACCCTGACCCGGCTGCTGCGGACTTTGCGTGATTGTGCCGGGGGTCATGGAAATCAGGTCCTGAAAACTGCGCCCGTTGAGGGGCATGTTCTCGACGAACTTGCTGTCGATAACGGTGCTGACGGATGCATCGCTCGTATTGATGGACGATGTGCCCGATTCGACCGTCACGGTTTCAGAAGCGGCCCCGAGGGGCAGCGTGAAGTTCAGCACGACCGCGCTTTGCACATTGAGAACGATGCCCGGTTTGATCAACGTCTTGAAGCCAATCCTCGATACCTGAACGCGGTACTGGCCCGGTGGCAGGACCGTGATTGTGTAGATTCCAGACCCGTTTGTCTCGCTGGAATAATGCACACCGGTCGCGTCATTCACAATCTCGATTCCGGCTTCTGGGATGACCTTGCCGGAAGGGTCAACAACTATGCCGCTGATGGTCGCATCTGTGGATTGCGCAAGAGCGAATGACGTTGTACACAGAAATAGCAACAGCAGACGAAGGGCAGAAAGGCATTTCACGCGGGATCTCCTCAAGCGGGCGCAAAGGATGATGGTTCATCTCCCTAACGGAAGCGTCGGGCGAAATTGTTACCGTGATTGTTCTGGAATGCGCGCTAGCGCACGAGCGGGCTGCAGAATCACACATCGTTGGGATCGAGGCGGGGGTGCGCGAACGACACGCGCGAATTCCAAGCAGGGGTGCTCATACGATCTCGCCGGGAATCGATACTTCAGGGTTGCCAGGGAGAAGTAGGCCTATATCTGGCGAGGAACCGAGGTCAATTCTCACGAGCGACAGACCGACTCGAGCGCACGAATGACCTCGAGCGCATTCGTCAGCATGGGCCGCCCAACTCTCTGTTCGAACCCCTGCTGCATCCTGTCAAAGGCTGCAATCACGCGTAGAGCGCATTTTTTTCCCGGTGGCTTCAGCGTCAGCAAATACGCCCGGGCGTCGGACGGATCGATCTT
>Ga0182024_10016914_pt1 | contig 13761 bp, 8 predicted proteins | sample P32metaG_FD_120480 | JGI IMG/M metagenome (GOLD analysis project Ga0182024, IMG submission 120480) | Permafrost microbial communities from Stordalen Mire, Sweden - P3-2 metaG (Illumina Assembly) | ecosystem: Environmental > Terrestrial > Soil > Wetlands > Permafrost | place: Sweden: Stordalen... | reverse complement strand
ATTCGGCGCGATGCTCGCGGGCCAGCCGGCCGATGCTTTTTGTGCTTCCGTTTCGCACGCCGACCTTCTTTCCATCGGCCTGAACTGCGCCACCGGTCCGGACTTGATGACGGACCACATTCGTACGCTGGCGCAGATGGCCTCCACACGCATTTCCTGCTATCCCAATGCAGGCTTACCGAACGAAGAAGACAAATATCTGGAGACGCCGGAGTCGCTGGCGGGGCAGCTTGCGAAGTTTGTCGAACACGGATGGCTGAACATCGTGGGCGGATGCTGCGGGACGACGCCGGCGCATATTCGCGCCATCGCGCAGATGGCCGAAGGCAAAGCGCCGCGCGCGGTGCCGGGTCCGTCGCATCGAGCTTACTATTCGGGGATCGAGCTGGTGGAGGCGGAAGATTCAAACCGGCCATTGATTGTCGGCGAGCGGACCAACGTGATCGGGTCGCGGCTGTTCAAGGACATGATCGCCCAGGAAAAGTGGGAGGAAGCGAGCGAGATCGCTCGCTGGCAGGTGAAAAACGGCGCGCACATCATCGACGTTTGCCTGCAATCCTCGGATCGCGAGGAGTTAAAGGACATCGAGCCGTTCTACGGGAAACTGATGTCGAAGATCAAGGTCCCGGTGATGATCGACACCACCGACCCGAACGCGGTGGAGCGCGCGCTCGCCTGGTGCCAGGGAAAAAGCATCATTAATTCAATCAACCTGGAAGACGGCGAAGAAAAATTCGAGCGACTGTGTCCAATCGCCAAGGCGTACGGCGCAGCGGTAGTGGTCGGGACGATCGATGAGGACAAACAGCAGGCGCAGGCGTTCACGCGCGAGCGGAAACTGGAGGTCGCCAGACGAAGTGTCCAGTTGCTGACGGAAAAATATGGCATTCCGGCGGAGGACATTATCATCGATCCGCTGGTGTTCCCATGCGCGACGGGCGATGAGAACTACATCGGCGGCGCGGTGGAGACGATCGACGCGATCCGCCTGATCAAGGAAAATATTCCCTACGTCAAGACGATTCTGGGGGTGTCGAACATTTCGTTCGGCCTGCCGGCGACGGCGCGCGAAGTGGTCAATTCGGTTTTTCTCTATTACGCGACCAAGGCGGGACTGGATCTGGCGATCGTCAACTCGCAGAAGCTGGAGCGTTTCGCGTCGATTCCGGTGGAGGAGCGGCGGCTGGCGGAGAGCCTATTGTTCAATACGCCGCCGCCGGACTATATTGCTCCCGAAGACTGGCGGCAGCAGTCGCGCGAGCAGAAGGCGGCGATCAATCAGCATCACATCGCCGCCATTACCGATCATTTCCGCAAGGCCGTAAAAAAAGAGAAGAAAAAAGCCGCCGATGTGCCGCTAGATGAACGGCTGGCGACTTACATTATCGAGGGGACCAAGGATGGCCTCATTCCCGATCTCGATTTGAAGCGCCAGGAAGGCGTCGGGCCGCTCGACATTATTAACGGGCCGCTGATGACCGGAATGACCGAGGTCGGACGATTGTTCAACAACAATGAACTGATTGTTGCCGAGGTATTGCAATCCGCGGAAGCGATGAAGGCCGCGGTAGGGCATCTCGAGCAGTTCATGGAAAAGTCCGAGACGTCGGCGCGCGGGAAGATCTTGCTGGCGACGGTGAAGGGCGACGTGCACGATATCGGCAAGAATCTGGTGGAAATCATTCTTTCCAATAACGGCTACAACGTCATTAATCTGGGTATCAAAGTTCCGCCGGAGGATTTGATTCAAGCCTGGCGCCAGCACCACCCGGATGCTATCGGATTGTCGGGATTGCTGGTCAAGAGCGCGCACCAGATGGTGACTACCGCGTCGGATTTCAAAGATCACGGCGTGAGCGTCCCCCTGCTGGTCGGCGGAGCGGCACTGTCTGAAAAGTTCACCACCACGCGTATCGGCCCGGCCTACGGCGCGGCGACATTTTACGCCAAAGACGCGATGACCGGACTGCGGATCATGAATGAGTTGATGGATCCGGCGAAACGCGAAGTGATGATCGGCACCCACATTTTCTCCACGGCGGTCTCGCCGCCCGTTGAGTCCCAGCCTGCGATCAATACGGGAACGGCACGCAGCCCGAAGGTCCGGACCGATATTCCGATTCCCGCGGCTCCGTATCTTGACCGGCGAGTGCGCGAAATCCCGAATCTTCAGGAGGTCTGGAGCTACATTAACCCGTACATGCTGTTCGGACGGCATCTGGGGTTCAAAGGAAATTTCGAGAAACTGCTCGCGGAACGCGATCCGAAGGCGCTCGAACTGCATCAGCAGATGGAAGGTGTCAAGCAGGAAGCGGCGAAATTCATGAAAATCCGCGCGGTCTGGCGGTTCTTCGAAGCCGAACGCGACGGCAACTCGATCGTGCTGTTTGAGCCGGGCTCGTCGAGTCCGCTGCACACCTTCCGTTTCGGACGGCAGCCGAAATCCGACGGTTTGTGCTTGAGCGATTACGTTCTTGATGCGGAAGAGGGACGACGCGATCACCTGGCGTTGTTCGTGGTAACAGCGGGAGAGTGTGTGCGGTCGCATTCAGAGGAAGCCAAGCAGCGCGGTGAATTTCTATTGGCTCACGCGCTGCAGGCCTTGGCGATCGAAACCGCCGAAGGCTGTGCCGAGTGGCTGCATCGTCGGATCCGCGAGGACTGGGGGTTTCCCGATCCGCCCACCATGACCATGCAGGAGCGCTTCACATCGCGGTATCGCGGGAAGCGGTATAGCTTCGGATACCCCGCGTGTCCGAATCTTGAAGATCAAGCCGGGTTATGGAAGCTGCTGCAGCCTGAGGACATCGGCGTGAAACTCACAGAAGGATTCATGATGGATCCAGAAGCGAGCGTCAGCGCTCTGGTGTTTCATCATCCGGATTGCGCGTATTTTACGGCGAGCGAGGCGCAAGAGAATTCCTGAGGTCGACTGGACGTCCGTAGGCATCGGCTAAGCATAAGACACTCATGCTGGCATAAGGTGTCCCGGCCTATGCGGGTCGGACGTGGACACTAGTTCTGCTGTACAGTACTTTCACCACACAAATACTAGTATTTCCGCATCTTTCGCGGCGGCCCGATCTGCCGATAAACTCTGCAAACGGGTACTCCATGCTGACACCACGAAAAAGACGCTCCGGTCAGGCCGGAAACATGTTCATGGAAACCGCGCTCACTTTTATTCCCACGATGGCGATGTTTTTCGGCATTGTGGACGTTTCTCTGGTCATTTTCCTGCAATCCACGCTGACCAACGCCACCCGTGAAGGCGCACGCTTCGCGATCACTTTTCAGCCCACCTACAACAGTCAGGATTGCAGCGCGTCGCAAGCCGTGTGTATCGCCCAGGCGGTGCAATCGAACGCTTTTGGATTTCTAAGTGGAACGCGGATCAACCTGGTCACGGTGAACTACTACACCGCCAACGACTTGACTAATCCAGTGGAGGTCTGCAACGCCGGAACTTGCACCCAGAAGGGTACCCTACCGCAAACGCTTTCGAACGGGACAGTTGTGAATTACGCCAATCAACCCGGCAATATCGTGGAGGTAGTGGTGGCGAACTATCCCTGGAACTGGCTGCTGCCGATTTCAGCGACCGGCTATTCGCTGACAGCCCCGAGCATCAACCTCGGAGCCTCGTCCATGGACGTTCTTGGTGGACTTGCGGTCGGAACCACGATTCCGCCGGGTCCTTGAGGAGGAATCTTGAAGCGTCGTAATAAAGAGCACGGCAATTCAATGCTGGAGTTCGCGATCGTGATGGCCTTCTTGGTGCCGATGTTTGCCGGCCTGGTTAGCTTGAGCATGGCGCTAGCGAAGGATATACAGGTAAGCAACGTGTGCTGGGACGCAGTGGTGCTGATGGTCCGGTCAAACACCGATCCCGATTCCGGGCTCGACCTATCGCAGACTCAAAACCAACGAATCATCGTGCGGGCGGCGAACGGGCTGGGCATGGCGTCCGATGCGCAGTACGATCCCAGCTCCACCGGAAGCGGCGTGGTGATCCTCTCGAAAGTAATCATGGTGGGACCGGCGGAATGCTCGGCTGGCGTTATCCCGCCACCATCTCCCTTCCCTGGCTGGAACTCCGCCAATTGCCCGAACTACGGCGAATACGCGTTCGGTTATCGGGTGGTGATCGGCAACGGAACGCGCTGGTCCAGCGCGACGGGTACGCCGCCGTCCGGAATCGTGAACGCCAACGGCACCATTTCGGCGGTCAACATCGCCACCAATACATCGAACCGCGCGACCCATATGGGATCGGGAGGCATCTTGACCCTGTCGGCGAGCACTTTCGGGCTGGTCGCGGAAATGTACGCCGATGTCAGCTATTTGAATTTGTTCTCGATCTGGCACACGCCGGTACTTTATTCGCGCAGTATCTCCTAGAGGTTTAGATGAAACGAGAAGACATTTCACCAAGAGGACGACGCGGGTTCACTCTGATTCTGTATGCGTTGATGCTCACCTTCATCATTGCGAGCGGAGGACTGGCGCTGGACGTAGGAACCATCTACATGATCAAGGCACGGTTGAGCGCGGCAGTCGATGCGGCGGCGCTGGCCGCGGGGCGTTCCGTCAATCTGGCCGACAGCGTCGCCACCGCGACGTCGCAGGCCACCACGACCGCGCAGCAGTTCTTCACCGCCAATTTTCCCAGTGGATATTTCAATACGCTGAATACTCCCACTGTCACGCCGGCCTTCACGCAGGAAACCGATTCGAACGGCAATCCGAGCGGCGTTCTGGACATCGCCGTGACGGCCAGCGTCAATGCGCCCACCTATTTCATGAACATCTTCAGCGTCCGGAGCGTGACGGTCACGGCCAGCGGCACGGCCAGCCGACGCGGAGTGGTCATGATGCTGGTACTCGACCAATCCAGTTCCATGAACACTGCGACGACGCCCACGGCGTGTACGGCGATGAAAGAGGCGGCTCAAAACTTCATCACCCTGTTCAGTCCGTTCGATTACATCGGCCTGGTAAAATTCGACATCACGGCGCACCTGACCTACACGCCTAGCCAGAACTGGGCCAGCGGGACCTTGAACACCGATCTTGGAAACATCGTTTGCGGGAGCAATACGAACACGATATCAGCGCTTGAGGTTGCCTACCAGCAAATTCAGGCCGTGGGATTGCCGCTGGCGGAAAACACTATCGTCCTGTTTACTGACGGATCGCCGAACGGAGTTTCCGCTGTTTTCCCGGTGCGCGCGGTTGCCGATTCACGCTATGGACCCGCGGGGACAACCGCCAACGGGTTCCCGAACGCGCCGGCGCCTAGCTGCGGGGATGTCGGCCCGTCGGACCCGTACCTTTCGAGTATCGGAATCACCGAGAACGAAGAGCAGATCTGTGTGAATATGCCCCGGATGTGTACGAACGCGGCACAGACAGTTACGGGGACATTGGCACAGTGGGGAGATCAAGATTCCTGGGGCGCCGGAACCTATGGGCTGGCGGCGCCCACCGATAGCGATCCGGCGCCGTCATGGCCCAGTTCCTGCTCCAATACCGGCGGCCTGGCGAGCACAAATATACGGCAGTTCATCGCGTATATACCCGATACCGATAAATACGGCAATTCGCTGCACGGTGTCGCAGCCAGCGGCACTTCTCCATACGGTACCGTCGTCGGCGGCAAGGTCACGCGCGATTTCTGGCTCTTCCAGACGAACAATCTTTGCAGCCCGGACTCCAGCATCTCACCCAATTGCAAGAATACCGGCGATGTGTGGACGAGTCATCCCACCATCGGCACGGTTTCAAACTTCTTCCCGGCCGGGAGCGCCGCATACGTCGGTAAGTTCCGGCCTGACCAGCCCAATTCCGTGGTCGCGGCGAGCATGAATGGAACCATGGCCGCGGCATACACGATCCGATCCGATACGACGTATCACCCGATCATCCACGTGATCTATCTGACCGGAAACGGCACGGATTCCGTGGACCGCGAGTTTCTGCCGGTGGTGGCGAATTATCCCACTATTCCCGCACTGCCTTATGACCCGAGTTATGTCTCCGGCACGATCACCCCGCTTTATGCTAATCCGGCTTACCAAACCTCTCAGGAAACGGGAAAATATTTCGTGACAGCGGATAAGAATCAATTGACTGCTTTATTCGCGCAGCTCGCTTCCGAAGTTCTGCGCTTGAGCAAATGACCATCCTAGCCAGCTTCGCTTTTTTGATCTATCTTCAGCCGGGCCCCGCGACAGTGGCGTTGCGTGACGGATGCACGGCCGACGACGTGGAACTTGCCGCAGTGGGCGCCGCAGATACGGTGGAAGTGCAATCGGCGATCGCCGGCGGCGAAGGCGTATGCTACAAAATCGCCTTGCGGCGCGAAGGTCGGACGCTGTCCGGTTACGTGCTTGGCGAAGCCCTGCCGGCGATTACCGCTTATGTTCAAGCGCGGGAAGCAGCAAGCGCCATCCGCTTGGAAGCTGTCGCGCACCAGCCTGCTGCGTCCCCGGCGATCGCTAACGCTGCGCCAGCGGAGCCTTCCGCGACGACCGCCTATCCTGAATTTTTCGAAAATTTCACCGCTCGCGATACCACGGGAAAGACCGTGAGTCTGGCGGCGATGCCGGGCCGAGTGATTCTGGTTACGTTCTGGTCCTCGCGGGGCGCCGCGTCCAAACGGAACCTTACAGGTTTGCTGCCACTTTATAACCAATATAAAAAGCGCGGTCTCTCGGCCATCGGGATCAACATGGATAGCGGATCGAAGCACCTGGCCGAAGCGCTCGACGATACCACGCTCGGGTGGCCGCAAGTAGCCGATCCGAGCGGTCTAGCGAAGCGTTACGGTGTAGATCCGGGAGTGGGAAAGTCGTTCGTTCTGGATCAGTCCCGCCGCATTATCGCGGCCGGCTCCGGTCCGGAATTGGAGCGAAAAGTTCGCGAGCTGCTGGCGAAGCCTTAGTTGCTCAAACGTTTCCGTTTTCGGGAGGCTTCGGTTTTTCTTTTGCGGGCACGTGCGCCGGAACGGCCTTCAGAGGACTGATCAGCACGTGGGCGTTGCGGCCTTCCATTCGCGGAAGGCCTTCGGCGGTGCCGTATTGCGCCAGATCCTCCGCAAAGCGGATCAGAAGTTTACGACCGATGTCGGTGTGCGCGATTTCGCGACCGCGGAACTGGACCACAGCCTTCACGCGATTCCCTTCTTTGAGGAACCGGATGGCGTGATTTTTCTTAAAGTCATAATCGTGATCGTCGGTATTGGGACGGAATTTAAGCTCCTTCACCTGAATCACGTGCTGTTTTCGCTTGGCGTCGTGCTGTTTCTTCTTGTTCTCGTACTGCCATTGCCCGTAATCCATCGCCTTTGCGACAGGCGGCTCCGCGGTGGGCGCGATCAGAATCAGGTCCAGCCCCAACTCCTGCGCTTTTCGGACGGCTAGAGGAGTAGCCATGATCTCGACACTGCCGTCGGGGAACACGGCACGCACTTCACGGGCGCGAATCGCCTCATTTACGTTTTCCCGGATTCTCGGCCGGCGGGGTGGGAAGCCTCTGGGGGTCATTCAGATTTCGGCCGACGGGCCGCGCGCGGGACGATCATGAACAAATAGTAGCAGATTTGAGCTTGGATACAAGGCTTCTTTGCGTATAATATACCGGAGGAAGAATATGCGCAACTTGATTCTAGCAACCATCTGCCTGACTGCGCTGGCATCCGCCCAGGAGAAGAAACGCATCGCCGTGATGAACTTCGACTACGGCACCGTTTCAACGAGCACCTCGCAGATTTTCGGCAGCAACGTGGATGTGGGCAAGGGCATTGCCGATATGTTGGTGGATCGCTTTGTGAACGACGCGGTTTTTTCGGTGATCGAGCGCAAGGCCCTGGATAAGTTGATGGCGGAGCAGAATTTTTCGAACAGCGACCGGGCCGATCCGGCCAGTGCCGCCAAGATCGGGAAACTGCTAGGGGTAAGCGCAATTGTCATTGGCTCGGTCACGCAGTTCGGCCGCGACGACAAGAACCAGAAGGTTGGGGCCGGCGGCTTCGGCGGCGGGAAATTCGGGATTGGCGGCATCGGCAAGAGCGAAGCCAAGGCCGTCGTGCAGATCACCGCGCGCCTGGTGGACGTGAATACGGGGGAGATTCTCGCGTCGGCACCCGGCAACGGCGAATCGAAAAGGGGCGGAACGTCGCTGCTCGGCGCGGGCGCCGGAGGCGGTGGCGGGGGCGGTGCCGGCATGAGCATGGGCAGCAGCAACTTCGGCGCCACTATCCTCGGTGAGGCCACCAATCAGGCGGTTAGCGAGTGCGCCGCGAAAATCGAAACGAGCGCCGGAAAACTTCCCGCCCCGACCCTCGACGGCATGATCGCCGACGTCAGCGGGACCACGCTGATTCTGAACATCGGCAAGATTGCCGGCCTGAAGCCTGGCGACAAACTGCTGGTGATGCAAACCGGCCGCGAGATCAAGGACCCCACCAGCGGAAGGGTCCTGCGCCGCATGGACTCGCAGATCGGCGAGGTGACCATCACCGAAGCGGACGACACATCCGCGGTGGGGACTTATAACGGTCAAGCCGGCGTAAAGGTCGGAGACCACGTAAAAAGGTAAAAAAGAAGCCCGGAGCCGCAAGCCATCGCGAACCAGATCGGGAATAAAATTCAACGTCCTCTGGATCTTGGCTCCGGGTTTTTGGCTCCTGCCTTATTCTTCTCTCAGCACGAGGATAGGATCCAGTTTCGCCGCCCTTCGCGCGGGGAGATAGCTGGCCGCTAGCGAGACTCCCACAAAAATCGCGGCCGTCAAGGCGAAAGTCAGTGGGTCGGCCGGCGTGACGCCATAGAGGAACGCCTCAATCAGCCGGGTGGACGCCGCTCCTGCAGCCAGCCCAATGGCGAGTCCGATCAAGGTCAGCTTCATTCCGGATCGCACCACCAGGCCTAGCACCTGCTCGCGGCGCGCGCCGAGCGCCATCCGGATCCCGATCTCCTGTCTGCGCTCCGCCGCTGCGCAGGAAACCACGCCATACAAACCGAGCGAAGCGAGCATCAGAGCCATGATCGAAAAAATCCCCAAAAAAGCTCCCCGCATGCGGTGCTGCGCTAGAGATTCGTCCACTTGTTCCTGCATGGTGCGAACGTTGAAAACCGGAATGTCCTTATCCATCGACGCCAGCAGACCGCGCACCGCGGGTGCGTAACGCGCCGGATCGCCGGTGGTACGCACCACCAGGGTCTGGCCGGCGATGGTGGTTTGCGACAACGGCGTGAAAAGTTCGCGCTGAGGCTCTTCGGCCAGGGTCGATTCGCGAAAGCTGCCGACCACGCCAATAATCTCCGCCACCCACGGCGCGCCGGCGTCGAGCGTCACGCGATGCCCGACGGCACCCGCCGGATAGAACTCGCGCGCGAAGGCGTCGTTCACCACCATTACGTGCGGCGTGTCGAAGCGATCGTTGGCGTCAAACCAGCGTCCCGCCAGCAGCGGCACGCCCATCGCCCGAAAATAACCTGGCGTCACCACGCGATTATCCATCCGCACTTTGGTTTCTTCCGAGTGCAGCGGCTGCGTGTCCGGCCACAGACCGGTGGTATTTCGGTCAGCCTGGAGGGGCAGCCAGTTGGTACTGCCCGCGGCTTGGACACCGGGAATTCGCTCCACCTCCGGCAGCAGGCGGTCGTAGAAGCGGCGCAAGTCATCGGGGGTGCGATAATGCGACCCCAGCACCGCGATCTGCAGCGTGAGCACGTTGCCGACGTGGTAGCCCGGCTGCACCTGGGTAAGCGCGCGAAAGGTCCGGGTCATAAGGCCCGCCCCGGTCAACAGCACCACCCCGAGGGCCACCTCCACCACCACCAGCGCCGCGCGAAAACGGTTCGCCCGAAACCCGGCCGCGCCGCTTCGGCCGCCGTCCTTGATGGCAGCGGCAAGATTCACGCGGGATCCGCGCAGCGCAGGCACAATGCCAAACGCCAAGCCCGTCGCCATGGAGGTGGTGAAGACGAACCACAGAACGCCCGCATCCATATGAATGTCCTCCGCACGCGGTAAGGCTTTGGGGGCGGTCGCGATCAGCACCCGGAGGCCGGCGGCGGTCAGGGCCAGGCCGAGCGCGCCGCCCGCGAAAGCCAACAGGGCGCTTTCGACCAGCATCTGCCGGATTAGCATCGCACGGCTGGCCCCGATTGCGGCGCGCAACGCCATCTCTCGCACGCGAACGGCGCCGCGCGCCAGAAGCAGACTCGCGACATTCGAGCAGGCGATCAAAAGCACACATCCCACGGCGGCCGCGAAGATCCACAACGTCCGCCGGATCCCGCCGACCGCGCGATCCAGAAATGTGGTCAGTTTCAAGGTATAGCCGGTGTCATTCGGATAGCGTGCAACCAGATCGGCAGCGAGCGCGTTCGCTTCCGCCTGCGCCTGCTCCAGTGTCATGCCGTTCTTCAGCCGCCCGAACACGCGAACATTGCGCGACTGGCGTCCGATGGCATAACTCGAATCCATTTGAAGGGGCGCGAACATGTCGTTGTCTTCGCCCGGCGGAAAACCGGCGGGCGCTACGCCCACAACCTCGTAAGGCCTCCCGTCGAGCGTGACCCGGCGTCCCACTATCCCTGGATCGCCGCCGAATTTCCTGCGCCAGTATTTGTAACTGAAGATCACTTCCATTTCATGACCGAGGCGCTGCTCGTCGGCGGAAAATAGGCGTCCTAGCAGTGGACGAAAGCCTAGGGTTTCGAAGTATCCGGGGGAAACGCGCGCGCCCGAAATGCTCTCCGCTTCGCCGGCTCCGCTGACAATCCAAACTCCTTGGACACACGCCGCGATTTTTTCAAATGAATGGCTGCGATCGCGAAATTCAATAAAATCTCCGCCGACCAGCCCGGTAAATCCTTGGGCGGACCGCGGCGGAATGCCGCTAATCCAGACTAGCCGGCCGCTCGAGGGATACGGCAGCGGTTGAAGGAGCAATCTGTCCACCAGAGTGAAAATCGCAGTCGCCGCGCCGATTCCCAGCGCCAGCACGATAATTGCCGCCATCGTAAACGCCGGTTCGCGAAAAAAAAGCCGTAGAGCTTGACGCAGATCGGACATGGGCTAAATCGGACAAATTATCGCATAGATTTTTCGGAAATTGGGAAATGTGGGTCAGAGGATTAATTCGGCGCATGTTGATCCAGCCATGCTGCGATCCCCGCGGTTGTCGTCACCTGGCCCTGCAATACCGCCAGAATCAGATCGCCTTCGATGACGCTCGAAAACGGCTGATCGTACACCACGCCGCGAGGATCCTCCGCCAGCTTCACAATAAACGGCACCAAGGGACTTTGTTTCCCTCCGGTCAGCCGCTCCAGTTCCTCGTTCCACCCCGATCGACCACGCCACAAATCCGGCCGCAAGCCGTGGTCCGAGGTGATCACCACGGTAGTCGAATCCCACATCCCGGCCTTTTCAAGCGTGCGGCGCAGCTCGCCCACGGTGCGATCCACCAGCGCCAGATTATCGGCATAGGAAAGCGAATCGCTCAACGTGTAATCGTGGCGCCTACTGTCATAAATGCCGAACGGGTGCGGAATCGGAAAGTGAGCGAACAAAAGATTGATCTTCGGGTCGGTGGCAGCACCATAGGTCAGGTCACGAATCTGGAAATATTGCCCCTGCTGCAGCTTCTGAACGTACTTGTCGGCCGCCGTTTCCCAAGTCGATTCGCCCGGCCGGAACATGTCCGTCAGATTGGAAACCTGCAGGCGCAGCAGAGAACCCACGGAGCGGAGGGCGCCTTCCTTGGCCGCGCTAGTCTCGCGCAGCAGCGCCGGCGTGGGTGTGCCGCTCGGCACGTCGACGCATTGGACTAGGGAATCGCCCAGAACGCGGCAGTAAGGATGGTGCCAGCCGATAAGCGCGGAGTTGAATCCGGCATCTCGAGCGCGCCGGAAAATGTTGGGCTCGCTCCCCCAGCTCGAGCCAATCGTCGATCCCTCCGGATAAACTTCGAGCGTAGCGGCGTCCACCAGTTCGGCGCGGGTGTAGATCCGGCCGGAGAGCAGCGAAGGGACGGCCAGCATCGTCCACCCCGCGGTCTGTGCCGCTTGAGTGGCAACGAACGATTCCGAACGAAGCCGGTTCAGCTCCGGAAGATCGACCTTCGGCTGCCGAAGATCGAACGCAAGCCGCTCGTCGAATTCATCGAACAGCACCCAAACCACGCGCCGCGCGCCGTGGAGCGCCAGCGCCGGTTGGGGCGTTTTCGGGAGATAGGCCGCCTCCGGCTCGGCGTTCAAGCGGCTCCAGGTGAAGTCGATCACCAGCGACGGAATCAGCAGGGTCAGCATTAAGGTGATACGCCGCGCCGCGCGAACGATTCGCGTGTTTCCGGCAAATACCAGCACGACCCCCACCCCCAACAGCGCTTCGATGGACACCAATACCAAGTTGGTCGCCAGATCGTAGTTCTCCGTATTCCAGTACTCCCGCACCGATTCCATGGGATAGATCAGCACCAACAGGAATCCGCAATACGCCAGCTTGAGTTTGGCGGGCGAGGGACGCCACTCCACCCACAGCCACGCAAGCCAGAACAGGAGACTCAGGACCAGCGCCCCGAGCAGCGTCGCGATCAGCAGCGAGGGATTCGACGGCGCCGTACGGTAATAATCCATGGAGCGCTCCTTCAAGTGCTCCAAGTCATACCAGCGCCGAAGAAAACACAAGTTTCCCAGCGAAAAACAGATCAGCAGGTCTTTCAGTTGTTCGCGCGCCGCCGGCGATAAAGATAGAGCCATCGATCGAGTCCGTCGATCCGCGCCGACTTAACCAACTCGAACCGCCGTAACGCAGCGGCCTCGAACCGGTCGCGCGTCAAGTGCGAATAAAGCCGGTCGCGACCCCGCGCGATCCGCCGGAACATCGGATCCTCCGGAGCCACAAACTCTATTAAGACATATTCGCGGCTCATTTCATGCGCTACTTCGAAAATTTCTTCGAGCGGGATGCGCTCCGTAACCAGCATGTGGTGCAGCACCGCGAGCATCATTACCATGTCGAAGCGGCCGCGCGCCCGATCGAGAAACCCGGCGCATTCTCGATTGCGCCAACCGATGGCCGGCGTCGGACGCGTCAGATCCACCACCAGGGGCAGTACGTCGAGGCGGCTTTTCGATGCTTCCCGCCAGATCGCTCCAGCCACCGCTGGATCCGAATCGATGGCCACGACGGAAGCGCCTTCACGCGCCGCCAGAAAGCTGAAATGGCCCTCATTCGCCCCCACATCAAGCACTTCGCCCGGCCGAGCGATCGAGATTGCTTCGCGGACAAACGCGACCTTCTGCGCGAATTGTCCGGAGTGGTAGATCGCTTTCTGATCCAGATAACTTGACCAGGCGGAATTGCGCCTGCCAGGCGCGACCCTTTTCAAATGACGTTGACAGCTCCGCAACAATCCCGTCAATACGAATCGCGCCTGCTCTGGAGATCCCGACGGCTTTGCCGAGTACGTCGAACCATGTTCCCGGCCGGATAACCATTTGGGAATCGAAACCAGGCTGAGAAACGTGGGGGTGAATCGCCGCCGGAGGCCGGCCCAACGGTACACCGCCTCTGGTTCCAGACCTTCGCGCTGACCCGCGAAAATAGATCCGAGCGGCAACTCAAGATAGCGGCTGGCGAGCAACGGTAGCAGAAAGGTTCGCGCGAACTGCGCGTAGGCGAGCCAGGCGCTGTCCAACGGATCGCGTGGCTCGAACGAAAGTACATCGACGAACACCGGTT
>Ga0182024_10016913_pt1 | contig 13762 bp, 16 predicted proteins | sample P32metaG_FD_120480 | JGI IMG/M metagenome (GOLD analysis project Ga0182024, IMG submission 120480) | Permafrost microbial communities from Stordalen Mire, Sweden - P3-2 metaG (Illumina Assembly) | ecosystem: Environmental > Terrestrial > Soil > Wetlands > Permafrost | place: Sweden: Stordalen... | reverse complement strand
GCCCAGCCGTGCAGCGATGCGAGACTATAATAGGCGCGCAATATGCCGGCCACGCGCAAGCGGCTCGATACCGAGGGGACCGAAATCGTGAGCAGGCACGGCCGCTCCGACCACTCGGCCAATAGGAGTGGAACGAAGAAGCCCCCGGCGATGAACCGGGGGCTTCTTGCCGAGCTGAGACCTCGACTCGATCGTGCTAGGTGACGCCGAACACGGACGCAGCGCCTAGCGCAAGGGCCGTGAGAGATGCCTGCGCGTGCGCGAGGCCAAACACTACGGCCGGCGTTGCTTCCGGCGTTGCTTCCGGCGTTGCTTCCGGCGTCGAGGGGACCATCAAAGCGCCCGCAAAGCCGCTCACGGCGTCGCCGGAGCCGCCGGCGTGCTGCGCGACGAGCGGGAGCGCGGCTGCCTCGGTGTCGGTCAGCGCGGCCGGTGTGCCGCCGCTCGCCGCGGTCTGCATCTTGGCGATCGCGGAAAGGCCGGCTTGGATCTGCAGGACCAGCGGCGAGGTGATGGTGCCGGCGGTAACTTCGGCTTCCAGGTCGGTGACGGGATCTGACATGTTCGAGTCCTTTAGGCCGTGTAGGCCGAGATTGAGGCGCCGACGGTGACGCCGGCGGTCCAGATACCATTGACCCTGCCGGCAGCTTCTGGCGTCGACAGCGAGTAGGACGCGCTCGGCGCGATCGAATGCCCTATGCCGACGACGGCGGTGGCGCCGTTGACACCGAGCCAAAGCGTCGACGATGGATCCGTGTTCACGATTGTCGCTCCGAGCCGCGTGGAGTCTGCGGCCAGCAGCTGCGCGCTCGACGTCGTGCCGGTGGGCGTCGTCACCGTCTTCGTCGCGAGCAGCACGACCTGTACCGCGATACCTCCGACGACGCGGCCGGCGGGATCGTAGCCAACGGTTATGCCGTTGGGCGAGTTGGGGTCTTTGAGATCCACGGTTCCAGCTTTTTCAGAGAGTGAGAGCGCCGCATACGCGATCGCCGGATGGCGGGAGAACGATCGCGCAGAGGCGGCGCGGACCCGGTCGTGAGAACCAGAAGTGTTCCTCACGGCGGGTAGCGGCCTCACCGCCGACCGGCGGGCTTTCAGTTCGCCGGCTCCTAGCGGTGAGTTTCGCTACAGCGCAACGGATCAAATAGGGGCGGACATAAACTTTCCGGCTACGGCGTGAGCACGAGCCACGCTCTGAACTTTATGTCCGCCCCTATTTCGGCCGAGTCGATCGCGAAACGTCGCGAGCATGGAATCAATCGTCTCTTCGGAGACCCGCCCCGCCGAATCGATTCGCGCTAGGATCGAATCGGCCGGGGCGTCGATCCTTCGAGTCAGCGGCTTAGCCGACGTCGAGGCGCCGCGGGTGTACCGCGGCCAGCTGAGCGACGTCGAGCGCGAACGCATCCTTCACGTTCTCGATCTCATGGCGCGCGGCGAACTTCCGCTGCACCCGCCATCGCGAGCGTACCGGCCGCACCGTCGCGCCGAAGCGGTGTCAGCATGAGCTTGTCGGTCAACGACGCACGCGACGTCTCCGAGACCGTGCGGCCTAAAGCTGCCGCGATCATCGATCAAGCCAAAGCGTTCACGCAAGCCGACAACCAGCCGCAGCTCAACGATGATACGCAGTGCGACCCAGATTCGCCGTTCGCGATGTTTGCGCGCCGCCCGGAACAGCCTGCGCAGATCAGCGATCCCAGTTCGGCGTGGGGAAAACTGCAAGAAATGCGGCGCTCGAGGCCGTCGACGTACGCCTGGGCGATCGCTCAGTGCGGCCTGCGAGAGAACCTGCTGATCGAGGCTTTGTCCGAGCATCACTGCAAGCTCGTGGCCGATGCTTTCGACGCGATTCTCGTCGCCGAAAGCAAAGAGCGCGGCGGCGGCGTGCCCTACAAGTGGCTCGACAACTCGAAATACATGGAGACGTCTGCGGCACCGTTCGCCATCGGCGCACCGCCCAATCTCGAAATGCTCGAAGAAAATCAGAGGATCACGTAATGAAGCTCGCCTATAACGCATCCGTCTTTGTGAGTCTTCGCGACCGCACGGGGAATCCAACTGCCCCCGATGCCGCGAAGTTCGCTACGTTCGAACCGATCCCGAATGGGCATTGTGCCGCTCTCAGAAAGCTGCTCGGCGCCGACGTGCTCTTGGCCGAATTCGAGCACGGCGGGCATGAAGTCACCGCCTCGCGACTTCACGTTATATTCGCTGCGGACGATCTCAAAGATGCCGCCGTGAAGCTCGATGGCGCTCTCGCGAAATTGCCAGGCATTGACGCCCGCACGCAGGTTTACGACGCCAAGCCGCCTGGGTGCGCGTAAAATGCTGACGCCGATCTCCATTTCGTTCAGCGGGGACGGCAAGCCGTACTGCCCACGCCCGATCATCGAGTCGGCGTCCGATGCGAAGACGGGTGATCCCGATCTTGACGCCGAGGTCGAGAAATACTGCGCCGCAATCGGAGTGAAGGCCGGTCCGGTAAAAAACGCCGTAGCGAAGGCTCACCTTCGCGCGAAGGCCAAGTTCGGGTCCGACGTCGCCACGGAACCCGACGAGCTCGACAACGAGGAGTCGGTTTCGACGTTCTTGGTCGGGGAGCACCTTCGCTCCGTGGATACCGAACGTCAGTACCGTGAAGGTGCGCCGTTCGCGAAGAAGCGCCGGCTCAAGATCGCGTTCACCGAAGCTGGTCGCAATCCGATCGCCGGCGTCATGCGCGAGCTCGACGAGCACACCCCGATGAACGGCGTTGCAAAGATCGGCGGGCACACGCCCCTGCGCGAAGTCAAGAGCGCGAAGGGCACGGCGCGCGTCGTTGTGATTCGTGAGGGGCCTGGCAGCTCGGGCTATTATCCCGCCGAGACGTTGGCGGCCGCAGTGTCGCTCGTCAACGGCGTGCAGTCGTATTTCGACCATCCGACGCCAACAGAGGATCGCGAGCAGCCGGGCCGATCGGTCCGCACGCTCGCCGGCTGGTTCTCGGACGCTGCTCTGATTGACTACGTGGATCCGGAGCGCGGTCGCTGCAAGGCGATCGAGGCCACCTTCAATCCGGAAGTCGGGAACGAGGCGATCCTGAGCAAGCTGCGTACGTGCGTCGAGTTCGCGAGGAAGTACCCCTCGAAGTCGTATGTCGGCTGGTCCATCAACGCGTCGGGCGATAGCTCGGGCGAAATGAATGGTCAGGCGCGCGTCGATCGCATTTCCGAGATCATCTCGATCGATCTGGTAACGCAGGCCGGCGCCGGCGGGCGTACGCTGGACTTCTCCGAGACATTCAAGAGGGCGCGCGCGAAGCTCAGCGCCGCGGCGTAACTGTGGAGCTCACCCTCGAGAAGCGGCGGGAGCTGGCGCAGTCGTCGCCTGCGGGCCTCGGCTTCGTCGCGGGATTGACGCCAGTTTATCGCCCGGCACCGGCTCACGCCAGGCTCGCAGATGATATTGTAGACGTCATCGAAGGTCGCCTCGACCTCCTGGCGACGAGTCTTCCTGTTCAACACGGCAAGACCGTGACTGCTAGCGTCCTCGCGAGCGCGTTCTTTCTGGGTTTGCATCCCGACAAGAACGTGATCGCATGTTCGTACAACTCGGAGTTCGCTGGCGAGCGTATCGGTAAGGCTGCGAAGGACATCCTCAAGCGGCACGGACCCGAGCTGTATGGCGTAACGGTCGATCCAACGTCCGATTCCCGGAACCGCTGGAATACAACCGACAAGGGCGGAATGATTGCCGTGGGCGTTGATGCCGGCGTCGTCGGGCAGCCCGGTGACCTAATCATCCTCGACGATCTGTACGCGAACATGGAAGAAGCGAGCAATCGGTCTCATCGGGAGAAGGTTTGGGAGTGGTATATGCACTCCGTCGTGAGCCGTCGAGCGAACGGCGCGGGTACAATCCTTAGCAACTCGCGGTGGGTCGAAGACGACTTCTTCGCTCAGCTGGTCGCGCTGATGCAGCAGATCGGCATGCGCGTCCGCGTGCGCGATTATCCGGCGCTAGCGGTGTGCTCGGAATGCGGCGACTATGGCGTCAAGGCGGTCAACGCTTGTGGTCACGTAGTGCGCGACGAGCTCGGCAGGCTGCCGGGCGAGGCGCTTTGGCCCGAAGTGCGGCCGCGCAAGTTCTTGCTGGAGCAGCTCGAGATCTTGAAATCGAGGCGGTTCGACGCGCTCTTTCAAGGCGCGCCGCATCCGAGCACCGGCAGCCTCTTTCGCCGCGAAGATCTCCGCTTCTACAGCATCGAGGTCGCAGACGGTCCGCGATCGCGCGTCGGCCTTCGCCACGGAAACCTCAAGTCCGTCGTGTCGCTCTCGGATTGCCGCATCTTCGCAACTTGCGATCTCGCCATCTCGCGATCGGACACGGCCGATTATTTCTGCTGCGCTGTGTTCGGGCTCACGCCGCGGTTCGATATCCTGGTGCTGGATGTCGTGCGGGCGCGCCTACGTGCCCAGGATCAGATTCAGGCCATCAATCGTCTTTATCAGAAATGGCGCTTTTGCAACGTCGGGATTGAGGCGGTTGGAACGCAGGCCGCCATGCTGGATTTCGTGCGCGAACAGGGTGTGCCGGCGTATCCGCTGCGGCCGTCGAGCAACAAAATCATCCGCGCGCAGGTCGCTTCGGCCCGAATGGAAGCGCATCAGATCTACTTCAACGAGACGGCGACCTGGCAAACTGACCTTGAAAACGAAATGATCGCGTTCCCCGCCGGCAAGCACGATGATTTCGTGGACTGCCTCTCATACGCGTGTGAGCTCGTCTCGCAGCTTGCGATCAATGCGAGCCACGGGGGTCCGACCGGCGTCTATTTGCCGGGCGGGAACCAGGGAGTTCGAATCGGATGAAGCGCCTCGCAAAGCGCAAGCCCGGCCGGCCGCGAGTGATGACAGCCAAGACCCGCCTGCGCATCCTCCGGCTGGCGAAGATGGGCGCGCGTCCGGGAGCGATTTGCGCCGGCTCGGGGATCTCGATGTCGACGCTGCGGGAATACCTCGATCCAGCGAACCCGAAATACAGCGCGTCGTTCGCGGCGAAGTATGAGGCCGCCAGCAACGCCTCGATTATGACCGCGTTCGCAACGATCGCAAAGGCTATCCGCAGGGGCGACCGTCGCGCGGCGCAGTGGATTATCGAGACCAAGCTTCGGTCCGAATACGGCAAAGGTCAGGCCGAAAACGCGTCGACGCTCCGAATCGAGATCGCGCAATCACTCGCGGTCTCCGCTGAGCTGCGTAAGGATCCGAATCAGGTGCGCACTGTGAACGCTGAGCTCGTCGATATGGGGCGTGCGACGCCGGCGCTCCAACCTGCGGACAGCGCGCCTTCGACGGCTGCTGCTGAACGCGAAGCGGTGACCTGAGATGAACGGCACCGACGAAGCCCTCGGCGTTACAATCACCGCAAACGGTGACGAGGCGGTCGTCAGCGTCGACCAGGTGCTCGCGTCGATCACGCGTCTTGAGGCCGGGTTCGCGTCTGCGAGCGGCGCCGGCAAGGCGATGGGCGACGGCGTGGCCGCCGGCGCCACCACGGCCAAGGAATCGCTCACAGGGCTCGCTGCGGTCGCACAGGAGGTCGAAGGCCACTCGCTGCTCATCGCTCGCGGCTTCCAGGCAGCGGGCCTAGAGGCCAGCGCAGCCGCCACGCGTGTCGGTGCCCTTACGGACGTCCTGGTGGGGTTCGGAAAGGCGGCTGGCCCGCTGCTGCTCATCGCCGCGGCGTTCGAAGTCATCACGCGCTCCGTCACGTTCTTCACCAGCGCCGTCGACGAGGCGTCCAAGGCCCAGACGCAGATGCGTCAGATCGAGACGGCGCTCGAGGGTCAGGGACAGGCGTGGGACACCGTCAAGGGCCACGTCGCCGCGTTCATCGAGGAGGAAGCTCGCTTCACCGGCTTCGCACAGACGGATCTGCGTGCCGCGTTTGCCGAGGTCGTCAACGCTGGCCACGACGCGTCGGACGCCTACCAAATCCTCGCGGTCTCGGAAGACGTTGCGAAGGCGAAGGGCGAGTCGGTCGCCGAGGTTACGGAAAAGATCATCGGCGCCGAGGCCGGCCGCACGCGTGGTCTGCTCGCGCTTGACCCGCGGCTCAAAGATCTGATCAAGAGCCACGCCGACATGGACGAGATCCTCACCAAGCTCGCGCGCGACATGAAGGACGAGGCCGAGAAGTCGACCGACGACTACGCCACTGCGGTGGGCCGGTTGGGCGTCGCATGGAGCAGCTTCAAGGAAGAAGTCGGATCGTGGCTGATCCCGTGGCTCAAGGACGTCGTCAACAACATGACGAGCGTCGTCGATGCGATCAAGGTGACCGTCGAAGCACTCGGGACGCTCGGCCATGCGCTCGTCGACACGTACGCGCACACCCATATGGACGAGAACGGCGCGCTGGTCCCGGATGCGGACTACAATCCGGTTGATCAAACCGGCCCGAACGACGCGTTTCACAAGTTCATGGACCCTTGGGCGCAAGTGCAAAAGGATCAGAACGAGGCTCGCTATCTCGCGAACCGTCGGCACTCGCACATCCAGACGGGCGGCGTCCACCTCGATCGCGACATCACGCCTTCGGCGGCTCCAAAGTCGCGCAGCAGCAGCGGCACGTCGTCGTTTTCGTACACGCCGACTGATCCGACGACCCCGACAGGCGCACCCGGAGAACAGGACGCCCAGAGCCAGAACAAAGACCTGCTCGCGCTGATCAACACGACGACCGACCTCACCGAGAAGCAGCGGGAATTGAGCCAGGCCGTCAGCGATTCAGCGTACGCGCAGGGGTTCTACGATCAGGCCGTGGTGTCGGCGACTAAGCAACTCGACGCTGCGAAGGCTGCTCAAGACGCGTACGGTAAGCAGCTGCTCGCGCAATCAACGCCGGCGACGATCGACCAGCAGAACCATCTCGCCGAACTGACCGAACGCACGAAAGAGATGCAGACGGCGGTTGACAACGCGACCAAGGCTCAGGAGCAGAACCGCGCCGCGACGGCCGCCGATACCGCCGCTCTCGAAGAAAATGCGAAAGCGATGGCGGAACTCGCGAAAAAGCACGACGAGTTCAGCGCCAAAGAGGCCGCTCGGATGGCCGAGGACCTCGCGACGTTCCAGATGTCGAACGAGAAGAAGGTCGTCTACTACCAGCAGGTGATCGACTCGCTCAAGAAGTCGGACGCCGACTACGAGCAAGAGTACGAGAACGCGGTCAAGCTGCGCGACGACGCGGAGATCGCCAGCTACAAAGACCGGCTAACGGCGGCTGCGGACTTCTACAAGCAGGTCCAGGGCTTCGAGTCCACGCTCGTCGACGACTTCATCGTGGGTCATAAATCGATCGGCGACTCGTTCAAGGACATGCTCAGTCAGATGCTCGACGACTACAAAAAGTGGATCGCCGAGATGCTGGTTCAGAGCACGATGAAATCGTTGAACAACTCGATCGGCGCAATGTTCGGCTTCGGTCCGGAGGGCGGCCCCGGCGGAAGCGGTGGCGGATACGGAATCATCGGCGCACAGGGTGCATCGAATGCGGCTGCCGGCGCGTCGGAATACGGCATCGTCGGCGCACTGGCTGGTCCGACCGGTGCACAGCAGATCCTCGCGGCCGTTCCAACGATGGGCGGCAGCGGCAGCTCGGCAGTCCTGGGTTCTGGCGCGACCGTCGTGTCCGGGGCGAACGCGGCAGGCGGTGCGTCTGCCGGCGGCGGGATCCTCGGCGCGTTGATGGGAGTCGGCGCCGACGGCGTGATCGGTCAAGACATCGGCGGCGCGCTTACCGGCGGAAACTCGATCGGCAAGGGCCTGGGTGCGGCGCTCGGTGTCGGAACCGCACTCGACCTCGCGGCCGGCGGGAGCGGACTGCTCGGCAGCTCCGGCCTAATGGCGATGTTCGCTATGAATCCAGCTACGATCGGCATCGCGCTCGCCGCCGGTGTGCTGGGTTCGGGAATCATCGGTCCGCACTGGGGACCAGCGACCAACTACCCCGATCGCAGCGACACGTCGAACTACGGTCAGTTCCTCGCGAACTGGCAGGGCGGCAACCCGATGGTGAACGGCACGCGGTTCAACGCCGCGTCGCAATACAACACGCAAGACGGCGGCACGCCCGAGATCGATCAGATGGAGCAGTGGGCTGATGGACTGGGCAGCAACACCAGCGGTCTGACGCCGAACCAGCTCTCGGCGTATCAGCAGATCGAAGCCCTGATGGGCGGCAACACGAACGCGAACCTCGGGATCGCGAACGAGAAGAACGGCGTGCTGACGCTCGGCAACGGGCAGACGCTCTCGGTCACGCAAGCCGAGGCGCTGGTCAACCTGTACCAGGGCGGCGCCGGCGGCTCATCCGTGTCGCCGGTGTTCACGGTGACGCACACGATGCCCAACGCGAACCTGACGACGTCGACGCAGACCGGCACCTACACGGAAACCGGGACCGGTACGAGCTACCTCGGCGGTGTGCCGGTCGCACCTGCCACCGCGCCGGGCGGATCGACCGGTACGGCCGGCGGTGGTGCAGCCGCTGGCGGCACTACGGTCAACGTCACGATCCAAAACGCCGTCGGGCTTTCGGCGACCGACCTCGCGAATAGTCTGGCGGCGGTCGTCGGCGCTCAGTTGCGCGGCGTCGGAACCGGCGTCGGAGCCTCCCCGTACCGCCGGAGCGGCGCGCTCTAGGGGCTCAGCGACCTCCGAGGATTTTCCAAACCGCGGTCTTGGCCTTGTACCGCAGCCGCGTCTTCACCGATCGCGTCACGGCCTTCGTGTTGCCGGTGAGGATCGATTCCGCTAGGTGCGCGTTCGAGGTCGTGCGCGCCGCACGGAACAGCGCGTTGGCCAGCCTGCCGAGCGAGGATCTCGCCATGGCTTACCCTTCGGCCGCGCTCTTGAGCCGCGCCTCTATCGCCGCCGTCATTGCCGCGCAACACTCACCCGAGACCGTCGGGTCGCTCAGCGCCTCATCGACAACGATGATCGGCCGTGTGCCGTGCACGGGGCAGGCGACGTCGCCCAGAGCCTCAGCGAGCAGCTCGGCCGCCAATGTCCTCATCGCCGCGTCTATCGAATCCGTGAAGTCGTCGAGAGTGCCCTTGCGGCCATTGCTCCAGTACTCAATCTCCATCTCGATCATACGGCCCGAGCCTACCACGACGCAGTGCCACCTGGGTGGCATTTCATGTCGAGCATATCGTGCCTTACCGCGCCATGTCGTTTGACATGGGAGCCGGTCGGGGTGTAGGATGCCCGCGGAGGCTGGCCAGATAGCAGCTGCAGCCGTACGCCGCCTCCGCGCTCTGCGCCAGTCAAGCTGACCTTCACGGTCGGCCGCTGACATCCGACAGCAGTCTTCAGAACTCGCTCGACCGGATGACTTCAGCCCGACGATAGCGCCCCAAGGGACGCGGCGAAGGCGGACATGACCCTGCTTTCGGGCCGTATCCGTGCGGAAGTCTTCCGGCAAATCCCGTCGGCCAGTTCGGCTCGACGACGCTGGAGGCCCCATGCTGCCATCTAAATCGTTCTTCTCAGTTCGGGAACTGACCACGCCCGACGCCTTCGGAAACCGTGTGATCCCGGTCAGCCCTGACACCCTGTACGACGCGATCAACGCCGGCTCGATACCCGCGCTCCGCGTGGGAAAACGCGTCCTCGTCGCTCGCACCATCGTCGAGCAGATCCTGCGCGGCGAGCGTCCCGGCGTTCCGTCCACCGATGAGGCCCGCAGCGATCGCACCGCTGCGGGTCGGTGAAACGAGAAGAGCCAGCGCGGCAAACGCTGGCTCCCGAGGTCGGCTCTGATAGGAGCACCAGTGTACCACAGCCCGCAGCGCGATCGGGAGAGCCATACCGCGTCAGCTCGCCGTTGGTCGTGATCTATGATCCCCAAGGCTGGGCCGACGCGGATCTGTCACGCGCCGCTCATCGAGTCGGAATCATCGTCTTCTCGCACTTGAACAGCGAGCCGTTTTCGGCATATCCATCGATCCCGAAGATCGCTGCCGCTCTCGGTTACACCGAGCGCAACACGTACAAAGCGATCGCGGAGCTGAAGCGCGCTGGCCTGCTGGCCTCAGCCCGTGTTCGCGGTCGCAAGTCGATGTCGTACGATCAGCCGGCTCGTCTCACAACCCTGAACGGCACGGACACCCTGAACGCGTTGGACAGGGTGAACGCGTTGGACAGGGGTGGGGTGAACGATTCGGACAGGGATACCCTGAACGGGTTGGACAGGCAAACTAACCCCGTAACTGACCCTCTAACAAACCCGTCGTCGCGTGCGCGACGAAACGTGCCGAAGAAGACAGAGCAGACCGTCGACGGCTGGAACAAGATCACCGGCGAGCCGATGACGTGGCCGCGGTCGCAGGTGTTGCCGAGCGAGTTCGTTCACGAGCAACCGCAGATCCACTACGGCTACATCGCCGACGAGATGGCAACGTGTGTCGAGGGCCACGAGCCGAACGGCTTTAGCGATAACCCGCGCCCGAACGCGTCGCCAGACAAGGTCTGGCCGCGTCATCACTACCTGCTCGCGAGACCGCTGTGAACGCGTCTAGGGGGCGCCAAACCGCCCTGACACGGAGCACGTGGTTTTCGGATTTTGCGGACGCAGCTCGTGCGGCGGTATCGGACTCGCCGACTTCGCGCCGCCGGCGCGATCACCAAACGCCTCGTCAATCGACCGATACCCGGTTATTTACAAATAGTCGGGCATCCGGTATACTGAGCGCATGAATAACCGGGCAAACGCCTCATGAAGCTCGCTGCGTACTATCGCGTCAGCACGAAGGCGCAAGGCGACGACGATCGCTACGGTCTGGCACGCCAGCGCGCCGACGTTGCAGCGTTCGCCGAGCGCAACGGCCACGAGATCGTCGCTGAGTTCGAAGACGTCGGCGTCAGCGGTGCGAGCGCCGAACGGCCGGCTCTCGCCGAGCTGCTCGAGTTCGAAGGCGCTGAAGCAGTCATCGTGCCGTCGTGGGATCGCCTGGCGCGCGACACGATGCTCGACGGCTATCTGCGGTACCGTTTGGAGCAGCGCGGCATGCCCGTGCTGAGCGCGACGCAGGCGAACGGCATCGATCCGATCAGCAAGCTGACGCAGTCGATCCTCGCCGCGGTCGCCGGCTACGAGCGACACCTGATCTCGCAGCGGCTCGCCGGTTCGCGCCGCGTCAAGGCCGCGCAGGGCGGCTATGCGCACGGCCGTCCGCCGTTCGGCTTCAAGTCCGGCAACGGATACCTCGCCGAGGACGCGGACGAGCAGCTGACGCTCTCGATGATGTGGGCACACCGCGACGCCGGCCTGTCGTACGCCGCGATCGCCGAGCAACTGAACGCCACGCAGCGCCCGACGCGTACCGGCCGCCCGTGGCTGCCGTCGTCCGTGTACGAGATCCTGACGCGCGGACCGCGCAAGCGCCGCGACGACGCGCTCGCCCAGATGCAGGCGACCGACGAGGGCGACCCGCTTCACGAACAGGCGCGGCTCGAGTACGAGGCCGCAATCGACGAGCTCAACCGGAAGTGAACTCGATGAACGACGACGCGTCCGGTCTCCTCGATCGACTGAACCGACTCGCTGAACGGCCCGTGTGCACGGTTGGCGAGTTCCTCGCGCAGTACGACGACCTGATGCGCGACTTTCCGCACGCCGGCGACGCTCTGCGCGCGATGCGCACCAACGTCGAGCATCTCGACCCTGCCCTCATCATGTGGGCGTCGCCGGCTGAGCCCGGCAAGGAGAACCCGACATGAACGACGTCCGACCGCTCTTCGAACCCGAATCGAACCGCGCCGCGGCCGCTGAGCTGCGGCATACCGCCGAGCGTCTCAGGCGCGGCCGGCTGCGCGCGCTGCCGGCCTGGATTGAAGCACGACGCGAGGAGCTTCGGGCAGCGGCGCAAGAGCGCGAGCTCACGATCGAGGAGCATCTGGAGGGCGGCACGCTGCAAATCGTGGAGTTGACCGCGCGTATCGGCGACAAACTCGACTTCAAGACGCGGCGAGACTTCGAAGAGCTCGAGCGGCAGCGCGCACTGAACGCGCCGCTGCCTGAGGGTGTTGCGCGCTTCCGCCCGCGAGGGGACGCGTGATGCGCCCACGCGTTCCATGGCTCGGAGCTGAACCTGGTGTCTCAGGAGCAGCGCAGAGCATGAACGCGTGGGCGTTCCTCGTCGTGTCGAGCGACCAACAAGAGGTCACGCTCGACGATCAGGCGCGTTGGGCGCGCGACATCGCTGCTGAGAAGGGCTGGGCGATCGCGCGCGAGTTCCGCGGCGTGGCGAGCGGCCGCGACGGCCCGCGTTCGCTGCTCCGCGAGATGATCGCTGCACTGCGCGCGCTGCCGGCGTCGGCGCGGCCGGCGTGGATCCTCATGATTCGCGCCGACCGACTTGGCCGCGGCCGAGTGGTCGATACGCAGATCGTGCTGCACGACATCGTCGACATGGGCGTGAGGATCTGGACGCGCGACGGCGGCGAGCTGAAAGTCGACAGCGCGGTCGATCAGATCATCGCGTCGGTCAAAGCCGGCCTTGCGCAGCTCGAGAACGAGGTGCGATCGGACAAGCGCCGCGCGACGATCGCGAAGAAGCGCGCGGCCGGCCTGCCGGTCTCACCGCAGCGGCCGTACGGGCTGAAGCTGGATCCGACCACGAAGGCTGACGTCGCGTGCGAGCCGCACGCTGAAGCCGTGCGCGAGGCGTTCCGGTTGCGCTGCAGCGGTTGGGGTTATCACCGCATCGGGAACCGACTCCGCGAGATCGCGCCTGCGAAGATCCTCAAGAGCGGCGAGGTCAAGCCGATCCGCTGGTCGATCGCCGGTGTGTGCCGCATGCTCAGCTGCACCGCATACGTCGGCCCGGTCATCGACGAGACGACGTTCCTGCGGGCGAAGCACGTGCGCGAGACGATGGCCGCGGCGCACCCGGCGCAGCCTGCGAAGCATCCCTGGCCGCTGTCGACGGCGATCCGTTGCTGGTGCGGCCACGCTATGGGCGGCAGCACCTCGCGAAAGACGCGGCGGGGCGCCGTGCAGATCCGACGGCTGTACGCCTGTCGGAAGGCTGAGAATCACGGCGGCACTTTCCGCTACGTGCGCGCCGATTGGCTCGAGACCGCGTTCGTCGAGTTCCTGAGCCAAGCGCGGTTCGAAGCATCGCCGGACCTGATCGCCAAGTATCGCCGCACGACGCCGGCGACGGCGTTGCCGCTGGTCGAGCGTGCGATCGCGAAGGCCCAAGCCGAGCTCGAGGCACTCGATCGGCAACGCGACAAGGTCTGGGAACTGCACGCCGCCGGCTCCGTGCGCGATGAGGACGTACAGCAACGGCTCGACGCGTTGCGCGCCAAGTGCGCTGCGATCGCCGACGACATTCGGTCGCTGGAAGAGCAGCGCGGTGCCGCACTGGCGATGAAGCAGCGTCAGATCGACGTTGAGGACTTGCTCGCGCGCGCGCTGCCCCTGTACGTCGGCGCGCCGGTCGCGCTGCAGCGTCAGGTCGCGGGCGCTCTGGCCGAGGCGGTCGGCGGTATCACCGTTTCGGCGGCCGGAACCCTGGAGTTCGGGACGGCTGCACCGCTGTCGAAGAAGATGGAGCGACGGTCGGAGCGTGGGGCTTCTCGGCTCGCATCCTAGCAATTGACGAAGAAAGGCCCCACGTCGCAAAGCACACCCTCCATGCGACAACGCCCGATGGAATTCGCCCTTGTACGCCGCGGCCGTCCCGTGTTCCCGGTTTTCT
>Ga0182024_10016912_pt1 | contig 13762 bp, 7 predicted proteins | sample P32metaG_FD_120480 | JGI IMG/M metagenome (GOLD analysis project Ga0182024, IMG submission 120480) | Permafrost microbial communities from Stordalen Mire, Sweden - P3-2 metaG (Illumina Assembly) | ecosystem: Environmental > Terrestrial > Soil > Wetlands > Permafrost | place: Sweden: Stordalen... | reverse complement strand
CCCCGCCGGGCGCGCGACCCTCCAGGTCGCCGCGAATATCGCGCTGGCTGCGCTGTCCTGGCGGTTTGTCGAGGAGCCGGTGCGCCACGGCGCCATCGGCCGCTGGTGGGTGCGGTTCCGGTCCGGCGTCCGGCGGCGGCACGCGACCCGGCGGCAGGGATGGGCGACGGTTGCCTGCGGCGGGGGAGTCCTCGCCCTGACGGGAGCGTGCCTCGCCGGCGTCGTCCCGCCTGCGTCGACCTGGACCCGCGCGCATCCCGCCGCCCCGGCCGTGGCCAGTGGTGCCGGTCACGCCGGGTCCGGGAGCGCGGGTGGCGCCCGCAGTACCGGCGGCGGTCAGGTGAGGCAACTCCCCGTCACCGGCGGTAGTCCCAGCGGCGGGCCCAGCTCGGCGGTCGGCACGCCCGGGGCGGGCGGTGGGAGCGGGCTCCTGCGGACCTCATGCCGGTCCGTGGTGCATATCGGCGACTCGACCTCCGACGGCCTCGTCTCGGCGAACTACCTGCCCAGGCGCAAGCAGCGGCTCGCCGCTCAGTACGCGCGCCGGGGCGTGCAGCGGGTGCACTGGGAGATCTCGGGGGGCCGGTCGATCGTCGAGACCCTCGAGGGCCAGCCCAACGCCAGCACGGTTGCCCAGCGGCTGATCCGGGGCGGATACCAGGGCTGCTGGGTGCTCGCGCTGGGCACCAACGACACCGCCGACGTCTATGTCGGCTCACCCGTCAGCGTGGACGCGCGGATCGCGCAGCTGATGTCGGTGATCGGCGGCCAGCCCGTCATGTGGGTGAACGTCAAGTCGCTGCTCGCCGGCGGCCCGTACTCCGAGAGCGACATGCTGCAGTGGAACCGGGCCTTGCTGCGGGCCTGCGCCCGGTATCCGAACATGCGGGTCTACGACTGGGCGTCGGTCGCCCGGCGCCGCTGGTTCATCTCCGACGGCATCCACTACACCTCGGCCGGCTACGCGGCCCGGTCCCGGCTGATCGCCGGCGCGCTCGCCGAGGCATTCCCGGCGAGCGCCTCCGGCCAGGACGCGGGGCAGGGCGGGCAGCCCAGGTCGGCGACGCAGGGCGGCGGCACCGGCGGCAGCGGCTGCGTCGTGCACTAGCGTCAGCCGGTCCATTCCCCGGCCACCTGGCGGGTGGTGACGTTGAGGCGGTTCCAGACGTTGATAGAAGCGATGGCGACCACCAGAGCCGCCAGGGCCGGCTCGTCGTAGTACCGCGCCGCCTCGTCCCAGATCTCGTCGGGCACCGGGTCCGGCCGGTCGCTGAGCCGGGTCGCGGCCTCGGTGAGCGCCAGCGCGGCGCGCTCGGCGTCGGTGAAGTAGGGCGTATCCCGCCAGGCCGCCACCGCGAAGATCCGCTCGTCGGTGTCGCCCGCCTTCCGCAGGTCGCGAGAGTGCAGGCCGACGCAGACGCTGCAGCCGTTGACCTGGCTAGCGCGCAGGTAGACCAGGTTGAGGGTCGTCGTCGGCACGCCGCCCTGCGCGGCCTTCGTCGCGGCCGTCGCCAGGTCGGTCAGCGCCTGCATGGCACCCGGAACGGTTAGCGCGGGGTTGCTCATCCGTGCTGGCATGACTGCCTTCCTCCATGGGGTCTGGGTCCTCGCGGTCCTCGCGGTCCGCGGCGGGCGGCGGGTTGCGCCCGTCGTAGCTCTGACACGCCGCGGCGAAGGAATGTGACCGGCGGACGAGCAGGACCGGCTGGCGGAGCGCTTCGAGGAGCCCGGCTTGCGGTGGCCCCGAGCGGCTGAGCCGCCTCGACCAGGCGATTCCCGGTGTCCCGTCGTGGCGGGCGCCCGCCCGGTAGGCTCGTCCGGGGGAAAATACGGCCTGCCGGTGCCCTGCCCAGGCAGCGTCGTATCGGCGAAAGTAACGGTGCCACCATGGCCAGCAGTCCGGTTGACTTCGCCAGCACCGCCCCGGCCCCCGTCAGCCTGAATGTCCGCTGGAACTATGGCTCCCGGTCCCGGTCCCGCAGCCCTGACCCCCAGATCCAGGTCCATGCCTGCGACCCGCACACCTTTATCCTGCGGCAGAGCAAGGCAGTCAGCTTCGAGGCCCCGTTTCTGTACCTCTTCTGTGGTAACGATCGTGCGCTGCTGCTGGATACCGGCGCTACGCGCGAGCCGGACAAGTTCCCGTTACGGGAGACGGTGGACCAGATCCTCGCCGGGTGGCTCGCCGACCGTCCGCGAGATCGGTACGAGCTGGTGGTCGCCCACACCCACGGGCACGGTGATCATGTGGCGGCCGACCCGCAGTTCGCTGACCGCCCGGACACGGTAGTGGTCAGCCGGGAGCTTCCCGCGGTGCAGGAGTTCTTCGGCTTCACCCACTGGCCCGGCCAGGTCGTGCCGTTCGACCTCGGCGGCCGGATACTGGAGGTCACCGGCAGCCCCGGTCATCACCGGGCGGCCATCACGGTCTACGACCCGTGGACCGGGTTCCTGGTCACCGGCGACACCGTGTACCGGGGGCGCCTGTACGCGCCGGACTTCCCCGCGTTTGCCGCCAGCCTGGAGCGCATGGCGGACTTCGCCAGCTCGCGGCCGGTGACGCAGGTCATGGGCTGCCACATCGAGATGACGACCGAGCCCGGCCGGGACTATCCGATCGGCGCGACGTTCCAGCCGGACGAGCCGCCGCTGCAGCTGACCGTGGACCAGCTGATCGCGGTTCGCGACGCCGCGCGGTCGGTGGCCAACGAGCCCGGCGTGCACGTGTTCGATGACTTCATCATCTACAACGGGCCGTGCCGGCTGGCCCTGGCGCGGCTGGCCGGCCGGGGGCTGCTGCGCAAGGTATGGCCGCGGCGGCGCGAGCGCCCCGGCCACGCTGCTCAGCGCTCGGGATGGGGCGGGGTGTAGCGCGGGTATGGCGCGATGGCGCGGGGCGGTGGCGGGGGTTGGCCGGGCGAGTCTAGCGGGGCAGGATCTCCCCGAGGTCGAACTTGACCGGCTCCTCCAGTTGCGCGAAGCCGCACGAGGCCGGGTCGCGGTCGGGCCGCCAGCGCGCGAACTGGGCCGTGTGCCGGAACCGGGTGCCCTCCATGTGCTCGTAGCGCACCTCGACCACGCGCTCGGGCCGCAACGGCACGAACGACAGGTCCTTCCCGGCGTTCCACCGGCTCGTCTCCGATTCCCGCGGATGCCGCACGCCGGGCTGCGGCGCGGCCCAGTTCCACGGGTGACCCTCGAAGCTGGTCACCAGGGGTTGCAGCTCGGTGAAGAGCTCCCGGCGCCGGGCCATCGGGAACGCGCCGACCACGCCCACGCTGGCCAGTCGCCCCGAGTCGTCGTAGAGGCCGAGCAGCAGCGAGCCGATGGCGTCATCGCCGCTCTTGTGCAGCCGGTACCCGGCCACGACGCAGTCGGCGGTCCGTTCATGCTTGATCTTGAACATCACCCGCTTGTCCGGCGCGTACGGGCCCTCGAGCGGCTTGGCCACGACCCCGTCGAGCCCGGCGCCCTCGAACTGGCTGAACCATTGAACCGCCAGGTCGCGGTCCCTGGTCGCCGGGGTGACGTAGACAGGCGCGGTGGCCTGCGCCAGCACCTCTTCCAGCATGGCCCGCCGCCGCTCGAACGGCAGCTCGGTGCAGTCCTCGTCGCCGACCGCGAGCAGGTCGAAAGCGACAAACGCCGCCGGCGTCTGCTCGGCCAATAGCCGCACCCGGCTCGCGGCCGGGTGGACCCGCTGCAGCAACGCCTCGAAGTCCAGCCGGCGTCCGGCAGCGTCGGGGATCACGATCTCGCCGTCGATCACGCAGCGCTCCGGGAAGTTGGCCTGGATGGCCGCCACAACCTCGGGGAAGTAGCGGGTCATCGGCCGCTCGTTGCGGCTGCCGATCTCGACCTCGTCGCCATCGCGGAAGACGATGGAGCGGAAGCCATCCCACTTCGGCTCGAAGCTCAGCGCGCCGTCCGGGATGTCCTTGACCGACTTGGCCAGCATTGGCGAGACCGGCGGCATGACGGGAAGGTCCATTCCCCCATCTTGGCCGACGTGCCGGTGCTCAGGGCCGTAACCCCCCCGTGCCACGCACGGAAAACGCTCGCGGCCGGGTGAAGGCCAGCCAGGAGCCCAGGGGCGCGGGGCCGGGAGTTAGGCCCGGCGGGGGACGTGAAGAGCGCTAGTTGCCGAAGCGGCGGCGCTGTCCTGGTGTGCCAGCGCCTGTCTAGCGCCATGACAGGGCACCTACTGCCGTCCGCGGCGCTGTCGAGCTGTCTCAACGTCAGCAAACGTCCAGGTGCTGATGAAACAACGTCAGCGAACGCACAGTTGCTGCCCTTCGCCGCGGCCTCGGCGGCCGGCATGGGGACGCCCCAACGACGTCACGCCATTGGACTGCATGAGGATTGGTGGCGCACCGTCGCTGGCTGGCTGGACTGGCGGATCTCCAGCTCCGGCCGGAAGATCACCTGCCGGTGCTGATGGCCGCCCGTGCCGAGCGCCTCCTCCAGTAGCAGCTGGGCCGCCATCCGGCCGAGTTCCTGGCGCGGCTGCCGGACAGAAGACAGCGGGACGGCGGCTGCGGCGGCGAACTCGATGTCGTCGTAGCCGACAATCGCCAGCTCGTCGGGGACTCGGATCCGGCGGCGGGTCATCTCCTGGAGCAGCCCGAGGGCGACCAGGTCGTTGGCGCAGAACGCGGCGGTCGGGCGTCGCCGGGCGGGAAGTTCGGCAATCTGGGCGCCGGCCCGCTGACCCGCCGCGACGTTAAGCGCGCCGGTCTCGATGACGTGCAGGTCCGCGGCCGCCCGGCCGGCGTGCTCCATCGCCTTGATGGCGCCGTCCAGGCGGTCGGCCACCTGGCGCAGGCTGACGGGGCCGCCGACGTAGGTGATGCGCTCGTGACCGGCCTCGATCAGGTGAGCCATCGCGGCCTCGCCGCCGAGCACGTCGTCGACCGCCACCGAGCACTGGCTGCCCGACGGTGACTTGCTGTCGACGAGGATGACCGGGGTGCCGCGTTGCTGCAGGGGAAGCAGGCGGCTATCGGCGTCGGCCACCGGGGTGATGAGGATCCCCTGCACCCGGTGCTCCTCCAGCAGCTCCAGGTAGCGCTGCTCCTTCTCGAGCTGCTCGTCGGTATTGCACAAGATCACCGCGAGTCCGGCGGTGCTCGCCTCGTCCTCGACTCCGCGTGCCACGTCGGTGAAAAACGGGTTGGCGACATCCAGGACCACCAGGCCGATGGTGCGGCTGCGCCCGGCGCGAAGCTGCCGGGCGGACTCGTTGCGGACAAAGCCGAGCGTCTTGATGGCGGCGTAGACCCGGTCGCGGGTCGCCCGGGCCACGATCTCCGGCCGATTCAGCACATTGGAGACGGTGCCCACCGACACCCCCGCGTGCGCCGCCACTTCCCTGATGCTGACCGGCGCGTTCACCGCCGTCCTCTCTGAGCTGGACTGTCAGTGTCATGTTCAATCTTGGAACGTGTCAAATTAGCCGCGGGGTTCACCGCGGAGATCAAGACGGCCCGGCGCCGCGCGGGCGGCCGGCGGTCCGGCCCGGGTACGTTAGCCGTTCCTGCGATGGTCGGTCACCCATTCGATATCTACGAAAACTTTGGCTCCTCTACCGAACTCATGTTTGATAGGGTGGCGAAGTCGCGGCGAGGTAAATCTGACAATCCAGGGAGGCACCAGGTGGGCCAGAAGTTGGTTAAGTTCAGCGACCTGAGCGGCGAGCTCATCACCGAGGACGACGCGGTGGCTCGCATAGTGATTCACGAGCACCCGGAGGTTGACGGCGCGCCGGTGGAGATCGAGGTCCTCGCGGACGAGGCGCGGGCAGTGGAAAAGGCCGCGATCAAGGTGGCTCTGGTGGAGCTGTACCTGCCCGGCGAGGACGAGCCCCGCCGGGTGGCGATGGATCTGGCCGGCTTCGACAAGCTGGCCACCGAGAAGCCCATGAGCGAGCTGCTGGCCGGCGCGCGGCCGGCTAGGCGTCCGGTCAAGACCAGGGAGAAGCGCGGGACCGGGCGGGACCAGGAGCGCAGCGCGGGCGGTGGATCCGCGGGTGCCCCCGCCGCCCCGGCCGCCGCCTCGGCCGCATCGGGCACTGGGAAGGCGGCCACCCCGCCGGCCGGAGCTTCCGCTCCGGTGAAGGCGGCCGTGCCCGTCTCGGCCGCCAGCCTGGCGGCCGCGGGCCTGGCGGAACCCGCCGCGAACGTGGCCTGATCGCCCCTCTTCGCTCGCCCAGGCGGCACCGGAGGCGTGCTGGGCTACGCGGGGCCCGCGCAGACCGATGTCGTCGTGTCAGCCGAGCCGCCGTCGCGCTGGAGCGACCCGGCGTGACGGCGACTCGCGGCGGCGACTATCCGGCGCACGGCGACCGGCGGCTAGGAGGAGAACTGAGCCGCCAGGGCGGTGACGAGCCTGGACATCGTGGCGGCGTCGAGCACCGGCAGGGCCCGCAGGGGCGGCGGCACGCTGAGCTCTCCTTGTCTTCGCCGCCGAGATCCCCTTCGCCCGCTGGGTCGCTCGGGGCGTCATCAGCGTCTGATTCGTGTTCTCGGCGAAGATGCCCGAGCCGTCGGGACGGATGAGCACGGCCTGGGCCATGGTGAACCCGCCGCTGGCGGTCCGCCCGCTGCGCACGATCAGGATCGAGCCGTTGCTCAGCGTGCTGATGTGGCACGGTCCGTAGTAGCCGTCACCGTTCCCGGAGCTCAGGTACGCGGTGCGGCGCAGGCGCACCGATGACGCCGTCACATAGGCGGTGAACTCCTCGGCCGTATCGGCTCGCATAGGCTCCTCCAGCTCGTCGCCCGGATAGACGAGCCGAAGGCGCCCTCTGGTTGCACGGTCGGTCGACCCGTCCTTATCCGGCGGGGAGCACGAAACACGCTTTCACGACTCCGTAGTCGGGATCACCGAACACCGCGTTATCGCATGAGGTGCCGCCCGTCAGTGACTTGTCGGTGAACGAGCCTCCGGCGCCGTAGGCGACTGTGGCCGTGCCGGTGAAGGAGCACACTCCGTTTTCCGGTGCGCAGAACGTCGACCCGGCCGGCCCGGTGGTGACCGGACCGACGAAGCAGGACTTGGTGACCCCGTAGTCGGGATCGCCGAAGACCGCGTTGTCACAGGCGGTCCCGCCGGACAGCGTCTTATAGGCGAAGATGCCGTTCGCGCCGTAGGCGACCGACTGGGTGCTGGTGAACGAGCAGGTGCCGTTCTCCGCCGAGCATGCGGTGTAGCCGGCCGGTGCCCCGGCGGGGCCGGGATCAGCCGCGACGGTGTAGCTGCCGGGCTGGACGCCGGTGAGGTAGACGTAGCTGGCGTCCTGGTGAGCGCCGCCGATCCCGCTGGCAGCGGTGAACGTGCCGCCGCTCCAGACGACCTGCCCGTTGACCTCCACGATCGGGCTGGCGGCGCCGTAGGTGGGCACGGCGATGGTCCCGCTGGTACCCGACGGGGCGGTCACGCTCATGCTGAACTGGCTGGCGCCGCTCTCGCCGGCCCACGCGACCTGCACGGCCCCGTGCGGCGTCGGTGCCTGGCCCTGCGCCCAGGCCAGGTCGCCGGGATGCGGCTGGACCAGCCAGGTGCCGTAGCCGGCGGTAACCGGCTGGATGCCGAGCACATAGCCGGACAGCGCCGAGGTCGGCGTGCTGGCCCAGCCGTGCGACAGGCTGGTGAACGACCCGAAGCCGGGCGTGCCGTCGTTGTTGACGAGCTCCCACATGGTCCCGGTGTCGTCGGGGCCGGCCGCGATCATGTGGCCCCACTCGGTGGTGAGCAGTTGATCGGCGTCGGCGTTGTCGCCGGCGGCCAGCCGGGCGTCCAGCTCGTAGCCGCTGATGTACGGGCTGATCCGCTGCGAGTTGCCGGTGTCGGCGGTGAAGGGCAGCGGCCCGTACTGGTTCGTCCACAGGTCGGTCTTGAGGGCCGCCAGGATGGACGAGTCATCGGCCGGCGGCGCCACGCCGTACAGGACGGCGAGGGAGTTGGCGTCCTGAGCCACGCCCGTGGTCTGCGTGTTGCTGGTGTAGTACAGCCCGCTCGACGCGTTAAAAAGATAGGTGTTGATCGCGGTCTTGAGCGCCGCCGCCTCCTGGGTGTAGGTCGCGGCCCGGGCGGTCTGGCCCGCGGCGGTGGCCAGCATCGCCCCGTCCAGCAGGGCCTTGTAGTAGAGGATGTTGTACTCGGTGACCTCGCCGGTCTTCGCGCCGTCGTAGTAGTCCCAGTCGGCGCCGTCGCTGCTGTTGGTGACGAACAGCCCGCGGGAGTCGAGCTGCGAGGCGTTCCAGGCCAGCTCGCCCTGGACCACCGGCCACTCTTGCGTCGCGAACGCGGTGTCACCGGTGTACAGGTAGTAGGAGCCCAGTCCGAGCACCCAGTAGATCGAGTACGAGGCCGAGTAGCTGCCGGTCGTGCCGCTCTCATTGGCGCCGGTGTGCAGCGGGTCCTGCGGCGCCAGGTCGCCGGTGACGAACCCGCTGGACAGCTGGTAGCTGCCGAGAAGCTGCAGGGAGCCCTTGAGGTAGGCGGTCTGATCGGTGGAGTAGTAGACGGTCGGGCCCTCGACGTTCATGTCCCCGACCCAGACGGCCCGGTCGCGCTTGGCGCCGTCCAGGATGGAGGGCACGCTGTTGGTGCCCGGAACCGCGAAGGCCGTCAGGTCCGAGGCGGCGTTCAGCGGGCTGCTGTACAGCGTGGTGCCGCCGCTGGTGACGCTCAGGTTGCGGAAGTCGGCCTCCTCGCCGGAGAACTCGCGGAAGCCCACCGTCCCGCTCGCGTACGCGGAGGCGCCCGACGGGAAGGACGACGAGTTCAGGCTCGTGATCTGCTGTCCGTCGAGCGAGACCGTGATGGTCGTGCCGGATACCGTGGTGGCCACGGTGTGCCAGGTGCCGGGGGCCAGGTCGACCGGCAGGGTCACGCTGCCCACGCTGGTGTAGGTGCCGCCGTTCAGGTCGAGTTCCTGGAGCGTGTTGGGCGCCCCGGCCGTGTCGTTGTCGGCATTCAGGATAAACACGTAACCGTCGCTGGCGTCCTGGCCGCGCACCACCCAGCCCGCCTGGTTGGTGACGATCCTGGCGTCGAAGGTGTCGGTGTAGCCGGTCCACGAGCTGCCCTGGTCGAGCAGCCCCACGTCGCCGCCGTCCGCGTCCATGACCCCGCCGCTGATCGCCCAGTCGCCGGGCAGCGAGTTGGCGGGGACCGAGTCGATCTGAGCGGTGTAGGCACTGTCGTACCAGATCTTGTTCAGCTCGTCGGAGCTGGAGTCGAAGTACCCCTGGTAGGCGCTGCGGTCGGCGATGTAGGTGAGGCCGGCGCCGCTCAGCGTCAGCGTGCCCGGCGAGGTCAGCGTGAGCTCCTCGTACCGCTGGCCGCCCTGCACGAAGCGGTTGGTAATCGTGCCGGCCCCGGTGACGGTATAGGTGTCCGCGCGGGAGGGGTCTCCCTCCCCCCACGGCGTCGCGCCGTCGCCGCCGGCCGACAGGTAGTTCGCGCCCTCGCTGTAGCCGGCCTCCAGCTGCGGCGAGCCCGACTCGGCGGAGACGTTGAAGTACGGGACGCCGCCGACCTCCTTGCCGTAGTCGAGCACGATGGTCGGGGTGGCCCCGCCCGAGGTCATGGTCAGAGTCGCCCCGCCGGAGCCGCCGCAGAGCAGGTTCTGGGCGCCGGTCACCGTGCCCGAGGTGCTGGCGATCGCCGCCGGGCACACGTTCGAGCCGGACGGCGCCTCGACGTAGCTCTGCCAGTCGGGCGCGGAGGGCCAGGGCGTGACCGCCGAGGCCGCGGCGACCTGGCGGGCCGTGCCCGTGCCGGCGATGGCCGGCGCCGGGCGGCCGAGGGCGGCCGCGGCCAGTGCTAACGCGCCGACGAGGAGCGCGGCGGTCGGCTGGCGGCGATATCGGCGCAGGCGGGCAACTCGGCCTCGCGTGGTCATCTGGCGCTCCGTAACGTAGGCCCTGAGCTGGGGATTTAATGGGATTTACCCAGCTATTTACCACGCTACGTCCGCGCGCATGGCCGAACAATGACCGTGACCGGATGTGGCCACGGGCGAGCCGAAGCGGGACTTTGACGGGGAGCCGGCCCGCCAGCCTCGCGGCCATGAGGGCTCGTCCCGCCGCCGCCGGCTCCTTGCTGGAGACTCCCTCCCGTGTGCTAGCGGCCGCCTCCCGGCGCGAACGTGGCCGCGCCCGAGCCGATCCGGTAGAGGTCCCGGCCGTCGCTCGTGCCGATGAAGACGGGCCGCCCGCTGCCGGCCGCGAGGTAGGGCCTGCTCCCGGCGGGCAGTTCGACGGTGACCTGGACATTGTCGGGGACGGTCACGCTCAGGTCATCCTGGCCAGTTCCCGTCCCCGCCAGGTTTCGCCAGGACACCGTGACCGGTCCGCGCTGCGTCCACTCGGTCCCGCGAGCCGAGGCGAGCCCGGAGGCCGGCGGAGCGACCTGCACGGCCGAGGCCGCCAGGCCGGTGACGGTGATCCCGAGCAGGCCGCGGGTGATCGGGAAGAGCCCGTCCGATCCCCAGCCATGCGAGAAGCTGTCCGTCGAGGTCTGGCTGATGCCGCTGCCGGCACACGAGGACGTGTTGTCGCCGACGCCACCGCCCGGGGCGCTGCAGCCCGGGTCCCACTGCTCCCACATGCCCGTCCCGCCCTCAGCGAGGATCTTCGCGGGCCCGTCAGCGGCGGTGTCGGTCAGCAGGCTGACCAGCGCTGCCGGCTGGCCCGATTCGACCAGCGCCAGCTCAAGCTGCCACAGGTCCATCGGGCCCTGCTGCATGCCCTGGCTGGCGATGTAGGTACCCAGCCGCTGGTCGGATGACGACGGCGCGACGCCGTACACGATGGCGAACGTCTGGTCGTGCTCGGAATAATTGCCGATCAGCGCGTCGCCCGTGGTGGCCGCGCAGCCGGAGGTGCCGACCGACATGCCGTCGTCGTAGTAGCCGTTGCCTTCCACCAGGCTGGAGTTGACCGCCTTAATGAGGCTGCCCATCTGCTGGGAGTACGCCGTGGCCTGGCTGGCATCGCCCAGGGCCTGCGCGGCCCCGGCCAGCGCGCGGTAGTCCTCGACCGCCCGCAGGTTGACCACGGTATCGACGCCCGAGTTCTTGACCACCGTGTTGTAGCGGTCGGTCGGCGGCCAGTCGATGATCCCGTAGCGGTAGGAACTGGAGGACGAGTAACTGGCCAGCTGGCAGACCAGGCCGGCGGCCTGGCCCGAGCTGTAGGTGCTGTCGTCCACGTAGGTGGCGACGTTCTGCATCGTCGGGTAAGCGGCGGCGAGCGTGGCGAGGTCGCCGGTCTGCAGGTAGTAGTCCCAGACCAGCTCGGGGAACATCTCGGTGTAGTCGGGGATGTCCCGCTTGCTGTCGTTGTCGGGATAGATGGCGTTGATCTCGCCCCAGGTCGAGTCCTGGGCCGGCGAGCCGGAGATCCACCACCGTTTCTGGGAGTAGCTCAGGTCATCGATGAACTGCCGGGTCAGCGCGCGCTCGCCGAGGTCCTCGACGCCGCTCAGTGACTCGTCCACGCCGTCGCCGGTGAACTGGCCCTCCTGCCGGTCCGGGCTGTCCTCGTAGGCCTGCTGGCCCGCGAACAGGGCTGAGCGCTCCAGCAGGGCAAATACCGAGTTCAGCTCGCTGTTGCTGCTGGTGAAGGTGGCCGCCTCGGCCACGTGCGACGTCCGCGCGTCGGTGAATACCGAGGCGGGGCTCCAGTTGGTGGCCGTGTCCTGGTAGGCGCTGACGTTAGCCGCGGAATCGGGCCCGTAGCTCCGGCCGGATCCGGGATCGGCGACGCCCGACCCGACCTGGGAGGCGCCGTTGTACTGCTCGACGGCCCAGATGTCCTTCGCGGTGATCGGCTGGCCGCCATCGGCCTGAGTCCCCTGGTCGACCTGCAGGTACCGCCAGCCGGTCGGCACGTAGAAGTTCGTCGTCTCGCCCGGGGTACCGCTCTGGGTGTCATAAAAGTTCAGGTTCGTGTCCTGGTCGTCCAGGTTGTCAGTACCGACCCGGGAGCCCTCGACCCAGACGCCGGAGTCGTGGCCCTGCTGGAGCGGGGTGGCGAGCCCGACCGCCGCCTGCCCCGAGGATGCGGCGCCGATCGAGGTGATCGTGTCGGTCTCCGGATGGCCCGCACCGTAGCCGTCGCCGGGCGCGTCCGCAGTGATCTTGTCTCCGACGGCGAACCCGGTGGAGCTGCCGGTCGCCGTGAAGTCGGGATACTTGCTGCCGTCCGTCACCGAGACGCTGCTCGCTCCCGCCGCGGCGGCCGACGCCAGCGTGGTTCCGGCCAGCCGGTAGCTGGCCGTCATCGTCACCTGGTTTCCGGCCTGCGTCGAGCTGGCCGAAGGAAACCGCACCACGGGAACGCCGATGAACTCGCTGCCGAAATCCGCCTCGACAGTGCCGTCCTCCAGCGTGGTCACCGACACGGGATGAATGATCTTGTAAGTGACCGGTGCCTGCAGCGGGACGAGATGGGTGAAGCCACATGGTGACGCGCCCGAGTAGTAGTTGCCGCAGTCCGGCGGGTTCGGCAGCGGCGCGGTTCCCATCACGGTGGCCGGCTGCCACGCCGGGCTATAGCTGTAGCCCGCCTGGTCCCAGTCGGCGAGCGATGAGGCGTTCTGCGCGCTGTCGTATTCCACATAGTCACCGGTGTTCTGGCCGCTGCGCCGCTGCGCGGTCGCGTTCAGCTCGGCGGTGTCCTTGGTGACCTGCCAGCTCCCGTTGGACACGAAGGTGTCCGAGGTGCCGCCCGCGTAGTCCACGACGACCTTGACCAGGATGCCGGACGGTCCGTTCTCCGAGGTCACCGCCGTGCCCTGGGCCTGGTCCGCGGTCAGTGGCGCCGTCAGGGTCACGGTGTTGCCGGTGATACTGGCGATGGCCGCCGTCGTGAAGCCCGCGGTGCCCGCGGTCCCGAAGCCGAGCGTCTCTCCGGCGTACCAGTCGTAGCTGGCGCCGCAGAAGGACGAGGACGTCGCGGGAGCCGCCGTGCAGGTGCTGCTGCTGCTCGTGGCCACGGTGAGGGTCGAGCTGCCCGCGGGCGCGTCCGCGCCCAGCGTGCTGGTGTAGGGCTGCGGGCCCTCCGGATGCGCCTCGCCCGCCGCCCAGTGCGCGGCCAGCACGCCTACCGCCAGCTGGTCCGCCGCGCTGCCGCGGCCGAGCTGAGCGGACCGCGCCTGCTGGGTGATGTCCACCGCGTCGTAGTAATTCTCGCCGGCGAACTGGTAGTCATCCTGGGTGTCCACGGTGGTCCCGTTGACGTGCAGCTGCCATCTCATCGGCGCGGCGATGTAGGCGATCGCGCGAACCACCGGCCCGGCATGACCGGTCAGCGCGAACTGCCTGCGGGCCAGCGTGTAGTCGACGGACGAGTCGTTGCCCGCGGTCGGCCTGCGGATCCACTGAGCGCCCGACCAGTCGCTGTCCCCGATTCCCATGCTGAACTGGGCGGTAGCCGCCGGGCTCGCCTGGCCCTGCCGGTTCCAGGTCCGCACGCTCCAGCGGTATGCGCCGCCGCCGGTGAGCGCCGGCCCTCCGTAGGGGACGTAGGACGAGTCAGCCGACGTCACCCGGCCGCTGTCCCAGACCGGGGCGCCGTTCAGCGCATTGCTGACCACGATGTCGTAGGCCGTCTGAATTTCGTCGCCCGCCCGGTCCTGCGGCAGCCAGCCGAACTGCGGAGAGCCGCTGACGTCAAGCGGCGTGGTCACGTCCCCCACGGTCAGGTGCTGGGGAGCTTCTGCCGTGCCGGCGTCGGCGAGCACTGCCGTG